>Ga0210144_1000128_pt1 | contig 43181 bp, 38 predicted proteins | sample Muzzi_PWA_D2_FD_185532 | JGI IMG/M metagenome (GOLD analysis project Ga0210144, IMG submission 185532) | Wetland microbial communities from San Francisco Bay, California, USA, that impact long-term carbon sequestration - Muzzi_PWA_D2 (SPAdes) | ecosystem: Environmental > Aquatic > Marine >...
CTGCCCGGGTGCGTGAGCTGATCACGCTAGTGAACATGATGCCTGATCACTTGAACCGATATCCGCATGAGTTCTCTGGCGGCCAACGCCAGCGGATCGGAATTGCCCGCGCCCTGGCGCTGGAGCCCGCATTGATCGTCGCCGACGAACCGGTTTCCGCCCTCGACGTGTCGATCCAGGCGCAGATCGTCAATCTCTTCGCGGATCTGCAAGATCGGCTTGGTCTGACGTATGTGTTCATCGCCCACGACCTTAGCGTCGTGCGCCAGGTATCGACACGAACCGCGGTCATGTATCTGGGCTCGATCGTAGAGACCGGGCCAACCGAGGATATCTTCCACCGGCCGGCACACCCTTATACCGAGGCGCTGATTTCTGCGGTGCCGGTGCCGGATCTGGATCGCCGAGATCGGCGGACTCGGATCGTGTTGCAGGGCGACGTCCCGAGTCCATTGAATCCACCGCCGGGCTGTCGGTTTCACCCGCGCTGCCGCTATGCCACAGAACGCTGCCAGGTCGAGCGACCGAAGCTACGTCGGCTCGATGATCGGCGACAGGTTGCCTGTCATTTTCCACTGGCCGACAGCGCGATGGCCACCAGGCCACAGTAAGGCGGAAGCAAAGAAAATCGCCGGTATGGTGTGATGGCTCGGACTTCGGGCATCGCATGATATTCCGTCGGGATATAGGCAGACCGAATTGCCGGCGTGCCTAGCTGCAGACGGGTTTGTTGACGGAATTCCGTCGCAGAGTTGACTGAGATTTGATAGGGTCAGGGGGCCACGGAAGAGTCACTGAGAGGAAGTGTCGGAAAAGCGCGTCGCCTCTCTGCAGGTCGCAAAGTGGGGCCGTGGGCGGCCGTTATGCCGTGGTTCAAAGAGTCAGCTGCCGGTGATTGCAGGTCCACGATTAGACGTTGGCCGAAAGAGTCAACACTCGCTGGTTCCAAGTCCCGCACGCGGAAAAAGTTGACGCCCCGGAACAGGCGTTCTAGGGAGTTTCCTTTTGTGCTCTCCCGCGTCGCAGAACGTCAGGATTTGCGGGAGTTCGCCGTAAAGGCGCGCGTCCGGTCCGGCCTTGCTCCGCGCGCGCCGCTAGCGTCCCGCGCGCGCAGTCAGCGCTTCGTCGAGGGTCGCGATCAGGCGATCGACCTCCTCGAGCGTGTTGTAGTGGACCATGGAGATGCGCAAAACGCCCTGCGCAGGGTCGATGCCGAGGGCTTCAACGCAGCGGTAGCCGTAAAAATGCCCGTGGCCGGCGCAGATTTTTCCGCGGGCGAGGGCGCCGGCCAGGCTGGCCGGACTGTACCCGTCGATCGAAAGTGAGAATGTCGGGGCGCGTTCTCTAGGGCTGCTCGATCGGCGGCCGATCAGGCGAATCTCCGGCCTCGTCTCAAGGTAATCCAAGAACCGCCGCATGATGCGTTCCTCCTGACCCTGGAAGAGGCCATAGACTCGCTCGATGCTTGCGCGAAGGCTCGCTGGACGGGCCGTGAAATGAGCGTCGTATACCTTGCTCAGATAGGCAAAAATGCCGCTGAGGCCAGCGCAGGACTCATAGTTCGTGCCGCCCGGGTTCAGCTTTTCGGGCACCTTGCCGTCATGGAAGAAGTGATTCTGATTGGCGGCCGATTCGATGTGCTTCCTCTTGGCGAAGAGAAGCGCTTGGTGGGGACCGTAGAGCTTGTAGAAGCTAAGCAGATAAAAATCGACGTCCAAGGCCCGCAGGTCCGCCAGATTGTGCGCGACGGCCGCGACGCCGTCGACGCAGACCATGGCGCCCGCCGCGTGCGCCATGGCGGTAATGGACGCGACGTCATTAAAGGAGCCGACGATATTCGAAACGTGCGGGAAGCAAACCAAGCGCGTTCGCTCGCTGAGCAGTTCGGTCAGCCTGGCAGGGTCCAACTCTCCCGTGTCAGGATCGATCCGCCATTCGCGGATGACGATGTCGTCCGCGGCTAGCCGCCGCCACGCGCCGCCGTTCGCCTCGTGGTCCTGGTTGGTGACGACGATTTCGTCTCCTGGGCGGAACGTTGGTCGGAGCGCCTGGGACAAGACGTACACGTTCAACGTTGTCGAAGGGCCGATGACGATCTCGTCGGCCCCGACATTGAACGCCCTACAAATCAAGTCGCGGGACAGGGCAAGCTGGCGGCCGGCGGCCTGCGACGGACCGAATTCCCACTCCGGCTGGCATTGGCTCTCCCGCATATAGCGGGTCATCTCGTCAATGACCGACTCGGGAACGTAGGAGCCGCCGGCGTTCTCGAAATAGGCCCAGCCGTTGCTGATGGGAGGGAACTGCGAGCGACAGAAGTCCAGGTTCAGATTTTCGTTCATCATTTCTCGCTGCCCTTCACAGAGAGTGCGTTGCCGTCGCGGCGCGCCGGCGCGAATAATTTGGTCCGGGTGCCCTGCGGACTGCACTCGGCTCTTTCCACACTGCGGATCGCTGAACGAGGAACGCGCAGTTGCCACGGTATGTCAATCCGGGCCGCCAAGGCCGATACCATCGCCTCCGGAAGCGTGTCAGTCCACCGGAGAGTTGGCGTTGCCAAGCGAACGAACGAGTTGGCCGACCAGCATTGCAGAAGACTGGAACAACCTGAAAGCTTTGAGATACCTTCAAGAATAACGCATTGGTCGCTGATCGGAAAATTTGGAGCACTCGTTGCAAAATTGATTGCCGACTCCGGATCGGTAGAATGGCCCCGTCGAGCGTTTTCGAATCTTCGGGATCGAATCATCGGCTATCGCCGTCCGACTTTATGAGCGGAAGCAGCTCGCGGAACTCCGGGACATCGCCGCGTTCCAGCCATTCGAAGATGACCATCTCGGTAGTGACGAGTCCAACTCCCGCGTCGCGCAGTCGCTGCAGGGCGATATCCCGGTCGTGTGCCTTGCGCGAGGAGACCGCATCGCTCACCACGACGGGCCGGTAGCCGGCGTCCAGCAGGCTCAACGCGCTTTGCAGCACGCAGACGTGCGCTTCCGTGCCGGCCAGCACGGCGAGCGGCCGCCCGAGGGCGGCAAAGCGCGCGGCGCAGTCGGGTTCGCGAGCCGCCGCGAAATGCACCTTGGTCAGGATCGCGTCGGCATCGACGACCCCACGCAGTTCGGACACCAGAGGCCCGATCTTGGCGGGGCAATGCTCGGTCATGAGAACCGGCACCGCGAGACGCTGGGCCGCGGCTACCAAGCGCAGGGCGTTGCCGACCACCGTTTCGCGTTCCAGCACTGCGGGCACCAGGCGTTCCTGCATATCGACGATCAGCAGGAAGCACCGCGCGCGATCCAGAAGCATGGCCTACCTCGTCCCGCTTATTTCCGCCGCCGCTCCGGCACGTAGCCGGTCAGCCGGTATCGCGCGGCGCTCCACAGGGCGGTCATGGCAGCGGTCAGCGCCGCCCCCTCGGCGGCGAGCAAGCGCACCCAGGTCCCCGCGTCGTTGGGCAGCGCCGAAACCCCGCCATAGACGGCCGGATGAGTCGCCAGGGTACCGCGCAGCGCCTCGCAGGTCGACGCCGCCGCGAACTCTTCGCCCAGCAGCAACAGCGTGCCCTGCATGGCAAAGCGGCCGTTGGCTCCGACGCTACGCGCGTTGATCTCGGAGCCGGTCACGCGGAACCGATCGAGCGCCAGCAGCTCTCCGCTCGGGGTCATGACCAGCGTCTCGCTCTCGAAGCACCCGAAGGGCTCCGCCGCGCCGCCGGGATCGTGCGGCAGGAAGGCCTCGCCGACGATAGCCCTGGCCCCGGCGGCCAGTTGCAGCGAAAGCCGGCTGCGCAGCCGCGCTTGGGGAAACAGGATGGTGGGATCCGGCAGGTATTCGAGCAGGCTGTCCGGTCCGACCGCCAACTCGACCGTCTGCTGCGCCTCCCCATCCGCCATACGGTATGCGATGGTCGAGGCCTGCGTCGTGACGTGCGCTCGTGCGCCGGCCTCGGTCGTCAGCGTGATCGTCAAGCGGTCGCCGGCGAACAGTCCGCCGGCGCTCGACTGCAGATAGAGGCTCGCCAGATCGGGCTGATCGGAATCCAGGTACTGCGCCCGGCATAGATGGAAAGGATAACTGGCATATTGCCTGGCCAGATAGCTCCGCCCTTCGGCGTCCACGGCAAAGACCGCTTCCGCCCGTCCCTCGGTCACCTGACCGCGGTCCATCGCCGACGCCCGTGCCATGGCATTGCTTCCGGGCATGGCGTCAGCGATCGAACAGCACGTCGCGCGAGAGCTGCTCGACGATCGCGTCGATCTCCTGTCCCGTCGCGCAATTGGCCGTCAGCACCGGGCGGCCGTTGCGCACCTGCAGCGCCTCCGCCAGCATGCGGTCGAGGTCGACGCCGACCAGCGGCGCCAGATCGACCTTGTTGATCACCAGAAGGTCGGCGCGAACCACGCCGGGGCCCCGCTTGCGCGGAATATCGTCGCCTCCGGCCGTGTCGATCACGAAGATCCAATAGTCGACGAGGTCGAGCGAGAATGTCGACGCCAGGTTGTCGCCGCCGCTTTCGATCAGGATCGCGTTCAGGTCGGGATAGGCCGATATCAGTCGATCGATGGCCTGCAGGTTCATGGTCGGGTCCTCGCGGATCGCCGTGTGCGGGCAGGCGCCGGTCTCGACGGCCAGAACGCGTTCGGGTGCCAGCAGGCCGGAGCGCCGCACCCGCTCGGCATCCTCCTGCGTCACCAGATCGTTGGTGACCACCGCCAGCGACAGGCCGCGCGCCGTCAGCGCCGGAATGAGACGCTCGATCAGCGCCGTCTTGCCGGAGCCGACGGGACCGCCGATGCCGATGCGCGCCGGCGCCGGCAGCACCTCGCCTTGCGATACCATACTCACCGCAGCATGTAGCGTTGCGACAGCGGCAGCTCCTTGGCCGGATCGCAGGTCGCCAGGACGCCGTCCACCTTGACGTCGAAAGTTTGCGGATTGACCTCGACCCGGGGGCACGCGTCGTTGTGCAGCATATGCTGCTTGTTGAGCTTGCGCGTCCCGCCGGTCGGCAGAAGCATCTTGCGTAGGCCGAGGCGACCCGCGATGTCGCGGTCGATCGCCGCCGGATTGACGAACGATGCGCTGAGGGCCGTCTTGGCCGCCCCGAACGCGCCCCACTGTGGGCGCATCCGCAGCGGCTCGCACGTCATCAGCGAGGCTGCGCTGTCGCCCATCGCGCCCCATGCGATGAATCCGCCTTTGACGATCAGCTCAGGCTTGATGCCGAAGAAGGCCGGCCGCCACAGCACGACGTCGGCCATCTTGCCGGCCTCGAGCGATCCGATATAGGCGTCGACGCCGAAGGTGCGCGCCGCGTTGATCGTGTATTTGGCGATGTAGCGCTTGATGCGCTCGTTGTCGCCGATCCGGCTTCGCTCCTCGGACAGCCGGCCGCGCTGATCCTTCATCTTGGAGGCCAGCTGCCAGGTGCGGCAGATCACTTCGTTGATTCGGCCCATGCCCTGGCTGTCCGACCCCAGCATCGAAATCGCCCCGAGATCGTGCAGGATGTCCTCGGCGGCGATGGTCTGCGCCCGGATTCGACTCTCTGCGAAGGCAACGTCCTCCGGAATCGACGGACTCAGGTGGTGGCACACCATGGTCATGTCGAGATGCTCGTCGAAGGTATTGACCGTGTAGGGATTTGTCGGGTTGGTCGAGGACGGCAGGCAGTTGATCTCGCCGGCCACGCGAATGATGTCCGGCGCGTGGCCGCCGCCGGCACCCTCGGTATGATACATGTGGATCGTGCGGCCGTTGATGGCGGCCAGCGTATCCTCGACGAATCCGCTTTCATTCAGCGTATCGGTGTGAAGCTGGACCTGGAAATCCATCTCGTCGGCCACCGACAGGCAGGTGTCGATCACCGACGGCATGGCGCCCCAGTCTTCATGAATCTTGAGCCCGAAGCAGCCGCCCTCGATCTGATCGTAGAGAGAGCGGGGCTTCGACGAGTTGCCGCGTCCGAGGAAGCCGAAGTTGATCGGCCAATGCTCGGCCGCCTGCAGCATCTTCCCGACGTTCCAGGCGCCGCCGCAATCGATGCCGACGGTGATCGGGCCGAGCGAGCCGCCGATCATCGTGGTGATGCCGGCCGAGATGGCGTGCTCGCAGAGTTGCGCCGAGTCGAAGTGCACGTGCACGTCGATTCCGCCGGGTGTGGCGATCAGCCCCTCGGAATCGCGGACCGTCGTCGCCGCGCCGCAGACGAGGTTGGCATCCACGCCGTCCATGGTGGCCGGGTTTCCTGCCTTGCCGATGCCGACGATGCGGCCGTCGTTGATGCCGATATCGCCCTTGACGATTCCAAGCACCGGGTCGATGACCAGCGCGTTGCACAGCAGCATGTCGAGCGCACCCATCGCGCTGTCGTACCCGGGCGTCAGCCCCAACCCATCGCGGAGGGTCTTGCCCCCGCCGTGCAAGCATTCGTCGCCCGGCACGGCATGGTCGTACTCGACCTCGGCAAGCAGGGACGTGTCGCCGAGTCGCACCGCGTCCCCGGTAGTCGGGCCGTACATCCGCGCATAGTCGCTACGAGTCATCTTGGCCATGGTCTACGCCCCCCTGAATCCGCGTTCCCGCGCGCGCTGCAGCGCGGCTTCCTTGCGCGCCTCGCTGCCGGCCGCCCCGTTGGTCAGGCCGTTGAGGCCGTGGAGCTCGCCGGTCCCGCCGAAAGCGGTCAGGGCGACCTCCTTGCTCTCGCCCGGCTCGAAGCGCACGGCGGTCCCCGCCGGTATGTCGAGGTGCATGCCGTAGGCGGCGGCACGGTCGAAGTCGAGTGCCTTGTTGGTCTCGAAGAAATGATAATGGCTGCCGACCTGGATCGGACGGTCGCCGGTGTTGACCACCTTCAGCTTGGCCTTGCGCCGACCGGCATTGATCTCGATTTCCCCGTCGGCCGCGATGAGCTCGCCCGGCGTGACTGCGCCCCTCGGCCGCTTCTTCTTGCCCGGCCGGATGGGATCGTGAACCGTTACCAGCTTCGTGCCGTCCGGAAACGTTCCTTCCACCTGGATCATCGGCATAAGGTCGGCCACGCCCGGCAGCACGTCGTCGCCGGTCAGCAGGGTCGAGCCGAACGCGATCAGATCGGCGACGGAGCGGCCTTCGCGGGCCCCCTCGAGAATCTCGTCGGCGATCAAGGCGACCGCCTCGGGATGATTGAGCTTAAGGCCCTTGGCAAGGTGCTTCCGGGCCAGTTCGGCGGCGGAGTAGATTGTCAGCCGCTCCATCTCGGTCGGTGTCAGGATCATGAATGGGCCTCCCTCAATTTCCTGCGCGCAACGTTTTGCCTTCGTCGTGGCGCCTTAATTCGCGAACAGCCGTGCGTCTGCGGCCTCGTGCCGCATGACCGCGATCTCGGATTCCGGGGTAAAGGCGTATATCGCCTGGATGTCGGGGGCGGCATGAGATACGAGGTCGGCGATCTCGCCGCGAACCCGCTGCATTATCCGCTGAACGTCGATGTGGCCGATCACGGCCAGGCGCAGCGCCGCCCCCAGCAGGCCCACCGTCAGGCCGTAGGCCGACAAGACCTCCGCCGCCGCCAGGTCCAGCCCGACCCCGCGCCACACCAGTCCCTGAACTGCGGCGGCATGCCCCGCCGCCGCGGCGGATCGAACCAGGCCACGATACTCCGTTGCGCCCGGAGTCCCGAGCTTTTCATGCACGATCAGCAGGGCCGAGCCGATGCGGCGCGAGCCGCCGCGCAGCTCCGCCGCCAGTGTCTGCGCCTCCAATATCCGGTCGATCGCGCTCACCGCCCCGGCGTCCGGGGCGGCACGATAGGCGGCAACGAGCGCTGGCCGGTCGAATGGCGCCCAGCGCCCGCGCAGCTGACTTTCCAGAAAGGCCGCGACGGACTCGGCATCGTGCACCCGGCCCTCGGCGCAGAGCGTCTCGAGGCCCCAGGAGAAGGAGACCGCGCCCGAGGGGAAGAAGCTGTCGCCGTGCTGCAGCAGCGTGAGACCGGCGACCGCTTCAATCGACCGTTGTTCGTTGAGCTCGTCCATCGTCCAAAAACGGTTTCAATCTCGTCAGGTAATTCTCCTCCGGACCCTCGAGCGCAACCAAGAGCCGGCCGCTGTCGAAGCGCACACGCCAGTGCAAATTGCCCGCGAAATAGCCCAGCTCGAGGGCACTGGCCGCGTCCCGTGGCACCAGCCCGAGCCAGCGCCGCGCCGCCAGCCGCACGACGACCGCCCGGTCCGCCTCGAGCAGCAGAACCGCACCGTCTCCCAGCGCCTGGCCGGCCGGCAGCGCGATCAAACAGTCCGTGCCCCGATCCGTGCGGGCCCGCATCCGCCGCCGCTGCGCGTCTTCCCCTTCCAGCACAAGGTATTCGACGCGCCCGACATGACCGAGCTCATGCAGCCGCTCGGCGAGCTCGGGCTGGCTGGCGAAACCGACGAGCTGTGTGACCTTGGTCTCCATTGCGGTTTCCGTCTCGCCAATCGCACGGCGCACATATGAAAGGCCGCTAACTCGGGCGTTTCAGTGCTGGGTCCACCTGGTCTCCATGCGACCGAGCCATGGCGGCCAGTGTGCGCAATACGACGCAGACCGCCAGTCGCGAGGTCGTGCCGCTGACGTCGAATATCGGGCACAGCTCGGAGACTTCGATGACGCTGACTCCGCCGCGACGGCCCAGGGCATCGGCAATCCGCATCATCTCACGCGATTCGAGGCCGCCGGGCTCTGCCGAGGTGACGCCAGGCGCCATCGAGGCGTCCATCACGTTGAAGTTGAAGCTGAGATACTGCGCATCGGTGCCGGCCCAGACGCGCTCGGCTGCCTCCTCGATGACGGCGTCGACGCCGCGCTCGAAAACTTCGAAGATCGGATAGAAACGGATAGACCGGTCGCGCGCCAAGTCGATCCAGTCCTTCGGATTGAGCGAGTTCCGCGCGCCGACATGCGCCACATTCTTGGCCGCCAGGTTGGGCAGCTCGGTGATCCTGGCCAGAGCGCAGGTGCTGACGTTGCGCTCGCCCGCCCAGCTGTCCGCCAGGTCCAGGTTGGCGCCGAAATGCAGATACCCCATCTTCTTGGCGGCGCCGATGTGATCCGACAGGGCGCGTGTCGCCGCGATCGAGATCGACCGATCGCCGCCGCAGATAATCGGCGTCAGCCCCGCCTCCAACACGGTGCGCACCGCCTGATAGATGCGCTGACGTGACAGATCCGGGTTGACTTTGGGCATCTGCACATCGCCGCAATCGACGCTGCTGCCATAGAGATCCACCTGATACTCGAACCAATACGGGAAGTATTCCTGAGACGCCAGACGGAATTCACGCGGGCCCTCCTCGGAACCCGGCTTGCCGACGTTGCCCTCATCGAAAGGGACGCCGACAAATGCGAATCGCGTGCCCGACGCGCGCAGCTTCTCGGCATCGAGGGCCACGTGGTCGGAGCGCAGGAATGTGATCTGACCTGGTGCCCGATAATTCTCCGCCTCGTCGCCGCCCAGGGGCGAAAACAGATGTGCATAGGTCTTTGCCGGGTTCATTTTTCTTTTCTCCCCGCTGAGGTCAACTACGTGCCACGTGTCATGGCTGTTCACCTCGGTCCCGCAGCGTCTTGGCGCGGCTTCCGAGGTAGTGATAGATCATGCAACAGGCGAGCTTGATGCTCATCTGGCTAACGTCGAAGATCGGACAGAGTTCAGAAATCTCCAGAATGTCCGCTCCGTAGGTGCCGGCGATTCGCGCAAGTTGGATCGCCTCGCGCGCCTTGATCCCGAAGCATTCCGGCGCGGTCGTGCCTGGCATGCAACTCGCGTCGAGCGAATCCGTGTCCCAGGAGCAGTAGACGGCGTCGGTTCCGTTCCAGGCGATCTCGAATATCTCTTTGGCACAGACATCGACGCCGCGCTCCACGGCCTCCATCATCGGGATCAGGCGCACGTTCCTGTCGACGAAGAAATCGTACCAGTCCTTCGGATTCAGGCCGTTCCGCGAACCCATGTGCGCCATGTTTGCGCCGTCGCAGTTGGGCAGCTCGAAGGCCCGCGACGGACCCGAGCAATTGGTATTGCGGATCCCGCCCCAATCGGGCGCGGAATCGAGATGGCAGTCGATATGCAGATAGCCGATCTTGCCATCCTTGTGGAAGTCCGAGAGGGCTCGCGCCCCCGGTATCGGCGCCGAGTGATCGCCGCCGCAGAAGATCACCTTGGCGCCGCCCTCGAGGCATTCCGTGATGTACTCGTAGATGTACTCGTGCGAGCGGTCATTGTTGCCCGGAACAATGGGCACGTCGCCGCAATCGACGGGCCGAAAGAAGCGAATGAGGTCCACGTCGTATTCGAACATGTACGGAAAATATTGGGTTGAGGCCTCGCGGATACCGCTCGGCCCGGAGGACGTGCCGGCGCGCACCATCTGGCCCTGATCCCACGGTATGCCGAGAAAGCAGATCTTGGCGCCCATTTCGCGGATCGCCCTGCGGTCGGGCGGGCAGTAGGGGGCGCCGAGAAAGGTTGTCAGGCCGCTGGACTTGAACGTCCCGTTATGCAGCTTCGGCGAATAAATGTGATCCTCGGCACCGCCGTGCTGCTGAGGTCCCCTGTGCTGATGCGGTACGAATTCCCACACGCCGCCGTTCTCCTTTGTCATTCCCGCTTACCTCGTTTCCAGACCCGCGTCATGGCCGGTCATGACTCTGCCGCCTCCGGGATCAATTCATCCTCGTAAGCCAATTCGATGGAAATCACCTGCATCTCCCGACCCGTGACGACCTTTGTTGCCGGCATGCCACAGGTCGGACAGCGAAAATTGTATCGGCCGCGCGGCCTCTTGGTCGCGTCGCATTGCGGGCAATGCACGGTAAGCGGAACATCCTCGATTGAGAGACGGGCACCTTCGCATGCCGTGCCACGCGACACCGCGTCGAAACAAAAGAACAGGGCACGGCGGAATGCCGACAGCTCGCCCAGGCGCAGGCGGATCGCCAGAACCCGTGGCGCGCCCTCGCGAGTTGCATGACTGCACACCAATTCGATCAGGCTCTGCGCGATCGAGAGCTCATGCATGGTGAGCCGGCTCCTCGCTCGCCGCTGCGCCGTCTCCCGGTCGGCCGTGCGCGAAGATACGGTGCTGCGCGGCCTCGATCCAGGCGATCCACTGTGCAAGGCCGGCTCCGGTGCGGGCGGAGAGCTCCAGCACCGCGATCTCCGGATTGACCCGCCTAGCGAATTCCACGCAACGGGCCACGTCGAAATCGACATAGGGAAGAAGATCGACCTTGTTCAGAATCATGAGGTCGGCGGCCATGAACATGTCCGGATACTTGAGCGGCTTGTCGTCGCCTTCGGCGACAGAAAGGATCGCCACTTTGTGATGTTCGCCCAGGTCGAAGGCCGCCGGGCAAACCAGATTTCCGACGTTTTCGATGAAGAGCACTCCATCGGCGCCAAGGGCTAGTTCGTCCAGCGCGTGGCCGACCATATGGGCGTCAAGATGGCAGCCCCTGCCGGTGTTGATCTGCACTGCCGGCACGCCGGTCGCCCGAATGCGCTCGGCGTCGTTCTCGGTCTCCTGATCGCCTTCGATGACGCCAACGGCCTGGTGCCCCACCATCGCCGCGACCGTCGCCGTAAGCAGAGTTGTTTTCCCCGCGCCGGGGCTAGCTACAAGGTTTAGCGCCAAAATTCCAGATCGATTGACGCGTGCGCGGTTGCGGACGGCGAAGGAATCGTTCTTGGCCAGAATATCCTGCTCGATCGCGACGAGCCGACCCCGATGGTTCTCCGATAGCCCGGTATCTCGATGGCGGTCATGTCCATCGTGATGATGGTGCCCGTGATGGTGATCGTGTCCACCATCCTGTGTGTGATGGTGCAGTGCTCGATCGGATGTCTTTCCTCCGATGCGCACATCTCCGTTCCCGCATCCGCAGACCGAGCACATGACGCTATCCTTCCTTGCCAGGCGACGAGCGACGTGATGCGCCGCGCGCGCGGTTCGGGCTCTCCTCCCGCATCATCTGCATGATGTGATGCTCGAGCTCGGCGTAACCTTTCATGTCGATCACGCTTTCCTTCTCCGTGAACCGCTGACCCTGCTTGAAGTCGGTCGTGAGATTCTCCCGGACTCGGCCCGGGTGACGGCTCATGAAGAGGATGCGGTCGGCCAGGAATATCGCCTCTTCGATGTCGTGGGTCACCATGAGAACGGTCGTCTTCGATTCCTGAATGATGCCGAGGAGAAGCTCTTGCATGCTCCAGCGCGTCTCCGCATCGAGCGCCCCGAACGGCTCGTCCATCAGAAGAATTGCCGGATCGTTTGCCAGAGTACGGGCAATGGCGACGCGTTGCTTCATGCCACCGGAGAGCTGTCTGGGATAGGCATTCTTGAATCGCGTGAGATCGACGAGATCTAGAAAATGGTCTGCACGTTCGCGTCGATCCTTTTTCGACACGGCGTTCAGGCGCATTCCGTATTCCACATTCTCCTGCACGGTCAGCCAATCGAACGACGTGTACGACTGAAATACCATGCCGCGGTCGCTTCCGGGGCCGACGATCTCCCGACCGTCCAACGTGATGGTCCCCGACGTCGGTTCCTCGAGTCCGGCCACCATCCGCAGCACCGTCGACTTTCCGCATCCGGAAGGGCCGAGCAGCATGCAAAGCTCGTTCTCGGCAACCTGAAAATCGACGTCATCGACCGCGCGTATGGTCTGTCCGTCGCCCAAGCGGAATTCCTTAGTGACTTGTATGACTTCGAGTTTGTTCATCTGTGCACCCGAAGAGTCCGACAGCGCGGTAGCGACCGCCATGCCGCCGTCACGCAACGACCGGAAACTCTGTTCGGCCGGGGCTCCGCCGGCTGGCGCGCAACCGGCGACAGTCGGCGGAGATGCCTTCCGGCAAGCGTTCACTCACCCCTGTAGCCCGCCTCGTACAGATCCTTGGACAGCGAGCAGTCGATCCCTTTCTCTGGAGAAACCGTCGTCTTCATCTGACCGAATTTGACCCACCACTCGTTCGTCATGCGGAAATGGTCGTAGATCTGCCCATTGTGCTGGCCAAATGGCGGGTCGCCCGGGGCGGAGCCGCAGAAGCGGGCGGTCTCCATGAAGCTGTACGGATAAAGTCCGCCGTCCTTTCCGGTACCGTCCTTGCCAAGAACCAGCTCGACATCGGCGACCGGCATTTTCATCCCTTTGGCGATGATCTCGTTTCCTTCCTTGGGGTGCTTTCGCCACCAGGCAATGGCGTCGTAGAGCGCCTTCATGGCCTTCAGCGCCACGTCATGGCGATTTGCGATGAAGTCGGAATTCATGAAATGCGCGTCGGCGATCAGTGCATTCTTCAGCCAGAAGGGATCGCGCGAGTTCGCGACCATTCGCGTTCCGGGTTTGGTCTTCAAAATCTGTTCGCCGAAGGGATCCCAGAATTCGGCCGCCGCGACGTCGCCGCCGATCATGGCAGCCGCCGCATCGTCCATGATCAGGTTTACGTATTGGACCTTGTCGTAGGCGACGCCGTTCTGCTCGAGCCAAATCGCCATATAGAGCTGCGCCAGGCCACCTTCGAGTACCGCGACCTTCTTGCCAATCAGATCTTTAGCGCTCTTTATGCCAGGCGCCACGATGAGTTTGTCCGTGCCGTAGGATATGTTGCCATAGGCGACGAGCTTGACCGGCATGCCTTGCTCGGTCGCGATCGGAGCAAATTCGATTGTGCTGGAGACGACGTCAATTTGGCCGGCCGAAGCCAAACTGAAGGTCTGGTAGGGGTCTTCGATCGCCTGATAGCTGATATCGAGATCGGGCGCCAAACCCTTTTCCTGGGCAATGAACCAAAACCCATAGCCCGGCCACGTCAGGCCGGCTACGCGGACCTTCTCCTTGGCCATCGACGGAAAGCTCAAGCCGAGGGCCAGAATCGCGCCGGCAAGCGCGAGGGCAAACTTTCGAATTCCGATTGACGCATCCATTCTTCGCATCTCCATTACTTCTCCCGTGTTTTTCATCGTTCTTCTTTTAGTCGCTCTGATCTAACTAGTCGCTCTGAGCTAGCCGATCGCAGTCGCTCCGCCTATTTCGAACTCAACTCTCTCGCTCCTCTATATACGGAAACAGGGCACGATGTGCGACGCGGAAAAGATAGTCGAATAGCAAGCCGAGTAGGCCAATGACGATAATGCCTGCCATGATGTTTTCGACGTGCAGAAATCGCTTCGCACGCATCATCATGGCGCCGATCCCGGTTGTTGCCGCTACGATCTCGGCAATGACCAAGTAGGTCCAGCTCACCGCGAGCATTTGCCGCATGGCCGTGACGATGTGCGGCATTGACGCAGGAATCACGACGGTCCACAGGATCTGGCGGCGACTGCCGCCGAGCGTCAACGAAGTTTCGATGAGCTCGGCGCGCACATTCTTCACGTGGTCCATGATGATGGTAATCAGGAACCAGATTACGCCGATGAACAATAGCGCCAATTTTTGCCCTTCACCGGTGCCGAACCACATCAGCAGGAGGGGTATGAAGGACGGTGCCGGCAGATAGCGCCACGCGGAGACCAATGGGTTGATCAGGGCCTCGACCCGCCGGAACGAACCCATCAGGATACCGAGAGGAATCGCGATGACGGAGGCCAGGGCAAAGCTCACCGTGATGCGATAGATACTGATCCCGATGTCAAAAAGGAAGCCTTCCTTCGCGAGCAGCTCATAAAGGCCCGATACCACCTTGTGCGGCGGCGGCATAAAGAGTGGGTTGACCCAATGGAGAGCAACGATGCCCTCCCAGAATCCGAATGCAATGGCCCAGATGATCACCCCAAGGAGAATGGCTTCGGGCCGAGAGATGGACTGCTTGAACTCCAACCAGCGTTGCCTGTGCCCCGCCCGCCGGTGAGGCGAGGTTTCCGGGGCCTGAGGCCGCTTCGCCGGTTCGAGGCGTTGATGCCCCATCACTTGCCCTTTTGCCGGTCAACCTCTTCGGATGAGGACCTGCCGCCTCGTCCGGTTGGGATTGCCGGGAGCCTTCCGCGTGAGGCGCGCCGCGACATACCGTCTCCCGTACGAGATCGTGCCATGACCGCCTCCGACGCCATCAGCGCCGAACCCGTCACGGTCGCCCCCACTTCATGAGGTTCTTGTACAGTGCCAAGGCCAGCATCGGCTCAACCGCCGAAATGTCCGACTGGCAGTAGCAATGCTTGAGCAGGAAGTCGCGCAGATCACGGTGCGTCTCGCAGATCACCTCGACGACGAGATCGTATTGACCTGCGGCGAATAGGACGAAGGTGACTTCGTCGCAGGCCTCGAATCGCTTGCTGACGGCGCGCGGATCGGCGCCCGGTCCAAGCCGCATCGCGATCAGGGCATAGCCCTCGTTGCCAAGCGCCACGGGATCGGCGACGCCGATGATCTGCAGCACCCTGGCCTCCACCATCTGATGGACCCGGTTTCGCACCGTGCCCTCCGAGGTGCCCAGCTCGCGGGCAATCGCCGAATAGGGAGCGCGCCCGTCCTCCTGCAGCCGTTCGATGATGCGCCGGTTCATTGGATCGGCGCAGAGGGCGCGGCGACTGGCGGAGCGCGCCAAGTACAGCTCCTCGCTTTCGACGTCGTCGGTCGCCGCGGATGCCGTTTGGCCAATCACCGTTCCGAGCCCTCCGTCCGATAGAGGCAGCGTCGATCCAGAAGCCTCTACGCATTCCACATATATGTCAATCGCTTGTTTCGAGTATCGTAAAAATCGGCCGCATTTTCTACGAAATACGTTAAAGCCTGGCCGGATTCCTGAGGCACTCCCGCCGAGAGGCCGGTTTCCGCCGGCGCCGCGAGATATCGCCGGCCACCGACGCGCAGCACGGCTGCAAACCTCCTTACATTTTCACCAACAACGATGCATTCCTCTACGAAATCAGTAATTGGCGGGCGGGAAATCCGGCCCTTGATTATTGATTTCGTATTAGATTACGTTTACGATAATTGACCGTACTGCCGGAGTCAACGACGCCGGCGATCGCGCGGCGGTCGGACGGATATGTCTCTTTGTTTCCGCCGGACGACTCATGAAGGAGTTGATCTGACTCGCATGGCACGCAGAAGCGACACCGGGACCCCAACCCCAAAGCGCGGCGATCGGCCCAGGCGCGATGACAATGTCCTGGCTGTCAGAGGTCTGCCGAAATCGCCTGCCCTGGTATCGCCTGACGACAGCCTAAATCGCGCCATCGTCCGACTGCTGCAGGAGGACGGCCGGCGGCCCTTCAAGGAGATCGCGCAAAACCTTGCCGTGTCCGAGGGAACGGTGCGGAACCGGGTCAACTGGATGACGCGGGCCGGCATGCTGCGGATCGTCGCCATCGCCGACCCCACGGCGATCGACTACAAGGCCGATGCCATGCTCGGCATCAAGGTGGCCCAGGAGACGACGCCCCAGAAGGTGGCCGAACGGCTCAGCCTCTATCCAGACGTGGTCTACATCCTCTGGGTCTCCGGCCGCTTTGACCTACTGGTCGAAATCGTCAGCGATTCCGATGCCACCTTCCGGCGCTTTCTGGAAACCAAATGCTACGGCGCCGATGACATCGCCAACCTGGAGGTCATGACCGGCATGGCCATGTTCAAGAACCAGTTCCTGCTGAAGCAGAATTTTCCATAGGCCGAGGCGGCCTTGAGCGCCGGGATGGCGTCGTCAAGATAATTTCAACACGAGACCCGGAGGGGGATTCGACCATGGCAAGCGTGAAAATGCGAAAGACGGCAGCCGGAAAACCGCAGCGCCGCGCCCGCTCCGGCGGCGCGGCGCGGCCCCCCATCTATCCCGAGACGATCGCCGAAGCGCTGCCGGGTAAGGCCAGGGTGGCCGAGGCCAAGGTCCGGCTCGTGAAGGCCGGCGTAAAGTACGTCCTGTCGTGCTGGGTCGACATCCTTGGGCTGCCCAAGACGAAGCCGGTGCCGATCGAGAAGTTCGAGGCGCTCTGTGCCGGGAAGGGGCCACAATTCGCCGTGCACTCGGTTTCGATGGTGCCGGAGCTCGGCCCCGCCGATCCGGATCAGATTCCGATCCCCGACCTGGACAGCCTGGTCATCTGCCCCTGGGATCCGACCTGTGCCTGGGTCTTCGCCGACCTATACTGGCAGAACGCGCCCTACAACGTCTGCCCGCGGCTGGCGCTCAAGCGCCAGGTCAAGGCTGCCGCAGAGGCCGGCTACCGCGGCATGGCCGGGATCGAGCCCGAGTTCATCGTCATGCGCTTCGAGGAGGACGGCCGGGCGGTCAAGGCGTTCGACAATGATCCGCGGGCGCCCGGTCGCCTGCCGCTGCGCCGCCAGGCCTGGGGTTATGACGTCGAGGCATCGATCGATTCGATGGCCTTCCTCGGCGATCTGATCGACATCTTGAATCAGCTCGGATGGGAGATCCATGACGTCGTCTGCGAAGGCGCCTATTCGCAATTCGAGCTCGACTTCGGTTACACCGACGTCGTTGGCATGGCCGACCGATTGACCTTCCTGCGCGTTCTGCTCAAGGAAATCGCGAAGCGGCACGGCATTTTTGCGACCTTCATGCCGAAGCCGGCCAAAGGCGATTGGCGTTCCGGCGCGCACATCAATTTCAGCCTGCAGCCCATCGACCATCCGAGCCGGAACCTTTTCGAGGGCAAGGACGGCGGCTGGAGCCAGGAGGTGTATCACGCCTTGGGGGGACTGTTGCGCCACGGCGGCGCTCTGACCGCGATCACCTGCTCGACGGTCAATTCCTACAAGGGGCTGATCGGCCAGGTGCCCGGTTTCGAGGGCGGCGTCTACACTTGGGCGCCGACCCACATGACCTACGGCCCGAACAACCGCTCAGCCATGCTGCGTCTGCCGCAGAACCGCTTCTGCATCGAGAACCGGGCCACCGACATGTGCATGAACGCTTATCTCGCCCTTGCCGTCACCCAGGCAGCGGCGATCAAAGGCGTGCAGGAGCGTCTCGATGCCGGCCCGCCGCTGGAACGGGACCTCTATCACATGACGCCCGAGGAGCTGGACACGGCGGGCATCCAGCGACTGCCGCGAAATCTATTCGATGCGATCGAGATCTTCGACAATGACGAAGTGGTCGAGCAGGCGCTTGGTCCGGTCATGCGGGACTCGTACAGCCGCTACAAACACGACGAATGGGATCGCTACAACGTAGAGATAACGGACTGGGAGCGCGCCGAATACCTGCGCTTCTATTGAGGCCGGGGCGGCGGGTCGCGCGTACAGCCGGATCGCAGTAGGAGAAGGTCGATGGCGGATTATCGCGTATTCGAGCTCGGCGACTTGGCGCTCCAGTCGGGTGACACCCTGCGGGACGCCAAGCTGGCCTACCAGACATACGGCCGCCAGACATCGGCCGGCGACAACGTCATCGTCTTGCCGACCTTCTATACCGGTACGCATAGCCGCAACGAGGGCTACTTCGGCCCTGGCCGCGCCATGGACCCGGCGCGTCACTTCATCGTCTCGGTAAACCTCTTCGGCAACGGCTTCTCGTCGTCGCCCAGCAACACGCCGGCACCGCATGACGGGCCGCGCTTTCCGAACGTCACGCTGTACGACAATATCGCCGCTCAGCACCGCTTGCTCACCGAGGAGCTTGGCGTCGCGCGCATCCGACTGGTTACCGGCTGGTCGATGGGCGGCTGTCAGAGCTTTCAGTGGGCGGCGCAGTTCCCCGACATGGTGGATGCGATCGTGCCATTTTGCGCAGCGGCCAAGGCCTCTCCGCACAACATCGTCTTCCTGGAAGGGGTGAAGGCGGCGCTACAGGCGGACTGCGCCTACAATGGCGGCGACTACGACGAACAGCCAGAGCGCGGACTCCGAGCCTTCGGCCGGGTCTATGCCGGCTGGGGATACTCGCAGACATTCTTTCGCGAGAAGCTGCACTGCAGGCTCGGCTTCGAGACCTTCGAGGAGGTGCTGCACGATTGGGAGGAGGACCACTTCCGGAACTGGGATGCCAACAACCTGATCGCCAAGATCTGGACCTGGCAGCATGCGGACATCAGCGCCAACGAACTCTACGGCGGCGACCTGCCGCAGGCCCTCGGCGCCATCAAGGCGCGAGCGATCGTCATGCCGTGCACGCAGGATCTCTATTTTCCGCCCATAGACAACGCGATCGAGGTGAGCCACATGGCGAACGCCGAACTGCGGCCTTTCGACTCGCCCTGGGGCCACTGTGTCGCGAATCCCGGCGACGTACCCGAATTCGAGCGCTTTCTCGACGATGCGATCCGTGAATTGCTCGGCGAGTGACGTGGGATCGCCCGGCATCGACTCAGAATCTCGAACTTGCTCGCCCATGTGAAGCCGATGCGCCGTCGAAGGGCGTGCGTTCGATGGCGAGCCCTGGCTCGTGTCGCCCCAAGCGGCTTTCCCGCACCTGCCTTCGGCGGTGGGTCCTTCACGAGATGGGCTCGCGGGAGCCGGTTCTTGACGCCGGCGAGCACGCTCTCATCCGGGATGCCCCGGCGAATCGTCGGGAGGCAGCTTCAGACGCCACGCCCGCCTTCGCCGAGGCTGATGGCAAGCCGGATCCATTCCGCATACGATTGCCGCAGGTGCCACCCTACACGGGACCGGCCGCCAGTTTGCAGATCGCATTGCAATTGAATCCAAACGGCAAGTTGGAGGTGCGAACCTCCGGTCCCGCGGCAAGGGGGATTGGCATGACCCGGCAAGCGAACGTCGCCGACGATCGTTCTAGTCTTCCACGAGGAAGGCCGAATCGACCGGCAGTTGCATCGCCGTCACCAGGTGGTTCGTCTGCGCGGCGAGTCCGATGATCGCCACAAGTTCGGCGTGCTGGGCATCCGTCATGCCCTTCGCCCGCGCCGCGGCGGTGTGGGAATGCACGCAGTACGTACAGCTGTTCGCCGTGGAGACGGCGATGTAGATCATCTCCTGCACTACCGGCGGCAGGGCGGTATCGCCGGCCATCACGGCCTTGAGGCTTTCCCAGGTCCGCTTGAGCGTCACCGGATCGTTCGCCAGCCCGCGCCAGAAGTTGTTTATGAAATCGGTCTTCCGGGTCGCGCGGATATCGTCGAACACCGCCCTTACGGCGGGGACCGCCTCGGCCTCGGCATCCGTCATAAGTTTTACCGTCGCCATATCGTCCTCCCAACCAATCAGGACTTCGCCCAGTCCCAGTAAAGCTGCCGAGCCTTGCGGGCGATCGGGCCGAAGGGCAATTCGCGCCCGTCGAAGCCGATCACCGGCACGACCTTGGATATGTTGCCGGTCGAGAAGATCTCGTCCGCCTGGCGGAAATCCTCGACGGTCAGCGTGACTTCGTGCACCGTGGCCCCCGCCTCACGCAGCAAGCCGATCACCCGCTGCCTGGTGATGCCGTTCAGGAAGGTGCCGTTCGGCATCGGCGTGAACACCGTATCGCCTCGTGCCATCAAGACGTTCGAGGTGGCGAGTTCCGCCACGTTGCCGTTCGCGTCACAGCAAAGGGCATTCTGGTAGCCCTTGGCCTGCGCTTCGCGCACCATGCGTGCATTGTTGGCGTAAAGGCATGAGGCCTTGGCGTTGACCGGCATCACCTCCAGCGTCGGGCGGCGGAAGCGGGTGGTGGTGATGGTGAAGCCGGTGGGCGCTGCCATCGGCATCTCCTCGAGGCACAGTGCGAAATCGGTGCTGTCGGGTTTTGGGGGCAGAACGCCCGCGTCGCTCTCTTCGGCCCAGTACATGGGCCGAATGTAGACGTCCGTGCCCGGGGGAAATTTCCTCAATCCCTCGAAGGTCAGCGCTTCGATTGCCTCGCCGGTCAGCGTCGGCGCGAGACCCAGCACCCGGGCGCTGTCGTTGACACGGGCCGAGTGACGATCGAGGTCGGGGGCGACGCCCTCGAACAGCCGCGCGCCGTCGAAGACAAGGCTGCCAAGCCAGGTCCCGTGCGACGCCGCGCCCAGGATTCGCAGGTCGCCTTCGTGCCAGTCGCCCCGCCAATAGGTCCAGATCGTTCTTGTCACAGATTCCTCCCTTGCCGCGTTCAATGGACCGCGGCGTACATGATCTTCTCTTCGGTCGCTTCGGCGGGTGACATTTCCTCCACGATTCGCCCTTGCCGGCAGACCAGGATGCGGTCGGACAGGTTCATGACTTCGGGCAGATAGGACGAGATCATCACCACGGCGAGGCCCTGATCGGCCAGGTCGTTGATGATCTGGTGAATCTCGGCGATGGAGGCCACGTCCACCCCGCGCGTCGGTTCGTCGAAGATCACGATGCGGGGCTTCTGAATCAGGCCTTTGCCGATTACCACCTTTTGCTGGTTGCCGCCGGACAGCTCAACGACGCGGGCCTCGGTGTTGATCGTCTTGATGCTCAGCCGGCCCGTCCATTCCTCGGCAAGCTTCCTCACGACACGGTGGCGGATCACGAAGCCCTGCTCTTGCGCCGCCGCCAGAAGTCCGCCGAACAGGTTCTCGCCGATCGACATGATTTCGAAGATACCCTCGGACTTGCGGTCTTCGGTGACGTAGGCGATGCCGTCGCGCACCGCCTCGGCCGGGGTATAGTAGCGCACCGGCCGGTCGTCGAGGGCAATGGCCCCGCCGCGCAGGAAATCGCGTTTGTAGATGCCGCTCACGATCTTGAGCGTCTCGGTCCGACCCGAGCCGATCAGCCCGAAGATCCCGGTAACCTGTCCCTCGAACACCGAGAAAGAGGTGTTCCGCACCATCTGTCCCATCGAGATGTCCTGAACCGACAGCACCTTGCGCCCGGGCTTGCGCAGATGTCCGGCGTCGCGCTTGCGGTAGAGTTCGCCCGACAGGGTGCGGCCGACCATCGCCGCGATGATCCTGTCGCGATCGAAGTCGGAGGTCGCGCCGGTCGCCACCAGTTCGCCGTCGCGCAGGATTGTAATGCGGTCGGAAATCAGCAGGGCCTCTTCCAGGGCGTGGCTGATGAACACAATCGACACGCCCCGAGTCTTGAGGCGGCGCAGAAGGGCAAAGAAGTGGCGCTTTTCCTCCGGCGTCAACGACGCGGTCGGTTCATCGAATATGATGACCCTGGCGTCGTGATGGACCGCACGGGCGATCTCGACCATCTGGCGCTTGGCGGCGCCCAGCGTTTCCACCATGGCGGTCGGGTCCACGGGAAAATTCAGAGACTGCAGGAATTGCTGGGCGGAAATGTAAATGCCGCGTAGACGGTTCAAGAAGCTCTCGGACCCGAGGTAGAGGTTTTGCGCGACCGTCATCGACGGCACGAGGCTCGTTTCCTGGAACACCATGGCGATGCCCGCCTGCAGCGCCTCGTGCGGCGTCGCGAACCGCACGTCCTGCCCGCGATAGGTCATCCGACCCGAGGTGGCTTCCACGACGCCCGCCATGACCTTGGTCAAGGTCGACTTGCCGGCGCCGTTCTCGCCCACGAGCGCGTGGATCTCGCCCTCCTGCAAGTCGAAATCCACATCCTTCACCGCCGGCACACTGCGATAGGCCTTGGTAATCTTCTCCATCCGCAAGATCGGCTCCATCACGGTGCCTCCGGCGCCAAAACGCAGTTGCCGCCCTTCGACGCGATCAGGAGCCGTCCGTCCGCCTCGATCACGCTCGTGGTGCCGTGGCGACGGCCGTTGGCCCGGCTGTGCAGGCTGGCGAGCGGTACGAGGTCCGGGCCGAGCCGCACGACGAGACCGTAGGACCGACTGGGTGCCCAGGCCTTGTGGACCCCCATGGTGCGGATGCCGCCGCACTGCAGCGGTTCGAGGAAGCTTTGGGCCGAAGACAATGCCGGCGCGATCCAGAATTCGCGCGGTACCTCCGCCATCATGTCGTAGCGATAATGCGTCTCCTGCAGCACCAGCTCGATCAGCCGGTTGCGAGGCGCGAAGATTGCCAGCCACGCACCTCCGCCGGCCGCGGGCGACAAGCGGGCCGGGTAGCCTGGCAGGTGCTTCAGCACCGGCTCGACCCCGCCGCCGCTCACGCGCAGCAAGCGGTGTCGCCAGCTTTCGCTGACGATCGCGCCCCCGCCGTCGGGCAAAAGCCCATAAGGCCATTGCAGGCCGGCCGCGGCCCGGGTGAAGGCACCGCCCGGTGCGCGGAGCCAGACCGAGCCCGAGGCATTCTTTTCCATGAGGTCGGCGACCCAGGCGGAAGCAGGGTGCCGGTCGGAGCCGTTCGCCAGCCACAGCGTTCCGTCCGGCGCGTAGGCCAGCGCGGTTATGCAAGACACGCCCGTTGGCACCGCGGCCGGCTGTCCGCCTTCGATCAGCGAGCCGTCGTCGAGCGCCACCGCCAGCGTTCCGTCGGGTGCGCTGGCAAGCGCGCTGATCGCGGCCGGAAAGGTTTCCTCCAAAGTTGGCGCCGCGTCTTCTGCCAGCGCATAAATTTTTGCGCCGCTCGTGGCCAGTAGCCGACCATCGGCTCGGCACAGGTTGTCCGCCTCCGGCAAAGCGGCGAAAACGGGCGCCTCGTCCAGCGAGGTATTGGCGCGAAAGGCGCCATCGAGCGGCGGTATGGTAATCGCCTGCCCGCGGAAGATGTCGAGGATCGGGTCGAGTATCACGGCCGTTTCCCCCAATAGGCGTCATTTGCCGTCCAAGTCGGATCTGCTCCCTCGATCCGGTAGCGACCGACGCGGTTGTTCAGGATGCCGCCTATGTACAGGAACCCTTTATGCTCGCGCATCGAGGTCACCATGGGGTGCGCCAACCCCGACAGGTCTCCATAGGTCTGGATGATCTCGCCGTGGTCGTTGAACTTCACCACGCCGCCCGTATTGATATTCGGAAACAGCCATTCGTCCTGCGGCAGCCGGCGCGCCATGCGCTTGCGCATCGCGGGGTGGCGCAGGGAAAGATCGAAAGACGGCGTGCGCATGCCCAGCCAGGCCATCCAGTAGTTGCCGTCCGAGGCCCGGTTCACGTTATCGGGGTATCCCGGCATGTCGCGGATCACGCATTCGGCGGTACCGGCCTTCGGTCCTTCCAGCCAGTAGCGGTGGATGCGGCAGGCCCAGCTCTCGCAGAAGTACAGCGACTTGTTGTCGTGGGCCATAGCGACGCCGTTGGTGTAACGGTAGCCGTCGAGCAACGTGCGCGTGCTGCCGTCCTTCGGGTCATAGACCAGGAGCCGACCGGTGCCGCGGTTCTCGACACTATCGAGCGCCCACTGGTGCGCGTCGTACCGCTTGGTCGAGTCGGTAAAATACACCTTGCCGTCCGGCGCGACGTCGAGGTCGTTCGGGTCGCGAAGGCGGGCGTCGTCGACGACTGAGGTCAACGACCGCCGGGTCTCGGCGGAAAGCTTCCTCACGACGCGGTCGGGCGAGATGGAATAGAGCCCCATCGCGCCGACGCAGGACAGCAGGTTTCCGTCACGGTCGAAGGCGAGGCCCAGAGGGAATCCGCCGATATGAGCGAAGACCTCGGAGCGGGTATAATCCGGCGCGAAGAACCGCACGATCTCGCCGTGCCGCGTGCCGCAATAGAGGTGGTCGTCACGGTCGAGGATGACGTCCTCCGGGCCTTCGAGCTCGCCCAGGCCGATGGGGTCGGCCTCGGACAGGCGATTGTTCAGCTCGTACGGCGTGCCCGATCCCAGGGCGGCCGATTGCGTCTTGCCCATGCGCAGGTAGACCGGGGCGACATAGACCTCGTTGAGCACCTTGTGCCGGTTCTTGAGCCAGCGAATGTCTATGGTGACGGCGACGGCAAGCAGAATGCCCAGCACCATCTGGTTCGTTCCGGTGCCGTAGCCCAGCCGGATCAGACCATTCGTCATCACCAGCACGATCACGGCGCCCATCAAGCCCTTGACGACCGAGCCGCGCCCGCCGCCAAGACTGTTGCCGCCTACGACGGCGGCGGTCAGCGCGAGGATTTCCAGTCCCTGCCCAGTACCGGGGCCCGCCCCGCTGAGCCGTGTGGCGATCAGGAAGCCGGCGCCGGCCGAGCAGAGGCCGGAGAAGACATAGGTAAGGAATACCGTCTGGCGGACCTTGATTCCTGCATTGTGCGCCGAACGGCGGGAACCGCCGACCGCCAGCACGTGCCAGCCGGGGCGCGAGCGCGTCAGCGCTACATGAGTCAAGATCGCCAGAATGATCGCCGTCAGCACCGGAATTGAGAGGCCTAGAACGGTGCCGTCGCCGACGAAATCCCAGGCGTCTGAGGAAGCCATAGACAGTTGGATCTTCGAGCCGAAGGTCACCACGAGAATGTCATAGAGCGCGCGACCGATGATGAAGGTCACGAGGGTGGTGATGAAGGCCCTGAGCCTCAGGAAACCGATCAGATAGCCGTTCACCGCGCCGAAGACGAGGCCCATGCCGAGCGAGGCGACGAGGGCCAGCCAGACCGGCTGTTCGAAGATGAAGAAGGTCGAGACCGCCGCGAAGGCCGACAACGCGAAGATTGAGCCAACGGACAGATCGATCCCTCCGCCCAGCATCACCACTGTAAGACCGGTTACCACGAGGCTGAACTCGCCCAGCTGGCGGGTCGATTCCTGCAGGGAGTAAAGCTTGAAAAAGCCCGGGATCGCGGTCCCGAAGGTGGCCACGGTTACGACCAGGGCAAGAAAGGGAATCGCGTTGTCGGTCCAGCGCTTGGTCAGGATCTCCCCGATGACGTGATCGGGGACGAGGTTGAAGCGCCAGGCCTGAAGCCGTTCGCGGAAAGTCATAAGGGTCTATCGGGTCAAGAGAGAGGGAACGGCCGGAGGGCTCCGGCCGTTCCGCTTCGAGTACGGGTGTCCGCGATCAGTTGGCCATCGCCTGCAGCGCCTTCAGGTCCCAGCAACTGTCCGGACGCAGATCCGCCTTGGTCGTTGCCCTGAGCAGCGTGTAGACGTAGGGCGACGAGGTGCCCGCCGGCTGGCCGCTTTGCAGCAGGTACTTGATGATCGTGACCATATTGTAGCTTTCCTGCGCCAGTTCGGTCATCACCACCGCGCCGTAGGTGCCATCCTCGATCTTGTCGCAGTCGGCCGTCTTCTCGCCGCCGCCGGTGGTGACCAGGAACACCTGATCCTGCTTGCCTGCGTCGCGGATCGCCGCCGAAGCGCCGGTTGCATCGCCGTCCCAGAAGTCGATGATGCCGCAGATGTCGGGGTGCTGCTGGAGCATCGTGGTCGTCACATTGCGCGAGGTGGTCGCATCCCAGTTCGAATCGGGCTTCGCCACGACCTCGAAATCGGGATGTTTGGATAGCACGTCCATGATTCCGGCATACTGGAAGAGGCTGGTCGCGTTCACCTCGTCGCCCTGCACCAACCCGATCTTCTTCGACGAATTCTCGCCGCAGCCCTTCACCACGGCTTCGGCCTCGAGCCGGCCAAGCTCCGTCCAGTCGCTGCCCAGGTAGGCATCGGCATTGAAGTTCGCCGGATTGTCGATCAGCAGCACATAGATGCCCGCCTTCTGCGCCCTCTTGAGGAGCTTGGAGTAGGAGTTGAGGTCGGGCGACATCACGATCAGAACGTCGGGTTTCTGGTCCGAGGAGATTGCCTCGGTCAGTGCCTGTGCGCCGGCCTCGACGCTCCAATTGGGATCGCGCGTCTCGAAAACGCCGCCGAAAGCCCCGACCTCGCGTTTGAGGATTGCGGCCCAGCCCTGCGCCAGGTCGAAGCCCATCGCCATCGGCACCATAAGAATACGCTTGCCGCTGAGCGCCTTCGCATAGGCTGCCGGCCCAGGATCCTGCGCAGAGGCGGGCAAAGCGGCGAATGTTGCCACCGACATCACGGCGGCCATCAGAATTGCTTTCATCGGTTTCATGTCCTTGTCCTCTCCCTTTTCGATTTGAGTCTTTTGGTTGATGGTGTGGTACTCAAATGTCGCCCTGCTGTGCCGTCTGTTCGTCGCGCGGGTTGAGAAGGCCATCGACGATGATCGCGAACAGCAGGATCGTCGACTTGATAAGGTTCTGGTAAAGCAGCGGGATATCCATGATCGTCATCGCGTTCAGCATGAGCCCGATCAGCGCTGCCCCCACCAGCACGTTGCGGACGCCGCCCTTGCCCCCCGACAGGCCGATGCCGCCGATCACCGCCACAAGCACGATGTCGTAGAGCAGGGTGGAGTTCACCACGCGGGTGTTGATCGAATGCAGGCTGGCCGCCGTCAACAATCCGGCCGCGAAGGCGGTCAATGCCGACAACACATAGCGCAATACCAGCATCGGCCGGACAGGGATGCCGATATTGCGCGCCGCCACCGGGTTGTCGCCGGCGTAATAGACGTAGCGTCCCCACTTCGTGAAGCGCAGGAACAGAAACACCGCTCCCGAGAGCGCCGCGAAAATGTAGACTTCAATCGGCACCCCAAGGTAGCGCAACCCGCCCATCACTTCGACCCAGTGGCCGTCCGGCACGGGCACCGCGTCCGAGGGAATCAGCTGCGATCGGACGTAGCCGAATACGAACGATCCGCCGGCCAGAGTTACGAAGATCGCCGGCACATCGGCATAGGCGACGAGGAACCCCTGCATGAACCCGATGGCCAGCACCCCGCCCAGCACCAGCGCCAGCGCCGCCTGATCGGCCATGCCGTCGCCGAGAAGCTGCAGGTACCAAGCCACCGACATCGCCATCACGGCCACCATCGAGAGATCGATGCCTCGGCCGATGATCACCACCGCCATCCCGAGCGCGAGAATGCCGAGGACGGCGATCGAACGGACAATGGCGATCAGGTTGGCGGCGGTCAGGAAGCCCGGTAGCCCGAGCGCTGCGACGCCGAAGATCAGCACGGCGACGACGAGGACGATGCGTTCCTGATTGAGGGTCCGCAGGAAGGTCCAAGGGTCCACGCCCATCCACGCCTCGTCTCGTCTCTGGGTACACAGCGGGTCCCCACCGGGCCGGCCGCGCCAAGTCTAGCCGGCAGGCAATGTCGAGGTCCAACGAAAGATTCCGCTGCAATTCCATGTAGAAGCGGAATTTGGTCAAACAAAGGACAGAAGCCCGCATGTCGTCATGGCGGGACCGGCCGGTTCGCCCAAGGGCAGCGTCTGCAACAGCGCAACACGGCCAGAGCACGTCGATCTGCAGGTCGCGTGGCCCGCTCTTGCCCGCAGCCTCTCGGCCGGTTCTGGGGCCGCTTAGGGATCCTGCCATCCTCCGATCGCTCTCCGATGCCGGGCGCAGCCGGCGCGGCCAAGCGCTGCGCTCAAGACCCGACCATGGCCGTTGGGATCCTCTAGTGCGACGGTGCTGAAGGGAACGGCTTTCACCGCTGGAAGCAAGACGGCAGCATGGGACCGGATGAGTTGATGAAACTCAAAAGGTCTCGCGGGCCGAGCGAGCGGCTGCGTAGCGCTAAATGCGCGTGCCCTCCGTCGGCGTGAGGGTCACCCGGACCGCGGCGGCCAGTCTCGGACCATGCAGCTATTCGAGCGCGCCGAGCGGATTCCGCTACTTTCGTGGCGGGGTGTCAAGCACCCAAGGCCGCGCCGCCGCTGGCCCAGCGGTCCTTGCCCTACGCCTCTCCATGGCCGCAGCTAGGCCGCGCCGGGAATGGCATCGAGCCGGTGGGCCTCGCGGGCGAGCGGCAAAGTCAGGTCCGTCAGCAGCTCATCGGGCGTGCCGTCGTCGGCCGCCAATCCGGCGACCGCGGCCTCGATGAGGGCACTCCGCTGAGGCCCGATCAAGGGCACCGTGAGCGCCCGGTACTTCGCCGTGAGCTCGCGGTCGATGAGTTGCTCCGTCAAGCGGGGGGAGCACAGTCGGCCGCCGAATGACCGGCCGTCCGAACGCCGGGGAGCGGTGGAGTGGCGCTCCTCGAAATGACCTGGGTGCCCACAGCCCTGGTATATGCAGGTGAACTGACGACAGCGCTCAATCCTGCAATGCGATCTCGGGCTGCCCGCCAAGCTATCGGCTAGCGGGATCCCTTGTCAGGCTATGCCGCGCGCGGTCGCTCGCATCTCGTTTCGCAGCCAGTGCGCGAGGCGCGCCAACAGGCCGTTTCCCTTGACCGGGGTGTGGGTAAGGAAGCGATATCGGGCGCCGCGGACCGATGCCTTGCCGAAGGGGCGAATGAGACGGCCTTCCCGCAGATAGTGGGCGACGAGCAGCGACCGCCCCATGGCGATCCCCTGATCCAAAAGCGCTGCGCGCACCGCCATTTGCGCCAGGTTGAAGTACTCGCCTTGTTCGTAGTTCATTCCGTGAGCGCCGATTTCCTCGAACCACGTCCGCCACTCAGTGGTTTGGGTGGCGCCGACCCAGGGGGAGGCGTCGTGCAGCAGCGTCAGGTCGGCAAGATCGCGCGCCTTGCGGAACCGACCGTGCGCCTCCCAATAGCTCGGCGTGCAGACGGGAAAGATGCGTTCTTCGTAGAGTTCGATAACGCCGAGATCGTGATAGTTCACGTGGTCGTAACGGATGGCGATCTCGATTCCCTCATTGGCGAGTGTTTCCCGGTTGACCGCGTGGAACTCGGCGCGAATCTGGATCTTCGTGTTCTCGGCCAAGCGATACCATGCGCTGAGCCGCGGCAGCAGCCACTCCATCGAAAGCGAGGGCGCGCAGCTCACGACGAGCCCCTTGGGCCGGCCGGTCCGGGCGGTCGCCGCCGCGCCCGCTTCGATGCTCTGGAACGCCCGTGACAGCATCTGATGGAGCGTTTCGCCCTCGACGGTGAGGGTGATGCCACGTCCGAATCGGACGAAGAGCTTGACTTGGAGGCGCTCCTCCAAATGGCGGATACGCTGGCTGACGGCCCCCTGGGTCACGTTGAGCTCCTGGGCGGCAGCGCTGAATCCGCGTGATCGTGCTGCCGCCTCGAAGAACCACAGGTCGCCGATCAACGAGGCGTCGAGGCGCAGGAATTCATTAGCTGAGCTATCGTCTGGATTAGGAATCATCGGTTGTCGCCGGCCTTTGAACATGACACGGTTAACATCCGCATCGTAGCGATATGTTCGGAAAAGTCCAGAATCCCAGTCATCTGGCACCCCATGGCGGGCGTATCTCCAGGGCTGGGTCAAACCGGCAGGAGGCGCATGACAGACAGTTAAGCTTATATGTTGAGAGCTCCGTGACCGGCGTGGCGGGATTGCGGGACCGTGGCGCCTCGGAACACCGGGCCCCTCGCGTGCAGCGTCCAATTCGAAAAGGCGCACCAAAGGAAGCAAGGGAGGTTCAGGAACATGCGACGGTCAGAGACTCAATTTTTGTCGCGGAGGCGGGTCGCCTCTAGCGCACTTCTTTCATTGGCGGGCGCCGCGCTCGTCGTTCTGTCCGCGGTCGGCGGATCTGCCGCTTCGGCGGCGCAGCCAAAATCGGGCGGCACGTTGACCTTTGCCCGTCCCGACGAGCCGCTGACGATGGACCCCTTCGTGCCGGCCGACAACGGATCGATCTGGGCCATCGAGCAGGTCTGCGACTCGCTGGTCGAAGCCGACGCGACGGGCGAGGGGCTGGTGCCCGGGCTCGCGGAATCCTGGGAGGTGTCTCCGGACGAGCTCACCTACACGTTCAAGATACGCGATGCCACGTTCAGCAACGGAGACCCGGTCACGGTCGATGACGTCGTCTTCTCCTACAGGAAGGCCGCCCGGCCGGACGGCACGTACGGTTTCCTCTTCGCGCCGGTGAAATCGATCGACGCGGTCGACGACCATCATGTCCGCTTCATGCTCAAGGAGCCCTATGCGCCGCTCCTCTCGGCGGTGTCCATCTTCGCTGCCGCGGTGGTCGACAAGAAGATCTACGAGGCCGATCCGGAGGCCTTCGGCCAGAAGCCCGTGTGCAGCGGTGCCTTCAAGGTCGACGAATACAAGCGCGGTTCCCATCTGAGTCTTTCACGCAACAAGTATTATTGGAAGAAGGACGCCGACGGCAACCAGCTGCCTTATCTCGATAAGGTCGAGATGCGTTACGTCCCGGAGAGCAACGCCCGCGTGCTCGGCCTGATCAATGGCGACTTCGATGTCATCAGCACCGTGCCGTTCAACCAGGCGGCCGCGGTCAAGGCCCTGCCGAGCGTGATGCTCGAGGTGCAGCCGGTCTATCGCCTGGATTACGTATACCTCAATCACGCCAAGGCGCCGATCGACAACAAGGATATCCGGTTGGCCATGAATTACGCCGCCAACCGGCAGGCCATTCTGCAGACGGTCTATTTCGGCTACGGCGAGATCCCGAACTCCTATATGCCGAAGATCAACTACCATTGTGACTCGGTCAAACCGATCCCATTCGATCTGGCGAAAGCCAAGGAGCTGGTCAATAAGTCAGGATATAAAGGCGAGCCGATCGAGCTGCAGATCGATTCCGGCAACGCGCCGTTCCGGCAGATCGCGGCGATCCTGCAACAAGGCTGGACGGCGGCCGGACTCAATGTCAGCCTGGCAGAATACGACGTGGGTACCGCCTGGGGCCACACGGAAACCGGTGATTACCAAGCCTATATGAGCTACATCACCAGCGATCTGAACGACCAGGATGAACTGGCCACGCTGCAGGCGGACTATACCGGCGGTTCGGAAGCGTTCTATTCCCGCTACAAGAGCGACAAGGTCGTGGCGCTGTTGGCCAAGGCCCGGGCGACGTCCGACCCGAAGAAGCGGCAGGACCTGTATTGCCAGATCCAGGATCAGGTCTATCACGACGGCTATTCCGTGCCGATCAACTTCGTGCCGGCGGTCAATGCGTACCAGGATTACGTGAAGAACTGGAAGAATCTGACCACGGGCTGGTGGTGGCTAAGCACGGTCTGGGTGGACAAGTAGTCCGAGGCCGGATCGGCCGAATATGTTTGGGCCGCCCCGGGCGGGTAATGCCAGCACCCGGGGCGGAGCCCTTGTCGGTTGATGTAATAGAATGACCGTCCTGTCGTATATTCTGAGCCGACTCGGTCAAATGGCGCTCGTCGTGTTGGGCGTCACGCTCGTCGCCTTTCTGAGCGTCCAGTTCGTTCCTGGCGACCCGATTCGAATCATGCTCCACGGTCGTGCCACGGACGAGGTCGTCGCGGCGATTCACGCGCGGCTCGGCATGGACCGTCCGCTGTACGAGCAGTTTCTCAGCTTCTTGTGGAATGCCGTTCAGGGCGACCTGGGCGAATCCATCATTCAGCAGGCGCCGGTTACCGCGATTGTCGCGGAACGTCTCGAGGCCTCGGCTTTTCTTCTGGGTTACGCCACCTTGATCACCGTGGTGTTCACCTTGCCACTGGCCCTGGTTGCGGCCAGCCGCAAGGATCGTCCCGTCGACCACGTCATCCGTGTCGGCGGCATGATCGGTTTTGCCATGCCGCCCTTCTGGATGGGCCTCCTTCTTATGCTCCTATTCGGATTGACGCTCGGTTGGTTTCCGATCGCGGGCTACGGCAAGGGTTTTTTTAGGCACATCGTTCATCTGACGTTGCCGTCGCTGACGATCGCGATCTTCCTCACGCCGATTCTCGTGCAGTCTCTGCGCTCGGCGATGCTCGACGTCATGACTGCGGACTATATCGAGGTCGCGCGAGCCAAAGGCCTAAGCGAACGGCGAATTCTGATGAAGCATGTGTTGCGCAACGCCTTGATTCCAACGATCACGGTCCTGGCCGTCAACATTGGTTGGCTGCTGAGCGGTGCCGTCATCGTCGAGTACGTCTTCTCCATCCCGGGGCTGGGCTCCCTTCTGGTGCGCGCGGTCGGCTTCCGAGATTACCCCGTCATCCAGGGGCTGGCCGTCGTGTTCGCCATGCTGGTGGTGATCGTCAATCTGCTCGCCGACCTCGCCTACATCCTGGTCGATCGAAGGGTTCTGCGGCGATGAGCACCTATACAACGGCATCGAGCACGCTGCTTTCCACGCGTATATCGCGGGAAATGGCACTCTGGCCGTTGTCGCTCAAGATAGGATTTGGGATCGTCGGGACGATCGTCGTCGCGGGAATCCTCGCGCCGGTGATCGCGCCTTACGATCCATTCTTTCAGGATTTCACGGCCGCTCTCGTGCCACCGAACCTGGAGCATCCGCTTGGCACCGACATGCTGGGGCGAGATATCTTCAGCCGGGTCCTGTACGGCATCCGCATCGATATGCAGATCGGATTCCTGACCACCTACGTGCCGATGATCTACGGGGTGGCACTTGGTGCGGCGGCAGGCTATTTTGGCGGCTGGTTCGATACCGTGGTGATGCGCGTCCTGGATATCGCCATGGCGTTTCCCTTCCTGGTATTGATTATCGTGATTCTTTCCATTCTGGGACCGGGCGTTCAGAACATCTATATCGCGGTTTTTCTCGTGGCCTGGACCATGTACGCGCGACTCGCACGCGCCGAGATGCTGGTGGAGCGCAACAAGGACTATATCCTGGCGGCGCGCGCTTTGGGCTACGGATCCGGACGGATCATCTTTCGCCATGCGCTGCCGAATATCGTCAATTCCTCCATCGTCTTCTCGATGGCCGATTTCGTGCTTAACATCCTGCTGGTTTCGGGCTTGAGCTTCCTCGGCCTCGGCGTTCAGCCGCCGGCGCCGGAGTGGGGCGCGATGATCGCCGAAGGACGCGATTTCATATTTCAGGCTTGGTGGATCTCCACCCTGCCGGGCCTGGTGCTCGTCCTGGCGGGTACCGGCCTCAGCCTGGTCGGTGACGGCTTGGCGCAGCGATTCGGGCAACGGCAGCAGGCCCTGCTATGACCGTGACCGCGCTCATGCAGGACGAGACGCCGCGGGCGGCCACCGACGCGCCGCTTCTCGACGTGCGCGGGCTGGTCACGGAGTTTCGCTCGCGGAGCGCGACCGTGGTGGCGAATGCCTCGGTATCGCTGCAGGTTCCCAGGGGCCGGACCGTCGGGATCGTGGGCGAATCGGGTAGCGGCAAATCGGTGCTGTGCCGAAGCATATTGCGCCTTTTGCCCTCGCCCCCGGCTCGGATCGCCGGAGGCGAGGTTTGGTTCGAGGGCCGTGATCTGCTGACGCTCGGCGTTCGCGAGATGGCGCAGGTGCGCGGCACTCGGCTCAGAATGATCTTTCAGAATCCGATGACCAGCCTCAATCCGGTCTGGCCGATCGGCGATCAAATCACCGAGGGGCTGCGTGTGCACTATGGCTTGTCCGGCCACGCGGCGCGCCAACGCGGTCTCGAGCTTCTGCAGCAGGTCGGCATCCCGAGCCCGGAAAGCCGCTTCGACGACTATCCCTTCCAGTGGTCTGGGGGCATGCTGCAGCGGGCCGTCATCGCTATGGCGATGGCCGGGGAGCCGAGTCTGCTGCTCGCCGACGAGCCCACGACCGCGCTCGACGTGACAATTCAGGATCAGATTCTGGCGCTGCTTGTGGACCTACAGGAGCGGACGCAGATGGCCATGGTTCTGGTCTCGCACGATCTGGCCGTCATTGCGGAGACCAGCGACATCGTGGCCGTCATGTACGCCGGCCGCGTCATGGAGGTGGCGCCGGTAAAGGCGCTTTTCGAGCAGCCGCTGCATCCCTACACCGTCGGCCTTCTCGCGTCGACTCCCCATGCGGAGACGACAGACCGCCTTGAATCGATCCCAGGGCAGCCGCCGAGTTTGAGCCAGCGCACTGTTGGGTGCCCCTTTGCCGAGCGCTGTCGGTTCGCCTCGAAGGATTGCCATAATACGCCGGTAACACTGCGGGAGATGGTGGATGGGCACGCCTCCGCCTGTCTCTTTCCCGAACGCATAGGCAGGGCCGGCGCATGACCGTTCAACCAAGCCCAGCTGTAGATGAGGCGCCGGACACGCAGCCAGCCAAGGCACTGCTCGAGGTTGACGATCTCGTCGTGTCGTTTCCCAAATCACGCAATCTTCTGGACCTGATCCGTCGCCGTCCGCCGCTGCGCGTGCGAGCCGTGAACTCGGTCAGCTTCACGATCCAGGAACACGAAACATTGGGGCTGGTCGGCGAAAGCGGTAGCGGGAAGACGACTCTGGGACGCACGTTGTTGCGCCTCTACGATCCCGACAGCGGCAAGATTCGTTTCGCAGGGCAGGAGCTGAGGGACCTTGGCCGTGGCGAATTGAAAGCTCTGCGCCGCCAGATGCAGATCGTGTTTCAGGATCCCTATTCGTCGCTGAATCCCCGATTTACCGTGGCGGAGACGATCGCAGAGGTCCTGCGTGTCCACGACGTTTGTCCCCGAGAGGAGGTCCAAGCCCGGGTCGGCGAATTGCTCGGGCTCGTCGGTCTGACCGCGGAGATCGGGGCCCGTCAACCGGGTACCCTGAGCGGGGGACAGCGCCAACGCGTCGGCCTGGCCCGCGCTCTCGCGCTCAAGCCCACCTTTCTTGTGCTTGACGAGCCGGTCGCGGCGCTCGATGTTTCGATTCAGGCACAGGTTCTCAACCTTCTAAAGGATTTGCGGGACGAGCTCGGCCTGACCATGCTGTTCGTAGCGCACGAATTGTCGGTTGTACGGCACATGTCCGACCGGGTCGCCGTTATGTACCTGGGACAAATCGTCGAGATCGGCACGACGACGGAAATATTCGAGCGACCGAGCCATCCCTATACGCAGGGCTTGCTAAAGGCGATCCCGCGTATGGTGCCGGAGCGGCGCCGCCGCGAAGCGGTCCTCAAGGGAGAGGTGCCGAGCCCTTTGGCCATTCCGAGCGGATGTCCCTTCCATCCGCGCTGCCCGCGTGCCGAAGAAATCTGCACCAGCGCGGAACCACGGCCGATCGCGGTCAGCGGCACGCAAGTCAGCCGCTGCCACTTCGCCGAACCGAAACCTTTGAAACCAAGGACTAGCTGACCGGAGGATGCAATGTGCGATTCATTCGTGGCCCTGGGTAACAGCACTGCGAGCGGGTCCGTCCTGCTGGCAAAGAGCGCCGACACCGAAGTCAACGAAGCCGAACACGTCTGCCGTTATCCGGCAGGCAATCACAACGAGGGTGCGCTGGTGCGGATTACGCATCGGACGATTTCTCAGGTCAAGCGGACGCACGAGATCATTCTTGGCAGATCCTTTTGGGCCTGGGGTGCGGAACTCGGCTGTAACGAGCATGGCGTCGCCGTCGGAAACGAGGCTGCCTTCAGCAACCAGAAGGCCGAGGCGGACGGGACCTGCTGCCTAGATCTGTGTCGGCTCGCGGTGGAGCGCGGCGCGACAGCGCGCGAGGCCGTCGAGGCGGTTGGCGCCGTGATCGAAGCCTTCGGTCAGGGCGGCAACTGCCAGATGATGGGAAATTTCCACTTCGACACCGGTTTGCTGATCGCGGACCGTAAGGAGGCCTATGTGGTCAACTGTGCCGGCAAGCATTGGGCTGCGCGCAAGGTCGAGGACGTGATGGCCATCTCGAACCGCTATCAGATCGGCGCGGATTGGGATCTTTCGTCGCTCGCCAATGGATCGGGCTCGAAAGAGGATTTTCGCGCCCGGTTCGCCGATGAAGGCCGCGAGGCGGAAGTGGCGTCCTGGCAGCGCGAATGCCGGGCCCGGGAGCTTCTCGACGCCCGCAAGCCGGGGATTACGGTCAAGGACATGGCCGATATCCTGCGCGATGTGGGCGAGGATCCGGAATCGTACAACATCCCGGACGACGAATTGCCGGCGCGGATCTGCATGCACGCGGGCCCATTCGAGTCGCGGTTCTGGCATGCGACCGGCGCGATGATCACGGATTCGGCCGAGGAGGGCGTCATCGTGTGGATGACCGCGACCTCGGCAACGGACCTCTCGGTGTTCAAGCCGCTCTACTTCGATGCCGCGATGCCGGACATGGGGCCGCCCCCAGGCGGCACCTATACGGAAGGCTCATTATGGTGGAAGCACGAACGCCTCCACCGCCGGGCCGTTGCCGACTACAAGACACTGAGGCCGGAAATTCGCGGTTCCTTTGACGCGCTCGAAGCGGAGTTCTTTGCCGAAGCGCCGGGCCTGCGTTCCGAGTCCATACGTAATAAGTCGAACTTCGTGACGGACTGTTGGCGGCGCGCCGAAGAGGCGACGGACCGCTGGATCGCGGAACTGGAGCGGCGGAACTATTTCATCGAGCACACAGCCTACCGCGCGATGTGGGACCGCTTCAATCGTGAAGGCGAGTTTCTGCTGACTTGAACCGGGCGATGCCGCAGCCGACTCGACGTGATCCGACCTGAAGCGGAACTCGATGCTTCCTGATACGAAGTTGCCGGACGCACGAATCGACGTCTCCGATCCGAAAGCGGCGACGAGATCGAAGGAGTCCTTTCTGGACCTCGAGACGCCCGCGATCGTCGTCGACCGTGCCCGACTTCTTCGCAACGTCGAGCGGGTACAAGAGATCGGCCGGCGACATGGCGTCGCGGTCCGGCCGCATATCAAGACCCATAAATGCGTGCCCGTTGCCGAGCTGCAGTTGAATGCCGGGGCCTGCGGAATCACCGCGTCGAAGGTTTCCGAGGCCGAGGTGTTCGTCGAGGCAGGCGTCCGGTCGATAACCTTAGCGTACCCCCTGATCGACCGGCGCAAGGCGAGACGCGCCCTTGCGGCTGCACAGTGGGCCGGGTGCAATCTCAATGTCCTGGCCGACAGCCGGGCCGGTGTCGAATGCCTCGAGGCGGCTGCCGAAGAAGCCGGAATCCGGGTTGGAACCTATCTGAAGATCGATGTCGGCCTTCACCGTGCCGGGCTGAAGCCGGACGACGCGAGCCTGGTACCGGTTGCGCGGCAGATATGTCAATCGGCTCACTTGACCCTGCGGGGCCTGCTCTCTCACGCCGGCCACGCTTATGGCGCAAAGGACCGGGCAGGCGCGCGCGCCGTGGCCGAAAGCGAGCGCCAGCAGATGATCGCGGTCAAGGAGCGGCTTGCCGCGGCGGACATCGCGGTGGAGGAAATCTCGGTCGGCAGCACGCCCACGGTTCTGGCGGCGGAAAATTTCGACGGCGTGACCGAGATCCGCCCGGGCAATTATGTCTATTTCGACCTCACGGCGGTGCGGCTGGGAGTCGCGCGGCTGCGCGAGGTTTCGCTGTCGGTTTTGGCCTCGGTCGTCAGCGTCAACGATCAATTCGCGATCGTCGACGCCGGCTCGAAGGTGCTGAGTTCCGACACCGGTCCCCATGGTGCCACCGGCGGGTCGGGGTTCGGGCTCGCCTTTCCCGCGAATCTGGAGATCGCCGAGGACACGGCCGGTGACGCCTTCGTGGTCGAGAAGCTCTCGGAGGAACACGGTTTCGTGCGCCTTGACGGCCGCCGCCTGCGGGTCGGCGACTTGCTGCGCATCGTACCCAATCATTCCTGTCCGGTGGCGAATCTGTCGCGCGAAGTCGCCGTGCTCGACGAGACCGGCGAGATCGAGCGCTGGCCGGTGGCGGCAGCGGGCAAGGTCGTCTAGGGCGGCATGCCGGGGCCGTCTGTCACGCTCCGCGTGGCCGGGCTGCGCGGCTCGACGCCTCGGTCGCTTCGGACAAGATTTGGAGGGGCAGCAACGCCGCTGTTGCGTCGATCGGAGAAATGGCGACCGAACGGATTGCCGGGCGGTCGATGTTCGCACCGAAGGATTTGTCGGCCGTGGTCCTGCGATCAGCCCGGGAAACGGCCTCCACGGCCGTAACCCGGACATCCTATCGGGATTTCGCTATCGCGGGTTGCCGGTGCGAGTCCGGCCGTGCGCAGATCCTCCCGGCCTCCTGGCGGACGCCGGGCGCGACCCAGCGGCTTTTCTCGAAGGCCTGCCCCGTCTCGCGTAAGGATCAGCCCGCGAAATAGGCCTTCGTGCCATGCGCTTCGACCGCCCTGGCGATGCGGTCCAGCGCATGGACGTAGGCGGCGGTCCGCACGTCGACCGATTTTTCCTGGCTGACGTCCCAGATTCGCCGTGCCTCGGGCTCGATATTCTCCTTGAGCCTGCGGTGGACCTCTTCCGTTCCCCAGTAATAGCCGGCCTTGTTCTGGACCCACTCGAAATAGGAGACCGTGACGCCCCCGGAGTTGGCCAGAATGTCGGGAATGACGATCTTGTGATTGCGGTTCAGGATCTGGTCGGCTGCCGGAGTCGTCGGGCCGTTGGCGAGCTCCAGGATGATGCGCGCCTTGATGTTCGCCGCGTTCTCCTCGACGATCTGGTTCTCCATCGCGGCCGGCACGAGGACGTCGCACTCGCTTTCCAGCAGCTCGGTGTTGCTCATCTCCTGCGCACTGCCGTGTGTCTTGGCACCGGCGACACCACCGGTCTTCCGCTTGTGCTCCATCACGGCAAGCGGGTCCAGGCCGTCGGGATCGTAGATCGCCGAGCGGGAATCCGAGACACCCAGGATCTTGTAGCCGTCCCCGTGCAACAGGCGCGCGCAATGCGTGGCGGCATTGCCGAAGCCCTGGACCACCACACGCGTCTTCTCGGGGATCAGGTCGAGGTCCTTCTCGAGATGCCGAAGGACGTAGTAGCCGCCCCTCCCGGTCGCGTCGTCCCGGCCCAGCGAACCTCCCAGCGGGATCGGCTTGCCCGTGATCACGGCGGGCGTCGGGGCATCCGCCATCTTGGCGTATTCGTCGGCCATCCACGCCATTACGATGCCGTTTGTATACATGTCGGGGGCCGGGATGTCGCGGTCCGGCCCGACGAAGCGGGCGAAGGATTGCATGTAGGCGCGGCTCAATCGCTCCAGCTCGGCGCGCGACAGTTTCTTCACGTCCACCGACACGCCGCCCTTGCCGCCGCCGTACGGGAGGTTGGCCACGGCGCACTTGAACGTCATCCAAAAGGCGAGGGTCATGACCTCGTCGAGATTGACCTTCGGGTGAAACCGGATGCCGCCCTTGGTCGGACCGCGCGTATCGTCGTAGCGGCAGCGCCAGGCCTTGAAGGTCTTGATCGACCCGTCGTCCATGCGGACGGCCAGGCTGCAAGCCAGGGTCTCCTTCGGATATTTGAGCTTCTCGATGACGTCCGGGTGTATGTCGAGATGCTTGCTGGCTTCTCTCAAACGTTTCCGTGCCTTGGTGAACAACGCTCCCATTTCCCCCTCCGGATCGGCTATTATTGACTCGGGTGCGGCGGGCACCCGGCCCTTACCGGCTGCCATTTTCCTGTAAGTCTATAGGACGGGCCGACTTCCGGAAATTAATTCTTTCGCGGTGCCGGCGTAGAATATCCCGTCGCGGACGCGATGTCTTCACACCGGGCGATCCGTCGGATCGTGCATTATGGCCGAAGCGGGCACGGTGGACTACTGTGGAAGCGCGGAGCGGGCGGAAACGGCCGGCCCGTCGGGGCAGGGGCGATGTCGGAACGGGAAATCGAATACGGTCTGATATTTCTGTTAGCTATGGCCGTTGTCGCGGCCATGGGGCTGTTCGCGCGAGACCGCGGCAAACGCAAGTTTCTCTGGGCCTGTCAGCTTTTTCTTGTGCTCTCGGTTCTCGTGACGCTGGAGAACCGGGTGCTGCCGCTGTTCTCGATCGCGCCGAAAGCCCCGCTGGCCGAAGGGGCGACCCGCGCCCTCAGGACTCTCTGGTGGCTGGCGACGGCCTGGCTGGTCGTGCAGGCCTTGGAGACCCTTTTGTGGCGCGGCGTTCTCGCCCACCGCACGCAACGTCAGATGCCCAAACTGCTGACCGACGTGGTCGCCGTGCTGGTCTATCTCGCCGCCGGCGTATCGATCGTGGCCTTCGTCTTCCATCAGCCGATTACCGGATTACTGGCGACCTCCGGGGTCGTCGCCGTGGTGATCGGATTTGCACTGCAAAATACCCTGGCCGACGTATTCGCCGGCATTGCGCTCAATCTGGAGCATCCTTTCAGGGTGGGCGACTGGCTCAGAGTGGCTCCGGATATCGAGGGCGAGGTCACCGAGATGAACTGGCGGGCCACGCACATCAGGACTCGCCAGGACAATTACCTCGTCCTCCCTAACAGTATGATCGCGAAGGCTAATTTCACGAATTACAGCCTTCCCACCGACCGCTACGCGACGCATGTCCGGATCAATCTGCCGTTCGATCTCGCGCCGGATCGGGCGGTGGCCCTGTTGAAGGCGGCGGCCTTGAGCAGCGAGCGCGTCCTAACCGACCCCGAGCCGCGGGTCCGCTTGTCCAGCTACGGCGACTTCGCCGTGGCATACGACGTCAAATGCTGGGTCACCGGCTTCGCCGAGGATCCCGAGCACCGGCACGTGATTGCGGCCAACATCTGGCGCCATCTGCGCCTCGCCAGCGAGTCGATGGCGTTCCCGCGCTCGGACATCCGCTTGCGGCGCGAGACGGGCGCTGCGCCCCGATCCCTGACGGATTCAGGCACCTTGCTCGAAACCGTGGATCTGTTCTCGGCACTCGTGCCGGAGGAACGCCACGCCCTGGCGCAGGATATGGAGCGGCTAAAGGTCCCGGCGCGGCGGACGCTCGTGACCGAAGGTGAGGTAGGCGATTCGCTTTTCATCGTCGCCGAGGGCCTGCTCTACGTCTTCATCTCCTCGGTGAAAGGGGGACGCAAGGTCGTGTCTCGCTTGGGCCCGGGCGACATCTTCGGCGAAATGAGCCTTCTGACGGGCGAGGCCCGCAGCGCCACCGTCACGGCGGCAACCGATAGCGTCGTCTACCGGATCGAGCGGGCGCAAATGGAACCCCTGCTGCGACGGCGCAGTGAGATCGCCCGCCATCTCGGCGACATCCTGGCGGCCCACCGCGCCGCGGACAGCACCCGTGCCCTCGGTGCGGACAGCGACACCGAGATGAGGACCTACGCCGAGCAGATCCGCAAGCGGATCAGCGATTTCTTCCACCTCTAGGCGCGGCGCCCGGGCGGACCGCGGCATGAGCGGGCGCTGTCCAAGCGTCCGTCGTGGGGCGCCTCGAGAGGCGGCCAGCCCCTTGTGAGGCATTCTTATTGCAACGCAACATTTCCGGCGACCAAATTGTCATGGGTCTGTTTGAATGAGCCGCCCGTGCCGTCCTGGGGACGATCCCGGTCGCCGGTGGATTTGGGCCGCTACGACCTTCCGCCGGGTGCAAGCGGAGCGGTCGCGGCCCCGCAACCTCGTGAACATGCCTGGACCGACCGAATCCGATCTGTGACGCGCGTTCTGGCCCGGGCGTTCCGGCCGGGATCGCGTCCTCCGATTGCCGGGCTGGCGCCGGGCGCGTTCTTCGACCCGGCCCGGCGGCTGCAGCGTCGGACCGCGACGATATCGGGCGCGACTTGGGTTTCTGAATCGCATAGAGCCACCGGGCGTGCCATCATGGGCGCAACTTTCCACGTCGCCGAAGATTGCGCGTCTAGGATTCAATGCGGCTAGCTGATAGTGTCGATTGCTGGGAGACAATTCGGCGTGCGGTCGACTCACTTATGTTAAGTCGGCGACCAGGGATCGAACGCTTCGGACGGGCGTGGCGTGCGGCCGTTTGTGTTGGACGACGACTGCGGATCGGGGGATAAATAAGATGCGGACAGTCGAGGGACGTTGCCCTGTGTTTCGGTTCGTTGCGGGGCTGAGTTGCGTTTCGGCCCTCGTACTTGTCCTGAGTTCATCATCTCTTGAAGCACGCGGCGAGCATGCCGGACCGTTTGCCGCGCGCGCGAGCGCCGCCGAGCAGGTCGCCCAGGCGGCGTCCGGGGATGACCTGCTGTCAGGGGACGGGCAGAGCTCGGGCGACGACCTGCTGTCCGGGGACGGGCAGAGCTCGGGCGACGACCTGCTGTCCGGGGACGGGCAGAGCTCGGGTGACGACCTGCTGTCGGGCGACGGGCAGAGCTCGGGCGACGACCTGCTGTCGGGCGACGGGCAGAGCTCGGGTGACGACCTGCTGTCGGGCGACGGGCAGAGCTCGGGTGACGACCTGCTTTCGGGTGAGGGAGAATCGTCTGGCGGAGGCCAACCGTCGGTCGATGATCTGCTGTTCGGGAACCAGAATCAGCCGGCGGAGCCGGAAAAGAAGAAGGCCGACACGGCGTTCGACGAGCACGAAAAACTGTTTCTCGAGAACCGATACCCCTCGGCGAACACCTGCGCGACCTGCCATCCCAAGCAATACGAGGAATGGTCCGTCTCGCAGCATGCGTACTCGCAGTTGAGCCCGGTCTATATGGCCTTTCAGATGGCCATCAATCAGTTGACGAGCGGGACCAACGGCGATTTCTGTATCCGGTGTCATAACCAAGTGGGCATGAACCTGGGAGAGTCGCTCTACGCATCCAATCTCGATCGCCACCCGACCTCGCGCGAAGGCATCACCTGTGTCGTTTGCCACCGGGTCGACAAGAATTACGGCAAGGTCAGCGGCCGCCTGGCATTGGTGGAAGGCGACCTATTT
>Ga0210144_1000130_pt1 | contig 42544 bp, 36 predicted proteins | sample Muzzi_PWA_D2_FD_185532 | JGI IMG/M metagenome (GOLD analysis project Ga0210144, IMG submission 185532) | Wetland microbial communities from San Francisco Bay, California, USA, that impact long-term carbon sequestration - Muzzi_PWA_D2 (SPAdes) | ecosystem: Environmental > Aquatic > Marine >...
CGAGTGTCGCCGCCTTGCCGATGCCGGTACCGGCTCCCGTCACGATCCCGTTTCGGCCTTCGAATCCGAGCACGCTGCCCACCTCCCCGGTCAAGAGGCCTGTGGCGACAACGACTGCGGGCGCGCCCCGCGACGCCGAAGCAGATAGATCGCCATCTGCACCACGATGGCGAGAATCAGCAGCGCGCCGATCGCAAGGCTCTGCAGCCAGTAGGGTGCCCCGAGGCTTGCCACGCCGCCGACCAGAAAGCGCAGTGTCAGCAAGCCGATGAAGATGCCGAGTACGTTGCCGCGCCCGCCTTCGAGCGCGATGCCGCCCATCAGGCAAGCGGTGACGGCGGACAACAGCAGGGTGTCGAAGCCAAGCGGCGTGGCGCTGCCGAGGCGAACTGACGACAGGGCGCCGCCGAGACCGGCCAGCCCCCCCGACAGCGCAAAGGCGATCACCATCGGGCGAACGATCGAAACCCCGGCCGCCCGCGCCTCGGCGCGACCGCCGCCGATCGCATAGATCTCGCGGCCCCAGACCGTGTAGCTGAGGAACAGTCCGACAAGGACAAGCACAATGATCAGGATGATGCTGAGCGGCGACAGGATGCCCAGGAAGCGCTCGGCGAAAACGTCGGTTTCCGAGAGCCGCGGGATGGGGATCGTCACGCTGTTCTCGTTGCTGATGATCAGCGCGAAGCCGCGCAAGCCGATCAGCGTGCCAATGGTGAACACCAGCGAATTGATCCCGGTCACGGCGATAACGAGGCCCTGAAGCCCGCCGTACACCACAGCCGCGGCGACGGCGATCACCAGTGCCAGCGGGATGCCCATCCCGCCGGCGATCAGATTGATCGCCAGAACCCCGATCACCGCCGCCAGCGAGCCGACCGACAGGTCGAATTCGGCGGCGAGCATGGTGACGCCCAGGCCGACCGCAACGAGGCCGATCAGGACGGCGCCATCAAACAGAGCGGCGAGACCGCTCATCGTGTGGTAGGAGGGCAAAAGCGTGGCGAAGGCGAGATAGACGATCGCCATGAAGACGGTCCGGATGGCCAGGTCGGCGATGGTTTCCTTCCGGCTCATGCCCGCCGCCTCTGGAGCATGTGGAAGCCAAGGGTGGCGAGCGCGACAAGGCAGCCGACGACCAGCATGCGCTCGCCGGTGGTGAAGCTGTGAAGCAGCATGAAATTCTGCAAAAGTGCGATGAAGATCGCGCCGAGCGCCGCCTGGATCGGTGAGCCCTGGCCGCCGCGCAACGAAATGCCACCGACGAGCACCGCGGCAACGACGTCGATGTTCAGGCCGGTGAACAGGTTGGCGACGGCGAGCCCGAACTGCGCCGCCGCGAAGATGCCGGCGAGCCCGCAGCAGACAGCGAAAAGGATCAGGGCGACCAGCGAAGCCTGGCCGACCCGCAGACCGGTCGCTCGCGCCGCCTCGCGGTTGGCGCCGGTCAGCAGCAATTGTCGCCCGAATCGCGTCTTCTGCAGCACGAACCAGGCGAACGCCGTCAGGAAGATGAAGGCCCAGCTTTGCGTCGGTATGCCGAGCGGCCGCGCTGTTCCCAGCCACTCCGCCGCGGTCGTGCCGAGCAGGATGTTCTTGTTGTTGGTGACGAGCGAGGCGATGCCGCGAAACAGGCCGCCAAACGCCAGCGTCGTGATGATCGGATCGGCGCCATAGGAGATGATGCCGCCTTGTATCGCGCCGCAGGCGGCGGCGAAGAGGAGTGTCGCGACGAGGCTGGTGAAGAGCCCATATTCGGCGCGCATGAGGAAGGCGAAGATGCAGGCGGACAGGATCGCCAACTCCTCTCCGGACAGCGCGAACAGGTTGCCCGAAATGGTGATGTAGGACATGCCGAGCGCGAGGATGCCGGTGATGGACGCCGCCCGGATGACAATCAGCAGGTTCTCGACGGTCAGAAAGCTCGGTGTGGTGATGGCACCAGCGACGATGACAAGCAGGATTGCCAGCAGGATCACGACCATGTTGCGCCGCCGCTTGAACAGCGCCTGCGCGTCCGTATCCGACATGCTGTCGTCGGGCAGGATTCCTGCCCTCAAGATCCGCGATATCACGTCAACGCTTCCGATTCGGCCGATTCGGGGTGGGTTACGTCGCGGAGAAGCGCCTCCGGTGTGATGTCGGCGGCCGGCGCCACCCGCACGAGCCGGCCGCGGAAGAACGTCGCCACCGTGTCGGCCAATCCGAGAACCTCCTGGTTGTCCGAAGAGGCGAAAAGGATTGCCAGCCCTTCATTGGCGAGGGTGCGAAGGTGGCGGTAGATTTCCGCACGGGCGCCCACGTCGACACCGCGGGTCGGCTCCTCGACCAGGAGGATCGATGGTTCGATCCCGAGCCACTTGCCGAGAGCCACCTTCTGCTGATTGCCGCCCGACAGGTTGCCGGCCTGGCTGCCGAGCCGATTGACCTTGATCTCGAAGAATTCGGCGAGGCGCCCGGCAAGGTCACGCTCCCGACGACCGCTCAGGAGGCCGCCCACGGTGATCCGGCCGATCGCCGGGGCGCTGAGGTTCTCGATCAGCTTGCGGACGCCGAAGATGCCGTCGCGCTTGCGGTCGTCGGAGCAGTACGCAATGCCCATGCGAATCGCTTCGCGCATGTCCCGGGGGTCGAGCGACTTGCCGCGAAGCAGGATGCTTCCCCGCTCCCGCGGCGGCACGCCGGCAACGGCACGCACAACGGCATTGGCGCCGCTGCCGAGCTGCCCGGCAAGGCCGAGGATCTCGCCGGCACGCAACTGCAGGGAGACCGGCTCGCTGAGGCCCGATGCCATCACGTCCTCCAGGGCCAGCACCGGCTCGCCGATGCTGATGCCGCGTTCCGGAAACATCTGGTCGAGACGGCGTCCGAGGAGATGCTCGATCAGCTCGTCGATATCGAGGCGCTCGACATCCACCGGAGGGAAGCTGACGCCGTTGCGGAAGATCGTCACGCGGTGGGCGATCTCGAAGACCTCGCCCAGCCGATGCGTCACGTAGATGATGGAGCGACCTTCGCTGGCGAGGGTGCGCACCACCGCCATCACCTTCTCGATCTCGGCATCGGACAGCGCCGCCGTCGGTTCGTCGAGGATGAGGATACGGGCGTTACGCGACAAGAGCCGGGCGATCTCGACGAGTTGCCGCTGGGCGACGGAGAGGCTTCCGGCCGGCATCGCCGGGTCGATGTCGTCGAGCCCGACGAGGGAAAGATAGGGCTTCACTCGGGCGGCCAGCTGGGCGGTTGTCCAGATCGGGCTCGTATGGCCACCGAGACAGATGTTTTCGGCTACCGACAGGGCGGAAATGATGCTGAGTTCCTGCGTCACATAGGCCACGCCGGCATGAAGGGACTGATTCGGCGTGCGCAGCCTCACCCGGCGTCCGTCAATCTCGATAGTGCCGGCGTCCGGGCGTTCCAGCCCGGCGAGTATCTTGACGAGGGTGCTTTTGCCAGCGCCGTTCTCGCCGATCAGCGCCATGACCTCGCCCCGCTCCAACGTAAAATCGACCCCCTGAAGCGCCGTCACGGCGCCGTAGCGCTTGACGATTCCGCGCATGCGCAGAATGCTGCTGTCACCTGGCATCGGGCGATTCCTGCATGACCGGCGGGACGGAAGCAGCCGCCGCTGACGCGGCGGCTGCCCGTTCGTCGTCTAGGATCAGTAGTTGCAGAGCTCCTTGAACGTCCAACCCCAGAGCTTGAAGTTGTCGATGTCGGCCTGGGTGTTGCCGAGCGGCGGGTTGGGGATGAAGTTGAAGCGTGAGGGAGCTCCCTCATCCGACGGCGGATTGTCGCGGTCGGCCGGCAGATAGAGCTTGCCGTCCTTGACTTCGCCGGTGTTCAGGTACTTGTGCAGCGTCTGCACCGACTGCCAGCCTTCGAGGAACGCCGCCTGGACGCCAGTGCCGACCAGCTTCTTGGCGAGCAAGTCGGTGGTGTCGCCATGGCAGGTGCCGCCGACCACCAGGACGTCCTGGCCGGGATGCTTGCCGGCTTCTTCGAGCGCCTGGATGACGCCGGTCGCGAGGCTGTCGTTCTCGGTGTAGACCCAGGTGATCTCATCCTTCTTCGGCGGGATGATCTGCGAGCCGACCTGGTAGCCTTCCTGCGACATGAAGCCGGCTGGCTCCTCCTCGATGACCTCGAGCTTTCCGGCGGTCTCGTCGCGGAACGACTTGGCGCGGTCGGCGCCCGCCGAATAGCCGGCCGGGAACGTGATGATCATGCCCTTGTCGCACTTGACGTCCGTCGTTTTTGCGCAGGCGTCGAGCAGCATGTCGGCGGCGACCTTGCCATTAAGAAAGTCGTCGACGCCGGCATAGGCCGTCCAGAAGGCCTCGGTGCCCTCGATCGGATACTGGTTGGTGAAGATCACCGGCTTGCCGGTCTGCGACAGAGCGCGGAGCGATCCGGTGCCCGCCGCATTCACGTAGGGCCACCAGATGAAGCCGGCGACGTCCTCGCCGGAGGCGAGCTGCTGCTGAACCTGCGAATCCTGTTCGGCCTGGTCACGGCTGCTCTCGATGATCTTGATGTCGTATCCAAGCTCCTTGGCCTTGGTCCGCGCACCGACCTGCCATTGGGCCAGATAGTTGTCCGTGCCCGGCGGCATGAAGACGATGATGGGGCCCTTGTCCTGGGCCACGGCCGACGGCATCCCGAGGCCGACGGCAGCCATTGCCGCGGTCGCGACAACCGAAACAGCCGCTACCCGCAGTTTTCTTAGATTGACGTGTTTGTTCATTTCACTCCTCCCATCTAGGAACGGATCTGCTGGCGCAGATGCACTCTCTTTCCGGTCAAGTCGCCTCAGTCGCTGTGCGGAATCCTCCGCCCGCATTCGGTCTCCAAGTGGCGGGTCCCCGCAGCGCCGGATCGGAGCGAGGCAAACCTCCTGACCACGTCCCCGCCAGGACAATCACCTTCAGTCGCGGGAGGCCGATATCTGCTGAATCCTCACGGTTGCCGTGCCTCCCGCAGCCAAGCCAGAGGTCCGGCGGCCGCCCGGCGGGCGCGGCCACGAAGCAAGTCCCCCGCTCGTGCTGCTGGGCGTTCATGACTGGCACATGTTTCCCCGGATGGGTGCCGCGATTCCATCCAAAATGGATATTTGCACTGAGATCAAAGCCGACGCTGCGATGCATCAGGCTGTTTGGCCGATCGCGTGGGAGCAACGAATTGAGAATGCGCGTCGGCGCGCTGCAGGATACCGGCGCAGCGCATAGCCGCGGCCCAGCCTCACGACGGATCGTGCATTAATTTCTGAATATCCAGAATGGAGGATTGTCATGTTGTTCAGCATTCTTCGTTCGCCATAGTCGAGCCAGCGCTTTCCGGGGTGGAGAAACCCGGGAACGAATAAGCGAGGCACCGCACCGCGGTGAACGCTCGCACTGGGGAGACGCCGCAGCATGTCCTCGTCAAAAAGGAAGTTCCTCGCAGCTTCTCAATACAGCGCCGACCGGCCGCCGCCCCCTCTGTCGGCCTGGCCGGCCGAGTCGAAACGCGTCGGCGACTCCGGAAGAGGCAGCAGCCGCAACCCGTTCGACCTTAGCGAGCGGATAGCATTGGTGACCGGTGCCGCCCGCGGCATTGGCCGGGCCGTGGCCGAGCGGCTGGCAACGCAGGGTGCCCATGTCATCGTCACCGACGTCAACGACGAAGGCGCGAACAAAACGGTGTCGATCGTCAAGGAGGCCGGCGGCTCGGCCGAGACGATGCACCTCGACGTCGCCGACCAGCAAGAGATCGACCGGGTCTGCGCGGCAACGATCGCTGGGCATGGCCGTATCGACATTCTCGTCAACAATGCCGGCATTTGCATCAACGCCGAAGCGCTCGAAACGACCAAGGACATCTGGGAGCGCCAGATGCGCATCAATCTCGACGCGGTCTTCTATTGCAGCCGGACCTTCGGGGCGCACATGGTGGCGCAGGGATCGGGGGCCATCGTCAATCTGTCGTCGTTTGCCGCGGTCGTTGACGTCCATCCCCAGGACCATGTGGCATACAGCGTCTCGAAGGCGGGCGTCGCCCATCTGTCCAAGGTGCTCGGCTCGGAGTGGGCGGACACCGGCGTGCGCGTCAACGCGATCGCGCCGGGTTTTGTCGCGACCCAGATGCCGCTCGCAGCCGGCCTCGAAATGCTGGACATTTGGAAGACCCAGGTCCCCATGAACCGGTTCATGCAGCCCTACGAGGTGGCCAACGTCATCGCGTTTCTGGTCAGCGACGCCGCGAGTTCCATCACGGGTCAGCTCATTGTCGCCGACGGCGGCGTCACGATCTGGTAGCGGGCAGCGGGCGGACGCGGGAAAAGGGGCTATCTATCGGCGCGTCGCGCGGCTGATTTTTGTCGGGCCACGCGACGGCATCCTCTAGGTCGATGATCGCGCCGGCGGGCACCGCTCCTTCCGGCCTCCGAAGCGTTCGGGCCGGTCGGCGGGGACGAGGGGCGCCGCAGCGAAGCCAATCGGGTCAGCCATGCCGCAGGATGACCGTCTTGGTCGTGCAGTATTCGTCCATGGCCATGAAGCCCTTTTCCCGACCGTGGCCGCTCTTCTTGACGCCGCCGAAAGGCAGCTCGATGCCGGCGCCAGCGCCATAGGCGTTGACGAAGACCTGACCGCACTGGAGCCGTTTCGCCACCCGCATCTGGCGGGCGCCGTCCAAGGTCCAGACGCCCGCCACCAGACCGTAGTCGGTTCCGTTGGCGAGGCGAATGGCGTCCGCCTCGTCCTCGAAAGGCAGCGCCGACAGGACCGGACCGAAAACCTCCTCGCGGGCGAGGTCGTTGGCGCGCGGCACCGGGCCGAAGAGCATCGGCCTGGCGTAGTAGCCACCGGCAGGGAGCCCCGGAGCAAACTGTCCCTCGGCGAGCGTCGTCATCCCCTCCGACCGGGCCCGTTCGACGAAGCCGTTGACCCGCTTGAGCTGTGCGGCGCTGATCACCGGCCCGCAATCGAGGTCCATCGACGAGGTGCCCACCTTGAGTTCCGAAAAGGCGTCCGCCAGCCGCTCCGCAAAGGTGTCGTATATCTCCCTGGCGATCAGAACCCGGCTGCCGGCCGAGCAGGTCTGTCCGGCATTTTGAACGATCGCCTTGCGGATGGTCACCAGGGCGGAGTCGAGATCGGCATCCGGAAAGACGATCTGCGGGCATTTGCCGCCGAGCTCGAGAACACAGCCCGCATAGTGCTCCGCCGCCGCCTTCTGCACCAGCCTGCCGACCTCCGGCGACCCGGTGAAGGAGACAAAATCGACGCCGGGATGCGCGGCAAGCGCGGCGCCGGCGGTCTCTCCCCGGCCGGTCACGACGTTGATCGCGCCCGGCGGGAAGCCGGCTTCGGCGGCAAGCTCGGTGAGCCGGAGGATCGAGGCGCAGGCCTCCTCCGCCGGCTTGAGGACGGTGGCATTGCCGGCCGCCAGGGATGGGGCCAGCGTCCGGCCGAACATCTGGGCCGGGTAGTTCCACGGCAGGATGTGCCCGGTGACGCCGAGGGGCTCCTTGATCACCGCGACGAAATAGCCGTCGAGGTAGGGGATGGTCTCGCCGTGCGCCTTGTCGGCTGCCGCGCCGTAGAACTCGAAATAGCGGGCCGAGGCGGCGATGTCGGCCCGCGCCTGGCTGAGCGGCTTGCCGGTATCGCGCGCCTCCAGGTCCGCCAGCTCGTCGGCGTGATCGAGGATCATCATGCCGAGCCGGCTGAGCAAGCGACCCCGCTCGGTCGCCGTCAGGTGTCCCCAGTGATGATCCTCGAACGCGCGCCGTGCCGCCCGCACCGCCCGGTCGACGTCGGTTTCATCGCCGTCAGCCATTTCGCCGAAGGGCTCGCCGGTGCTGGGGTCGATGGTGGGCAGGAGCGCCCCCGTCGCCGAGGGGCTCCACGCCCCATCGACAAAGATGCCGCGCATTCATTCCCCTCCGTATTTCGGCGCGCCCGTGGCCGCCGCGTCAGCCGAGTTCGGCTTGCCAGTCGCGCGCTTCGAGAATGGATTTCACGCGCTTCAGGAATGATGCCGAGTAGGCGCCGTCGAAAGCCCGGTGGTCGAAGCTCTGGCCGATGACCGCAACCGGCCGCGGCACGATCACCGGGCCGTCGTCGGTTTCGACGACGACCGGCCGCTTGGTCACTGCGTCCATCGAAAGGACGGCGACCTGCGGTGCATTGATGATCGGCGCGGTGAGCAGCGTGCCGAAGCTGCCGTTGTTGGAGATCGAGTAGGTGCCGTTCTCCAGATCGGTCATGGCGAGCTGGCCGGCGCGGGCCTTGTCGGTCAGCCGCGCGATCGCCGTCGCCAGCCCGACGACGGTCAGCTGTTCGGCATCACGGACCACCGGCACCACCAGCCCGGCGTGATCGAGGTCGACGGCAATGCCCAGATTGACGGCGTCGCGGACGACGAGCCGATCGCCCTCCAGCGTGGCGTTCACGTTACGGAAATCCGCCAGCGCCATGCAGACCGCCCGCGCCACGAACGGCAGAAAGGTGAGCTTCACGCCGGAGCGGTCGAGCACCGCCTGGCGCGACGCACGCCGCGCCCGGTCGACGCGCGAGAAGTCCACCTCGACGGCCTGGTAGACGTGGGGAATGCTGCGCCAGGACTCGGCAAGATGGCGAGCAGTGCGTTCGCGGATGCGACTGAACGGAACGACGACATCGCGACCGGAGGGTTGAGCCTGCGGCGCCGGCGTCGGCGCTTGTGTCGGGGCCGGCGGCCGAGAGGGTTCCGGCGCCTCCTTCGCTGCCGCCCTCACGTCTGCGGCAGCGATCCTCGTGCCGCCGCGGTCGCGAACGGTCTCGGCGATCGCGGCAACGTCCAGCCCGCCTTGCACGATCAAGCGACGCGCCAGCGGCGTGATGCGCAAGCCGCCCGCCATCTTGCGGCTGCCGAAGGATTCGGTCGGCGTCCGCACTTCCTCGAAAGGACGCAAAGCGGACGGAGCAGATCGAGCCTCGGCGGCCGACGCCTTCTTGCCGGCGGCCGGCGCGTCCTCGCCGGCAGCCGCCGACGCGGCGTCGGCACTGTCGATGACGGCGACAATCGTGCCGACGGCGACCGTGGCCCCGACGTCGACGCGGATGGCGGCGAGGACGCCGCTGTTGATCGCGGGAACCTCGACCGACACCTTGTCCGTCTCGACCTCGAAGAGGTTCTCGCCGGCATCAACGGAATCGCCGACTTCCTTCAACCAGGCGCTGATAGTGCCTTCCGCGACCGTCTCGCCCAGCTGGGGCATCAGGACATCCATCGCCTGCTCCATCAACCCATTGCGCGACGGACCGTGTCGACGATCCTTTCCGCCGTCGGCAGGGCAAGGTCCTCGAGATTGTCGGCGGCCGGCAGAGGAATATGCGGCGTCGTGATGCGGACGATCGGACCGTCGAGGTCATAGAAGATCTCGTCGGCGGCGATCGAGGCGATTTCCGCTCCCCAGCCGCAAAGCCGCGGGTTCTCCTCGACGGTGAAGAGCCGGCCGGTGCGTGACGCCGAGCCGAGGATGGTCTGGGTGTCAAGCGGTACCAGCGAGCGGACGTCGATCACCTCGCAGTCGATGCCGTGCTCGGCCTTGAGGGTTTCGGCCGCGGCCACCGCCCTCGGGACCATATAGGCCAGAGCCAGTATCGTCGCGTCCGAGCCGGTGCGCAGGACCTTGGCGCTCCCCAGCGTGTCGACGATCTCGCCGTCCGGCACCTCGCCCTTGGTCGGATAGAGCGACTTGTGCTCGAACATGATGACAGGGTCTTCGTCGCGGACCGCAGCCGCCATCAGACCGACCGCGTCGCGCGGCGTCGACGGGGCGACGACCTTGAGGCCGGGGATCATCATCGCCCAGTTCTCGACCGACTGGCTGTGCTGCGCCCCGAAACGCGCCCCCGCGCCGTTTCCGGTCCGCACCACGAGGGGACAGGAGACCTGGCCGTTGGTCATGTAGCGCGTCTTGGGAAACTCGTTGGCGATGAAGTCGAAGCAGACGGCGAGAAAATCGGAGAACATGATCTCCGCGATCGGACGAAGGCCGGTCATCGCCGCGCCCATCGCCGCGCCGAGGATCGCCTGCTCGGAAATCGGCGTGTCGCGCACGCGCTCCGGCCCGAACTTGTCATAGAGGCCGACCGTCGCCTTGAAGACACCGCCCGCCTTGGCGACATCCTCGCCGAGAAAGACGACACGCTGGTCGCGCTCCATCTCCTGCGCGATGCCGCGTGCAACGGCGTCGCGGTAGCTCAGTTCCGCCACGCCCAGCCTCCGTCCGCATAGACGTCGGTGGTCAGGATCTCGGCGGGCGGCGGCGCCGACGCCTTGCAGCGCTCGGTCGCGGCCTCGACCTTGTCCTTCGAAGCCTGGTCGATCGCCGCGATGGCATCGTCCCCGATGCCGAACTCCTGCAAGCGCGACCGATAGACGAAGATCGGATCGCGCTCCTTCCACTTGTCGAGCTCGCCCTCGGGCCGGTACTTGGCCGGGTCGGCGCGGGAGTGGCCGGAGTGGCGGTAGGTCTTGCATTCAATCAAGGTCGGCCCATGGCCCGCGCGCGCCTTGTCGAAGGCGACCAGCGCCTCGCGATAGACGGCGTCGGCGTCGTTGCCGTCCACCACGATCGACTCGAGATTGTACGCCGACGCCCGGTCGGCCGCCGGGTGCTCGACCGGGATCACGTCGCCGATCGGCGTGTATTCCATGTAGAGGTTGTTCTCGCAAACGAAGACGACGGGGAGCTTCCACACCGCCGCTAGGTTGAGCGCCTCGTGGAAGGCACCGATATTCGTGGTGCCGTCGCCGAAGAAGCAGACGCTCACGTCGGGATCGCCGAGGTACTGGGCACGCCAGGCCGAGCCGTTGGCGATGCAGAGATGGGCGCCGATGATGGCGTAGGAGCCCATCACCCCGTGCTCGACCGAGGTCAGGTGCATCGAGCCGCCCTTGCCGCGCATCAGGCCGTTGTCGCGCTGCATCAACTCGCCGAGCACAGCCTCCATCGGGACCCCGCGGGCAAGCGTGTGCGCATGTCCGCGATAGGTGCAGAACGACTTGTCGCCCGGCTGCATCGCCACCGCGAACCCGGCCGCGATCGCTTCCTGGCCGAGCGACAGGTGACTGGTTCCCTTGACCAGGTTCTGCAGGAACAGATCATACGCTCGCTGCTCGAAATCGCGGATCTCGACCTGCCGCCGATACAGGTCGAGCCGGATGTCGGTGTCGATATCGTCGTTCGGGCGGATCTGATCGATGGTGTTCACCCTCCCTCTCCGGCTCAGTACTGATTCGAGATGGGAAGCTCTTCGGCGGGGAAGAGGGTGATGACGCGGCAGCCGGTGTCGGTGACCACGACCTCCTCCTCAATGCGGGCCGCCGAGTAGCCGTCCGTCGCCGGACAATAGGTCTCCAGCGCGAACACCATGCCGGTCTTGATCTCCATCGGCGTCTCTAGCGAGACCAGCCGCGAGATGATCGGCCGCTCATGGAGCGCCAGCCCGATGCCATGGCCGAACTGCAGCCCGAAGGCCGCCATCTCGTCGGGGAAGCCGAACTCATCCGCCGATGGCCACACCGAGGCCACCCGGTCGGTCGACACCCCCGGCTTGATCAGCTCGATCGCCCGGTCAAGCCACTCGCGGCACATCTTGTAGGCGTCGTGCTGCACCGGCGTCGCGCGACCGACGTTGAAGGTGCGGTAGTAGCACGTCCGGTAGCCGACGAAGGAATGCAGGATGTCGAAGAAAGCCTGGTCGCCCGGCCGTACGAGGCGGTCGGTGAAGTTGTGCGGGTGGGGACTGCAGCGCTCGCCGGATATGGCGTTGATCGCCTCGACGTCGTCGGAGCCGAGCTCGTAAAGCATCTTGTTGGCCCGCGCGACGATGTCGTTCTCCCGCACCCCGGGCTTCAGCTCTTCCCAGATCATGTGATAGGTGGCGTCGACCATCGCCGCAGCCTGGTTCAGAAGCACGATCTCGTCGATGTTCTTGATCTCGCGGGCATCGAGCATGACCTGCTGCCCGTCGACCAGCTTGAGGCCGGCGCGTTCGAGTTCCAGCCACATGCCCGGCTCGATGAGATCGATGCCGATCGGCATGTCGGCGACGCCGGCCTGAACGAGCAGGTCCTTGATCTCCTCGGCATGCCGCTTCATCAGGCCGGCCGAAGGCGGCACGGTGCCGCGCATGCCGAGCATGCCAGCCCGGAAGTTCTCTGTTGGAAGCCAGTCGCAATAAAGACGGTGATGCACCGCTGCTGAGCCGAAGTCCCACAGGACCGGGAGCTCATCGCCAGCAAGCAGCGCGAAGCGGGTGAGCTTGTCGCGCTCCCACTCGCCGATCTTGGTCGAGGTCAGGTAGCGGATGTTGTTGACGTCGAATGTGAGCAGCGCGCCGAGCCCGGAATTAGCCAACGCCTGCCTGGCCCTGCCCAGACGGTAGGCATGCATGCGTTTGAAGTCGACGCGACCCTCGAAGTCCACGCCCATATGGCCGGGCTGCGGAATGGCGCGGTTCCAGTTCCAATGCGGCTGGAGGGTCGACGGATCGATGGTCTGCGGGATGACTATGTTCTCGTTCATGATGGCGATTCCTCAAAGCCGGTAGATTGAATGGTCGTCTCGGGGGAACAACGATCGCCTTGTCTCAGCGCCGCGCCGAACTAGCCCTGCACGCGGTCCTTGCTCTCAAGGAAATCGACGGTGTTGCCAACCGACGCCGCAGGTCTTTCCTGGCGGGCCGCTGGCCGTGGGGCGTTCCGGCTGTTGCCGATCACGTCAGCAAGGCGGCGTTCCGCCCTTTACTCTTTGACACCTCGCAACGTTTCCCCATGACAGGCGGTTCTTCTGGTCCTTTCATCCGGCCACGGCGCCCGCCGGACCGATGCCGGGATGTTCTGGAGTTCCAGCATAGTTGGTCGCGCCGCCCAAGGGAACAATAATCGAATCATCCACTATGGATGTTTGCTGGTTTGCTTTAGTCTTAAACGCGGCGGTTCTCGCCCGGGCGCGGTCTTGGAGCCGTCGGCAGCGCACCAAATCGCTACGGAAATATCCATGAATGAACAAATCACCCAGCGTCAACCACCCCGGACCGACGGTTCGGCGGTGATGACGAACGAAGAGATGCTTCGCTTCCTCAGTTTCGTCGACCAGATCGACATGGAGGCCGACGTCGGACTGCAACTGTCGAGCGTCAACGCCTGCTACCGGATGTCGATCTTTCTGCTGCGTCAGCATCTCGAGGCCAAGCTCGTTACCGTCACCGCGCTGGCGGCAGCCTCCGGGGTTCCGTACGCCACGGCCATGCGTCGTATCGACGAGATGCTCAAGGAGGGTCTCTGCATACGCCGGCCAAAGGGCAAGGGACGGCGAACCTTTTCCTACCACCCCAGCCCGAAGCTGATCGACGCTTGGTATGATTATGCCCGGCGCGTCAAGCGCATCATCGGACGCACTTTCGGTTTCGCCTATGACGGCGAGCACTACGACTATTATTTCGGCGGCTCCTACCTGTCGGCGCGGATCGTCGCGCCACCGAGCGTCGCTGGGTCAAAGCTCGACATCTCGGGCCCGCTTCGCCTGCTCGTTCACGCCGACCCGACCTTCATGGCGATGGAGAATCTCAAACGGCAGTTCGAGCAATATTTCGGCGCCTCGGTGCGCGTGCGGGCGGTGTCGATCGACAGGCTGCGAGAGGAAGGGCTTGCGAATGCCGCGCTCCCTCGATCGCGGTATGACATCGTGGCGTGCGACCTGCCCTGGATCGGCGAGTTCGCCGTCAAGAACGTCCTCAGGCCGCTGGACGATCTGATTTCCGCCAGCGATATCAACGTCGCCGATTTTTATCCCGCCGGGTGGAAGGCCGCTTTCTTTCACGGCCGACCCTACGGGTTCCCGATCCACACGACTCCCGAGCTCTTGCTCTACCGCGAAGACCTGTTCGCCGAACGCGGGATTTCGCCGCCCGAAACGACCGACGAGCTCCTGGCAGCTGCGAAGATGCTTCACCAGCCGCACAAGACCGGCATTCGCGGCATTGCCTGGAACGCCGCGCGGGGCACGCCGATGGGCCATACCTTCATCATGATTCTCGCCGCGTTCGGCCGCGCGGTGCTCAACCTCCGCAAGGTCGGCCACAACTTCGACGCCGAGACCATCGAGGGCGAGCAGTTCCGGCCGATGATCGACAGCCTGGAAGCCCGACGGACAGCCGAATATCTCAAGGAGCTGCTTCAATTCTCGCCGCTGAGCATTCTGAGCATGGCGTGGTACGAGCGCATCGCCGCCTACACCCGGGGCGAGGTCGCGATGGCCTATGGCTATAATGTGCTGACCTCGTATTTCGAGCTCGACGATTCCTCGCCGGCCAAGGGCAAGACCGGGCTGCTTCCCCATCCCGCCGGGCGCGGCGGCCGCAACCTTGCGCCGGTCGGCGGCTACGTCCTCGGGATTCCGGCGAACCTCGCCGAGGATCGTGTCGACGCCGCCTGGCAGGCGGTCCAGTTCCTCACCTCCTCGGAAGCGATCAAGCTCTATATCCTGAACGGCAGCCGCACGAGCCCGCGGTTCAGTGTCGGCGCCGATCCGGAGGTGCGCGACCTGTCGCCGTCGATCGCGGTAGTGGACGATCTCGAGCGGAGCGGACTCGTGCAGTTCTGGCCGCGTCCGCCGGCGCCGGAGATCGCCGAGATCATCACGATCTGCGGCGAGGAGATGCACGACATGGCGCGCGGCCTGAAGTCAGTGAGAGTGGCGCTTGCCGACGCGCAGAACCGGGCCGACCAGCTCATGCGCTCAAGGGGGTACTACTAAACCCGGTGAGGAGGGATTGCAGGCCGGCCGAACCATCTCAGATCGGCAGCCGACAGGGGATCCATTCGCCGCCCTGATCGTGGGACAGGGTCGCCGCCTCGATGAATTTCATGCCTTTCGCGCCGTCCTCCACCGTCGGGAGATCGGCCAGGAAGTGCCGGTAGGGGCGGCCAAGCTGGCGCGCCATGATCGCCTGGGCGAAGTCGACATAAAGGTTGGCGAAGGCGAGGCCGTATCCTTCCGGGAAGCCCGGCCGGAAGCGGACGTTCGCCTTGGCCCGCTCGTCGAGTTCGTCGTAGCCCCGCGCATAAACGACCGCCGGTGCCGCCATCGGCTTCAGCCACAGATACTCCGGGTCCTCCTCGTTCCAGCGAAGCTGGCCGGTATCGCCGATGATCAGGAACGAAAAACCCTGATCGTTGCCGGCCGCGACATAGCTGCTCCACAGGCGCCCGAGAACGCCGTCCGGAAAGCGCAGCGTGGCATAGACGTTGTCATAGACCTCGCGGCGCTCGGCGAAGGTGGCGAGGTGGGCGGAGACCGAATCGGCCTCGAGGCCGGTGAGAAAGCAGGCCATCTGATAGGCGTGCGAGTTCACTTCGCCGAGGATTGATGCCTTGCCCATCGACGACGCCTGGAACCGCCAATGGCGCTGGCTCAAATCCTCGGGCTCGAGCGAGGTGCCGCGGTCGCCCGGCGCAAAGGTGATGTCGATCATGCGGACAGCGCCGATGGCGCCCGCCTTGATCAGGGCGCGCGCCTGCCGGGTCATGGGATAGCCGGTGTAGCAGTGGGTGAGGCAGAAGAGCCGGTCGTGCTGGCGGACCAGCGACACCAGCTCCTTCGCTTCGGCCAGATCGCGCGTCATCGGCTTTTCGCAAATCACGTCGATGCCGCGCTGGAGAAACGCCTTGGCGACGGGAAAGTGCAACTGGGGCGGGGTGGCGATGACAACCGCGTCGATGCGCTGTTCGCGGGCGCCTTCGCGTTCGGCCATCTCCCGCCAGTCGGTGTAGGTGCGGTCGGGGTCGATGAGCTCGGCTTCCGCCGAGGCCCGGGCCACGTCCGGGCGTGACGACAGGGCACCAGCGACGAGGTCGCAGAAGCCGTCGGCCCGCAAAGCCAGGATGTGGGTGCCCCCGATGATCGAGTCGATACCGCCGCCTACCATGCCGAGGCGGACGCGCCGGCCGAAGGCGTTGATGAGACTCTTGTCCACGAACGCTTCCCCCCGTCAGGTCGCCGTGCGGCGCCGCTTCGATCCCCACGTCGCGTCGATGTTGCTGCGCAATTCGGTGCCGGCGTTGGCGATGTGCCGCTCAAGTGCCCGCGCGGCCCCCGCCGCGTCACGCGCACGAAGCCGGTCGATGATCTCCTCGTGCTCCCTTTGCGACCGTTCGGTCCGACCCTCGAGTACCATCGGCGTCAGAGGCGGCACGCCGAGCCACAAGCCCCTGATCATGCGCACCAGCCTCCGCATGCCGCTCGCTTCGTAGATCGCCATGTGAAAGCGGACGTTGAGCTCGGTGAAGCGGCGGAGCTCCTGCCGCTCAGCGGCGCGGCCGAGTTCCGCGAAGAGCGACTCGATCTCCTCCATCTTCTCGGCGGTCATCGCCTTGACGGCCCGCTCGATCGCCAGCGACTCGAGCCGGCGCCGGATGGCGTAGATCTCTTCCGCATCCTGCGATGTGAAGGGAACGACGCTGTAGCGACCGATCTCGTCGCTGATCACCAGACCGTCGTTCTCCAGGCGCTTGAGCGCGTCGCGCACCGGGATGCGGCTGATGCCCATTTCCTCCGAGATCGGACTCTGGGCCAGCCGCGTACCCCCCGGAATTTCACCCCGGAGGATGCGGTCGCGCAAGAGATCGTAGACTTGGCCACCGAGTGTTTCGCGGCGTATGCGGATTTCCGTCCCCGACCCGGGCGCGGCTGTGGCGTCTGGCGCCTCGCCTTCCGACGGTTCCGCCGTGTTCTTGTCGTCCCTACCGCGGCTCATCGGGCACGCCAGGCCTTTCGCATGTTCTTCAGTGAATCGAGGTAGATCGCGACGAACATCACGGCGCCGGCGGCGAAAGGATAGACATAAGGCGATACGCCTCGCGTCCCAAGGCCATTGTTGATGATGATCAGGAGCATGACGCCGGCCAGCGACCCAGGAAGAACGCTCCCGCGCCCGCCGAAAAGGCTGGTCCCCCCGATCACCACCGCCGCCACGGCCTGGAATTCCATGCCCCGGCCGGTAAAGGTCGTGACCTCGCCGAGATACATCGACGAGAGCAGACCGCTGAGCGCCCCGCATGCTCCCGAGATGCAGAAGACGGCGAGCTTGACCGGCTTCACCGGGATGCCGATCTTCTCCGCCGCGGACTCGCTGTTGCCGATCGCGTAGCAATAGGTCCCGAACTTGGTGCTCGACAGCACGATCTGCAGGATGATCATCACCGCTAGGGCGACGAGGAACACCAGCGGAAAGACGTCGAAGATCTTGATGCTGCCAAGCGCTTTGACGCCCGGGTTGACCGGCCGCACCGTTCCCTCGGTCAGCACCAGGCTGATGCCCCGGTAGGCGATCATCAGCCCAAGCGTGGTGAGCAGCGAATTCATCCGGAAATAGGCGACAAGGACGCCGCACACCGACCCTGACAGAACGCCGACGAGGATGCCTGCCACTAGGGATACCGCCGGCGGGAAGTCCGCGGTGAGATAGACCACCGCCGCCGCCAGATAGGCCGCCGACCCGATCGACAGGTCAATGTTGCCGGTGATCATGACCAGGGTGAGCCCGGCGGAAGCCGCCAGAAGGAAGCAGGCAACGATGCTGATCTGCGTCCAGTTGCTGACGGTTAGGAACGAGTTCGAGATGAAGGTGAACAGGACGATCAGCACGAGGAGCAGAATGTAGAAGCCATACGAGAACAGCACGTCCTGCGTTTCGCGCAAGCCATAGGCTCTACTGTGCATCGATCGCCTCCTCACCCAGCGCGTAGCGCATCAGCGTCTGGTTGTTGATCTCCTCCCCGCCGACGTCGCCGACGATTCGCCCCTCCTTCAGGATCAGCACCCGGTCGCTGAGATTGACGATCTCCTCGATCTCCGAACTGATCAGCAGCGTCGAGGTCCCTTCCTGCGCGCGCTGCCTGATAAGCGAGCCGATTTCCAGCTTGGCGCCGACATCAACGCCGCGCGTCGGCTCGTCCATGATCAGGACCCGGTCCTTCCTGTTCAGCCATTTGGCGAACACCACCTTCTGCTGGTTTCCGCCGCTCAGATTCTCGACCCGCGTCGCGTGTCCCGGCGTCGCGATCCGCATCGACTTGATGAAATCGATGGCGGTCGCGATCTCGTTCCGCATATCCATGAAGCGGAGCAGCCGCGACGCATACGCCCTCAGCGCGGTTGCCGTGATATTGGTCCACACCGGCTGGGTCAGGAACAATCCGTCGGCGTGGCGGCTCTCGGTGATGTAGCCGCAATGCCGGAGCAACTGCCGGGGCGACACTTCGACGAGGTGTCCCTCCGTCGCCAGAAAAATGCCGCCCCCATCGATGCGGTCGAGGCCGAGCATGGCGCGCACCAGCTCCGTGCGACCGGACCCCATCAGGCCCCACAGACCGAGGATCTCGCCCTCGTGCAGTTCGAAGCTGACGTTCTGAAGGACTTTCTCGCGTCGGATGTTCTCGACCTTCAGCACGGGCTTGTGTTCGATGGCGCGATTGACCTTGTCAGCGACGACCACCTCCCTGCCGATGATCATCTTGACGATGTCGTTCTTGGTGACGTCGGCCACCTCCCCATGGCCGTGAACCCGACCGTTGCGGAGAACGATGTACTTGTCGCAGAGCTCGAAGATCTCATCGAGGAAGTGCGAAATGTAGATGACTGCCTTGCCTTCCTCCTTCATCCGCTTGATGAGTTCGAAGAGGATGCGTTTCTCCTTCAGGCTGAGCGACGAGGTCGGCTCGTCGAGGATCACGAACCGCGATCCCATGGCAAGCGCCCGGGCGATCTCCACCACCTGACGCTCGCCGACCGAAAGGTCCTCCATCCGCGAGGCCGGGTTGATGGTCGAGCCGAGCATGTCCAGATACTTTCCCGCCTCCCTGATCGCTGCCTTCTTGCTGACCAGCAGCGGAAGCGAAGGGTGCGCGAACAGGTTCGAGATGAACATGTTCTCGGCGACGGTCTGCGAGGCGAAGAACACCAGTTCCTGATGGATGAAGGCGATGCCGTGACGGCCGGCGTCCTTCGGCGACTGGAGCACGACCTCGCGGCCGTCGATGTGGATGTCGCCGCGTTCCGGCTGATAGATGCCCCCGAGCACATTCATCAGCGTGGATTTGCCGGCTCCGTTGACGCCGACCAGGCCGACGATCTCGCCGCCGCGAGCTTCGAAGGATACGTCATCCAGCGCCTGAACGCCCGGAAACGCCTTCGATATTCCGGACATGCGCAATTGGGTTGCGGTGCGCGTATCAGCGTGCGTTTCGGTCATTTCGGTTCAGCGCGTTCGCAGTGCGTCGAGGCCGATGACGGCCACCAGGACGAAGCCCTTGATTACCATGGCGATGAACGGGGAGACGCCGATCAGATTGAATGCATTGCCGAGCACCGTGATGAACAGCAGCCCGAGCATGGTGCCGAGCACGCTTCCCGAGCCGCCCCGGAGACTGGCACCGCCGATGACCGTGGTGGCGATGACGTCCATCAGCCTTTCGTCCCGCACCATCGCCGTCGTGGCTGTTCCGACCATCGCCGTCAGCACGATGGCGGTGATTCCCGCCATCAGGCCGGAAAACACATAGGTGCTGAACTTGGTGAACCGGATGGGGATACCGGAGACCCGGGCGGTCTGCTCGTTGCTGCCGGTCAGGTAGATCCATCGCCCGTATTCGGTCCGCGCGAGTATGACGCCGGCAATGACGGCAACCACGATGATGATGATGGCCGGCACCGGGATGCCGAACAGATCGCCGGAGATGACGTCGATATAGCCTTCCGGCAACCCGTAGATGCTTTGGGCCTGGGTGAACCAGATGGCGAATCCCTGGGCCAGCACCATCGTCGACAGCGTGACGATGAAGGGGATCATCCGCCCCAGTGCGATGGCGATGCCGTTGACGGTGCCGAAGCCGAGCCCGACCAGGATCATCACGATGCACCCGGCGACCGGCGCGTCGTTGTCGACCATCACGGTCGCCCCGACCACCGCAGCTGCCGAGACGATGGTATAGACGGAGAGATCGATGCCGCCGGCGGCCATGACGAAGGTCATGCCGATGGCCATGAACCCGAGGATGCTGAGCTGCTCGAGGATATTCAGGATGTTCCGCAGTTCCATGAAGTGCGGAATGGACACGCTGAGGATCACGGTCAGAATGACGGCGACGACGGCCGTCGCCATGTTCGTTCGCGTGCTCCTCGATTCCGGCCAATAGCGGCTCAAGAGGCGCGGCGACCTCGGCAGGCCACCATCTTGCGCGGTCATGTCTGTCCCACTTGGCTCCTGGTTCGTCTCGGATCAATTCGCAACAGTTGCCGCTCCGGCCTCGCCACCCTTGTTCTGCCTGGCGGCACCGGTTTCATCGGATCGCCGTCGTGGAAAATCGTGGTCGATGCCCGCCTCGTCCAATGCCTTCTTGAACGCGTGCGCGGTGACGTCAGCGATCTCGTCGCCGCTCATCCGGTCCAGCGCCTGACTGAAGGTCTCCGGTCCGAGGCGCCTCAGCGCGCCCTTCCGTTCGAGAATTTGAAGGAGTCGCGTCACTGGGAACGCGCCCTCGCCGGGGAGCACGCGATGGAAGATGCAATCCTGGAAGAGGCTGATGTTGGGGTTGATCGTGGCGTTCGCGTCAGCGACCTGCACGGCGGAGAGCTTGTCTGCCGGGATCGTCTCGAGCAGCGCGTCGTCGGGGTTGCCGCGCAGGTAGTGGTAGAAGTCGAACAGGATGCCGCCGTTCGCGCGCCCCGCCCCGTTGACCACCGACCAGGCGGTGTTGAGATCATGCAGCCCCCACATCGGAATGAATTCGAGGTCGCAGCGAATCCCGAGTGCGGCGGCCCGGTCGCACAGCTTGGCGAAGGCTTCGGTGAGCTGGTCGATCGGCACCTCGGTGCCTGCCGGGTAAGTGGCGATCGCGCTCATCGACGTTACCTTCAGCGCCTCCGCGATGCGGAAGAAATCGTCGGTTTCGCAATGGAGGAAGGTCAGGAAGACCGGCTCGGTGATGTTGTCCGGCATCCATTGCGGCGCCCAGCGCGCCAAGGGATCGAGATGGTCGATGCGGATGCCTGCGTCGTCGGCCATGGCGAGCATGTCGGCCGTCGAGATCCCGGCTCGCATAGCCTCGAGCCAGTCAAAGGGCGACAATGTCAGAACGTCGAAGCCAGCCCTTGCCGTCGCCTTGATCCGTTCCCTGAGCGGCAGGCTCCGGACGTTGCCGGACCACATGATGTATTCGCGTTTGTGCGCCACGGTTCAGTCCCTTCGCCCGACGCAATAGCTGCCCGATGCGGCAGGCACAGAAACCGGTGGAGGCAAATGCCTCCACCAATCTCTGTTCTTCCCGCCTCGCCGAGGCAAGGTGGGATCGCGGGCTACTTCTGCCAGAGCTGCGCCTGCAACGCCGGATCGTCAACGTTGTCGGGCGTGTAGACCGGCCCCTGGATGAGGACGTCCTCGAACTTCTCGCCGGCTGCCAGCTTCGGCAGGATCTCGATCGCTTTCTGGCACATCCCCTTGACGTCGAAGATCGTATCCGCGTCGAGGTATTTCTGCCGAAGCAGGTCGAGGCCGATGGCAAAGCAGTCGACGCTCGAGAAGTACATGTGCTTGGGATCGCCGTAAGGGTACCACTTGTCGGCATCCTGCAGCACCTGCTGCACCCCGCTCATCATCACGTCCGAGGCGATGGCGAGCATGTTGGCATCGGGATAGGCCCGGAGCGCCGGGGCGAGCACAGCCGCCGCCTGCTGCGGATCCCAGTTGGCCGGCAGATCCTGCAGGATCTCGGCTCCGAATTCGGCGGCAGCCTCCTGCAGACCGACGCCCCGTAGCCGCGAGTTCTCGTCGCGCAGATCGCCGCTGACCCACAGGACGCCCTTCACCGGCACGCCGTCCTTCTTCATCTTCTCGAACACGGTCTTCGACGACGAGTATTGCTGCCACTTGGCGTCGATGCCGACGAACACGTCAGCCTGATATTTCGCATCCAGGTGCACCTGGCGCAGGAACGACATCACCGGCTTGCCGGCGTCGTGGGCCGCCTTGACGCTCGCCGAGATGGCCTTCGAGTCGATGGGGAACACGAGCACCACGTCGACGTTCCGGCTGATCAGGTCCTTAACGTCGCTGGCCTGCTTGGCAACGTCCATGTCGGCCGCGGTGAAGACGAGCTCGATCGGCGGATCCGACTTCGCCGCCAGCTCCTCGAGGAGCTGTTTGCTGGTGCTCCAGACGGCGTCCTGCATGCCCGGCCATGCCATGCCGACGACGATCTTGTCGGCGGCGCGCGCCCTGGGCATCCGCGCGAACATTGCGCCCGAAGTCGTCGCCAGAGCCGCTGCACCGGCGGCGCCTTTCAGCACGGTGCGGCGGCTGACGGTCAGGCCAGATCGACGCGGTGTCACAAGTTCCTTGGACATTTGCAGCTCCCTGTTGGTGATTTGTTGTTCTTTGATGAGCCCCCGACGGCGATGGGGTTTTTTGATCGCGAAACGCTATGTTAAGGCTCTTTCGCTGTCAACGGTCGCCGGTATACCGTTGATCGCACAGGCCAGCATTGTGCGGTCGGCGCATGCCAGGGTCCGGTCGCGGTCCAGCGCGAGATGAGGGAGGGCGGATGAGCCAGCCATCGGAAGAGCCGAAATCGCGCGGCCCGCTCGCCGACATCCGCATCGTCGATCTCTCGCGGCTGGTTGCCGGCAACATGACGACCCACGTGCTGGCCGACCTCGGCGCCGATGTGATCAAGGTCGAGCATCCGCAACGCGGTGACGACCTCCGGCGATGGCGCGTCAGGAACGCCGAGATCTTCTGGAAGACCTATTCGCGCAACAAGCGCAGCATCGCACTCGACTTCAAGCGCGACAACGACCGGCAGGTCCTCATCCAGCTGCTCGAGACCGCTGATGTGCTGGTCGAGAATTTCGTGCCCGGCACGCTCGAGCGGATGGGATTCGCGCCGGACCGGCTTCTTCGGATCAACCCGCGGCTCGTTATCGTCCGGGTTTCCGGATGGGGGCAGACCGGCCCCTATCGGGACAAGCCGGGCTTCGGAACGCTGGTCGAGGCGATGTCGGGATATGCCGACATCAACGGTTTCGCCGACTCGCCGCCATGTCTGCCGCCGCTCGCCACGGCCGACATGGTCGCCGGCCTCTATGCCGCGGTCGGCCTGCTGACGGCCTTGCGCACCGTCGAGGTGGGCGGCAGCGCCGGGCAGGTCGTCGACATCTCCCTGTTCGAGCCGATCTTTTCACTGATCAGCGTGTCGGCGGCCCAGTACCGCCTCACCGGCGAGCCGATGCGGCGAAATGGCAACCAGTCGTCCCACGCCGCACCGAGGAACATCTACGCCTGCTCCGACGGCCATTACGTCGCGATGTCGGGATCGATGCAGAGCATGGCCGAGCGGATCTTCCATACGATCGGCCGTCCCGATCTCATTGACGATCCGCGCTTTCGCACCAACGACGACCGACTCGCCAACCGCGACGCCCTCGATGAAATCATCGGGGCGTTCATCGCGCAACGCAGCCGCGACGAGAACCTCGCGCTGTTCGACGGTGCCGGCGTGACGGTCGGTCCGGTCTGTTCCGTCGCGGAACTGCTCGACCACCCGTATGTAGTGGGCCGCGAGGTCCTGGTCGAAATGGGCGATCCGGATGGGTCCGGTTCACTGCCGATGCATAACGTCGTGACGCGGCTTTCCGCCACGCCGGGCTCGCTCCACCGTGCTGCGCCCGCCCTCGGCGAGGACACCGAAGCCATCCTCGCCGAACTGGACGCCGCGGCGGCGGCGCGATCCGACCGCGACGTCGTCGATGGCTGACGCCGACTTGCTTGGCGGCGGCCGGCGAATGTCCATTGTGGATACTTTCGTCTGCGCCGACTCCCTCGGCTTGTGCAAATCATGACCGGTCGAAACAAGCCGGAAGCCCATTCATGGCATGTCGCGCATCCGGGATTCCCGTTTGCGTCGGACGATTCCGCCAGAACGGCCGAAATGGAGGAGACACGTGGGACGATTGTCTAACCGCAATTGCGTGGTCACGGGGGCGGCCCGGGGCATGGGGCGAGCCATCGCCGACGACCTCATGCGCGAGGGCGGCAATGTGGTCTATGCCGATATCGACGCGACGATCGTCGATGTGGCGGCGAAGGCAGCGAACCGGGTCGGCACGAACGGCGCGGGCCGCGCGGTCGGCATCAAGGTCGACGTCACCGACAGGGCGCAAGTGCGCGCCGCGGTCGAACTCGCCGCCAAGGAGTTCGGTGCGCTCAACGTCATGTTCAACAATGCCGGTGTCAACAAGCCGATGAACTTCCTCGACGTGACCGAGGACAACTGGAACCTGATCATGCGGGTCAACGCCTTCGGCGTCCTGATCGGGATGCAGGAAGCGGCCAAGCAGATGATCGCCCAGGGCACCGGCGGCAAGATCGTCAACACCGCGTCCATCGCCGGCCGCCAAGGCTACGACAACATCGCCCCCTATTGCGCCTCGAAGTTCGCCGTGATCTCGCTCACGCAATCCGGCGCGAGGGGACTCGCAAAGAACAACATCACGGTCAACGGATTTGCCCCCGGTGTCGTCGCGACGCCGCTGTGGGAGCAGCTGGACAAGGACCTGATGGAGCTCGGGGCGAGCGAGCGGCCCGGCCAGGCCATTGCTGAATTCTCCGCCGGAATTCTGCGCGGACGCGCGGCGACGGAAGCCGACATCGTGGGCACCACGACGTTCCTCGCGGCGCCGGACTCCGACTACATGACCGGCCAGATCATCATGATTGACGGCGGCATGGTGCTGGTCTGAACCGAAACGGCCGGGACGGGCTGTTCGGAGTCGCGCTCCTCCCGATTTGCAGGGTGACGCCGGAAGCTGCGGCTCCGGCCGTCCCATAAGGCAAACGACCCTGCTAATGGCGGCTTCGCCGTTCGTCCCGGCCGCCCCCGTCTCCGACCGTTCCCTGACCGGGAGATCGGTCCGGTCAGAAGCCTGCGGCAGGCCCCACCACATCTCGGGTCTACCAGCGGCCCGCAGTATCGGCCGCCTCGCACCACGGCATCTCACCGTGTGAACCGGATCTGCGCGAATTCGTACCGCACGATCGCAACGCGTCTGCTAGCATCCGGCGGAAAGCCCTATCGCGGGAGGACGGGGCCTCATAGCCGAGGGTCGCTGACCTTTGCCGGCGCTCCGTTCGTCCCGCATCCCTGAAACAAGGAGCGTCGTCGATGAAATTCGGTGCCTCGTCGTGGCCTTTTCAATGGGAGCCGCCGTACGAAGACTGCATTCGGCGGGTCAGCGGTCTCGGCTTCATAGCGATCGAGCTGATCGCCTGGAACCGGGACTACCTCAACGACTACTGGACGAAGGATAAGATCGCCGACATCAAGACGGAACTTGCGAGCTCAGCCATCGCCCTCTCGCAGTTCGTCCATACACCGCATGACCTGTCGAGTAGCGACAAAGCCAGGCGGGATGCCGCCGTTGCCGACTGGAAGAAGGCCGTCGAAATCGGCGCCGAGCTCGACTCGCCGATCATCAACATGGTGGCCTCGCATCCCTTCGCCATGCGCGACACGGTCGAGATCCCGCGCATCACCACCAAGCCGCTGGTGCAGAAATACGCCACCCGCGACGTGCCGCGCGACGTCGACTGGGACCAGAACTTCAGGGACTATGTGGAGGCTCTCCGCCAGTGCGCCGAAGCCTGCGCGACAGCCGGAGTGAAGATGAGCGTCGAGCCGCATCCCGGGCGCTACCTCGCCAACCACGACGGCGCGCTGCGGCTCCTTGAGCACGTCGATCATCCTGCGATGGGCATCAACTTCGATCCGAGCCACACCTTCCCGATCGGCGACTTCCCCAACATCACCGTCTACCGGCTCAACAGGCACATCATCCATATTCACGCGTCGGACAATGACGGCGTGACCAACGTCCACTGGCGGCCGGGCATGGGCAAGGTCGACTGGAAGGCGATGTTCCAGGCGCTGAAGGACGTTGGCTATGACGGCGTCGTCTCGATCGAGCTTGAGGACGTGCCGGGCGTGTCGCGCGGGTCGAACACCAACGCCCCGGGTGTCTATCGCAATGTCACTGCTACCGACGAATTCGTCGCCGAGACCGTGGCGGGCATGAACTACCTGAAGGCGGTCAGCAAGGAGGTGGGCCTCAACGTCGAAGAGTGAGTCCGGCCGCTTCGTACGCCCCTTCGTTGCCGACGGCGTGATTGAGGGGTCGGCTCGCCGTCCCGGGAAGGAGGAAACATGGCAAGACACGACCTGGTCTATGTGGGCACCTACAGCGAGCCGATCCTGTTCGGCACGGGTCAGGTCGTTCAGGGAAAGGGGAAGGGGATCTACCGCTTCCGCCTCGACGCGCACGCCGGCGCGCTGGTGCTTGACGGTATCATCGAAGGGGTTCGCAACTCGTCCTATCTCGCCTTCGGCCCGAAGCGGCGCTTCCTTTACTGCGTCAACGAATTCAAGGAATTCGAGGGCCAGGCGAGCGGCGCGGTCAGCGCCTTCGCGATCGATCCCGATACCGGCGACCTCACCTTCCTCAACATGAAGGCGAGCCACGGCACCGACGCCTGTCATCTGACGGTCGACGCAACGGGCCGGTTCCTGCTCGTCGCCAACTTCGCCAGCGGCAGCGTGTGCGTCCTGCCGATCAATGACGACGGGTCGCTGCAGGAAGCGAGCCAGGTGATCCAGCACGAGGGATCGAGCGTCGATCCGAAGCGGCAGACGGGGCCGCACGCCCATGCCGTCACCCTCGACAAGGCCAACCGGTATCTGTTGGTCCCCGATCTCGGCATGGACAAGGTGATGATCTATGCCTTCGATGCCACGATCGGCCGTCTCACCCCGAATCCGGCCCAGCCTTTCCTTCCCACAAGGCCGAGGGCGGGCCCGCGCCAGATGGTCATGCATCCCGAAGGTCCCTTCGCCTATCTGATCAACGAGCTCGACTCGACGATGACCGCCTGCCGCTACGCGGCCGGGACGGGCAGCCTGACCGAGCTGCAGACGCTCTCGACCCTGCCGGACGGCTTCGATGGCCAGAGCACCTGCGCCGAGGTTCAGATCGCGCCGTCAGGACGGATCCTCTACGGGTCGAACCGCGGCCACAACTCGATCGTCATCTTCGCCATCGATCCCGACGCCGGAACGCTGACGCTGGTTGGCCACGAGAGCACGCGCGGCGAAACTCCGCGGAACTTCGAGGTGAGTCCGACCGGGGAATTCCTCGCCGCGGCCAACCAGGACAGCGACAACGTAGTCATGTTCCGCGTCGACCCGGAGACCGGGAAGCTCGCGGCGACGGGAAACGTCGTTGAAGCGGGTACCCCCATCTGCGTCCGGTTCATGTAATCTCCCTCGCCGGAATCAACGCGAAGGGACGGAGGGGAGAAGGATGCCCGAGACAATAAAGATCGCCTTGGTGACCGGCGCCGGCAGCGGCATCGGCAAGGCCGCCGTGCTGGCGCTTGCCCGTGATGGCTATGCCTGCGTGCTGGCTGGCCGCCGCAAGGAGCCGCTCGAAGCCGTCGCTGGGGAGATCGCGAAGGGTGGGGGCGAGGCGATCGCGGTGCCGACCCATGTTGGCGAGCCGGAATCGGTCGACGCTCTCTTCAAGGCCGTGAAGGATCGTTTCGGCCGTCTCGACGTGATCTTCAACAATGCCGGCATCAATGCCCCCGCCATGCCGCTGGAGGATCTGCCGTTCGAGCAGTGGCAGGCCGTGGTCGCCGCCAACCTGACCGGCGTCTTTCTCTGTGCCCAGGGCGCCTTCAGGCTGATGAAGGAGCAGGATCCGCAGGGAGGCCGCATCATCAACAACGGCTCGATCTCGGCCCATACACCGCGGCCGCATGCCATCGCCTACAACGCCACCAAGCACGGCGTCAGCGGCATTACCAAGTCGGTGGCCCTCGAAGGGCGGCCCTACAACATTGCCTGCGGTCAGATCGATATCGGCAACGCCGCGACCGACATGACCCAGAAGATGACCGGCGGCGTCCTGCAGGCGAACGGCACCCTTGCCACCGAGCCGCGCATGGACGTCAAGGCGGTCGCTGACGCCATCGTCTACATGGCCGGCCTGCCGCTCGATGCCAACGTGCTGACGATGACCGTCATGGCGACCACCATGCCCTATGTCGGCCGCGGCTGAGGATCGGCGGCGTAATGTCGCGGGGCCGCACGGATGCCGGTCGGACAGCGATCGAGAGGCGCCGCCACCACTATCCGTTAAAGAACTCTTTCCTTTGTCGGTTTTTCCGGCTTTTATACCGGAATGGATCGGGAGGCGTGGGGTCGCGCCGCATTGTCGCCTGATTTCTTAAACTAACTCGCTGTCTCAGTGATTTGCCGGCTCTGCCGGCGGTGCTTTGAAGTCCGGGGGTCGGGGGGTAATGCATCAGCGAAGGCCGACGCGCGTCGAGCGTCCGACCGTTCTGCTCAGTCTCTTGCTCGCGACAGTGATTGTCGCTTTCTCCCCCAGTGAATGGGCATTTTCCGAAAGGGCCCAGCCTGGCACCCGTCTCATCGACAGTCTCGTTCTCAAACAGGGCATCACCCGCGCCATGAAGGCGGACATCGGGGTTTTCCCGAAGGGTTCGTCTTTCGACGGCCTTTGGGCTACGGCGGAGCCTGATCTTCCGGCTGCTCCGCCAAAAATGGCCAAGGCCGAGCCGCTCGCCCGCTCGGCAGGCGACGCGTCTGAGGTGCCGGTCGTTTACTTTGCCTCTGCCGACCCGACGCCGCCGTCGGCACCGTTCGATGCGGTCTTGTCTGATCCGACGGGCGTCAAGCTGATCCTCCGAGGCGGCCTCAACCCGCCGAGCAGCACAAGCAACAGTCCCGCTGCTCTCACCGCCAAATCCCAAGGCGAACTCAAGTGCCTCGCCGACGCCGTCTATTTCGAGGCGCGGGGCGAGAGCCGGGAGGGCCAGATGGCGGTAGCCCAGGTCGTCATCAATCGCGTCAAGAGCAGCGTCTATCCCAACACAATCTGCGGTGTCGTCTATCAGAATGATCACGAGCTCAATCGCTGCCAGTTCTCGTTCGCCTGCGACGGGGTCAGCGAGCGTGTGACCGATCGGCTGGCATGGCGGCGTGCCGAGGATGTGGCCCGTCAGGTGCTCGACGGCGGCGACGGAGCGGTGCGCGCCGAAATCGGCAATGCAACGCACTATCATGCGACGTCGGTATCGCCGCTGTGGGCGCGCTACATGCGCCGAGTCGACACGATCGGCCACCACGTCTTCTACGTGGCAACGCGGCGCGGCTGACCGAACTTTCCTGCCCCAAGGGCGTTGGTTCGGTTCCTGTCGGGCCGCCGATTCGCGGCGCCTCACGCCCTCCTCGTTGTCTTCATTTCCTTGATATCCCTCAAAGCCGGGCGTCGGCTGGTCTGCGAAGGTAGGCTGGTCACAGTCAGGCAGGAAACCACGATGAATCACCGTCACCGCAAGGTGCTCCACGCCCTCTTCGCCCATCCGGTGAGCGGCAACATCCATTTCAGGGACGTCGAACATCTTCTCACCGAGCTCGGCGCGGCACTGGAAAATCGATCCGGCGCCCGCGTCGGAGTGACGCTCGACGGGCATACGATCGCCATTCACCACGCCCAGAAGAGCCTGCCACTGGAAGAGGTGCAGCAGATCAGGAAGTTCCTGGAGACCTGTAAAGTTGATCCGGCCGACTATCCGCTGTGATACCGGGAGATCGTTGAGGCGCTGACCGCCATGAGAGACGCGCAAAGGAAACGCCGGACGCCGGTCCGCCGCATGGATGCCCTGTTGGGACGGGTTGGCATGGGGCTGGACGCCATTGGTCCGAAGCCTGCCGGCGAGACAGCTGCGGGTGCCCCGATGACCGATGTCGTTGCGGCCACTTGGCCGAAGTCGGCACCGTGGGCGGCAAGCATCGTCCCGGCAGAATATGCTGCGCTACGGGACGGAGCCCGCGCGAACTGATCGCCGGGGTGAACCCGTCGGGTGACTGGAATTGCGCGGCCCCGTCATCCGGGCCGGTAAGTGTGACGACCGCCGCAATAGTCCTCGATCGTCAGGCAGCCATTGGATTCCGAGACATGATCGGGCCCGACCGGCACTTTCCCGTATCCGCCGGGGATGTCGAGCACATAGGTCGGCTGGCAGAGGCCGGAGACACGGCCGCGTAGCGCCCGCATCAACGCTTGACCCTCGGCAATGGTCGTCCGGAAATGACCGGTGCCGGGCGCCAGGTCGCCATGGTGGAGGTAGTAGGGCTTCACCCGGTTCTCGACGAACGCCCGCATCAGCCCGGTTATCGTTTCGGGGTCGTCGTTGATACCGGCAAGCAGCACTGTCTGGCTCACCAGGGGAATGCCGGCATCGGCGAGGCGGGCGAGGGCGGCGCGCGCCGCCGGCGTGAACTCGCCCGGATGGTTAGCGTGGACTGCCAGCCAGGTCGTCAGGCCCGGCGCCGTCAGGGCGTCGACCAGACCGTCGGTCACGCGGTCGGGCGCGACCATCGGCACCCGGGTATGGAAGCGGACGATCCTGACGTGGTCGATTTGCGCAAGGTCATGAACCAACGTCCGAATTCGCCGCGGCGAGGCGATCAGCGGGTCGCCGCCAGACACAATCACTTCCCAGATCTCGGGTTGGTTGCGGATGTAGGCGAGGACGTTTTCCAGGGCTTTGGGCGAGAGGTGCGACGCTTGCGGACCGACCGTTTCGCGGCGGAAACAGAAGCGGCAATAGACCGCGCAGGCATGGACGAACTTGAGCAGCGCCCGGTCCGGGTAGCGATGGATAAGTCCTTCCGTCACTTGGTGAATTTCGTCGCCGATCGGGTCGTCAGTCTCATCCGGCGTGGTTTCGAACTCAGCCGGGTCGGGCACGAACTGCCGGCCGATCGGATCGGCAGGATCCGCCGGGTCGATGAGCTCGGCCATTTCCGCTGTAATGGCAACGGCATAGCGGGCGGCCACCGCCTCGACCGCCGCCAGCCGATCCGGCGGAATGAGGCCGGATTCCAGGAGTTCGGCGGGGTGGCGGAGGGTCTTCTCGGCAACGGGCCGGGCGACCGGTTTGGCGATCGTGTTCATGTCGGGTCCTCGCCGGTATCTACCGGATTCCATTGGACAAATTCGATATGAGGAGCGCCGGTGGCAAGCATCGCCAGCCGGTCGAGCCCGAGCGCGACGCCGGAGGCCGGAGGCATCACGGCAAGGGCGGCCAGGAAGTCCTCATCCACCGGGTAACGCTCTGAATAGACGCGCATTTTCTCATCCATTTCGGCGGCGAAACGGCGTCGCTGTTGGCCCGGATCGGTGAGCTCGCCGAAGCCATTGGCAAGCTCGACGCCGCAGGCGTAGAGCTCGAAGCGCTCGGCGAGACGGGGTTCTGACGGCTTCGGACGGGCAAGCGCCGCCTCCGAAACAGGGTAGGAATGGAGAACGGACGGCCGCGCGAGCCCGAGACAGGGCTCGACCCGCTCGACCAGCACCCGGCTGAAGATGTCCGACCAGGAATCGTCGGGCGCGACCCGGATGCCGTGCGCGGTGGCCGCCCCCGCCAGCGCGTCGCGATCGTCAAGCGCCGCCATGAGGTCGATGCCGGCAAACCGGTCGAAGGCCTCCGCGACGCTCAGCCGCTCGGCCGCGGCGAAGGGGTCGGCCTCGCGGCCTCGGTAAGTCAGCACGGAACTCTCCGCCGCCCGCGCCGCCTCGGCAACGAGCGCCAGACAGTCGTCGATCACCGTCTCGTAAGGAGCGTCGGCCCGGTACCACTCGACCATGGTGAACTCCGGCGCGTGCAGGGCCCCCCGCTCGCGGTTGCGGAAGACGCGGGCGAAGGCGACGATCTTCTCCTCGCCGGCGGCGAGCAGCTTCTTGCAGGCGAACTCCGGCGAGGTGTGGAGGTAGCGCGGCAGGCGCTCGCCGGAGGGCGCGATCAGCTCGGTGGCGAAGGCGTGGAGATGCGCCTCGTTACCGGGCGACACCTGCAGCGCCGCCGGCTCCACCTCGACGAAGCCCTCGCGGGCAAACCACTGGCGGAGCGCCGCGGTGATCCGGTTCCGCCTGATCAGGAACGGCCGGCGGTCCTGATGGCGGTCTCTTGACCAGAAGGGGGACGGTGTGGTCATGCGGGCGCGCGACGCCGGTTCCGGGAGCATGCGAGCGCGGAAAGCGCTGGCGGTCGGCGGCAAACTCGCTAAATTGCGCGCCAATTGGAAGGGGCCGCCGCCGGCCCAGGCAGAAAGTCGAGGAAAATCCGTCTTGAAAGTCATCGCCAGCCAGATCCGCAAGGGCAATGTCGTCGAGGTCGACGGCCAGCTCTACGTCGTCCTCACCGCCGAGAACTTCCATCCCGGCAAGGGCACGCCGACCACCCAGATCGACATGCGGCGGATTTCCGACGGCACCAAGGTCTCCCAGCGCTACAAGACCACCGAGCAGGTGGAGCGCGCCTTCATCGAGGACCAGGACTACCAGTATCTCTACGAGGACGCCGACGGCTACACCTTCATGAACGGCGAGACCTTCGACCAGGTGGTGGTGCCGAAGGACGTGGTGGGCGACCAGGCGGTCTATCTGCAGGAGAATATGACCGTCCGCCTTAGCCTCTACGAGGGGGTGCCGGTATCGATCGAACTGCCGCAGCGGGTGACGCTGGAGGTGGTGGAGACCGAGCCGGCGATGAAGGGGCAGACGGCGGCCTCCTCCTACAAGCCGGCGGTGCTTTCGAACGGCGTGAAGACCATGGTGCCGCCGCACATCGCGCCCGGCACCCGTATCGTGGTGATGACGGCCGACGGCTCCTACGCCGAGCGGGCGAAGGACTGAGCGGGATCGCCACGCACAAAAGGGTGACAGGGTTCGGCCGGCCGCGGCCGAACGACGCCCGCGACGACTTTTCGTGAGCTTGCCACCTCGCTGTCCAATGGCCCGGCCTCAACATGCCTCTCGAAGCGGGGAAGAAGGTCTTGAGCGACAGGAGCGAGTCGAAGATATCGCCTGATTTCTTCCACGACGTTCTCTTGAACGACGTCGAGCCCTTCTGGTCGCGGCATGCGGTCGATCGCGTCGATGGCGGCTTCCTCCATTGCCTGGAACGTGATGGCGCCGTCTTCTCGGCAACGAAACAGGTCTGGGCGCAGTCACGAATGATCTGGTGCTACGCCCGCCTGTACAATCGGGTCGAGCGCCGGCCGGAGTGGCTCGCCCTTTCGCGGCACGGGACGGAATTCCTGCTGGCGCATTGCTTCCGGCCAGATGGCCGGATGACGACTTTCGTCACCGGCGAGGGCCGGCTGATTGGTGCCACCCCCGATCCGTACAGCCTCGGCTTCGCGGTGCTCGGTTTGGCGGAGTACGCCCTGGCGTCCGGAAATGACCGGTGCCGTACTCAGGCGGTCGCCTGTTTTGACGCCTTCATGGAGGATCTCGCCACGGCAGAGGGCAGGGATCCATCAACCGGTCGACGCCGACGTCACCTTGGCAAGCGCATGATGTTGCTGACCCTGTTGCCCGTCCTCTCGCGGATCGATGACCGGTCCCGCTACGCTGAAGTCGCCGATCGATGCCGTCGAGAAATTCTCAAGTGGTTTTACCGACCCAAACACTCCGCCGTTCTCCAGGTGGTGAAAGGAAACGGACGCCCGGTCCGGGGGCGACTGGTGGTTTGCCCGGGCCACATACTCGAAGTGAGCTGGCTTCTGCTGGATGACGCGCTGACCCGGCAGCGGCCTCACCGGCTCCCGAAAGTTCTTCAGATGATGACCTGGGCCCTGGAACAGGGCTGGGACCAGGAGTATGGCGGTCTCTTCCTGTTCACCGGTCCGCCCGGCCATCCCGGCCCCGATCACCACGGCCAGAGGAAATACTGGTGGCCGCATGCCGAAGCACTCTGCGCGACCATGCTCGCCTACGCGCTAACCAGGGAGCCGGCATGGTTGGAGTGGTACGAGCGCATCTTCGATTACACCTTCAGCGCCTTCCCCGACCCTGAATTCGGAGAATGGTATGCCTATCTCTCGCGGGACGGGGTTCCCGAGGCGGGTCTCACCTTCAACGAAGACGGCACACGGCCCTTGTCAGCCGTCAAGGGCGACGCCCTGAAATCCGGCTTCCACCTGATGAGGGCGCTATTGGTCTGCCGGGAAGTCTCGGCGGCCATCGCCGACGGCCGCGGCAACCTGAGTGATCCCCTCTGGTTGCGTTGATCGATCCGGCCAGGAACGACGCGGATCGCGGCGACCGGCCTGGCCATTGCGGTCCGGCTCGCCTCTGCGGAACCTGGGGCAAGGGCTGCGGGATACGAGGGCTGTGCAGGGAATCCGGCCGACGGAGGCGGGTTGGAATTGGATCGGTCCAGAGAATCGTCTACGACTGAGATGCGGGAAATGTGAAGCTCAGGGGTAGATGGTCAAACTGGTGGATGTCGCGCGGGTCGCGGGTGTTTCGCGGGGCACCGCCTCGAACGTGTTCACGCATCCGGAGCTGGTCAGCGAAGCGCTGCGGGAGCGGGTTCTGGCGGCCGCGGCCGAGCTTGGCTACGGCGGCCCCAATCCCAGTGGCCGTCTGCTGCGGCTGGGCAAAGTCAACGCCATCGGTGTTACGCCCCCCGGCTCCTACGGCGTCTCCGTCGCGTTCACCAATTCCTACTTTCGCGAATTTCTCGGCGGCGTTGGCGCGGAATGCGACGAACGGGGCGCCAGCCTCACGGTGATTTCCGGAATCGGTCCCGACAAGACGTGGGGGATCAAGAACGCACTCGTCGACGGATTCATTCTTCATCAAAGGGAGGACGCCGCCCTGATCGAGGCGCGTCGCCGGCGGCTGCCCTTCGTCGTTGTCGATCTCGAAGGCGACGCCGAGACCAGCTTTGTTCGCATCGACGATCGCGCGGGTGGACGGCTGGCGGCGGGCCATCTCATCGATCTCGGCCACCGGCGCCTCGCGATCCTGTCTGTCTTGCGACGCGATTCCACCGATGCACCGGCGCCGAGCCTCGAGCCTGTGTTCCACGGTCCCAACGAGGCCCGGCACAGCCTGCTGCGCGGGTTCTCGATCGACGACGATCGGCTTGCCGGCTACGCCGATGCGTTGGCAAAGGTCGGACTGTCGATAGACGACATCCCCATCGTGGAATGCGGCGCTGACTTGGTCGCCAATGCGACCAAGGGCGCGCGCCTGCTGTTCGACAAGGCGCCCGGCGTGACGGCCATCCTGGCGATGACGGACGTGCAGGCTCTTGGCGTGCTTGAGGAGGCGCAGCGCCGTGGCATCGCAGTCCCCAACGATCTTTCGATTGTGGGATTCGACGACATTCCCGAGGCACAGCTCAGCACCCCGGCGCTGACGACCGTCGTGCATCCGATTGTCGAGAAAGGGCGTACGGCCGCGCGCGTGCTCTTTGAGGGAGGGCCGCCTCGGCACGTCACGCTACCGGTGACTCTGGCGGTCCGCTCATCCACAGCGGCCCCTCGGGAACGGAACATGGCGGGCTGACCGGCGGCTCACGGGCGGCACCCAGAGCGAAAGGAAAGGCAGCCAGTGCGAGCTTCGCCTACCCGTTGGCGACGCCTACCCACCCCCTCTCGACGCTCGACCGCAGCGCCGCATCGACGACTTCCTGAACCCGCACGCCAACGTCGAACCCGGGCACCGCAGCCGTGTCGGCGAGGATGGCGTCCACGAAAGCGCGCGGCCCGGCAGATTGCTTCACGTAGGGGTCGAACAGGTCGCGCGGGTCGACGCCGCCTTCGAGGAACTCGGCGGGTACCGTGAGATTGGTGAATGACGGCTCACCCGCCCGCACTCCCCGGATTCTCACCCCGCCGTCGATGCCAAAGAAAGTGTGCTGCATCTCAATGGTGCCGTCCGAGCCGTGCAGCGACGCGAGGATTCGCACATCCTCATCGCCGCGCCGACTTACCGCCGAGGCGGTGATCTGGGCGCGCGCTCCGCCCGCGAAAGCGAGCGTGAGCAGCCCGACATCGTTTGTCGGCGGCGGCGGAGGAGACGCCGTCGTGGACTGATCGATGAAGGTGGAGAGGTCCGCCATCACCTCCGTAACGTCGCCGAGATACCAGAATGCAAAGTCGATCATGTGGGAGCCGAGATCGCCGGTTACGCCGTTGGCCCGCGCGCCGTCGAAACGCCACTTGTATCCCGCATCGAGGGCGAAGCCCCCGAGAAACTGGAACTCGGCGTGGTAGCAGCGACCGATGAAGCCGCTGTCCACAAGGTGCTTCAGATAGCGCCAGTGAGGCTGCCATCGCCAGGTGAACAGCACCATGTTCTTGAGCCCGGCGGCCTCGGCGCGCTCGTGCATCCTTCGAGCGTCGGCCGCGCTGCCGGCAAGAGGTTTTTCGCAAAGCACGTGCAGACCGGCATCGATCGCCGCCATTGTCATCTCGTAGTGCAGGTCGTCGGGTGACGCGACGATCACCGCATCGAGCCCGCCAGCGTCGATCATCCGACGGTAGTCGGTGAAGACGTCGGCATTGCCGAACTTCGCCGCCACCCCGGCCGCCCGCGCCGCGTCCCGGCCGCAGACTCGAACGACATGAGCGGCCGGGTGGCTCATGAGACTCGGGATGTACATACGCTCGACCCACCAGCTGGTGCCGATGAGGCCGATGCGCACCTTCTTGCTCATGCCTCCACCTCAGCAAGATGGATGCCGCGCGGCCGGGACTCGCCCCGCAGGCGAACTGTCCGTCTATTCAAGCATCACCCGAGCGCAGGCCGCGCACGAGGACGAGACCTCCACCTGCCGCAGGATAACGCTTGCTCCGTGCAATGGCTCAGAAAATTGAACCTGTGCGGGAGCGTGATGATCAACCGCGGTCGGAGCGCGGCCGAGCAACAGCGCCGGACCGAATGAGACGGCCAGGCCATAGAGAGCGACCGCGGCCCCGGTGACAACCAACGCTCGACAGGATGCAGCCATTTTTCCGCCTCGCAAAATGGAACGATCCAAGTCAATGGATCGATCCATATACTCCATTTCGCCTCCTGTCAATCAATATGGAACGATCCATACAATAAGAAATCAAAAGGCGGGAACGTTGGCACGATGGCTCCATGGCCACCTCTCGCAACAACTGGCAGGGAAGCGATCCACTTCGACGAGGTTTGACTTTCCTTCCCTCCGGAAGCCATACGGCCCGCGGAGAGCCGAAAACGGACGGAGACGACGATGGCCCCATCTGCCAAGTTCTGGGACAGGATTGCCGGGCGCTACGCCAGGCAGCCGATCGCCGACGAGGCGTCGTACCAGACCAAGCTGCAGGTCACCCGCAGTTACTTCCGCCCCGACATGGAGGTCCTCGAGTTCGGCTGCGGCACCGGGTCGACCGCGATCAGCCACGCACCCCATGTGAGGCACATCCACGCCATCGACATCTCGTCGAAGATGCTCGACATCGCCCGCGCCAAGGCGGACGCCGCCGGCGTCACCAACGTTACCTTCCAGCGGGCGGCCATCGACGACTTCAGCGTGCCGGACGGAACCTATGATGTCGTCCTCGGTCTCAGCATCCTGCACCTCGTCGAGAACAAGGAAGCCGTCATCGCCAGGGTCTACGGAATGCTCAAGCCGGGCGGCGTGTTCGTGACCAGCACGGCATGCCTCGGCGACAGCATGAAGTATCTCAAGTTCGTCGCGCCGATCGGCCGCGCCCTCGGGCTGATGCCGCTGGTCCGGGTGTTCACCGCGACGGAGCTGGAGAAGAGCCTGACCGACGCCGGTTTTGCCATCGACCATCGCTGGCACCCGGGCAAGGGCAAGGCCGTCTTCATCGTGGCGAAGAAGGCCGCGTAACCGACGGCCGGGGCCGTCCTGCGGATCGGCCGGTAACTGCTTCCTGCAGTTCCCGGTCTGCCATGGCCTTTACGACCAGAACTCGTCACGCGCCCCCAAAGCGATAATTGACAGACCAGCAAAAAACAGCGCTCCTTGCCGCGCGCGGATCGATCGCGGCACCTATCAGCGCAATTCGGCCGTCAGCGCCGCTACAGGGAGGACGTCATGCCAACGATCATCGGACATCACAAGATCACGAAGGGCGCCGAGCACTGGCTCAAGTCGCCGAAGCGCCAAGAGCTGTTCGGTCCGCTCGGAGTGACCAACATCCGGACATTCGTCGATCCGCAGGACCCGACGAAGGTGGCCGTGTTGATGGACGTTCCCGATCTGGATGCCTTCGCAAAGGCGATGCAGAGCCAAGCAGCCGCCGATGCGATGGCCCACGACGGCGTCGTGCCGGAATCCCTGGTGATCATGGTCGAGTCCTGACGGGAATCCTGGACGATCGACGCGGCGCTTGCCGGCGGTCGAGGGCCGGCGTAGCGGCGCTTCCCTCCCCCCTTGCGGGGGAGGGTCAGGGAGGGGGGTAGCAGCACCGGGTCGAGAACGAGTACCCCCCTCTGGCTCCGCCAAGGATCGCTTCGCGATTCGAAGCTCCGCTGTCTCCCCGCAAGGAGGGTCCCCCTCCCCGGAAAGGAATCCCGCTTCGCAGGGGAGGATTAGTGTGGGCGGCGCCGCCTCGCACAGTGGGGAGCGAGGACCGTTGGACGAATGCGGCAGAGACAGGGCAGAGCGCGGCTATCCTCCCCTGCGAAACGGGGGATGGGGACCATTGCGAAGCGATGGTGGAGCGAGCGTCAGAACCCCGCTTTCGCGGAGGCCCGGAACGTGGCACGATTCGCCTCGTGCAAGTCGACATGAGTTCCGCGCCACCTGCAAGGAGACAAGACGATGTCGATGTCACTGGAAGCCGCCGCTGAGATCATGCGCCAGGCCATGCGCGAAACCGTCAGGCGGCATTCGCTGTGGTACCTGATCCAGGGCGGGCTGATGATCATTGGCGGCGCGCTGGCGCTGCTCTACCCGGTCATCAGCTCGGTGGCGGTGGTGGCGCTGCTCGGCTGGGTGCTGATCATCAGCGGCATCGTCCAGGGGATCAGCATCATCGGGGCGCGCAGCGTCCCCCATTTCTGGCTGCAGCTCGTCTCGGTGGCGCTGTCGATCATCGTCGGCCTCCTCTTCCTCTCCAATCCGGGCGAGGGGCTGCTGACGCTCACCTTCCTGCTCATCGTCTTCTTCATGGTGGAGGGCATCTCCAAGGTGATCTTCGCCCTCACCATCCGGCCGTTCCCCAACTGGGGCTGGGTGCTCGGCTCGGGCGTCGTCGGCATCCTGATCGCGCTGATCCTGTGGGCGAGCATGCCGGTGACGGCGATCTGGCTCTTAGGCGTGCTTCTCGGCATCCAGCTCATCGTCGAGGGCGCCGCGCTCGGCTATCTCGCCTGGCAGGTGCGCCAGGAGGGGAAGCCGGCGCCTGCCGCCGCCGCGACGGCGAAACCGGCCGCACCGACGCCACCCCCCACGCCTTCCGCGCCATCGGCGCCTTCGACTCCGCCGCCTTCATCCCCGCCACCGTCCGCGCCACCGTCCGCGCCATCCGCCGGCGGCCCACCGGACGCGTAAGCCGGGAAACAGAAATGACTGATACGCGAAAGTGCGGCCAGAGCCACCTTCGTCCCTCCCCGAACCGGCGAGGGTGGACGCGAGCGCAGTGAGCGGACGGGTGGCGTTCTTCGCTATCTGCACCGGCGTCGCCGCGTGGCCGAGGGCGGCACACTCTACCTCAACGTGTCCGGCTTCAAATACGACCCCGACAACCGTTTCGCGGTCGATCTCGACCTCGTCGAGGGCGCGGCGCATGATCGCCTGACTGCGCATCGCGCAGGGCGCTGCCGGCCGGCGGAAATGCCGCGGGAAACCGCGCTTTACAAAGCCCGGCGATACCGCGAGAACCGGCCGCGCGGGATCGCGGGCTTTTGGAAGTGGAGAGCGAGTCGAATGAAATGCAAACCTCTTGGCAGCACCGGCGTTCAGGTGTCGGAGCTCTGCTTCGGCACCATGTCGTTCGGCGGCGACGCGGACGAGCAGGAGTCGGCGCGGCTCTACGCCGCCTGCCGCGATCGCGGCATCAATTTCTTCGACACCGCCGACGTCTATTCCAAGGGGCGCTCGGAGGAGATCCTCGGGCGTCTGATCGCCGGCGAGCGCGACAACCTGGTGATCTCGTCGAAATGCACCGGCCGGATGAGCGACGATGTCAACGACCGCGGCAGCAACCGCCGTCATATTGCCGCCGCCGTTGAGGCAAGCCTCAAGCGGCTCAACACCGACCGGCTCGACGTTTTCTTCATGCATCTGTGGGACCCGACGGTGCCGCTCGAGGAAATCCTCCGCGCCCTGGAGAAGCTGGTCGCCGACGGCAAGGTCCTCTATCTCGGCGCCAGCAACTACGCCGCCTGGCAGGTCGCCAAGGCGCTCGGCATCGCGGCCTGCCGCGGCTGGCCACGCTTCGACGTCCTCCAGCCGATGTACAATCTCGTCAAGCGCCAGGTGGAGACCGAGATCCTGCCGCTGGCGCAGGCCGAGAATCTGGCGGTGACGCCTTACAGCCCGCTCGGCGGCGGGCTGCTGACCGGCAAGTACACCGCCGGGGCCGAGCAGCCCGCCGCCGAGGGGCGGCTGGTGGCCAACAAGATGTACGAGAGCCGCTATCGCGAGCCGTGGACCCGCGAGGTCGCCGCTTCTTTCACCGCCTTCGCCCGCGAGCGCGGCTTCAATCCGGTCAGCCTGGCGGTCGCCTGGGTCGGCGGGCATCCGGCCGTCACCTGTCCGATCATCGGGGCGCGCAATGTCGAGCAACTCGGTCCCTCGCTCGATGCCGAGACAATCGACATGACGCCGGAGCTCCGGCGCGCAATTTCCGCCCTGTCGCGTACGCCGCCACCCGCCACCGACCGTCTCGACGAGCAGGCGCCGGAAGGCTGACCCGCCTCTCGTCTCACGCCGCGTAGCTCTGCTACTTTCGCCGGGACCGAAACCGGACGAGGAAAACGTGGCGCGAGACAACGGGGAGGCGGCCTTCGACGCCCGCGTGTTTGAGCTTCGCATGGAGCGCAGCCACGCGGATCTGTTCGCCATGCTTGACCGGCTCTACGGCCATCGCCCGGACTACGAGCGGTTCTGCAAGGCGGTCCACACCGCGCTCGACAAGGCGTGGGCGGCGCGGCCGGCCGACCTCAAATGGCTCGACCTCAAGCGCGACCTCGAGCCCGACTGGTTCCAGCGGCCCGCCATGGCCGGCTACGTCTTCTACATCGACCGCTTCGCCGGCGACCTGAAGGGCGTCCTCGACCGGCTCGACTATCTGGAAGACCTCGGCATCACCTACGTCCATTTCATGCCGTGCCTGAAGCCGCGGCCGGGCGACAGCGACGGCGGCTATTCGGTGATGGACTACCGGGCGATCAACCCGGCCTACGGCACCATGGCGGACTTCGAGGCGGTGGCGGCGGCGCTTCGGGCGCGCGGCATCAGTCTTTGCGTCGACCTCGTCCTCAACCACACCGCCAAGGAGCACGCCTGGGCGAGGAAGGCGCGGAGAGGCGTCGAAAAATATCAGGACTACTACCTGATGTTCGACGACGACATGCTGCCGAAGGAGTACGAGCGCACCCTCGTCGAGGTCTTCCCCGACAGCGCGCCCGGCAACTTCACCTTCTACCCCGACTTCGGCAAATGGGTATGGACCACCTTCAACGAGCACCAGTGGGACCTCAACTGGGCGAACCCGTGGGTGTTCCTCGAGATGGTCGAGGTGATGCTCTTCCTCGCCAACAAGGGGGTCGACGTCCTCCGCTTCGATGCGGTCGCTTTCATGTGGAAGCGCTTGGGCACCCGCTGCCAGTCGGAGCCGGAAGTCCACATGCTGCTACAGGCGCTGCGGGCGGCAAGCCGCATCGCCGCGCCCTCGGTCATCCATCTCGAGGAGGCGATCGTCTCGCCCGGCGAGATGATCCCCTATCTCGGCCATGGCCAGCACGCCGGCAAGGAGGGCAATCTCGCCTACCACAATTCGCTGATGGTGCAGTTCTGGTCAGCGCTGGCGACCCGCGAGACGCGGCTGATGACCCATGTGCTGGAGAGCCACTTCCCGCCGGCGCTGACCAACGCCACCTACGCCACCTATATCCGTTGCCACGACGACATCGGCTGGGCGGTGACCGACGAGGACGCCCGCGCCGTCGGGCTCGACGGGCCGCTTCACCGCGCCTTCCTCTCCGACTTCTATGAGGGCGTCTTTCCGGGCTCCTTCGCTCGCGGTGCTTTGTTTCAGGTCAATCCGCAGACCGGCGACAAGCGGATCAGCGGCACCTTCGCCTCGCTCGCCGGGCTGGAGCGGGCCGAGGAGGAAGGCAACGAAGAGGCCATCGACCGGGCGATCGACCGCATCCTTCTCGGCCATGCGCTGATCGCCAGTTTCGGCGGCATCCCGCTCGTCTACATGGGCGACGAGATCGCCCTCCTCAACGACTGGAGCTACACGACCGAGCCGAAGCACGCCCATGACAGCCGCTGGCTGCACCGGCCGCGGATGGACTGGGAACGGGCGGCGGCCGCGCGGCTACGGGAGGGAACGGCGGGCC
>Ga0210144_1000131_pt1 | contig 42503 bp, 38 predicted proteins | sample Muzzi_PWA_D2_FD_185532 | JGI IMG/M metagenome (GOLD analysis project Ga0210144, IMG submission 185532) | Wetland microbial communities from San Francisco Bay, California, USA, that impact long-term carbon sequestration - Muzzi_PWA_D2 (SPAdes) | ecosystem: Environmental > Aquatic > Marine >...
CCCACAACTTCCGCGCCGACTGGACGATGCTCTGGAAGGAGATCACGATCGGCTTCCTGCTGGCCGGCTTCATCGGCCTGCTCGGCAACGACTTCTTCAACTTCCTCTTCGTCACCGACGCGCCGCCACTCGTGCGGACGATCGAGAACGTCCTGGTCGGGCCGCTGATCGCGGTCCTCAGCTTCGTCTGCTCGGTCGGCAACGTGCCCCTCGCAGCGGTGCTGTGGTCGGGCGGGATCAGCTTCGCCGGGGTGATCGCCTTCATCTTCGCCGACCTGATCGTGCTGACGATCGTCGCCGCCTACCGCAAGTACTACGGCACCGCCTTCGCGCTGCGGATCACCGCGCTGATGCTGGCGACGATCGTGATCGCGGCGCTGATCGTCGACGGGCTGTTCGGGGCGCTCGGGCTGATCCCGAGCGGCCCGCGGCCGACCCGCAACGACATCTTCGGCTCGGTCGAGGTCGACTACAAGCTGTTCCTCAACGTCCTCGGCCTGGCGATCTTCGCGACGCTGTTCTGGCTCACCCGCCGCGACGCCGCCCGGGCGAGCGCCGCGTGCCCCGCCCACGCCGCCGAAAGCCCGGCCGACGCGGCGAGCAGCAGGGCCACCCGCGGGTCGTAGGCCTGCGAGAGCCAGCCGCTCAGCGGTCCGCCGATCGGGGTCGAGCCGAGGAAGACGACCGAGTAGAGGGCCATCACCCGGCCCCGCATCGCCGGCTCGACCGCGAGCTGCAGGGTCGAGTTGACGCTGGCGGCGAAAGTCACCGCGGCGGCCCCGAGCAGAGCCAGCACCGGGATCTCGAAGGCGAGGGTGGGCATCGCGGCGGCGAGCAGCGCCAGAGCGCCGAAGGCCAGCGCCGCAACGGCGATCAGGCGCGGGCCGGTGCGGCCGCGGGCGCCGACGACCAGCGCGCCGATCACCGAGCCGACCCCCATCGCGCTGACCAGTGCCGCGTAGGCGCCGGCGCCGCCGTCGAAGCTGAAGGTGGCGAGCAGCGGCAGGACGACCTGGAAGTTGAAGCCGAAGGTGCCGACCAACGCCATCAGCGCCAGCGGCACGGCCAGCTCCGGCGTGCGGCGCACGTAGCGCAGGCCGGCGCGGATCGCGCCCGGCTCGCGGCCCGAGGTCGGGCCGGCGCCCAGGCGGCTCGTATCCATCCCCCAGAGGGCGACGATCATCACGCCGAAGGTGGCGGCGTTGACGGCGAAGCAGGGGACGACGCCGACGGTGGCGATCAGCACCCCGGCGAGCGCCGGGCCGGCGATCCGCGCCGTCTGGACGAGGACGCTGTTGAGGCTGACCGCGTTGACGACGCGGTCGGGGCCGACCATCTCGATCACGAAGCTCTGCCGGGTCGGGTTGTCGATCGCGTTGACGGCGCCGCGGGCGAAAGCGGCGACGTAGACCATCCAGGGGGCGACGATGCCGGCAGCGCTGACCGCGAGCAGGCCGAGCGCCGGCAGCGCCATCAGCGCCTGGGTGGCGATCAGCAGGTCGCGCTTCGGAAAGCGGTCGGCGAGCAGGCCGCCCCAGGCGCCGAGCAGCAGCATCGGCAGGAACTGCAGCGCGGTCGTCAGGCCGACCGCGACGCCGCTGCCGGTCAGGGTGAGGACGAGCCAGATCGCTGCGACCGCCTGCATCCAGTTGCCGGACAGCGAGACGAGCTGCCCGACGAAGTAGCGGCGGTAGTTGGGGACCGAGAGGGAGCCGAAGCTGCGCCTTACCGCGGCGCTCACTCTGCGCCCCCGGGGCGCTTCTCCTCGAGCATCCGCTCGAGGATCTCCGCCCCCCGCTCGAGTGTCTCCAGGTCGGCGGCCGGAAGCTCTCGCATGCGACGGGCGAGGTAGGCGTTCTTCCGGCCGCGCAGGCGGTGCAGCCGCTCCCGGCCCGCGGCGGTGACGCTGACCAGGGCGCTGCGGCCGTCGTCGGGGTCGGGAGTTCGCTCGACCAGCCCCGCCTCGGTGAGCGCGCGTAGCGTCCGCGTCGCGGTCGGCCGCTTCACCCGCTCGATCCCCGCCAGCTCGCTGGGAGTCAGCGGCCCGTGGCGCTCGACGCTGGCCAGCGCCGCCGCCGTCGTCGGCGTCAGCTGCCCGGCCGCCCCGGCAGCCTCCTGCCGCAGCCGCCGCGCGGTGCGCACGATCGCCAGCCGCAGCCTGGCGGCGGAGGCGGCAAGCGAGGTGTCGGCAGCCAGTTCGGTCATTTGATTAGCCTTGGTAATTAGCCTAGCAAACTAGTAGGGCGCGCACGCCGCAGCGTCGAAGGAGACGCGAATGAACGCCGAGGCCGCCGAGAAGCCGGTCCGCTACCCGCCGGGGATGGACGCGCGCAGCGCACGCATCGCGCGGGTCCTCGACCCGCCGATGCTGATCGCCTCGGCGCTGGTCATCCCCACCGTGGCAATCAGCGAGTCCCACCCGGGCGGCGCCCTCGAGAGGGTCGCCAACACCCTCAACTGGATCACCTGGCTCGCCTTCCTGGTCGAGCTGGTGGTGATGCTGGCAGTGGTGCCCGACCGCCGGACCTGGCTGCGGCACCACCCGCTCGACCTGATTATCGTCGTCTTCACCCCGCCGGTCCTGCCGGCCGGCCTGCAGGGCCTGCGAGCGCTGCGCCTGCTCCGCCTGCTGCGCCTGCTCCGCCTCGCCCAGATCTCGCGCCAGCTCTTCTCGCTGCGCGGACTGCACTACGCAGCGCTGCTCGCGGTGCTGACCGCAATGGCCGGCGGCGCCGCGTTCATCGGCTTCGAGAAGCACAACCAGCACCTCAACGCCTGGGAGGGCGTCTACTGGGCGGTCACCTCGATGACCACGCTGGGCTCGAGCATCTACCCGACGACCGTGGGCGGCCAGATCGTCGCCACAGTCGTGGTTATCGTCGGCATCTCCTTCGTGGCGCTGCTCACCGGCGCGATCGCGCAGCGCTTCCTCGGCCCCGGGATCGCCGAACTCGAGCAGGAGCTGGAGTCCGAGCAGCTGAGCGCGGAGGCGCTCGCGCTGCGCGAACTGCACGAGGTCCGCAAGCAGATGCAGGCGCTCGAGGTTGCGGTCGAACGAATCGCCGACCAACGCTCACCCGGCTGATCGCAGGCGAATCAGGCTTCGTCGGCGCGGGCGGCGACCTTGCCCTCCAGCTCCTTCATCACGCCGGGGTCGCGCAGCGTGGTGACGTCGCCCAGCTCGCGTCCCTCGGCGATGTCGCGCAGCAGGCGGCGCATGATCTTGCCGGAGCGCGTCTTCGGCAGGTCGCCGGACCAGATCACCCGCTTCGGGCGGGCCAGTTTGCCGATCCTCTCCGCGACGTGGTCGGCCAGCTCGGCGATCATCTCCTCGTCGCCTTCGTGATCGCCCTCGAGGGTGACGAAGGCGCAGATCGCCTGGCCGGTGTCCGGGTCGGACTGCCCGATCACCGCCGCCTCGGCGACCTTCGGGTGGGAGACGATCGCCGACTCGACCTCGGCAGTCGAGAGGCGGTGGCCGGAGACGTTGATCACGTCGTCGATCCGCCCCAGCACCCAGAAGTAGCCGTCCTCGTCTTCGCGGGCGGCGTCGCCGACCAGGTAGGTCTCGGGGCCGAAGCGCGAGAAGTAGGTCTCGACGAAGCGCTCCCGCTCCCGGTAGAGGGTGCGCAGCATCGCCGGCCAGGGGCGGCGCAGGACGAGCAGCCCCTCCCCTTCGGAGACCGGCTCGCCGGCCTCGTCGTAGACCGCCGCGTCGATCCCCGGCAGCGCCCGCGTCGCCGAGCCGGGCTTGGTCGAGACGATCCCCGGCAGCGGCGAGATCATGATCTGGCCGGTCTCGGTCTGCCACCACGTGTCGACGATCGGGCAGCGCCCGCCCCCGATCGCCTTGTGGTACCAGAGCCAAGCCTTCGGGTTGATCGGCTCGCCGACCGTGCCGAGCAGCCGCAGGGTCGAGAGGTCGTGGCGCTGGGGGTACTCAACCCCCCATTTCATGCAGGCGCGGATCGCGGTCGGCGCCGTGTAGAGGATCGTCACCCCGTAGCGCTCGATCAGCTCCCACCAGATGTCCTTGTCGGGGTAGTCGGGCGCCCCCTCGAACATCACACCGGTCGCTCCGTTGGCCAGCGGGCCGTAGACGATGTAGGAGTGGCCGGTGACCCAGCCGACGTCGGCGGCGCACCAGTAGACGTCGCGCTCCGGCTTCAGGTCGAAGACGTGGCGGTGGGTGCAGGCGACGCCGGTCAGGTAGCCGCCCGTCGTGTGGAGGATGCCCTTCGGCTTGGCGGTCGAGCCGGAGGTGTAGAGGATGAACAGCGGGTCCTCGGCACCCATCGGCTCGGGCGCGCACTCGGCGCCCGCCGCGGCCATCGCCTCCTCGAAGGAGACGTCGCGCCCCTCGCGCATCTCGCACTCGGTGCCGGTGTGGCGGACGACGAAGACGGTCTCGATCGAGTCGAGCCCTTCCATCGCCTCGTCGACCCGCGCCTTGACCGCGGCGGTGCGGCCCTTGCGGCGCGCCCCGTCGACGGTGACCAGCGCCTTCGCGTGGGAGAACTCCATCCGCTCCCGCACCGCCCCGGCCGAGAAGCCGCCGAAGACGACGTTGTGGACGGCGCCGATCCGCGCGCAGGCGAGCATCGCAACGACCACCGCGGGGATCATCGGCAGGTAGATCCCGACCACGTCGCCCTTGCCGATCCCGTGGTCGCGCAGCGCGTTCGCGAAGCGCTGGACGTCGGCCAGCAGCTCGGCGTAGGTGATGTCGCGCTCCTCCCCCTCCTCGCCGCGCCAGTGGTAGGCGACGCGCTCTCCCAGCCCCGCCTCGACGTGGCGGTCGAGGCAGTTGGCGGAGACGTTCAGCCTGCCGTCGGCGAACCAGCGGTAGAACGGCGGGTCGGACTCGTCGAGCGATTCGCTCGGCTCCTCGACCCAGTCGAGCAGCTCGGTCGCCTGCCGCAGCCACCAGGCCTCCGGGTCGGCCGCCGCCTCCGCATAGACCGCCGCGTCGTCGAGCAGGGCCTCTTCGCGGAACCGCTGCGGCGGCTCGAACCGCTCCACGGCCAGCAGCGCGCCCAGCTCCTGCTCCAGATTCGTCTCCACATTGCCGTGCATTGCACTCCTTCCTGGCCCGCTACTCTGAGCGGGAACCGTACCCGCTCAACCATTCGAAGCAAATCGACGGCGGCGATGCTCTTCAGGCAGATCATCCACGAGGACCTCGGCTGTGCCTCCTATCTGGTCGGCGACCCCGACTCGGGCGTCGCCGCCGTGGTCGACCCCCAGTGGGAGATCGACCCCTATCTGAGCCTCAGCCGCCTGCACGGGGTGCGGATCGAGCACGTGCTGGAGACCCACAACCACGCCGACCACGTCTCCGGGCACGGGCGGCTGGCGCGGGCAAGCGGGTCGACGATCCACGTCAGCGAGCTGGCTGAAGCCGAGTACGAGCACCAGCCGCTGGCCGACGGTTCGACCGTGGAGCTGGGCGAGGCCGTCTCGATCGAGGCAATCCACACCCCCGGCCACCGCCCCGAGCACACCTCCTTCCTGCTGCGCGACGCCACCCGCGGCGGCGATCCGGTCGCGGTGCTGACCGGCGACTCGCTGTTCGTCGGCGACGTCGCCCGCCCCGACCTCGCGGTCGAGCCGCGGGTGGGCGCCGCCGGGATCTTCCGCTCCCTGCACGATCGCCTGCTGGCGCTGCCCGATGAGGTCGAGGTCTGGCCCGGGCACCTCGGCGGCTCGCTCTGCGGCAGCGCCGGGATCGACCTGAAGACCTCCTCCACGATCGGCTTCGAGCGCGTCCACAACCGGGCGCTGGCCTTCAGCGACGAAGCGGCGTTCGTCGAGGACGCGGTCGCCTCGCTTGGCGAGCGGCCGCCCAACGTCGAGCACATCGTCGCCCTCAACCGCGGACCGCTGGTCGAAGCGATCGGCTCGCCCGTGCGGCTTACTGCGCGCCGCTTCGAGGCGGCGATCGCCGAAGGCGCGGTGGCGGTCGACTCGCGCACCAACGAGCAGTTCGACGAGGCTCACATCCCGGGCGCGATCAGCGCCTCCGCCTACGACACCGGCTTCGCCACCAAGGTCGCCCAGGTGGTCCCGCCGGACCGCGAGCTCGTCGTCGTCGCCGGGTCGGACGGCAACGAGCTGGAAGCGGCCGAACTGCTCGCCGCGGTCGGGCTGCGGGTGCGCGGCTTCCTCGGCGGCGGGATGAGCGTCTGGCGCGCGGAGGAGCGCCCGGTGGAGCGAATCGAGCCGATAGGCACGCCGCAGCTGGCCGCGCTGTTGGCGGGCTCCGAGCCGCCGCTGATCGTCGACGTGCGAGGCGAGAAGGAGTTCTCCGAGGCGCACATCGCCGGCTCGGTCCACGTCCCCTACGGCGAGCTGCTGGGGCGGCTCGAGGACCTGCCCCGCGAGCGCACCCTGGCGACGATCTGCAAGCTGGGCAAACGCAGCGGCCTGGCGGCCTCGGTGCTGCAGCGCGAGGGCTTCGAGACTATCCACGTCGCCCGCGGCGGGGTCGGTACCTGGCAGGACGAAGGGCGGCCGGTTGAGGTAGCCGAGGTCCTGTCCCGGTAGGGATTCCGCTTAAGTACAAGACGCTCCACCCCTACCGGGACAGAGCCTCAGTAACCGGGTGGGTGCCGAGCGATGAACCCAGCCGTGGAGCTGACGGGAGAGGAATGCCAACGCGGGCCGGGGCCGCCGACCGTGTCGAAGGCGAGGGCGGCGATGATCACCCAGGTGTGGCCGGAGTTGGCGTAGACGGTGATCCAGTGGCCGGGCCCCGCTTCGCCCCAGGTCTCCAGGCCGGTCGAGTCGAGCGGGCTTTCGAGGAAGCCGCCGCCGTGCAGGGCGAAGCTGACTGCGCCCGAGCAGTCGTATCCGGAGGAGCTGAAGGAGCCGTGGCCGCCGCCCCAGACGTAGGGCGTGGTGGCGATCGAGTTGGCGGCTTCGATCGCCGCCGCGACCGCCGGCGGGGCGCCGCTCGGCACGCTGGCCTGGCTTTCGGAGATGTAGCTGGCGCTCTGCCCGGGGGTGAGCGGCGCCGGCGCCGCGGCGGCCGGGGCTGGGCCGCCGGCGGAGGCGATCTGCGAGGAGATCGCGGCGAGGTTGTCGCCGAGCGCCTGTTCGCGCGACTCGAGCGATTCGAGCTGGCGCTGCCGCTGCGCCTGCGCGGCCTTCAGGTCGGCGAAGCGAGCGGCGGCTTCGGCGCGGGCGGCGGAGGCTTCGTGCTCCTTGACGGCGATCGCGTCGCGCGCTTCCTTCAGCTGACGGCGGATCGCCGCCATCCGCTTGACCGCGGCCCTTGCTTCGTCGCGCAGCCCCTTGACCCGCTCGGCGACCGCGTCGTCGTAGTCCTGCACGCGGCTCAGGTATTCGGCGCGGGCGCTGACCTGCGACCAGCTCGCCGATTCGACGACGACGCTGAGCACGTCGGGGGTGCCGGCCTCGTAGATTGCGACCAGCCGCTTGCGCAGCACCCCGAGAGCGCGATGCAGGCGCGCGCGGATCCGGGCCAGCCGCCGCTTCTCGGCGGCGAGCTTGGCGCTGGCGCGGTCCACTTCGCCCTGCTTGGCGGCCAGTTCGCTTTCCAGCGCGAGCTGCTGCCGGCGCAGCCGCGAGACTTCGCCGAGCATCGAGTCGATCGCCTTGTTCTGCTCGGCGATCGTCGCGCTCAGCGAGCTCTGGCTTTCGCGCACCTTGCTCAGCTTGCTCTGCGTCGCGTCGAGCTTTTCGCGCAGCGTGGCGGCCGGCGCGCTCGCCGCCAGGCAGAGCACGAGGAGGAGCAGGGCGGCGAGGAGCGGCAGCCACCGTGGGGTGCCGGAGGGGGCGCGCATCGAGCGCGTCACGCTAGCGAAGTCGCCGAAAAAATGTTAGGAGTTGCTAATAACCTGCAACTTCGGTTGCAGAATCCGCTGCCTTGCAGGAAAAACGGCTGCCGCGACGACGAGACGTGCCGTCGCTATGCGGCCAAAATGGGCACCATAGCGACGGCACGGGCGGCGTCAGGCGAGCAGTTTGGCCTTCGCCCGCTCGAACTCCTCGCTCGAGATCGCGCCCTTTTCCCGCAGGTCGTTGAGCTTGTGCAACTCGTCGGCCGGCGAGCTGTGCGCTTGCTCGCGGATGTAGGAATCCATGTGCTGCTTCGCCTCGGCCTGCGCTTTGATCGCCCTTTCGCGCATCCCGCTGCCGCGCGCGATCAGGTAGATGAGCGCCGTCAGGAAGGGGATGATCACGAGGAAGAGGACCCAGGCCGCCTTCCCCCAGCCGGACATCTCGTGGTCGCGGAAGAGGTCGGTGAGGATCGTGATCAGGATCCAGATCCAGACAACGAAGAAGAAGATCTCGAGGGCGAGCCACAGGGCTTCCCCGAAGTTGATGTCTGCGAACGGCACGGCGAGTCCTTTCGGTGGGGGCAGGATGTGACGCGGGAAGATCATAGGAACGGCAGCGTCGCGAGGCGGGCCACGCCGCCCAGGAACATCAGCGAGCCGAAGACCAGGGTCGCGATCACCAGCCGCCGCGAGCCGAACTTGACCGAGAGCCCGCCGAAGAAGAGCACCGCGGCGAAGAAGATCGTCGCCAGCACGTAGTTGTCTGCGGTCTGGTTCGCTTCGCGACCTTCCTCGAACAGCTGCAAGGCTTCGTCTTCGAGCTGTTCGGATTCCTCCAGGTCGGCCACCTTGTACTGCTTCATGCTGAACGGCGTCGCCGGCGACTGCGGGTTCGTCGACGGCCGCGTCTTCCGCCAGGCGCTGAAGGCGTGCCTGAACTCGTCGCGGAAGAAGCGCTGGACGAATAGCCGCTCGAGCTGTTTGTTGCCCTGCGAGTAGGCGACCACGAACTGCGTGAACAGGTCGGCGTCAATCGTGACGAAGGAGAAGCCGCGCGACTGCGCCTTGGCGGACTCGGTGCGGGCCGCGCCGGCCTGCGTGAAGCGGGTCGACTGCTGGCCACCCCAGCGGGTCGCCTGGTAGGCGCTGTAGGCGGTGGTCAGGGTCGCCGCCGCGAGCAGCGCCGCGGACCACAGCTCGACGCGCTCGTGCAGGTTGCGGCTGCGATCCACGACGCGCACCGTAATCCCCTCGTAAGACGGCGGCGCGATACTCGGTCCCGGATTCCGACCGAGAGGAGGCCCGGATGGCACGCCTGTCGATTCTCGCGCTCTGCGCCGCCACGCTGGCCGTGGCCGGCGAGGCCGCGACCGCGACGACCGCCAGCGCCCGCACAGGCAAGAAGGTGAAGGCGGAAAGCTCGACCTACGGGAAGGTGATCTCCGACGGGCGCGGCGAGGCCTTCTACCTGTTCGGCAAGGACAAGGGGGGAAAGAGCCGCTGCTACGGCGCCTGCGCCCGCGCCTGGCCACCGGTGACCACGAAGGGCAGGCCGCGCGCCGGCAACGGGGTGAAGGCGCGGCTGCTCGGCACGACGAAGCGCAGCAACGGCAAGCGCCAGGTCACCTACGCCGGCCACCCCCTCTACTACTACGTGAACGACTCGCCGGGCCGTATCCTCTGCCAGAACGTCAGCGAGTTCGGCGGCGTCTGGCTGGTCGTCAAGCCGAGCGGCAAGCCGGTGACCTAGTCAGAGCCGCTGGGCGAAGAGGACGGCGGCCACCGCGGTGGCGAGGTTGAGGCTGGAGACCCCGGAACGCATTGGGATCGCGAGGCGGGCGTCGGCGCGCCCGAGGAGGGCGTCGCCGAGGCCGTAGCGCTCGCTGCCGAAGGCGAGGATCGCCCGCCGCGGCAGCTCGGCCGGGCGCACGTCCTCGCCGCCGGGGTCGATCGCGACCAGCGGACGGTCGCTCTCCGGCAGGTCCGCGAGCGCAGCGACCGGCAGGGCGAAGTGAAGCCCGGCGGCGGCCCGCAGCGCGTCGGGGTGCCAGGGATCGTTGGACCCCGTGGTGAATACGCCGGCAGCGTCGGCCGCCGCCGCAACCCGCACGCAGGCGCCGAGGTTGCCCATCGTCCGCGGCTCCTCGAGCAGGACCAACGGCGCAGGCCGCGGGTCCAGCAGGACCGCTTCGGGCGGGATGCGGCGGCGCTGGGCGATCGCCACGACCCCGGTGCGGGGCGCCTGCGGGACCAGCTCGGCCAGCAGCTCGGGGGTGACCCGCTCGGTCCGCTCGACCAGCGAGCCGGCGAGGTCGGGGGCCAGCTCGGCGGCGAGGCACTCCAGCTGCTCGGGCTCGGAGGCGACCGACTCGAGCGGGTCGGCGCCAAAGCGAAGCGCGTGCTTGAGGGCGTGGAACCCCTCCAGCACCGCTAAGCGCCGGTCGCGCCTGGCGCTCCGGTAGCGGCGGATCAGCGCCTGCTCGGCGGCATCGCTCACCGCCGCATCATGACCCGCCGCGGCGGCTCAACGCCGCGCGGTCGGCACGATGGTCAGCGAGCGGTCGTTCACGTCCGGGAACCCGTCCAGGAACGGTGTCAGGTAGCGACCGATGATCTTGCCGTCGCGCTCGTGCCAGGGCGGGTTCTCCTCCAAGGTCGAGACTTCGCCGTGGCCGCCAGTCGGGTGGCCGTAGAGATACCGCGGTGAAGAGCCCGTCCAGAGGACCGCGCGAAGCTCGGGATCGAACGGCGACGGCTCGACGTCGCTGCCGGCCGCTGCGGCGATCGCCTCGGCCGCCGCGTCGGCCTGCTGCGTTGCGATCCCACCCTGCTTGACCGGGAACGAGGTCACGTCTCCGGCGGCGAAGACGCGCTCCATCCCGACCACGCGGTTGTGCTCGTCGACCGGGACGAAGCCGTCCTCGTCCTGGGGGACGCCGTCGATCCGCCGACCCTCCAGGCGGGGCAGGCTGACCACCGCCTCGGTCTCGATCGGCGCGCCGGGGGTGATCTCCAAACGCCCGCGATCAAAGCCGACCGGGTGAGTGCCGGCCACCAGCTCGATCCCGCGCTCCTCCAGCAGCCGCGCCATCCGCTCGGCGACCGTCCGCCCGAACAGATCCAGCGGCGCGCCCTCCGGCGTGACCACGGTGAGCCGGGCGTCCTCGATGCCCGACCTGGCCAGCACCGCGGAGGCCAGCAGCGCCAGCTCGTAGAGCGGCAACGCCCAGCTCGACCCCCCCGGCATCGTGAAGACGACGTTGCGCAGCCCGCCGGAACGCAGCCTGCGAACGACCGCGCCGACCCCGCCTTCGTCGGCGACCCCCCAGAAGGTGACGGCACCCGGCACCGCCCACAGCATGCGGGCGCCGGGGGCGAGCAGGAGCTGGTCGTAGGGGACGCGCTCGCCGTCGCGCGCGCTGACGCATCTCTGCTCGGCATCCACCGAGACGATGCCGCCGAGGCGGAAGGAGGCGCCACATGCCCCGGCCAGCCCGTCCAGGTCGTAGCGGAGGATGCTGCCCGCGCCGTAGGGTTCGCCGACCGCGAAGGGCCGGTAGACGAACTCGCGGCGGGGCGCCCACAGCTCCACCGCCACCCGCTGGCCGGCCAGCTTGCGGAGCGCCAGCGCGCCCTCCAGCGCAGCCACACCGCCGCCGGCGATCACGACCCTGGGGAGCCCCTCGTCACCCGACTCCAGATTCATAGAGCGACACTACGCAGGCGCGTTTGGTACTCCATCCGCACGAACCCACCGATCGAGGTTCGGCTTATCCCCGATGCCCCCGCCGGCGCGCCCCTCTAGGTTTCTGGCCGACCGGGCGAGACCGGCGATGCGGAAAGGAAGGCGATCGATGCAGCTGCTTGTGGGCCACGACGGAAGCGACGGAGGCCGCGACGCGCTGGAGCTGGCCCGCGTGCTGGGCTCGGCGGAGGAGACGAGCGCCCTGGTCGTCGCGGTGATGCCGTACGGGCCGCTGCCGGTGCGCTTCGTCGAGCTGGAGAGCGACGCGGCGGCTGCGGCAAAGCCACTGCTCGAGGAAGCGCGCAAGCGGCTGGCGGGGCTCGAGGTGAAGACGCGCGCCTTCGGCGGCGGCTCGCCGGCCGGGGTGATGACCGACCTCGCCGAAAGCAGCGAGGTTGACTCGATCGTGGTCGGCTCCCCGCACCGGGGGCCGATCGGGCGGACGCTGCTCGGCAGCGTCGCCGAGGGCGTCCTGCACGGCGCCCCCTGCGCCGTCGCCGTCGCACCGCGCGGCTACTCAGAACAGGACCGCGGTCCGCTCCGCCTGATCGCGGTCGCCTACGACGGCACGCCGGAAGCGAAGGCGGCGCTGCAGCGCGCCGGCGCCCTCGCCGAAGCGAGCGGCGCCGCCGTCCGGGTGCTGACCGCTGTCGCGCCGCCGGTCGCGTTGCCCGGCGTGGTCGGCTACACGCCGATCGAGCCGCCCGAACCGGACGAGGTGATCGAGCGGGCCGTGCGGGCGCTCGGCCCGAAGGTCGCCACCGAGGGCCGCAAGCTCAATGGCCCGCCCGCCGCCACCCTGGCAAAAGCCTGCGAGGAGGGCGTCGACTTGCTGGTCGCCGGCTCGCGCGGCTACGGCCCGGTGATGCGGGTGCTGCTCGGCTCGGTCTCGACGCAGCTGGTCGGCGACGCCCCCTGCCCGGTGCTGGTCGTGCCGCGGCCGCAGCCGGAGCGCGGGTAGCGCAGCCGCGGGTCAACGCGAGGTGAGGCTGGCGACCAGCTCGACGTACTCGGTCAGCCTGCCGATCCCGAGGAAGCGGTCGAGCACCCGCAGCCGCGCGGCCCGGCCGAGCCGGGCGGCCAGCCCCGCGTCGTCGAGCAGCAGGCGGATCGCCCGGCCGAAGGCCGGCAGGTCGCGCGGGTCGTCGATCAGCAGGCCCGACTCGCCGTCGACGATCTGGTCCTGGATGCCGCCGACCCGGCTGCCGACCATCGGCCTTTCCTTCCACATACCCTCGGCGACGGTGAGCCCGAAGCCCTCGGCGAGGCTCTTCTGCAGCAGCACGTCGGCGCGGCGCTGCAGCGCGTTGACCATCGCCCCGTTTTCGTCGAGGTCGTACATCGGCAGGCTGACCAGGTGGGCGCGCCGCCGCGCCTCGACCGGCATCCGCCGCCACGACTCGGCGACGTCGCCGAACACCGCGGCGCCCTCGGGATCGTCGGCTACGGCGCCGGTAGCCGGAGCGACCAGGGCGAGGTGGACGTCGGGCTCGGTCAGGCAGCGCTCGAAGCACTCGAGCACGCCGCGCGGGTCCTTGAGGCGGTCCCAGCGGGAGACCTGGACGACCAGCCTGGCGTCGGACGGCAGCGGTTCCTCGCGCAGCAGCTCGGCGCGGCGCTCGACCCGGTCCGGGGTGCCGTCGCCGCGGACGAAGACCGGCGCCGCCTCGGGGGGACCGTCGCGCAGGCCGATCGTCTGCACGATCGCCTCTACCGTGTCGGCGTCCAGCTCCTGGTTCTTGGTCGAGAAGGGGTCGATCGCCGGCGGCATCCGCCAGACCTTGCCGCGGTCCAGCCCCTCCCAGGCGTACTCGGTGCGCGAGAAGACGTAGGCGTCCGCCGGCTCGACGTAGGGGCGGAGGAAGTCCCACGCGCGGCGGGTCAGGCGGCCGGCGTCGTCGACCCCGATGTGGCAGCGCCAGACGACCCTTGCGCCCAGCTCCTTCATCGCGGGGACGAGGCCAGCGGTCTGCGGGTCGTGCAGGTAGACGACGTCGCCGGGCTGCACGAGCCGGCCGAGGTGGGCGGCGCTGCTCGACAGGGTCGCCTCGTAGACGCGGCGCTCCTCCTCCCCCAGCTCGCCGCCGTCGCCGGGGTCGCCGTGCAGGTTGTTGTGGAGGCGCTTGGTGGCCGTGAAGAACTCCTCGCCCTCGCGCACCACCACCCAGCGGGTGTCGATCCCCGCGCCGCGCACGTAGGGCAGCAGCGCGTGGAGGATCTCGGCGACGCCGCCGCCGCGGGCGGTCGAGCTGACGTGCCAGATCGCCAGCCCGGCGAACTCGCGGCGCGCCCGCTCGGCCACCCGTTCGAACGGGGCGAACCGCTCGGCACCGAGCAGCGGCTCGAAGCGCTCGAGCGGCTGTGGCGGGATCTGGACGAACTTGGGGACGGCCACGGTTCCGGTCGTGGGCCAGTCTAGAGCGACCAGTGGCGGCCGACGTGGGAGGCGGCGCGGGAGGTGAGGATCGGGTCGGGGGCCACCGACTCCGCCTCGCCCTCGCCCCCCAGAGCGGCCATCGTCGCCTCGACCGACTCGGCCAGGGCGGCGGGAGCGTAACCGCCCTCCAGCACTGCGCCCAGGGGCGCCTTCAGGGTGCGGGCCAGCTCGCGGACCTGGCGCGCCATACGGGCGAAGGAGGAGGACTCGAGGCGGCAGCCGGCCAGGGGGTCGTCGCGGTGGGCGTCGAAGCCGGCCGAGACGAGGATCAGCTGCGGCTCGAACTGCGTCGCGACAGGGAGGATCACGTGCTCGAGCAGCGAGAGCCAGAGCTCCCCTTCGGAGCCGGCCGGGACCGGCAGGTTGATCGTGTAGCCCTCACCGGGGCCGGAGCCGGCGTCGGCGATCGAGCCGCTCCCCGGGTAGATCCCCTGCTGGTGGAGGCCGGCGACGAGCACGTCGGGGCGCGCGCGGAACGCCTCCACGGTGCCGTTGCCGTGGTGGACGTCCCAGTCGAGGACCATCACCCGCTCGGCGCTCAGCTCGCCGATCGCCAGCTCGGCGGCGATCGCGACGTTGTCGAACAGGCAGAAGCCCATCGCGCGGTCCGGCTCGGCGTGGTGGCCGGCGGGCCGCACCGCGCAGAAGCCGGCGGCCGCCTCACCGCCGAGCAGCGCCCGGGTCATCTCGCAGGCGCCGCCGGCGGCGTGCAACGCCGCCCGGAAGGACGCCTCGCCGACGAAGGTGTCGGGGTCGATCGGGCCGCCGCCGCCGAGACAGAGGTCGCGGATCGACTCGACCAGGCGGCGGCTGTGGACCAGCTCCAGGTCGGCCTCGCTCGCGGCCGGCGCCTCGCGCCGCTCCCAGCCGAGCCAGCCGGCGGCCTCGAGGCGGCGCTCGATCGCCCCCAGCCGCTCGGGCGTGTCGGGATGCAGCGGCATCCCCTGGCGCGGATCGTGCTCGAGGCAGGCCGGGTGGCTGAAGTACAGCGGGGCGCTCGGCGCGGCGGCCATCGGCGGGACTGTAGACGCCCTACCATCGTGGCGTGGGCGCCCAGCATGACGAGTATCCCGCCTACCGCGAAGCCGACGTCGTCCTGCGGGACGGCTCGACCGTGCACCTGCGACCGGTGCGCTCCGCGGACGAGGCGGCGCTGCACGAGCTGTTCGAGGGGCTCAGCCCCGGCGCGCGGATGTTCCGCTTCTTCTCCGGGGCGAGCGACCTCGAGGCCGCCGCCGAGCGGATGGCCGACGTCGACTACGCCGAGCGCTACGGCCTGGTCGCGACCCGCGGCGACGACGGCCACCCGGTCGGCCACGGTGCCTACGTCAGCTCGAGCCCGGGACGCGCCGAGGTCGCCTTCGCGATCTCCGACGAGCTGCAGGGCCAGGGACTGGGGACGATCCTGCTTGCCCACCTGGCCGAGGTCGCCCAGGCCAACGGCATCGAGGCGTTCTTCGCCGAGGTGATGCCGGAGAACCACCGGATGATCGACGTCTTCCGCGAGAGCGGCTTCCCGATCGCGACCTCCTCGGAGCCGGGCGCGATCCACGTCGAGCTGCCGACCGACTTCGGCCCCGACGCGGTCGGCCGCTTCGAGGAGCGCGACAGGCTTGCAGCCGAGGCGGCGGTGCGGCGCTTCCTGGCGCCGCGCTCGATCGCCGTGGTCGGCGCCTCGCGCCGCCGCGAGACGGTCGGCGGGGCCGTCTTCCACAACCTGCTCGAATCGCGCTTCGACGGCGTCGTCCATCCGGTCAACCCGGCCAGCGACGTGGTCCAGTCGGTGCACGCCTACCGGCGGCTGGCCGAGGTCCCCGATCAAGTCGACCTGGCGGTGATCGCGGTGCCGCCCGCGGCGGCGGTCGAGGCGGCCCGCGAAGCGGCCGCCAAGGGCGCCTCGACCTTGGTCGTGCTCGCCGCCGGCTTCGCCGAGGTCGGCCCGGAGGGGGCCGAGCGCCAGCGCGAGTTGGTCGAGGTCTGCCGCGAGTCGGGGATGCGGCTGGTCGGTCCCAACTGCCTCGGGGTGATCGCCAACGGCCCCGACGGCAGCCTCAACGCCAGCTTCGCGCCCGCGACCCCGCCCCCCGGCAACGTCGGCTTCGTCACCCAGAGCGGCGCGCTCGGGCTCGCCCTGATCGATCTCGCCGCCGACCGCGGCATCGGCGTCTCCTCCTTCGCCTCGATCGGCAACCGCGCCGACATCACCGCCAACGACATGCTCGAGTACTGGGAGGGCGATCCGGCGACCCGTGTCGCCCTGCTCTACATCGAGTCGTTCAGCGACCCCGGGCGCTTCTCGCGGGTGGCGCGGCGGGCCGGGCGCGCGATGCCGATCGCGGTCGTCAAGGGCGGCCGCTCGCTGGCCGGCGAGCGGGCGACCGGCTCGCACACCGGCGCCCTGCTCTCCGCCTCCGACGTGACGGTGGACGCGCTGTTCGAGCAGGCGGGGGTGGTCCGCACCGAGACGCTGGCCGAGCTGCTCGACGTCGCCGCGCTGCTCAGCAGCCAGCCGCTGCCCGACGGTCCCCGAGTAGGGATCCTGACCAATGCGGGCGGTCCGGGAATCATGTGCGCCGACGCCTGCGAGGCCGCCGGGCTGGAGGTGCCGGAGCTGCCGGAGGAGGTGCGCGCGGCGCTGGCCGAGCACCTGCCGGCGGAGGCCTCGCTCGCCAACCCGGTCGACATGATCGCGACGGCAAGCGCCGAGCAGTACCGCCGCTCGATCGCCACGCTGTCCGCCTGGGAGGGCATCGACGCGCTGATCGTGATCTTCATCCGGCCGCTGCTGACCCGGGCGGAGGAGGTGGCCGACGCGGTCCGCGCCGCGCTCGGCGAGATGGGGCGCCACATACCGGTGCAGGCGGTGTTCATGTCGAGCGGCGACCGCGAGGCGATGGCGGCTGGCGGCGGCGTCCCGACCTACGTCTACCCCGAGGACGCGGCGCGGACGCTGGGGCGGGTGATGCGCCACGTGCGCTGGCGCCGGCGACCGGCGGAGGAGCCGCGGAGCTTCGACGACCTGCGGCGCGACGAGGCGAGCGCGGTGCTCGCGGCGGCCCTGGAGGACGAGGGCGAATGGCTGAACGCCGACGACGCCGCCAAGCTGCTCGACTGCTACGGGATCCCGACCCCGCCCTGGCGCCGGGCGGCCGACCCGGCCGGCGCCGCGCACGCCGCCGAAGCGCTCGGCGGGCCGGTGGCGCTGAAGGCGGAGGGGGCGGCGATCCTCCACAAGACCGACCTCGGCGCGGTGCGGACCGGCCTCGCCGACCCGACCGCGGTCGCCGGCGCCGCGGTGCAGATGGACGAGTCGCTCGCCGCCGCCGGGGTCGAGCGCGAGAGCTTCCTCGTCCAGGCGATGGTCTCCGGCGGGGTCGAGCTGCTGGTCGGGATCGCCAGCGACCCCGCCTTCGGGCCGGTGCTGGCCTGCGGCGCCGGCGGCACCCTGGCCGAGCTGCAGGGAGACGTGGCGGTGCGAATCTGCCCGGTCAGCGCCGGCGAAGCCGGCGAGATGATCCGCTCGCTGGCGATCTACCCGCTGCTGACCGGCTTCCGCGGCGAGCCGCCGGCCGACCTGGCGGCGCTCGAAGAGCTGCTGCTGCGGGTCAGCGCGATGGTCGACTCGCACCGCGAGATCGTCGAGCTCGACCTCAACCCGGTGATCGCCGGCCCGGACGGCGCGGTCGCGGTCGACGCCCGGGCCCGGGCCCGGCCCGCCCCCGCCCCGCGCCCCTGGCCGAGCACTTGGAGCCCGCTGGCGTGAGCGTCCATCCGGGCAGGGGTTCCACTTAACTTTTTGCGAAGACAGTCTGTTGCTGTCCGCAAATCTCAGATCGCAAAAAGTACAAGACGTTCCACCCCTACCGGGATGGACCCTCACGGTCGCGTCCCGTGTGAGCTTGCTCAGGCTGCCAGGTCGCGGCGCTCGAACAGCAGCGCGCCGAGCGCCGCGCAGGCAACCGCGACGGCGGTGACGCCGAGGAAGGTGAGCGGGTCGATGCCTTCGTCGATCGCCCTTCCGTAGTAGCGGAAGACCGAGCCGTAGCGGACCCAGTCGAGGTCGGTGTCGAGGCGGCCGATCAGGTCGGCCACGTACATCGCGACCAGCACGCCGGCGATGGAGCCGGTGACGACGCTGGTCCGCAGCGACCAGCCGGTGACGACGACGCCGAAGCCGGCGGCGAGCAGGGCGAGCGGCCAGACATTGGCGAAGCCGGCGAGAGCCTTGGTGAAGGAGAGGCCGGAGCCGGCGAGCAGGCTCCCCAGCGCGGTCAGCGCCAGGCCGACCGCGAGGACCGCGGCCAGCTCGACCGCGGTCGCGGCGAAGCCGGAGGCGACGAGTCGGCTGCGCGAGATCGGGGCAGAGAGCAGGACGTCGAGCCGGCCGCTTTCGGCGGCCCCGGAGAGCCCGGCGGCGATCGAGCGCACGGCCAGGTAACCGACCGCGAGCGGCACGATCAGGCTCAGCATCTCGGCGTTCAGGTACTGCTCGACCGAGTTCAGCTCGGCGATCCCGAAGGCCTGCTTGAGCGCTTCCGGGTAGGAGGCGATCGCCTTGCTGAGCGCGTCTTCGACGGTCGGGTAGATAGCGACGACGAAGGCCGACCAGAGGCCGATCGGCAGCCCCCAGGAGAGCAGCGAGCGGCGCCGCTCGTGCAGGCGGGCGGCGATCAGCGCGCTCATCCCTCCCGTCGCTCCTCGTAGTAGGTGAGGAAGATCTCCTCGAGGGTCGGGTGGGCGATCTCGATCTCGGCGACCCGGTGGGCGGCGAGCGCCGCGAGCAGCGCGTTCGGCTCGCCGCCGAAGTGGAAGCGGACCCTGCCGTCTTCCGCGCTCAGGTCGGCGACCCCCGGGAGGCGGCTCAGCTCAGCCGGGTCGACCGGCTCGGCGAACTCGACCGAGACGCGGCGCTGCGCCCGCCCGAGCAGCTCGCCCACCCGCTCGACCGCGATCAGGCGACCGCTGCGGATGATCCCGACCCGGTCGCAGACCCGCTCGACCTCGTCCAGCTCGTGCGAGGAGAGGAAGACCGCGCAACCGCGCTCGCGTTCCTCGCGGACCAGCGCCAGGAACTCCTCCTGCATCAGCGGATCGAGGCCGCTGGTCGGCTCGTCGACGATCAGCAGCTCGGGCCGGTGGAAGACGGCGAGGATCAGCCCCACCTTCTGCCTGTTGCCGCGTGAGAGCTGCCCCAGCGGTCGCTCGAGCTCGGCGCGGAAGCGCTCGGCGAGCTGCTCGGCGCGGCCGAGGTCGGCGACGCCGCGCAGCCGCCCGAGCAGCGCCAGCGCTTCGCGGCCGGTAGCGCCCTTGCCGTAGCCGAAGTCGCCCGGCAGGTTGCCGAGCCGGGCGCGGATCGCGACGCTGTCGCGGCGGCTGTCGAGGCCGAAGACGCGAGCGCTGCCGCGGGTCGGGTGGAGCAGGTCGAGCAGCGTCCGGATCGTCGTCGTCTTGCCCGCCCCGTTCGGCCCGAGGAAGCCGAACACCTCCCCGGGCTCAACCGTCATCGTGACGTCCTCGATGCCCCGCGCCGCCCCGTAGAACTTCGTCAGCCCCCTCGTCTCGATCGCTGCCACGCCCGCATGATCCACCACGCGGCAGCGCCAAATCGTCGCCCCCGTGCGCGCCTCAGGGGGATGAATCTCCGCCGCTGCGCACTTTGACCGTGCAGTGACACGGTCAAAGTCCAATTCGCGGAGTGCGCGGGCATGGGAGATGGCGAGGCGCCAGCATGGGATCGTCACGCGGCGGGGCCTACTGGGGCTCGGGTTCAGCGCCGAGGCGATCGATCACCGAATAGAGAGAGGACGCTTACATCCGGTCGCTCGCGGCGTATACGCCGTCGGCTGGCCGGCGACGACCCGAGAGCAGCGATGGATGGCGGCGGTCCTCGCCTGCAGGGAGGGAGCCGCGCTCAGCCATCGCAGCGCCGCCGCGCTATGGGGGATCGGCCGGGAGAGACGCGGCCGGATCGACGTGACGATCGGGCGGCGCGGCAAGCACAGTCGTCCCGGAATTCAAGTCAGAAGCCGGCCGTCGTTGCCCGAGGACGATGTCACCGTCCACCGCGGGCTCCCAGTGACGACGCCGGTGCGCACCCTGGTCGATATAGCAGCCGAAGTCGGCTGGGGGACGATAGAGCGGGCGGTGAACGACGCCGACAAGTACGACCTCGTCGACCCCGAGACGCTGCGTGACGCTCTCGACGGCTATCGCGGCGTGCCGGGCGTGCGACTGCTGCGGTCGATCCTCGACAAGCACACGTTCCGGCTCTCCGACACAGACCTGGAAGTCCTCTTCCGACCGCTCGCACGCGCCGCCGGCCTGCCGGAGCCGCTGACCAAACAGATGGTCAACGACTACGAAGTCGACTTCCACTGGCCCGAGCTGGGCCTGGTGGTCGAGACGGACGGCCTGAGATATCACCGCACGCCCGCCTCCCAGAGCCGGGACCGGCGGCGCGACCAGACGCATACGGCGGCCGGTCTCACCACCCTCCGCTTCAGCCACTACCAGGTCAAATACGAGCCCGCCTACGTGCGGTCGGTGCTGGCGAAGGTGACGCGGCACCTGGCGCGACGATGAACGCCGCGTTGGACCTTGACCGTGTCGTAGCACGGTCAAAGTACGAAGCGGCGAGGCACGGACGCGAGGATTGGGCGGGACTCAGTCGCCGCGGCTGCGCCGGCGCAGCGCCCAGCGGCGCAGCTCGTCCGAGCCCCAGACGACGAACGGGAAGGCGGCGAGGACGGCGAGGTACTGCGGTTCGATCGCCGCCGTGCCGAAGGCGCTCTGCAACGGCGGCAGGTAGATCAGCGCCGCGGCGAAGACGAGCTCGAAGACGATTCCCCAGAGCAGTAGGGGGTTGGAGAGGAACCCAATCTGACGTAGGGACGCGCGGCTCGTCCGCGCGGCGAAGGCGGTGCCGACCTGGCAGGCGGTGATCCCGGCGAAGGTCATCGTCGTCGCCGCCAGGTAGTCGTCGTGCAGGGGCGTGCCGGAGCCGGTCGGGTCGCCGGGCGACCAGCCGGCGGCGTCGAGGACGAGGAAGAAGCCGCCCAGCACCAGGGCCGCCTCGAGCAGGCCGAGCCAGAGCCAGGCGCGGGTCAGCATCTCGCGGCTGACGATGCTCTCGCGGCGCGGGCGCGGCGGCCGGTCGAGGATCCCCGGCTCGGCCGGCTCGCGCCCCAGGGCGAGCGCCGGCAGCGTCTCGGTGCCGAGGTCGATCGCGAGGATCTGCAGCGCGGTGATCGGCAGCGGGATCGAGCCGCCGGACAGCGCGAAGATGAGGAAGGGGATGACCTCGGGGGTGAGGTGGGCGAAGATGTAAGTGATGAACTTGCGGATGTTCTCGTAGACGACCCGGCCCTCCTCGATCGCCGCGACGATCGAGGCGAAGTTGTCGTCGGCGAGCACCATCGTCGCCGTCTCGCGCGCCACATCCGTCCCCGACTCCCCCATCGCGATGCCGATGTCGGCGCGGCGCAGGGCCGGGGCGTCGTTGACGCCGTCGCCGGTCATCGCCACCGTGTGGCCCTCGGACTCCAGCGCTTCGACCAGGTGCAGCTTCGTCTCCGGGTTGCTGCGGGCGACGATCAGCTCCGGCGTCTCGGCGAGCAGCCGGTCGAGCCGCGGCTCGGGCATCGCGTCGACCTCGGCGCCGCTCAGCACGGTCGGCTCGGCGCCGACGATGCCGGCCTCGCGGGCGACCGCGGTTGCGGTCAGGCCGTGGTCGCCGGTGACGACGAAGATCCTCACCCCGGCGCGGCGACAACGGGCCACCGAGCCCGCCACCTCGGGCCGCAGCGGGTCCTCGAGGACGACCAGGCCGACGAAGGTCAGCTCCGCCTCGGCGCCCTCGCGCTCAGCGGTCGGTGTCTCGACCTGCCGCTCGGCGAAGCCGAGCACCCGCATGCCGCGGCCCGCGTAGCGCTCGAAGGCGGCCTCGACCGCCTCCCGATCGGCGCCGACCAGCGGGCGGTCCCCGCCGCGGCCACGGATCGCCCCGCAACGCTCCAGCAGCTCCAGCGGGGCGCCCTTCGCGTGGTACCAGAGGCGGCCGTCCGGCTCGCGGTCGAGGGTCGTCATCCGCTTCAGCCGTGGGTCGAAGTGGAAGAGCCCGTGGCGGACCGAGTCGCGGTCGGCTTGCGCCGACTCGACGTCCTCGCCAAGCTCGGCGGCGGCGACGAGGAGGGCGCTCTCGCCCGGGTCCCCAGCGCGCCGCCAGCCGTCCGCCTCGCGGTGGGCGGCGGCGTTGTTGCAGCGCAGCGCGGTTCGGAGTAACGCCGAGAACGGCTCGCGACCGGCCTCGGGCGCCGCGTCCCGGCCCGGGAGCAGCTCCTCGCCCTCGGCCCAGAGGGCGTGCACGCTCATCCGCCCCTCGGTCAGGGTGCCGGTCTTGTCGGTGCAGATGACGTCGGTCGAGCCGAGCGTCTCGACCGCGGTCAGCCGCTTGACCAGCGCCCGGCGGCGCGCCATCCGCCGCACCCCGACCGCCAGCGCCAGGGTTATGGTCGGCAGCAGGCCCTCGGGCACGTTGGCGACCAGCAAGCCGATCGCGAAGGTGACCGAATCGCCCAGCGAGAGGCCGGCGAGCGTCGTGCCGACCGCGAAGAAGACGAGGCCGGCGGCGACCGCAACCGCGGCGATCAGCAGGGCGACCCGGTTGACCTGCACCTGCAGCGGGCTGGCTTCGGCTCGGACCCGCTGCGAGAGGGCGGCGATCCGGCCGAGCTGGGTCGCCATCCCGGTCGCGTAGACGACCGCCTCCGCTTCTCCCCCGGTGCAAAGCGTGCCGGAGAAGACGAGGTCTTCGGACTCGAGCGGCGAGGCAGCCGGACGGCCGCGGGTCACGGAGCGGGCGACCGGCTGCGACTCGCCGGTCAGCGGCGAAGCGTCGACCTCGATCGCGCCGTCGACCAGGCGGGCGTCGGCGGAGAGGCGGTCGCCCTCGCCGATCAGCAGCAGGTCGCCGGGCACCAGCTCCGCGACCTCGACCTCGACCGCCTCCCCCCCGCGCCGCACCCGCGCTCGTGGCGGCAGGTACTCGCGCAGCGCCTCGGTCGCCCGCTCCGCCTGCAGCTCCTGGGCGAAGGCGAAGACGGCGTTGAGGACGATCACCGCGACGATCGCTGCCGCCAGGGCAAGGATCCCGGTGGCGGCGGCCAGCGCCGCGGCGACCCAGAGCAGCAGCGCCAGCGGGTGGGTGAACTGCAGTGCCAGGTCCCGGACGTGGCTCGGCCCCCGCCGCCGCTCGATCTCGTTCGGCCCGTGCTGCTCGAGCCGCCGGCTCGCCTCGCGCGAGGAGAGGCCGGAGCGGCTCGTCCCCAGCCGCCTGAAGATCAGGTCGAGCCTCTGCTCGGGATCGAAGCGCTCGCTGGCCTCGGGCGCGGGCAGTCTCGGCGCCCCTCCCTCAGCCGCTCGGGCTGGCGACGCCGCCAGCCGCCCCGGTCGACGGCGGCGGAGACGGCGCCGGCGCGGGGGCCGGCTTCGGCGCGGCTTCCGGCGACCCTTCGGCTTCGCCTTCTTCGGCTTCGCCCCCGCCTTCTTCGCCTTCTTCGTAGCCTTCCCCTTCTTCGAAGCCTTCCCCTTCTTCGAAGCCTTCCCCTTCTTCGAAGCCTTCGCCTCGGTGCGAGGAGCCGGAGGAGCCGGCGTAGCCGCTGTGCAGGCCCGACAGCGAGGGCAGGCTGGAGGGAGTCGCGAATTCGCCGCATTCGCCGGCGTTCGCCGATTCCATGAAGGAGCGCCAGATCGGCCCCGCGGTCGGGCCGCCGTAGCCGGTCGCTTCGCGCGACTGCGGGTGGCCAACCCAGACCGCGGTCGAGTAGCGCGGCGTGTAGCCGACGAACCAGGCGTCCGAGAGTTCCTCAGAGGTGCCGGTCTTCCCCGCCTCGGCCGAGCAGCCGATCGAGGTGTAGCCGGCGCCGGTGCCGTGGGTGATCACGCCCTCCAGCAGCTTGGTGACCTCGTATGCCTCGCCCTCGGTGAGGACCCGGTCGCCGGAGTCGGGGCTCGGTTCGTCGACCTTGCCGCTGGGGAACTCGACCCGGCCGATCGCCGTCGGGTCGTGATGGACGCCGCCGTTCGCCAGGGTCGCATAGGCGTCGGCCATTTCCAGCGGGGTGACGCCGACCGCGAGCCCGCCGATCGCCTCCGCCGGGACCGATTCGAGCGGCGCTTCGATCCCCATCTGGTGCGCGGTGTGGGTGACGTGTTCGGGGCCGACGTCGAGGTCGAGCTGGGCGAAGACGGCGTTGACCGAGGCCCAGGTGGCGCTGGCGAGCGACATCGTGCCGCCCCCCGGCTCGGCGTTGTTGACCGTCCAGGTGCCGCCGCCCGGCAGCGAGAGCGTCCGCGGCGCGGAGCCGTCGTAGTAGGTGCTGTTGGGATCGATGCCCTGTTTGATCGCCGTGGTCAGGACGAAGGCCTTGAACGAGGAGCCGGGTTGCCGGTGCGCCTGCCAGGCGTAGTTGAATTCGCTTTCTTCGGCGGGACCTTCGGTCGAGGCAAGGGCGACGATCTCCCCGTTGGAGGGGTCGACCGAGGCGAGCCCGGCGGCCGGGCCGCCTTCCTGGTAGCAGACGCTGCAGGAGTCGACCGCTTCCTGCGCCCGTTCCTGCAGTTCGGGGTCGATCGTCGTGTAAGCCTTGAGGCCGCCGTAGCGAACCGTGTTGAGCCCGTATTTGTCGATCAGCTCCTGCTCGACCAGGTCGAAGAGGAAGGGGTCGCGGATCACCCGGTACTTGTGGCCGGGGTTCAGCCCGAGGCCCCTCTTGACCGCCTTGCGGTAGACGGAGGGCGTGATGTAGCCCTGGTCCTCCATCGCTTCCAGCACCTGGTCGCGGCGCTCGCGTGCGGCGCGAGGATCGAGGAAGGGGTTGTATTCGGAGGGCGCCTGCGGAAGACCGGCGATCGTCGCCGCCTCGGTCAGGGTGAGGCGGCGTGCCGGCTTGCCGAAGTAGGTCTGCGCCGCCGCCTCGGCGCCAACCGCCGTCTCGCCTTCCACGGTGCCGTAGGGCGCGGTGTTCAGGTAGGCGGTGAGGATCCACTGCTTGGAGTGCGCTTCCTCCTCCTCGAAGGCGAGGTGGGCTTCGATCAGCTTGCGCCTGATCGTCTCTTCGGGGTCGCGGATGTAGAGGTTGCGGACCAGCTGCTGGGTGATCGTCGAGGCGCCCTGCACCGGCCTGCCGCCGGCCAGCAGGTCCTTCCAGGCGGCGCGGGCGATCCCCGCCGGGTCGATCGCGCCATGCTCGAAGAAGTTGCGATCCTCGATCGCTACCGTCGCGTGCTTGAGGCTCTGGGGAAGCGCCCGCGAGGAGACGGGCTGGCGGATGCTGCTGGCGCGGATGAAGCCGATCAGGCTGCCGTCGGCAGCGTAGATCGCCGAGGAGCGGCCCTTCTCGACCGGCTTCAGGCTGGAGAGCGGGGGCGCCGAGTCGTAGACGTCGACCCCCCAGCTGGCCGCGAAGCCGCCGGCGACCGCGGTCGCGCAGGCGAGCACGCCTGAAGCAATCAGCAGTCTCTTCCAGGTCGAGCTGTGCGACCTGCGTCGTCGCCTGCGGGTTCGGCGCGCCATCGACGAAACTCTAAAGAGGCCGACTGGCCGGGATTTTCGGCCGCCCCGGGCGCAACTTCGCGTGCCCGTCGGCCGGAGGCCGCCTCAGGCGACCGCCCTGAACATCGCCCGCCACTCGTCCGCGTCGAATTTCGCCGCCTCGGTCTCGCGCAGGAAGCGTTCGAGCACCGCGATGAAGCGGCCGGGAGCCTCGAGCTGGGGAAGGTGGCCGACGTCGTCGAAGACCTCGAGGCGGCTGCCCGGGATCTGTCGGTGGGCGTCCTCGCCGTGACCGACGGGAATGATCGAGTCGCGTGCACCCCAGACGATCAGCACTGGCAGCAGCTCGGCCAGGTAGAGGCGGTCGGTCGCGTCGACTCGCTGCCCGCGGGTGCCGATCACCGAGCGCAGGGTCGAGAGGAAGGCGGCGCGGCGCTCCGGATCGGTCAGCGAGGCGTAGCCGCGCAGGACCTCGGCGACGTCGGCGCTGGGGCGAAGCCCGATCGCGGCGAGGGCGGTGCCGATCGGGGCGCCAACCCGCTGCCCGATCCCGGCCGTGGCGGAGATGAAGATGTCGGCGCCGGGAAGCGCCGCGGCGCGCAGCACCGGGCTCACCTCGGGGCCGAGGCCGCCGCTGGAGACCAGCACCAGGCGCTCGACCATCTCCGGGAACTGGTAGGAAAGCTGCATCGCGACGCCGCCGCCCAGCGAGTGCCCGACAAGGGTGGCGCGGTCGTGACCCAGCATGACCAGCAAATCGCGCAGGCTCGCCGCCATCGCCCCGATCGAGTAGTCGCCGCCGCCAGGCGCCGAGGCGCCGTGACCAGGCAGGTCGGGGGCAATCACCGTGTGGTGGCGGGCAAGCGGCTCGATCACCTCGCTCCAGTTCTCGCAGTCGCCGGCGATCCCGTGGATCAGCAGCAGCACCGAGCCCTCGCCGGCCTCCGCGTAGGTGACGGGCCGGCCGTGCACGGTGGCGGTCTTCGTCTGCACCTCGGTCATCGCGACCACAATTATGCCTGGGACGTCGGCCGGTTACCGTGGGAACTACTGATTTCCGGGACGGTAGCCTTCCTTCAAGGCCCCACGATGCCCAGCTTCCTCCACACCTGCTACCGGGTCGGCGAGATCGATCGCTCGGTCGCCTTCTACGAGAAGCTCGGCTTCGAGGAGGCGGGGCGGATGCCGATCGGCGACGAGGCGATCAACATCTTCATGCGCCTTCCGGGCGAGGACCCGATCCTCGAGCTGACCTACAACCACGGCGTCGACTCCTACGACCACGGCACCGGCTACAACCACATCGCCCTCGCCGTCGACGACCTCGACGCCACGCTGGAGCGGCTCGCCTCCCAGGGGGTCGAGCCCGAAAAGCCCCCCTACCGCCCTGGCGGCCGCAGCGAGGGCCACCGGATCGCTTTCGTTCGCGACCCGGACGGGTACCGCATAGAGCTGATCGGCGATTAGGAGCTTGACGTCGCGCCGCAACGCGGTGATCCTTGGGCGACGGCGTCCACAGAGAGGAGAACGAGATGATCTGCGCACTCACCGTCCGCAAGCTGAAGCCAGGCACCTACGAGCAGTTCCGCGACGCGTTCATGCGCGACTTCGCCGACAACCCGCCCGAAGGCTTCGTGCGCTTCCACATGGTGCGAAACAGCGACGATCCCGACGAGGTGATCGCCTTCGGCTTCTTCGACGGCAGCCCCGAGCAGCTGCGTGCGGCCGCTGCCAAAGAGGGCTACGCCGAGCAGCTCGAGCGGATCGCGCCGTTTGTCGAGTCGGTCGGCGCTGACGGCCTCTACGAGATCGTCGAGGAGCGGACGGCCTAGCTCGCGCTCAGGGTCAACCGCCCCGCGGCAGCCGCGGTCGATACGCTCCCCGACGCTGGATTGGGGCGACGGGAGAGGAGAGTGCCTTGAAACTGGTGATCGGCATCGTGCGGCCCGAGAAGGCCAATGACGTGTTGGAAGCGCTCTACCGGGCCGAGGTGCGCGGGGTATCGATCAGCCGGGTCGAGGGTCACGGCGGCGAGCTCGAGCGGGTCGAGACCTACCGCGGGACGACGGTGAAGATGGGACTCTCCGACAAGGTCCGCTTCGAGGTCGCAGTCTCCGAGTCGTTCGTGCAGCCGACGATCGAGGCGCTTTGCGAGGGAGCGCGCACCGGCGAGGTCGGCGACGGGAAGATCTTCGTCGTGCCGCTGGAGCAGGCGGTCCGCATCCGCACCGGTGAGTCCGCCGAGGCCGCCGTGACCCCGGTGGCGCAGCGATGAGCTCGCTCGGCGCAGCGCTGCCTCTCGCCCAGGTCGACACGGGCGATACCGCCTGGATGCTGACCGCAACCGCGCTGGTCCTGATGATGACGATCGCGCTCGGCCTCTTCTACTCCGGCCTCGTGCGGGCCAAGAGCACGCTCAACACGTTCATGATGTGCGTCTCGGCGATGGGGATTGCCGGCGTCACCTGGGCGCTGCTCGGCTACTCGCTGGCCTTCGACGGCGAAGCGGCGCTGCTCGGGGGGCTCGACCACTTCGCCCTCAACGGCGTCGGCTTCGAGCCGCGCGAAGGCGGCACGATCCCGGCCCTGGTCTTCATGGCCTTCCAGGGGACGTTCTGCATCATCACCGTGGCGCTGATCTCCGGCGCCGTGGTCGAGCGGATGCGGTTCGGCGCCTGGATGGTCTTCGCCGCCCTCTGGTCGGTGCTGGTCTACGCGGTGCTCGCCCACTGGGCCTTCGGTGGCGGCTGGCTGTCGGCGAACGGCCTGCTCGATTTCGCCGGCGGCGTCCCGGTCGAGATGGGCTCGGGCTTCGCCGCCCTGGCGGCGGCGCTGGTCGTCGGTCAGCGCAAGGACTACGGGCGGCAGGCGCTGCTGCCGCACAACGCCGTCTTCGTCCTGCTCGGAGCCGGTCTGCTCTGGTTCGGCTGGTTCGGCTTCAACGGCGGCAGCGGACTCTCGGCCGGCAACTCGAGCGTGCTCGCCTTCGTCAACACGATGCTGACGCCGGCCTGCGCCCTGCTCACCTGGTTCGTGCTCGACCTGATCCGCGGCCGGCGGGTGACCGCGATCGGCGCCGCCACCGCGATCATCGTCGGCTGCGTGCTGATCACCCCGGCGGGCGGCTTCATCAGCCCCGGCTGGGCGATGGCGCTCGGCTTCCTCGGCGCCCTGCCCTGCTACGCGGTGATCGTCTGGCGGCCGCGCACTCGGGTCGACGAGACCCTCGACGTGCTCGCGGCTCACGGCGTCGCCGGCTTCACCGGCATCCTCTTCCTCGGCCTGGTTGCTCAGGCCGGCTGGAATGGGGTTGCCAACGGCCTCTTCTACGGCGACGCCGGCCAGTTCTGGTCGCAGGCGCTGGCCGCGGCGGTGACGCCCGCCTACGCCTTCATCGCCACCTTCGTCCTGCTGAAAGTGATCGGCGCGCTCATGCCGCTGCGGGCGAGCGAGCACGACGAGGCGGTCGGCATGGACGTCGTCTACCACGGCGAGGAGGCCTACGCCAGCGGCGAGGGGGCGATCCTCGTGCAGCCCGAGACCGACGGCGAAAAGCTGGTCGCCGAACCGAGCTAGCTGCGGCGATGGCCGAGTACCTGCAGGTGCTGACCACGGCCGGCTCCGAGCAGGAGGCAGGGCGGATCTCCTCGGCGCTGGTCGAGCGGCGCCTCGCCGCCTGCGTGCAGACGATCGGCCCGATCTCCAGCCGCTACCGCTGGCGGGGCGAGATCGAGGAGGCGCGGGAGTGGATCTGCCTGGCGAAGACCGAGGCGTCGCGCTACCCGCAGCTCGAGGCGACGATCCGCGAGCTGCACTCCTACGACGAGCCGGAGATCGTCGCCACCGCGATCGCCGCCGGCAGCGCCGGGTACCTCGCCTGGCTGGGCGAGAGCGTCAGGCCCTGAGCCGGTAGCCGCGCGAGAAGAGACGCAGGTTGACCGCGAAGAGGGCCGCGGTCGCCGCGGTCAGCGCGAGGAGCGAGAGCGCGACGCTGACTTCGGTGAAGCCGACGAAGCCGTAGCGGACCAGGTTGATCATGTAGAAGAGCGGGTTGAAGTGGGTCAGGGTCTGGAAGGGCTCGGGCAGCAGGGTGGCGGAGTAGAAGACACCGCCGAGGAAGATCAGCGGCTGCAGGACGAAGGTCTGCGCGAAGGCGACGTCGTCGAACTGTTCGGCGCGGACGCCGATCAGCACGCCGAGCTGGGCGAAGAAGAAGCCGACCAGGAAGAGCGACGGGAGAAGGACGAGGATGTGGTCGACCGGCAGGTCGACCAGCAGCGAGGCGGCGACGAAGGTCAGCGTCGCGACCATCAGGCCGCGCATCAATCCGCCCAGCGAGAAGGCGAGCAGCAGCTCCAGCGGGGAGGCGGGCGAGGAGAGCTGGTCCTGGATCGCCCCCTGGAATTTCTGCTGCAGGATCGAGGCGGAGTTGTTGGCGAAGGAGTTGATCGAGAAGGACATCATGATCAGGCCCGGGATCACGAAGACCACGTAGTCGATCCCGTGCAGTTTGCCGACCCGCGAGCCGAGCGCCGCGCCGAACACGCTGATGTAGAGGAAGGTTTCCAGCAGCGGCGCGCCGACCGTCTGCTTCTTGATCTTCATGAAGCGGTTGACCTCGCGCCGCCAGAGGGTCGTGAAGCGGATCTGGCCGGCGCTCACGTCGCACTCACCTCGACGTGCGAGCGCGACAGCTCGCGGCGGCCGACCAGCGCCAGGTACGCGTCCTCGAGGTTGGCGACGCCGAAGCGCGCCGCCAGCTCGGCGCTCGTCCCCTCGCCGACGATCTGCCCCTCGGCGATGAAGGCGATCCGGTCGCAGAGCTGCTCGGCCTCCTCCAGGTAGTGCGTGGTGAGCAGGATCGTCGTCCCCTCCTGGTTGATCCGCTGCACGTAGTGCCACAGCTCGAGGCGCAGCTCGACGTCGACCCCGGCGGTCGGCTCGTCGAGGATCAGCAGGCGCGGCCGGTGCATCACCGCCCGGGCGAGGATCAGCCGCCGTTTCATCCCGCCCGAGAGGGTGCGGGTGCGTTCGTCGCGCTTCTCGGTCAGCGAGAAGGTCTCCAGCAGCTCGGCGGTGCGCTCGCGCCGCTCGCGCTTCGGCATCCCGAAGTAGCCGGCGTGGTAGTCGAGCGTCTCCTCGGTGGTCAGGAACCAGTCGAGGTTCAGCTCCTGCGGGGCGAGCCCGACCGCCTGGCGAGCCGCCCCGTAGTCGGCGATCGCGTCGTGGCCGAAGACGTGGATCGCGCCCCCGGTCGGCTGCGCCAGCCCGGTCGTGCAGTGGATCAGGGTCGACTTGCCCGCCCCGTTCGGCCCCAGCAGCCCGAACAGCTCGCCCGGCTCGATCGCGAGTGAGACGCCGCGCAGCGCCTCGACCCCGGTCTCGTAGCGCTTGACGAGGTCGGTCACCTGGAGAGCCTTCTCGGGCACGATGTCCTGGAGCACAGCGCCCAAACCTAGACGACCGCCGACTTCGGCCGGGCGACCGACTTTCGAGTCGTCGACCGCGCCCTTAAGGTGGGCCGGTGCCCGCGCCGCTGCTTGCCGTCGACGCTCCCTCGATGCTGTTCCGGGCCTTCTACGCGCTGCCCGACTCGATCGTCGGGCCGGACGGCGGCCCCGTCAACGCGCTGCTCGGCGCCGCCAACCTGATCGTGCGGGAGGTCGTGGCGCACGAGCCGCGCGCGGTCGTCCTCTGCTTCGGGCCCGACGCGGCCTCCTACCGAACCGAGCTGTACCCGGCCTACCATGCCGACCGGCCCGACCTCCCCGAGGGCCTCGCCCCGCAATGGGCCGAGAGCGGCGCGTTCTTCGAGGCCTTCGGCTGGACCGTGGCGAGGAGCCAGTCGCTGGAGGCCGACGACCTGCTCGGCAGCTTCGCCCGGCGCGAGGCCGAGGCGGGCGGCCAAGCGCTGCTGCTGACCGGCGACCGCGACATGTACCAGTGCGCCGCCGAGCGGGTCACCGTGCTCTACGTGCGGACCGGCAGCAGGGGCGCCGAGGAGGTGACGCCGAAGGGGGTGCGGGAGCGCTACGGCGTCGACCCCGAGCAGGTCCCCGACTTCATCGCCCTGCGCGGCGACCCCGCCGACGGCCTGCCCGGCGCCAGGGGCGTCGGCCCGAAGACGGCGGCCGAGCTGCTGCGCCGCCACGACTCGCTGGAGCGGGTGCTCGACGAGGCGATCCGCGAGCCGCGTCCGAAGCTGCGCGGCGCCCTGCTCGACGCCCGCGAGCAGCTGCTCGCCTTCAAGGAGATCGCCACGCTGCGGGACGCCAACGTCGACCGCCCCCCGGACCGGCCCACCGACTGGGCCGGTGCCGCCGCGGCGGCCCAGGAGCGAGGCATGAACCGCCTCGCCGAGCGGCTCGAAAGCCGCGCCGATTCCGGACGCGCAGGCGATTGAACGCCCGGGACCGGCTCAGGCGGCGAGCTTTTCCAGCGGCCGGGTCTCGGGCGCCGGGCTGGAGAACCGCATCGTGCCGTCGTCGATCGCGCCGTACCTGAGCGTCCGCAGGTCGAGGGCGTAGTTCTGCCGCAGTCGCCACGGCTGCCTGGTGCCCTGCTTGGGCAGCTGGTCGCGCGAGCGCAGGACGTAGCCGGCGGTCAGGTCGAGCAGCGGCTCCTCGGCAACCTCCGTATCGGTGAGCTGCGGCACGCACTGGCTGTAGCCGTGGGCGTCCATGTGGTTGAGCAGCCGGCAGACGTATTCGGAGCTGAGGTCGGCCTTCAACGTCCAGGAGGCGTTGGTGTAGCCGAGGGTGAAGGCGAAGTTCGGCACGCCGCTCAGCATCGCGCCCTTGTAGGTCATCGCCTTCGAGAGGTCCGGCTCGCGGCCGTCGACGGCCACTTGCATCCCCCCGAGGAACAGCAGGTTGAGGCCGGTGGCGGTGACGATCAGGTCGGCTTCCAGCTCCTCGCCGGAACGCAGCTCGATCCCCCGCTCGGTGAAGGTCTCGATCCGGTCGGTGACGATCGAGGCCCGCCCGGCGGAGATCGCCTCGAACAGGTCCCCGTCGGGGATCAGGCAGAGGCGCTGGTCCCAGGGCTCGTAGCGGGGCTTGAAGTGCGTGTCCACGTCGTAGCCGGGCGGCAGCGCCTCTTCGGCCGCCCTGCGCAGGCGCCTCTTCACGAAGCTCGGCCGGCGCCGGCTGAGCCGGTAGACGAGCATCTGGAGCAGGACGTTTTTCCAGCGTATGACCGGATAGGCGAGCCGGTCCGGCAGCACCCGGCGCAGGGCGCGGGCGATCGGGTCCTCGCCGGGCAGCGAGATGACGTAGGTCGGCGAGCGCTGCAGCATCGTCACGTGCTCGGCCCGCTCGGCCAGCGCCGGCACCAGGGTCACCGCGGTCGCGCCGCTGCCGATCACCACGACCCGCTTGCCCTCGTAGTCGAGGTCCTCGGGCCAGTGCTGCGGATGCACGACGCGGCCCGCGAAGCGCTCCCTTCCCTCGAACTGCGGGGTGTAGCCTTCGTCGTAGCGGTAGTAGCCGCTGCAGATCAGCAGGAAGTCGCAGCTGAGGCGTACGGTCTCCCCCGTGTCGGAGCGCTCCGCCTCAACCGTCCAGCGGGACTCGGCGCTCGACCACTCGGCGCGCACGACGCGATGGTGGAAGCGGACCTTCTCGTCGATCCCATAGTCGCGCGCCGTCTCGCGAACGTAGCGCAGGATCGACGGGCCGTCGGCGATCGCCTTTTCCTCCTTCCACGGCTTGAACCGGTAGCCCAGCGTGTGCATGTCGGAGTCGGAGCGGACGCCCGGGTAGCGGAAGAGGTCCCAGGTACCGCCGAGGTCGTCCCGCGCCTCGAGAATCGCGTAGCGCTTCCCCGGGCAGCGCTCCTGGAGGTGGTAGCCGGCGCCGATCCCGGAAAGGCCGGCGCCGACGATCAGCACATCGAGATGTTCCGGCGACGCCTCGGCCACGGGATCGAATTGTCGCATGTTGGCTGGTCAGCCAGTGTGACGAGGCGCATTGCGGACCTGGAGCGGACGGAGGACTCCGGGGAGCCGAGATACAACTCCCTACCGGGTTCTGACCCGGTCTTTTCGGATATCTGGCCAAGCCGGACGGATGCCCTAGCCGCCCTGGCGTCGCCACCGCCGATCACGAGTGCACGATGACCCCCGCCTATCCAGCCGGCTGGCAGCCCACTGCCTCGATCCGAGCGGCGGCGCTGCTCCTGGCCGCCGTCCTCGCCGCGGCGCTCCTCTTCGCCGCCCCCGCCAGTGCCTCGTTCGGCTTCATCGCGACATGGGGCGGCACCGGCACCGGCCCCGGGCAGTTCAACTCACCCTCCGGCATCGTCACCGACTCGGAGGGCAACGTATACGTCGCCGACACGTTCAACAACCGGATCCAGGCGTTCGACCACTGCCACGAATTCGCCGGCCAGTGGGGAACGTTCGGCAGCGGAGACGGGCAGCTCAACTCACCGCTGGGCGTCGCGATCGACTCGCTCGACCGTCTCTACGTGGCCGACACCAACAACAACAGGATCGAGGTCTTCGACCCATCCGGCAACTACATCGGCAAGTGGGGGGGCTTCGGCAGCGGCGATGGCCAGTTCAGGCTCCCGTTCGACGTCGCGACCGGACCGAATGGCGAGGTGTACGTCGCCGACACCGACAACAACCGGATCGAGGAGTTCGACTCCGCGGGCAGCTTCGCCCGCAAGTGGGGGGGCTTCGGCAGCGGGGACGGGCAGTTCAACACCCCGTTCGCGGTGGCCACGGGGCCGCAGGGCGAGGTCTACGTCGCCGACACGTTCAACAACCGGATCCAGGAGTTCGACCCTGCCGGCAGCTTCGTCCGCAAGTGGGGGGGCTTCGGCAGCGGGGACGGGCAGTTCCGCTCGCCGCGCGGGGTCGCCGTCGACTCGCAGGGCGAGGTCTACGTCGCCGACACCAATAACGACAGGATCCAGGAGTTCGATTCCGCCGGCAGCTTCGTCCGCAAGTGGGGGTCCTTCGGCTCGGAGATCGAACAATTCCACTTCGCCGCCGGGGTCGCCACCGACCAGCGCGACGACGTGTACGTCGCCGAGAGCTTCCCCAACAGCAGGATCCAGCTCTTCGGCGAGCCGCGCCCGACCATCCCCGAGCTGACCGAAGCGGTCGCGGCGCTCGGCCTGCCGCAGGGCTTCGAGAGAAGCCTCGAGGCGAAGCTCCAAGCGGCGCAGGCGGCGCTCGACCGGGGGCAGACCGGCAGCGCCGGCAACAGCATCGGGGCGCTGCTAGCCGAGCTGGAAGCGCAGAGCGGCAAGCAGCTCTCCGCCGAGACGGCGGGGGACCTAATCGCGGACGCGCAGGCGGCTGAGCGTTCGCTCGGCTGCCCGTCCTAGCACCAGGGCCGCCCGAGGGCGGCCCTGGCCTGGTGCTTGCAGACGAACGCGAGAACCACGAGCGGGTGGGACGAAGCCCGCCTCCCTGCGCTCGCCGGTGCCCGGGGCGGATTCCACCGGGCGCCCGAACCAGTGCGGCGCCTAGCGGCCCTGCACCTCCAGAGTCCCGTCAAGCATGTGAATCAAGTTAGGACCACCTCCTTTCTCTGGTGATCCCGATTGAAGCAGATCGCCGAGGCGCCGTCAGACGTCGCGCCGCCGCTCGACGCCGACGCCGATCGCGGTGAGCAGGCCTGCGTAGAGGGCCATCAAGGCGATCGCCGAGCCGAAGCGCGGGAGGTTCCCCTGGTGCACGTCAGGGTTGTTCAGCACTTCGGCTGCCGCCGTGAACGAGTACTCGCTGTAGAAGGAGACCGACCCGAGGATCGAGTCGATGACGAACAGCCCGACGAAGGCGACGCCGACGCCGATCGCGACCGAGCGCGAGAGCACCCCAATCGCCACGCCGACCACCGCGAAGCCGGCGTAGGCGATCATCGTGCCGTAGTCGTAGTGGAGGGCGGTGCCGAAGCCGGCGTCCCAGTTGCCGCCCCCCCCGAGGGCGAACCAGATCACCGCGACGAGCCGGGCCAGCGGCACCGAGAACAGGCCGATCCCCGCGGCGATCGCCAGCGCGACCACCGCCTTGGCGAGGACCACCCGCCGGCGGTCGGCGGTCACCGTGTAGGTGGAGACGATCGACTTGGAGCCGTACTCGTTCGCGGCCAGCAGCACGCCGATGATCGTCACCACGACCAGGGTCAGCCCCGATCCGGACATCACGTCGAGCGTCTGCCGCCCGGCCCCCGTGCCGTCGTAGCCGATCGCGCCGGTCAGCGCCTGGGCGATCATGCCGATCACGGCGAGCCCGACCAGCAGCCAGGTCGATCTGAGGCTGCGGGCCTTGATCCACTCGGCGGCTATCTGGTGGCCCATCAGCGCCCCTTGCCCGCGGTCAGCTCCATGTAGCGCTGCTCGAGGTCCTGCTGCTCGATGCCCAGCGCCGATAGCGCCACTCCCGCCTCGAGGGCGATCTCGCCGACCCGATCGGCGTTCAGGCCGCTGATGCTGAGCTGCTCGCCACTGCGTACCGCCTTGCCGCCGCCGCGCTCCACTGCATCGGCGAGCCGGTCTGCCTGATTCGCCCGCGCGATCACCGTCCGTCCCCCGGCCAGCTCGCCGACCGCGAACTCGCTGACCAGCTGGCCTTCGGCGATCACCACCACGGTGTCGACCGTCGCCTGCATCTCGGCGAGGATGTGACTGGAGACGAAGACGGTCTTGCCCTCCTCGTGGGCGAGCCGGCGCAGCGCCTTGCGCAGCCAGACGATGCCTTCCGGATCGAGGCCGTTGGCGGGCTCGTCGAGGATCAGGACCTGCGGGTCGCCGAGCAGCGCCTGGGCGAGCGAGAGGCGCTGGCGCATCCCCAGCGAGTACTTGCCGACCCGCCGGTCGGGGGCGTCGCTCAGCCCGACCGTCTCCAGCACCTCGCCGGCCCGGCTCGCCGGCAGGCCGGCGGCCGCACAGCTGGCCCGCAGGCTCGCCCGCGCGGAGCGGCCGTCGTGGAAGGCTCCTCCGTCGAGGACGGCGCCGACCGCAGTGGCCGGGTTTCCGAGCCGGCGGAACGGCTTGCCGGCGACGAGCGCCTGCCCCCCATCGGGCTCCGCGAGGCCGAGGATCATGCTGATCGTCGTCGTCTTGCCGGCGCCGTTGGGCCCGAGGAAACCGGTCACCCGGCCGGCCTCGGCCGCGAAGCTGAGCTGCTTCACGGCCGTGAAATGCCGGTATTCCTTGGTCAGTTCCTCTGCCTGGATCACACGGATGCCTCGCCTCGGACGCGGACCGCTTCCTCCCGAACCGGCTCGAAGACTAGCGCTCAGGACGGTCTCGCCATAGGGTGCACTTGCTACTTCGTCTCGAATGGAGGAAACGATGACCGAGACCCCCTACGAAGCGGAAGTGAAGGAATTCACCTGGGGCTGGTGGATGATCGTGCTTGTCGGCCTGCTCAGCGTGGCGGCAGGGGTGGTGATCCTGTTCAAGCCCAGCGACAGCCTCGCGACGCTGGCCGTCATCGCCGGCATCTTCCTGCTGGCAGACGGCCTCCTCGAGATGATCGCATCGCTCTCGCGGAGCACCCCCAACCGCGGCATGACCGCGCTGTTCGGAGTCCTCACCGCGGTGATCGGGGTGCTGCTGATCCGCCACCCGATCGGTGGCGTCGCCGCGGTCGCGCTGCTGATCGGGATCTGGCTGATCGCCGTCGGCGTGATCCGCATCGCAACCGCGTTCGAGGAGTACGAGCACCGCGGCTGGCACGCCTTCGCCGGGGCGCTGGAGCTGATCGCCGGCATCGTGATCGTCGCGACGCCGAGCATCGGCTTCGCGACGCTGGCGATCCTGGTCGGCGTCGGCTTCATCCTCAACGGCATCGGGATGACCGCCCTCGGCTGGGGCATGCGCGGGCTGAGGCGGGAGGCCTCGAGGCCTGTCTGAAGCATCTCGGCTCCCAGCCGGGGCGGGCTGAATGGAGTGGTCGCTTGCGATCGTGGCGCTCGCGCTGCTCGGCGTCGCCGCGGTGTCGCGCCTGCTGTCGGGCACGCCGGTCACGCCGACGATGCTGCTGGTCGCCCTGGGGCTGTTGGTCGGCCCTCGGCTCCTCGGCGGGGTCGACCTTTCGGACAGCAACTCGACCCTGCGCGCCCTGGCGGAGGCGACGCTCACCCTGGTGCTCTTCTCGGACGCCTCCCGCGTCGGTCTGCACCAGCTGCGCCGGGGGCTCGGCGTGCCGCTACGGCTGCTCGGCCTCGGGCTGCCGCTGACGATCGCGCTGGGCGCCCTGACCGCGGCTGCCGTCTTCGGCCAGCTGACGCTTGCCGAGGCCATCGTCCTCGGGGTGATCCTGGCGCCCACCGACGCCGCGCTCGGACAGGCGGTCGCCGCCGACCAGCGCATCCCGGCCCGGATCCGCCAGGGGCTGAACGTCGAGAGCGGGCTCAACGACGGGATCTGCGTGCCGCTGCTCTTCGCCGCCGTGGCGGCGGCGGACGTCGAGTCGCGCATCGCCGCAGGGCGCGGCGCCGTCGAACTGCTGCTCGAGGAGATCGGCTACGGGGCGCTGGGCGGGATCCTCGCCGGCGCCCTGATCGCCGCGATCGTCGTCTACGCCGGCCGCCGCAGGGACCTGATCGCGGGCCCCTGGCGCCAGGTAATCCCGGCCGCGGGCGCGGCCCTCGCCTACGGCATCGCAACTCCCCTCGACGGGTCGGGGTTCATCGCGGCGTTCATGGCAGGCATCGTGTTCCGGGCGCTGCTGCGGCGCGATCCAGCGGACACGAACCGGCTCACCGAGGAGGTGGGCGACGTGCTCAGCGGCGTCACGTTCCTGCTGTTCGGCGCGATCCTGCTCAGGCCGGCGCTGGGCGAGTTGAGCTGGCAGCTCGCCCTCTACGCGATCCTCAGCCTGACGGTGGTGCGAATGGCGCCGGTCGCGGCGGCGATGATCGGATCGCGGAGCCGGATCGCGACGCGGGGCTTCCTCGGCTGGTTCGGCCCCCGCGGCCTCGCCTCGATCGTCTTCGCGCTGATCGTGGTCGCGGAGTCCGAACTCCCCCACCAACACATGATCGTGCTCGCTGTCTACCTGACCGTCGGACTCTCGGTTTTCGCCCACGGCCTCAGCGCCGCACCTCTGGCCGACCGCTACGCCCGCTGGTACGAATCCCACCCGCGCGGCATTGCGCCGCCTATGGAGAGCGTTCCGACCCAGGTGAGCCGGCCGCGTGGCTCGAGAGCGCGAGCCGCCCTCCGCCACCCCGGGCCCGACAGGTGAGAAGCTGACGGTTCGACGAAAGGACTGAGATGACCGATTCGGAGCATTCACAGGGCGAGACCGGGACCGTTCTCGTCACCGGCGGTTCCGGGTTCCTCGGGGGCTGGTGCGCGGTCGAGGCGCTGCGCCGCGGCTACCGGGTGCGCACGACCGTGCGCGACCTCTCGCGGGATGGGGAGGTGCGTACGGCGATCGGGTCGGCGGTCGATGCCGGCGACAACCTCTCGGTGCTGAGAGCCGATCTGCGCAGCGACGAGGGCTGGGAGCAGGCCGTCGAGGGATGCGACTACGTCCTCCACGTCGCCTCGCCGTTCCCACCAGCACAGCCGAAGGACCCCGACGAGCTGATCGTGCCGGCGCGGGAGGGAACCCTGCGGGTACTTCGCGCCGCGCTGCAGGCGGGGGTCGGCCGAGTCGTGGTCACCTCCTCGGTTGCCGCGGTCAGCGGCGGCCGCGAGCTCCCCTCCCGGCCGCTCACCGAGGAGGACTGGAGCGACCCCGACAATCCGAGGCTGACTCCGTACGCGCGATCGAAGACGATCGCCGAGCGGGCCGCGTGGGACCTCGTGGAGGAGCGCAGCGAGACCGGCAGGCTGGCGACGGTCAACCCTGGCGCGATCCTCGGCCCGGTGCTGAGCGACGACCTCTCCTACTCGCTTGAGGTGATCGAGCGGCTGCTGCGCGGAATGCCGGGCGTACCACGCATCGGCTTCAGCTTCGTCGACGTCCGCGACGTCGCCGACCTGCAGCTCAGAGCGATGACCGCACCCGATGCGGGGGGCGAGCGCTTCATCGCGGCGGGCCCGTTCCTGTGGATGTCGGAGGTCGCCGAGGTGCTGCGCGACCGCCTCGGGGATGCGGCCGCGAAGGTGCCGGAGCGAACCGTGCCGAACCTGCTCGTGCGGGCGATGGGAATCGTCGACCCCGGCATCCGTTCGGTGGTGCGCCAGCTCGGCAAGAAGACCGAGGTGTCGAGTGGGAAGGCCGAAGCTCAGCTCGGCTGGTCGCCCCGCCCGGTCGAGGAGACGATCACCGATTGCGCTCGGAGCCTGCTCGAGCGGGACGCGGTCGCTGCCGGCTAGCGGCGAGCCGCGGTCACGACAGCGGCGTAGGAGCGATCGAGCCGAGCAGCCACTGCCCGTTTTCGTCGACCATCGGGATCGTGTAGGTCGTGTTCCCTACGCCCCGGAAGATCACGAAGGCGCGTTCGCTTTCGACCCGCAGCGAGCCGACGCTGGCCTGAGCGGCTTCTTCGCGCAGCAGCTTCCGGTTGGCCTGAGACGCGAGGGCTTCGAGGATCGGGGCACAGCCCTTGCCCTTGAACTGTTCGGCTTTTTCGGCGAGGCTTTCCAGCTGTTCCTTCACCGGCGCGGCAAGATAGGTGCATGCCTTAGCCCAGTCCTGGTTGGCCCGCGCGTCGAGGTAGCTGTGCACGGCAGCGGACGCCTGGTCGCGTTCGGAGGTACCCGCCTCTTCACCGTAGTTCTGGACGCTGTTGTCCCCGCCCTTGACGCGGTACTGAGCCGAACCGCCGCCGGAGTCGTGGTGGGGAATGGGCTTGTCGCTGCCCGAGCTGCCGCCCCCCTTGCCGGAGGACTTCCCTTCACCGCCGTTCTGCTTCCCCTTGCCCTTCGTCTTCGCCGTGGAACCGTTGCCGGAGGATTCCTTGGCGGGTTCCTGCGCGCTCGTTTCGGTCGAGGAGCCGGTGGAGGAGTCCCCTCCGCCCCCGCAGGCGGCAAGGCCGAGGGCGAGGAGCATCGCCCCCGCCGCGACAAGTATCGCTAATCCCGCTCGTCCCATCATCCAGATCTCCCTCTGAACATTACGGCATTTCATCGCTCACCAGATCGAGCGATCGAGGAAGGCCTCGACCTCGGTGACCAGCTCGTCGGTCGGAGCCTCGGTGACGAGCTGCGTCCGCGCGCTCGCAGGGATCTCGACGAAGGGCTCGAGATCGTCGAGCTGCCGGCGCACCACCGCGGCGCCGGCGTCGGAGACGCGATCGCGCCGGCGCTCCCTCTCCCGCACCCTGCGCATCAGCACGCCGGGCGGCGCCGTGCACTCGACCAACAGGCGCGGAGCGGACTGCCCCGCCAGCCCGTCTTCGAAGGCGGCACGCTCGCTCCGCCGGTGGAAGGTCGCGTCGACGATCGCCGCGCCCCTCCTCTCGAGCTCGTCCCTGGCGGCCCTGCCCATCTCCCTGTAGGTCCGTGCCGTCATCTCGCCGGAGTACTGCTCCCCGCGGCCCCGCTCGGTGGGGGCGATCCCGGCGAGCCGCTTGCGCGTCAAGTCCGAGGAGACGTGCGCCCAGCCGCTCAGCTCGGCAAGCCGCCGTGCGAGCGTCGTCTTGCCCGCGCCGGAAACACCGCAGATCGTCAGCAGTAGGGGCTCGCGAGCGCGCCACGCGAACCGGTGCCCGAGGCCGAGCAGCTCGCGCGCCTCGGCCTCCTGGGTGCGGCGCTCGGGGTCCTGCCCGCCCAGCTCGCGAGCGCGCAGGGCGGCGACCTTGGCGCGGACCCAGGCACGGTAGGCGGCGAAGAAGGAGAGCAGCGGGTCGTCCCCCGGGTCGCCGCCGGCCCGGCGGTAGGCGTCGATCAGCCCCATGGCCGCCCGCTCGGCGCCGAGCCGGACCAGGTCCATGACGAGGAAGGCGAGGTCGGCTGCGACGTCGATCTCCCGCAGCGCCGGGCTGAACTCCACGCAGTCGTAGACGTAGGGCGGCTCGCGCTCCGGCACGATCACGTGCTCGGCGCGCAGATCGCCGTGGCAGTCGCGCACCAGCCCGGCCTCCGCCCGCGCCTCCAGCTGCCGGCGCCTCGCCGCGACGAACTCGCGCGTGAAGCGCTCGGCGGCCTCGAGGCGACCCGCGGCGAGGAGGCCAGCGCCCGCCTCGCGCAGCGTCGCCGAGTTCTCCTCCAGGGTCGCGACCAGGACGTCGACAGCGCGACGCTCGGGCGGGACGACCGCTGCCTCCGCGTGGAAGCGCGCAAGCCGGAGGGCGACGGCCTCGACCTGTGCCGGCTCGGCTCCGCCCCCGCTCGCGAGCACGGCCAGGCTCCGGTCCTCCTCCACCCGGCGCATCTCGACCGCGTACTCGACCGCGGCGGGGTCGTCCTCGGAGCTGAGCGAGTAGCCGTCTTCGCTGCTGGCGATCCCGACCACCCCGCGGTAGATCTGCGGGGCGAGGCGGCGGTTGAGGCGGACCTCCTCACGGCACATCTCGCGGCGCCGCGGCGGCGTCCCGTAGTCGAGGAAGGGGAAAACGACCGGCTTCTTCACCTTGTAGGCGAGGTCGTCGGCCAGGAAAACCCAGGAGGCGTGGGTCTCGCGCAGCTCGACCGACGGCGGAGCGTGCGGGTAGAAGCCGGGCTCGAGCATCGCCTCCAACAGCTCCGGCCGTCCTGTCGCGTCGCCGTCCATCGCCGAACTCTAAGCGCCTGGCACTGCGGATCCAGCGGCTCCGGTCGCTGGACCTGTCTGTGATACTTGCCACCAGCCCATGACTGCACGGACGCGGTAAGGATGAAGGTCGGTCTCGTCCTCGGTGCGGGTGGGATCCAGGGGGGCGCGTGGCTCACCGGCGGCTTGGAGGCGCTGGCCGAGGAGACCGGCTGGGACCCGGGGGCGGCGGACTACGTGGTCGGAACCTCGGCCGGCTCGATGATCGGCGCGCTATGCGCCTCCGGCGTCCCGCCCTGGTTCATGGTCGCCCACTCGCGCGGTGAGACGTTCGAGGGCGTGGAGGACGCGCAGGG
>Ga0210144_1000133_pt1 | contig 42372 bp, 41 predicted proteins | sample Muzzi_PWA_D2_FD_185532 | JGI IMG/M metagenome (GOLD analysis project Ga0210144, IMG submission 185532) | Wetland microbial communities from San Francisco Bay, California, USA, that impact long-term carbon sequestration - Muzzi_PWA_D2 (SPAdes) | ecosystem: Environmental > Aquatic > Marine >...
TTCCGCCGCTGCCCTCCCCCACCCGCGGCAACCCTGCGGAGCTGCGGATCGTGCCCGACTCCGTGATGCCGCTGGGCCGCGGCGAGCCCTATGACCGGGAGCTGGCGGTGGCGGGGCTGCTGGCGCGAGCTGGGCCCTAAATTAGCCCTAAAGGGCGTGGAAACGGTCTGGGGGCCGTCTAACATCGCTGGAGATGCTCGCGGCGGAAACGGATCTGGCGGGTGGGCGCGTGCTCATCGTCGAGGACGACGAGGAGATCGCCGACGTGCTGCGGCGCTCGTTGCGCAACGAGGGCTATGAGGTACGGACTTCGGGGGACGGGATCGAGGCGCTCGACCTCGCGGCCGGGTTCGTCCCCGACCTGGTGGTGCTCGACCTCGGGCTGCCGCGCATGGACGGAGTCGAGGTATGCCGCCAGCTGCGTGCCGACAGCGACGTGCCGATCCTGATGCTCACCGCTCGAACCGAGACCGAGGACCGGGTCGGCGGGCTCGACAGCGGCGCCGACGACTACCTGGTGAAGCCGTTCGAGCGCAAGGAGCTGCTGGCCCGGATCCGGGCGCTGCTGCGCCGCCGCCCGCCGCGCGGCTCCGCCTCGCTGCAGGTCGGGGATCTGACCCTCAACCCCGACACGCGCGAGGTGATGCGCGGCGAGCGCGAGATCGAGCTGACCAACCGCGAGTTCGAGCTGCTCGAGCACCTGATGCGCAACGCGCGCCTCGTGGTCTCGCGCGAGCGCCTGCTCGACGAGGTCTGGGGCTACGACCCGATGGCGGCGACCAACACGATCGACGTCTTCATCTCGAACCTGCGCCGCAAGTTGGAGGAAGGCGACGAGGGCCGCCTGCTCCACACCAAACGCGGCGCCGGCTACGTGCTGAAGGAGTAGCCGGTGCCCCGCCCGCGTCGTCCTCGCAACTGGCCGGTTCGCTGGCGCCTCGCCGCCGTCTCCGCCGGGCTGACCCTGGCGATCCTCGTGCTGTTCGGCGCGATCATCGGCAACCTCGCCACGAAGCGGATCCGCGACGACTTCAACCGCGAGGTGAGCACCGCCGTCTCGGCCCTCGCCTCGCGGGTGCAGATCGTCGACACGATCACCAACACGTTGATCGTCCGCGAGCCCGACCTTCGCGACTTCGTCAGCCCCAACGACGCTTCGGCGCGGATCTACGACGCCCGCGGCCGCCAGCTCGACGCCAGCCCCGACGCGGCCGAACTCGGTCCGCCCGCCCCCGGCGTCCACTCGATCGGCAAGATGCGCGTCGTCACCCTCACCCTGCGCAGCCGCCAGACCGGGCGGATCGCCGGCTACGTCCAGTACGGCCGCGACCAGGGGCACGTCGACTCGACCATCGACCGCTTCTGGCTGTTCATCGTCGCCGGGGTGCTCGGCGCGACCCTGCTCGCCAGCCTGGCCGGGCTGGCGATCGCCCGCCGGGCGATGCGGCCGATCTCCTCGCTGACCGCGACGGCCCGCAAGATCGCCGACACCGGCGACCCATCCGGCCACATGCCGGAGCCCAAGGTCGAGGACGAGGTGGGCGAGCTGGCTCGGACGCTGGAGCAGATGCTCCGCTCGCTCGACGCGGCCCGGGCCGAGCGCGAAGCGGCGATGAACAAGCAGCGCGAGTTCGTCGCCGACGCCTCGCACGAGCTGCGCACGCCGCTGACCAGCATCCTCGCCAACCTGGAGCTGCTGCAGACCTCGCTTGAGGACCCGAGCCGGGACGAGGAGCGGGCGATGGTCGACTCGGCGCTGCGCTCCTCGGGCCGGATGAGCCGCCTGGTCGCCGACCTGCTGCTGCTCGCCCGCGCCGACGCCGGCCGGCTCGCCGCACGCACCCGCTGCAACCTCGCCGAGGTGGCCGGCAATGCCGCCGCCGAGGTCGCGCCGACCGTCGGCGAACGCGAGCTGCGGATCGACAACGAGCGGCCGCTGCCGGTCGACGGCAATCCGGACGAACTGCACCGGTTGGTGCTCAACCTGCTCGACAACGCGGCCCGCCACACGCCGCCGGGCTCGACGATCGAGCTGAGCCTGCGCATCGCGGGCAGGGACGCGGTGGTCGAAGTGGCCGACGACGGCCCCGGGATCCCGGCCGAGCTGCGCGAGCAGGTCTTCGAGCGCTTCGCACGCGGTATCGGGCCGGCCGACAGAGCCGCCGGCGGCGGCAGCGGCCTCGGCCTGGCGATCGTCCGCGCCGTCGCCGCCTCGCACGGCGGCACGGTCGAGGCAACCGAGTCGGAGAGCGGCGGCGCCCTGCTCCGCGTCCGCCTGCCGCTGGCGAAGTCTGAGAGAGGAATTAGCCCCGATTTAGACCGGGTTTAAAGCGCCGGCCTACTCTTCTCAGCGGACGAGACACAAAGGCCCGCCGGTTCTCCCCAACGCAGCCGGCGGGCCTCTTTTCTTGGCCTAGACCTCGACGACCACGGGCAGGATCATCGGGCGCCGGCGGAGCTTCTCGTAGACGAGCCCGGCGATCGCATCGTGAAGGTCTTCCTGGATCAGGTGCAGCTCGCGGGTGCCGGCCTCGGCCGCTTCCTCGAGCGAGTCCTCGACCACGTCCTTGAGCTCCTCGACCAGCGCGTCGGCCTCCTCGACGAAGGCGACCCCGCGGAAGATCACTTCCGGGTCGGCGACGACGCTGCCGTCGTCTGAGGCGATCGTCGCGACGACGATGAAGATCCCGTCGGCGGAGATCTCGCGGCGGTCGCGCAGGGCGACGTCGTCGGGCTCGCCGACGTTGACGCCGTCGACGAACATCACCCCGCTGTGGATCTCCTTGCCGAAGCGCGCGCCGTCCCCGCCGACCTCGAGCGGCAGGCCGTTGTGGCCTTGGAAGATGTCCTCACCGGCGACCCCCACCGATTCGGCCAGCTCGGCGTGCAGCCGCAGTCGCTGGAAGTCGCCGTGGACCGGCATCACGTAGCGCGGTTTGGTCAGATTGAGCATCAGCTTCAGCTCCTCCTGCCAGCCGTGTCCGGAGGCGTGGATCGGCGCGTCCTTGGCGGTCACGACCGAGGCGCCGATCTCGTAGATGCGGTCGATCGTCTCGTTCACCGCGCGCTCGTTGCCGGGCACCGGGGTCGCCGAGAAGACGACCGTGTCGCCCGAGTGCAGCTCGAGGTCGCGGTGATCGTTGTTGGCCATCCGCCGCAGCGCCGAGAGCGGCTCGCCCTGGCTGCCGGTTGAGAGCACGACCACCTTCTCGTCGGGGAAGTCCTCGATCTCGCGCGGCTGTATGAACAGCCCCGAGGGCGCATTGGCGATGCCGAGGTTGGAGGCGATGTTGAAGTTCTTGCGCATCGAACGCCCGACCAGGGCTACCCGGCGGTCGAGCTTCACCGCGGCGTCGATCACCTGCTGGACGCGGTGGATGTTGGAGGCGAAGGAGGTGACGACGATCCGCCCCTTGCAACCTGCGAAGGTCTCCAGCAGGGCCGGCCCGACGCTCGACTCCGACGGGGCGATCCCCGGCCGGTCGGCGTTGGTCGAGTCGCCGCAGAGCAGCAGCAGCCCGTCGCGGCCCAGCTCGGCGAGCCGGGAGATGTCGGCCGGACGGCCGTCGACCGGAGTCTGGTCGAACTTGTAGTCGCCGGTCATCAGCATCTGGCCCAACTCGGTGCCGATGAGGACGCCCCGCGCGTCGGGAATCGAGTGCGAGAGGTGGACCAGCTCGAGCTCGAAGGGACCGGCCTGGACCCTCTCGCCGGCAGACAGGTCCTGCAGCGGCGCCTCGCCCAGCTTGTGCTCGTCGAGCTTCGAGCGGACCATGCCCACCGTCAGCAGGCCGCCGTAGACGACCGGCGGCATGCCGATCTCGCGCAGCACGTAGGGCAGCGCGCCGACGTGGTCCTCGTGGCCGTGGGTGAGGACGATCGCCTCGATGTCCTCAGCGCGGTCGCGCAGGTAGGAGAAGTCCGGCAGGACGAGGTCGATCCCCAGCATCTCCGCGGTCGGGAACATCAGCCCGGTGTCGACGACGACGATCCGGCCGCCGTACTCGACCACCATCATGTTCTTGCCGATCTCGCCCAGCCCGCCGAGCGGCAGCACTCGCAGCTTCCCCGCCATAGGCTTACAGGCCGGCGCTTTCCAGCGCCTCCCGGACCACCGCCCGCTGGCTCTCGTCGGCGGGGACCAGCGGCAGGCGCAAGCCGCCACTGGGGATCAGCCCGCGCATCTCCAGGCCCGCCTTCAGCGGGATCGGGTTGGTGGTGACCCCGAGCGCCTCGTACAGCGGCCGCAGGCCGGCGTCGATCTGCCGCGCCCGCTCCAGGTCGCCGCCCTGGGCGGCGTCCCACATCTCCCGCATCCGCTCGCCCGCCAGGTGCGAGGCGACCAGGACCCCGCCCGCCCCGCCGAACTCGAGGGTCGGCAGGAAGGCGTCGTCGTTGCCGGCCAGCACGTCGAGGCCCTCGACCGGGCCCAGCTCCGCGTTGTTGGCCTGCTTGACGGCGACCACGCTGTCGATCTGCGCCAGCTCGGCGAGCTGCTCGGGCGGCACGTTGACCACCACCCGCGAGGGGATGTTGTAGGCGATCAGCGGGATCTCGGGGACAGCCGAGGCGATCGCCTCGAAGTGGGCGCGGATCCCGGCCGGATTGGGCTTGTTGTAGTAGGGGGTGACGACCAGCGCCGCCTCGGCGCCGGCCTGCGCCGCCGCTCGCGTAAGCTCGATCGAGTGCCGGGTGTCGTTGGTGCCGGTGCCGCAGATCACCGTCGCCGCGTCGCCGACCTCCGCGACGATCGCCCGCAGCAGCGAGATGTGCTCGGCGTCGTCGAGGGTCGCCGCCTCGCCGGTCGAGCCGGCGACCACCACCCCGTGCGAGCCGTGCTCGACCAGGTGGGCGGCGAGCCGCCGCGCCGCCGCCTCGTCGACCATTCCTACGGCGTCGAACGGCGTCGCCATCGCGGTTATCACGCCGCGGATCATGCGGCGGCGAACAGGGGTGGCGTGCGATCTGCCCAGGGGACCGCCCGCTCGAGCTGGGAGGCGACCCGCAGCAGCAGGTCCTCGCGGCCCAGCGGGGCGACCAGCTGGACGCCGATCGGCAGCCCGTCCCCGCTCCAGTGCAGCGGCAGCGAGATCGCCGGCTGGCCGGTCGCGTTGAAGGGGGCGGTGAAGCAGCCGTCGACGAAGGCGCGCTCGAAGGCGGCCATCGGCTCGGGGCCGGAGTCGTCGAAGCTGCCCAGCGGCGGCGGCGGCTCGCCCAGGGTGGGGCTGAGCAGCAGGTCGAAACCGGACTCGTGGATGCCGGCGAACATCCGCGACATCACCTGGTGCTGGCCGACCGCCGTCAGGTACTCGCCGGCGCTGTGGCGGCGGCCGATCTCGGCGAGCGCCCAGCTGAGCGGCTCGACGTCTGCGGCGCCGATCACGTTGCCGGTCGCGATCCCGAGCTGGTCGAGCACCGCCGCCTGGCCGGCAGCCCAGCGGACCAGGAACGGCTGCACCAGGTCGACGTTGCGCAGCGTCGCCAGGTCGGGCTCCTCGACCGTGTGACCAAGTCCTTCGAGAGTCTTCGCCGCCTGCCGCGCCGCGGCGACCGTCTCGGGGTCGGCGTCCCGCTCGATCGTCGTCTCCGTCCACAGCGCGATCCGCAGCTTGCCGGGGTCGGCGCCGACCTCCTCGGTGTAGGGGCGCAGCGGCGGCGGCGCCACGTAGGGGTCGCCGGGAGCCGGGCCGTGCACCGCCTCGAGCAGCGCCGCCGTGTCGCGAACCGAGTGCGAGACGCAGAGCTCGCAGGTCAGGCCCGACATGATGTCGCCGACCAGCGGCCCCTCGCTGATCCGCTGGCGACTCGGCTTGAGGCCGACCAAGCCGCAGTTGGCGGCGGGGATGCGGATCGAGCCGCCGCCGTCGTTGGCGTGCGCGAAGGGAACCATCCCGGCCGCGACCGCGGCGGCCGAGCCGCCGCTGGAACCGCCACTCGAGCGGCCGAGGTCCCAGGGGTTGCGGGTCGGGCCGTAGGCGCGCGGCTCGGCGGTCGGCAGGATGCCCAGCTCAGGCGTGTTCGTCTTGCCGATCGTCACCAGGCCGGCCTGGCGGAAGCGCTGTGCCAGGTAGGTGTCGATCGGCGCCCGGAAGTCGCGCTCCTTCAGGTACTGCATGCCCATGTGCATCGGCTGACCGGCGAAGGCGGCGCCGAGGTCCTTGAGCAGGAAGGGCACGCCCCTGAAGGGGCCGTCGGGCAGCTCGCCGTTCGCCGCAGCGAGGCCCTCCTCGAAGAGCGGGTGGATGACCGCGCCCACCTCGCCGTTCGTCGCTTCGATCCGCGCGATCGCCGCTTCGGCCAGGTCCGCCGGGCTCGCCTCGCCACTGCGGACCAGCTCGGCCTGCGCGGTCGCATCGAGGCCTGCCAGCTCTTCCGTCATGCCCGGAACCTACAACAGCTTCTCTAGGCCGACCGTGCAGCGGTCCGCAAGCTCGCCCACGCGGCGCACGGCGAGCAGCACGCCGGGCATGAAGGAGCTGCGGTCGATCGAGTCGTGGCGGACCGACAGCGTCTGCCCCTCGCCGCCGAAGACGACCTCCTGGTGGGCGACCAGGCCGGGCAGCCGCACCGAGTGGATCGGCTCGTGGACGTTGCCGCCCGCGGCGCGGATCAGCTCCGCCGTGCGCTTCGCCGTGCCCGAGGGGGCGTCGAGCTTGCCCTCGTGGTGCAGCTCGACGATCTCGCACTCGGGCATGTGGCGGGCGATCGACTGCGCCGCCTCCATCAACAGCACCGCTCCGATCGCGAAGTTGGGCGCGACGAAGCAGTTGGCCTCGCTGCGCTCCGCGACCTCGCGCAGGGCGTCGAGGTCGAAGCCGGTCGTGCCGACGACCGCGTGGACGCCGGCCTCCAGGCAGGCGCGGACGTTGGCCAGCGCGGTGTCGGGGGTGCTGAAGTCGACCGCGACGTCAGCCTCGCCGAGCGCCTCGGCCAGCTCCACGCCCAGAGCCGGGTCGGCCTTCGCGACCAGCTCCATGTCCCCGGCGGCATCGACCGCATCGCAGACGGTCTGGCCCATGCGGCCGGCGGCGCCGGAGACGACGACCCGGATCACGCGACCGCCTTGAGGAAGAGATCCTCCTCGCGGCCGACGCAGGCGGCCGAGAGGCGCTCCGGCCCGTAGAGCTCACCGGCCAGCTCGGCCAGGCTGTCCACGCTCACCGCGTCGATCTTGGCCAGCATCTCGTCGAGGCTTTCGATCGGCAGGCCGAACAGCACGGCGCGCGAGATCCGCATCATCCGCGCCGCGGTCGACTCCGAGGAGAGCACCAGCCGGCCCTTGACGTTCTCCTTGGCGCGGGCCAGCTCCTCGGCCGAGGCCGGCTCTGAGCGCAGCCGCTCCAGCTCGGCGCCGATCACCGCGCAGGCCTCCTCGACGTTGTCCTCGCGGGTGCCGACGTAGGTGGCGACCAGGCCGGAGTCGGTGTACTGCTCGTTGTAGGAGCCGACCGAGTAGGCGAGGCCGCGCTTCTCGCGCACCTCGCGGAACAGCCGCGAAGAGGTCGAGCCGCCGAAGACCGAGTCGAGCACGGCGAGGGCAAAACGGCGCTCGTCCTCGCGGACGATGCCCGGCGCGCCGAAGCAGATGTGGTACTGCTCGGTGTCCTTCGCGTAGAAGCGCAGCCGCGCGGTCTCCTCCGGGGGGCCGCCCGCCGAGGCGCCGTCCCCGCCGGCCGGCGGGGAGACCAGCCGCTCGGCGAGGGCGACGATCGCCTCGTGGTCGAGGTGCCCGGCGGCGCCGACGACGACGTGCGGGGCCGTGTAGCGCCGCTGGTGATAGAGCTCGATGTCCGGCACCGGGATCGAGGCGATCACCTCGGCCTCGCCGAGCACCCGGCGTCCCAGCGGGTGCTCGCCGAAGACGGCGCCGGCGAGGATGTCGTGGACGCGGTCCTGCGGCTCGTCCTCGTACATCGCGATCTCCTCCAACACCACCTCGCGCTCGGAGTCGATCTCCGGGTAGGTCGGCGCGAGCAGCATCTCGGCCAGCAGGTCGAAGACCTCCTCGCTGTGCTCGTCGAGGAAGCGGGCGTGCAGGTGGGTGGTCTCCTTGCCGGTCGCCGCGTTGACCGAGGCGCCGAGCCCGTCGAGGCGCTCGGAGATCTCGATCGCCGAGAAGCGCGCGGTGCCCTTGAACAGCAGGTGCTCGAGGAAGTGCGAGACGCCCGCCTGGGCCGTCGTCTCGTCGCGCGAGCCGGTGCGAACCCAGAGCCCGAGCGCCACCGAGCGCACCGAGGGGACCTCCTCGGTCACCACCCGGACGCCCGAGCCGAGCTCGGTGAGCCTCGCGGCGCTCAACTTCTAGCGTCGCCGCTCGCGCTCGCGCCTGCGACCGCCCCGCCGCTCGCCGCGGTCGCCGCCGTTGCGCCGCGGCCCACCGCCGTCGCCGCCGGAGCCGACCGCGGCCAGCTCCTCGGCCGACTTGCCGGCCACCGAAGGATCGTCGGAGAGGCGCAGGCCGATGCGGCCGCGCTCGCGGTCGACCTCAACCACGGTGACGTCGATCACGTCCCCGGCGCTGAGCACGTCGTCGACCGAGTCGACCCGCTCGCCCGGCTTCACGTTGGAGATGTGGAGCAGGCCGTCGGTGCCCTTGACCAGCTCGACGAAGGCGCCGAAGGTGGTCGTCTTGACCACCTTGGCGGCCGGGTAGGTGTCGCCGACCTCGGCCTCCTTGGTCATCGAGCGGACGCGCCCGACCGCGGCTTCGACCAGTTCGCCGGTCGGCGCGTAGATCCGCACCGTGCCGTCGTCTTCGACGTCGATCTCCGCTTCGAACTCCTCGCAGAGGGCGCGGATCGTTTCGCCGCCTTTGCCGATCACCGCGCCGATCTTCTCCGGGTCGATCTTGATCGCCTCGATCCTCGGCGCGTGCTGGGAGAGCATCTCGCGCGGCCCCTCGATCGCCTCGGCCATCTTGCCGAGGATGAACTGCCGGCCCTGATTGGCCTGGGCGAGCGCGTCGCGCAGAATGTCGAAAGTGACGCCGGTGATCTTGATGTCCATCTGCAGGGCGGTGATCCCGTCCACGGTGCCGGCGACCTTGAAGTCCATGTCGCCGAGGTGGTCCTCGACGCCGGCGATGTCGGTGAGGACGACGTAGTCCTCGCCCTCCTTGATCAGGCCCATCGCGACACCGGCGACCGGCGCCGAGACCGGCACTCCCGCCGCCTGCAGCGCCATCGAGGAGGCGCAGACCGAGCCCATCGAGGAGGAGCCGTTCGACTCCAGCGTCTCGGAGACGACCCGGAGCACGTAGGGGAACTCCTCTTCGCCCGGGATCGAAGGCGCCAGGGCCCGCTCGGCGAGCGCCCCGTGGCCGATGTCGCGCCGCTTCGGGCCGCGCATGAAGCCCGCCTCGCCGACCGAGAAGGGCGGGAAGTTGTAGTGGTGCCAGAAGCGCTTGGTCGTCTGCAGCCCGAGCGTGTCGAGCCGCATGTCCATCCGGGTCGTGCCGAGCGCGACGTTGGAGAGAATCTGCGTCTCGCCGCGGGTGAAGAGGGCCGAGCCGTGCACGCGGGGGGAGACGTCCACCTCGCACTCGATCGGCCGGATCTCGTCCTGGGCGCGTCCGTCGGGCCGCTTCTTGTCGACCGCGATCCGCTTGCGAATGATCTCCTTCTCGAGCTTCGAGAAGGCGGCCGCGACCTCCGCCTTGCGCTCGGCGTCGATCTCGCCGTCCTCGCCGGCCGGGGCGTGGCGCTCGAGCACCGCCTCCTTCGCCGCCTGGCTGGCGTCCTGGCGCTCCAGCTTGCCCTGGATCGAGGTCGCCGCGTCGATCTCGGCGCCGTGCGAGGAGCGGACCTCCTCCAGCAACTCGGCGTCGACCTCGCTCGCCTTGACCTCGAGCTTCTCCTTGCCGGCCTTCTCGGCCAGCTCCTGCATCGCCGCGCAGAGCGTCTTTATCTCGCTGTGGGCGATGTCGAGGGCGTCGAGGATCTCCGCCTCGCTGACGCCGTCGGCGCCCGCCTCGACCATCAGGATCGCCTCCTCGGTGCCGGCGACGATCAGGTCGAGCTCCAGCTCCTCGAGCCTCTCCTCCGGCGGGTTGACGACGAAGTCGCCCTCCAGCTTGCCGATCCGCACCGCGCCGACATGGGCGGCGACGGGGATTGGAGAGATCGCCAGCGCCGCCGAGGCGCCGTTCATCGCGAGGATGTCGTAGGGGTGGACGTGGTCCACCGAGAGCGGGGTGGCGACCAGCTGGGTCTCGTGGTGCCAGCCCTTCGGGAAGAGGGGGCGGATCGGGCGGTCGATCATCCGCGCGGTCAGCGTCGCCTTCTCGCCGGAGCGGCCCTCGCGACGGAAGAACGAGCCGGGGATCTTGCCCGCGGCGTACATCCGCTCCTCGACGTCGACGGTGAGCGGCAGAAAGTCCACGTCGCGCAGGTTGCCCATCGTCGCGGTGCAGAGGACCATCGTGTCACCGGACTGCACGACCACGGCGCCGCTCGCCTGCCTGGCCAGCTTGCCCGTCTCAAAGGAGATCTGGTCCTCACCGACCTCCGCCGAAACGCGGCTTACATCGAACATGCTCATTTGGTTGTCCTACCTCCGGCCGCCCGGATGGCGGCCATTTGCGTTCAGAACTCTCGTTCTCTGTCCCGAAGGAGATTACAGGGCGTCGATCTCGACCGCCCGTCCGCCGCGGAAGATCGCCAGCGTGTCCGCGACCCCCGCGGCGAGGCCCGAGTCGGTGTCGCGGCGCACCCTGGCCAGGGTGCGCTCGGAGCGGCGGTCAGCCTCGAAGCGCTTCAGGTCGAGGCCGAACCGCTGAGCCCGCTCCCAGAGGTGGGGGTCGTCGACCCGGGCCTGGTCGGCGAACAGCGACTCGAACATCGCGAAGAAGGCGCCCTGGGCGCCGGCCGCCTCGGCCGCGGCGTGCAGGGCGGGCGAGCGCGGGTGCTTGGCGGCGACCGGGAAGTGGCGGACGATCAGCCGCCCCTCGAGCGCGGCGATCCGCGGCCAGACCGCGGCACAGTGCGGGCAGCGGAGATCGGCGTAGACGATCGTCTCTGCCCCCTCGCCCCGGGCGTGGTCCTCGGGCCCGGCCGGGGCGACCATTTGAGCTAGCGGCGCAGGCCCAGCTCCGCGACCAGGGCGCGGTAGCGCTCCAGATCGGTGCGCTCCAGGTAGCGCAGCATGCGGCGGCGCTTGCCGACCAGCATCAGCAGGCCGCGGCGCGAGTGGTGGTCCTTGGAGTGCGAGCGCAGGTGCTCGGTCAGCTCGTTGATCCGCTCGGTGAGCAGGGCGACCTGGACCTCGGCGGAGCCGGTGTCGCCGGCGGCGCGACCGTGCTTGCCGATCAGCTCGCTCTTGCGCTCCTTGGTCAGGCTCATGCGCCGGTGAAGCTAGCACAGACCCGCCTGGCGTCCTCGACGTCGATCCGCATCTGGGCGATCAGCTCCTCGACCCCGGCGAAGCGCCGCTCGCCGCGCAGCCGCTCGACGAAAGCGACCCGCAGGGTGCTGCCGTAGAGATCCTCCTCGCGGTCGATCAGGTAGGTCTCGATCAACACCCCGCGGCCGCTGTCGAAGGTGGGTCGGATGCCGACGTTGACCGCCGCCGGCACGCCGTTGGCGAAGGCCGCGTAGACGCCGTGGCCGGGGATCGCGAGGCGGTCGTCGGGAACGAGGTTGGCGGTCGGGAAGCCGAGCGCGCGGCCGCGCTGGTCGCCCTCGACGACCGTCCCCTCGACCATGAACGGCGCGCCGAGGCAGTGGCGGGCGCCCTCCATGTCGCCGGCCGCCACCTGCGCCCGGATTCGGGTCGAGGAGACGGTCTCGCCGTCGACCTCGACCAGCGGCACGACCCGCGTCTCGAACTCGGTTCGCGCCGCGAGCATCTCCGGGTCGCCCTTCGCCTTGGCGCCGAAACGGAAGTTCTCGCCCACCGAGACCCGCTCGGCGGTCAACCGCTCGATCAGCACCCGCTCGACGAACTGCTGGGCGGAGAGCTTGGCGAACTCGCGCTCGAAGGGAATCACGACCAGCTCGCGCACCCCGAGCCCCTCGATCACGTCGCGCTTCACCTCGAAGGGCATGATCAGCTTCGGCAGCGCCGCCGGGTGCAGGATCTCGAGCGGGTGCGGGTCGAAGGTGAGGACGGTGTCGGCGTCGTCGATCACCGCCTGGTGACCGAGGTGGACGCCGTCGAAGGTGCCGATCGCGACATGGCGCCGGCGCGGCTCGGCGTCGGGCAGCGAGGTGACCTCGATGTTGGCCACTAGCGCAGCGCCTCCGCCGCGGCCGGCACCAGCTCGGCCACCCGCTCGGCGCCGATCTCCGCGCCCGCGTCCTCGACCCGGAAGGGCCCGATCGCGACCCGCCGCAGCTCCGCGCAGTAGGCGTCACCGAGCGTCTCGAGCAAGGTGCGCACGTAGGTGCCGGCCGAGCATTCGATCTCGTAGCGCGCCGTCTCGGCGTCGCTATCGAGCAGCTCGGCGCGATGCACCTCGACGTCGCGCTGCGGCGTCGCGACCGTCTCGCCCCGGTGCGCCTTGCGGTAGAGCCGCTCGCCGCCGACCCGCGCCGCCGAGGTCATCGGCACTCGCTGTCGCACCGTGCCGGTCGGCAGCTCGAGCGAATCGGGCAGCCGGCCGGTCTCGGTCAGCTCCCCTTCGAGGTCGCCGGTGCTGGAGCGCCAGCCGAGCCGGGCGGTCGCCAGGTAGGTCTTCGGCAGGGCGGTGAGGAAGCGCTGCAGCCGCGTCGCCCGGCCCAGCAGGACCAGCAGCAGGCCGGTCGCGAACGGGTCGAGGGTGCCGGCGTGCCCGGCCTTGACGTTGCGCTGCCGGCGCACCTGCGCCACCAGGGCGTGCGAGGTCATCCCAGCCGGCTTGTCGCAGAGCAGCACCGTCAAGAATCGAGTTGAGCGGACACCTCGGCGCAGAGGAAGGGGACCAGCTCGTCGATCTCGAGGTCGGTGGAGAAGCCGGCGGCGCGCTTGTGCCCCCCTCCGCCGCGCTTGCGGGCGATCGCCGAGACGTCGATCTCGCCGTCGCTGGAGCGCAGGCTGACCTTGCGGGCGGCGTCGCCGCGATCGCAGAGGTCGCGGACCAGGGCGGCGACGCTGGCGCCCTCGACCGAGCGCAGGTGGTCGATCACCCCCTCGGTCATCTCCTCGCCGGCGCCGCTCGCCTCGTAGTCGGCGGCGGCGATGTAGGAGAGGACGATCACCCCGCCGCAGTGCCGCTCGATGCCGTCCAGGGCCCTCGAAAGCAGCCGCAGCTTCTCGACCGGCACGTGCTCGTAGAGGCGGCGGAAGGTCTCGTCGACCCGCACGCCGGCGTCGATCAGCTCCGCGGCGATCCGGTGGGTGCGGGCGTTGCAGTTCTCGTACATGAACTTGCCGGTATCGGTGACGATCCCCACGTAGAGGGCGGAGGCGATCTCCGGGGTGATCTCCACTCCGAGCAGAATCGCCAGCTCGTAGACGATCTCCGCCGTGCAGGAGGCGTCGACCTCGACCAGGTTGACGTCGCCGAACAGCGTGTTGTCGTGGTGGTGGTCGACGTTGATCTTGAAGTGGCCGTCCGCGGCGAGGAAGTCGACCGGCATGCGGTCGATGTTGCCGCAGTCGAGGAAGACGACGGCGCGGTCGGACATGTCGGCGGGCGGCTCGTGGAAGACCTCCTCGAGCGGCAGGAAGCGGTACTCGACCGGCAGCGGGAACTCCTTCGCCGCCAGGAACATCACCGAGTCCTTGCCGAGCTGGGTGAGCAGGTGGTGCATGCCGAGCAGCGAGCCGAGCGCATCGCCGTCGGGCCCCTCGTGGGCGGTGAGCAGGAAGCGCTCGCGGCGGCGGATCTCGTTGCCGACCCGCTCCAGCGCGGTGGCGCCGATGTCGGTGGTCTCGCTCACCGCTGCCCGCCCTCCTCGAGCAGGCGGGAGATCCGCATCCCCTGCTCGACCGTGGCGTCGTAGTGGAAGGTCAGGGTGGGAGTGCGCTTCATCCGCGTCTCGGCGGCGATCCTCGACTGGATCACGCCGTGCGAGGAGCGCAGCCCGGCCAGCGCCGCCTCGCGCGCCGCCTCGTCGCCGAGCACGCTGACGTGCACCTTGGCGGTACGGAGGTCTGGGCTGGTCTCGACCGAGGTCACGGTGACGAAGCCGATCCGGGGGTCGTTCAGATCGGTGACGATCGCTGCGCCTACCACCTCACGAAGCACCTCGTTGATGCGGCGCATGCGAGGCGTGGCCATCCTACTCCAGCGTCTGCTCGACCTGCTTGGTCTCGAAGAACTCGAGCACGTCGCCCTCCTTGACGTCAGCGTAGCCCTCGAGCACGATGCCGAACTCCTGGCCCTGCTCGACTTCCTGCACGTTGTCTTTGAAGCGGCGCAGGGAGCCGATCTTGCCGTCCCAGATGACGGTGCCCTCACGGATCAGGCGGACGCTGGCGTCGCGTCTGACGTGGCCGTCGTTGACCACGCAGCCGGCGATGCGACCGACTTTGGACGCTTTGAAGGTCTGTTTGATCTCGGCCTCGCCGAGCGTCTCCTCGACCTCGACCGCCTCCAGCATGCCCTCCATCGCGTTGCGCAGGTCTTCGGTGACTTTGTAGATCACCGAGTAGGTTCGGACGTCGACGCCCTCGCGCTCGGCGGCGCGGCGCGCATCGGCCAGCGGCCTGACGTTGAAGCCGATCACGATCGCTTCGGAGGCCGAGGCGAGCATCACGTCGGACTCGTTGATGCCGCCGGTCTGGGAGTGGATGACGTTGATCGCCACCTGCTCCTGCGGCACCTTGGCGATCTCGTCCTGAAGCGCCTCCAGGGAGCCGGCCACGTCGGCCTTGAGCACGATGTTGAGCTCCTTGATCTCGCCTTCCTGGGCCCGCGAGAAGACCTCCTCGAGGCTGACCTTGCGCGCTTGGCGGCGGGCCAGCGCCTCGGTCTTGAGGCGGTTGGCGCGCTCTTGGGCGAGCTGGCGGGCGCGGCGGTCGTTCTCGACCACGCGCACGTGCTCGCCCGCCTCGCAGACGCCGTCGAATCCCAGCACCTCGACCGGCATACCCGGCACCGCGCGCTCGACCCGCTCGCCGGTGAAGTCGTGCATCGCCCGCACCCGGCCCCAGACCGGCCCGGCGACGAGGGCATCGCCGACCGCCAGGGTTCCGCGCTGGACGAGGATCGTGACCACCGGCCCGCGACCCGGGTCGAGCTGGGACTCGACCACCGCCCCGGAGGCGGGGGCGTCGGGGTTGGCGCCCAGCTCCTCCAGCTCGGCGACCAGCTGCAGCATGTCGAGCAGGTTGTCGAGGCCCTGGTGTGTCTTGGCGGAGACGTCGCAGTAGACCGTCTCCCCGCCCCAGCTCTCGGGCGTGAGGCCGTCGGCGGCCAGCTCGTTGCGGACCCGGTCGGGCTGCGCGTCCTCCTTGTCGACCTTGTTGACGGCGATCAGGATCGGCACGTCGGCGGCGCGGGCATGGTCGATCGCCTCCTTGGTCTGCGGCATGACGCCGTCGTCGGCGGCGACGACGACCACGGCGATGTCGGTGACGCTGGCGCCGCGGGCCCGCATCGCGGTGAAGGCGGCGTGGCCCGGGGTGTCGAGGAAGGTGATCTCCTTGTCGCTGTGGTGGACCTGGTAGGCGCCGATGTGCTGGGTGATCCCGCCCGCCTCGCCGGCGGCGACCTCGGTCTCGCGGATCGCGTCGAGCAGCGAGGTCTTGCCGTGGTCGACATGGCCCATGATCGTCACCACCGGTGGCCGCGGCTCGAGGCTTCCCTCGGCGTCCTCGTAGGAAGGCGCCTCCGTCTCCTCCTCGGCGGCGGTGACGATCTCGATCTTGCGGTCGTACTCGTCGGCGATCGCCCTGATCGACTCGTCGGTGAGGGTCTGGGTGAGAGTGGCCATCTCCCCCATCGTCATCAGCTTCTTGATCACCTCGGCGCTGCCCAGCCCGAGCAGCTCGGCGACCTCGCGCACGGTGGCGCCGGAGTTGACCTTGGTCGCCTCCAGCTCGGCCGGCTCCTCGGCTTTCGGCGGCGGCTCCTCCAGCATCGGCCGGCGGCGCCTGCCCCCGCGCCGCCGCGGCGGTCGCTGCGGCGGCGGTCCGCCCATCTGGTCGCGGCGAGCGGCCTGCGAATCGATCACCACGCGGCGTTTCTTCGTGCCGCCGGCGGGTTTCTTGGCGGCGGGCTTTGCCTCGGCCTTCGGCTTCGGTGGCGCCGCCGGCTTGGCCTCGGTCTTCGGCTTGGCTTTGGTCGCCACGCCACCGCCATCGCCCTTTGCCGCCGAGAGCGCCTTCAGGGCCTCGTTCTCCTCGACGCTGGACGCAGCCGCTTTCGCTTCTACTCCGGCGGCTTTCAGGGCGGCCAGCAGCTCTTTGCTGGCGACGCCCTGCGCCTTGGCGATTTCATGGACGCGTTTCTTGGCCACTAAGCCTGCTCAGCCTCCTCGGCAACCGGCTCCTCGACGGGGGGCTCCTCCTCGACGGGGGGCTCCTCCTCATCGAATTCCGCCTCGGCCTTCGCGACGATCTCGCCGACCTGTCCGCCGTCGGCCTCCGAGTCGGCCAGGATCGCCACCTCGGCCTCCTCCAGCGGCGCCAGCACGGCGACCTGGTTGGTCCCGAAGCGGCTCAGCGCCTGGTGGGCAGGCAGGCCGCAGTAGGAGGATTCCCCGACCGCTGCGTTCGGGCAGCGGCGCCCGTTCGTGAGCACCGCCATGCAGTGCCCGTCGGAGGCCTCCTCGCCCTCGTACTCGACCTCCCCCTCTTCCTGGGAGAACTCGGTCTCGGATTTGATGTCGACCCGCCAGCCGGTGAGACGGGCGGCGAGGCGGGCGTTCTGCCCGTCGCGGCCGATCGCCAGCGAGAGCTGGTCGTCGGGGACGATCACCGTCGCCTGCCGCCCCTCGTCGTCGACGATCACCTCGCGCACCCGGGCCGGCGAGAGGGCCTTGGCGACGAAGCGGGCGGGCTCGTCGTTGTGGGGGATGATGTCGATCTTCTCGCCGCGCAGCTCGGAGACGACCATGCGCACCCGCGAGCCGCGCGGGCCGACGCAGGCGCCGACCGGGTCGACCCCGTCGGCATGGGAGACCACGGCGATCTTCGAACGGTAGCCGGGCTCGCGGGCGACGCCGACGATCTCGACCAGGTTGTCGGCGATCTCCGGCACCTCGAGTTCGAACAGCTTCTTGATCAGCTCCGGGCTGCGGCGCGAGACGACGATCGCCGGCCCTTTGGTCGAGTCGGAGACGTCGGTGATCACCGCCTTGACACGCATGCCGTGGTCGTAGCGCTCGTTGTAGACCTGCTCGGACTTGGGCAGCAGAGCCTCGACCCGCTCGCGCAGCTGGACCAACGTGTAGCGCTTGTCGGACTGCTGGATGATCCCCGTGATCAGCTCGCCGACCCGGTCCTGGTACTCGTCGAACATCATCATCCGTTCCGCCTCGCGGATCCGCTGCAGGATCACCTGCTTCGCGGTCTGCGCGGCGATCCGGCCGAAGTCGTCGGGGGTGACGTCGCGGGTCTCGATCTGGTCCTCGTAGGGCGCGATCATCTCGGGCTCCAGCTCCGGCTCCTCCAGCTCCCTCAGCTCGCCCGTCTCGGGGTCGATCTCGCGCTCCTCCTCCTCTTGGGCTTCGGCTGCCTCCGCCAGCAGCTTCTCCTCCAGCTCAGCCGGCAGGATCAGCTCGAATACCCGGAAGTCGCCGGTCCCGTGGTCGAGGTCGACGCGGGCGTATTTGGCCGCCCCGGGCGTCTTCTTGTAAGCGGACAACAGCGCGTCGGCGAGCGCGTCCATAAGTTTGTCCGCGGAGATGCCCTTCTCCTGCTCGAGCGCCTTGATTGCTTCGACGATCTCTTTGCTCACGGCTGCTCCTTGCGGTATTTGGGACCCGGAGAAGAAACCTCCAGCGAGTACTCGGCGCGCAGCTGGATGAGGTGCCTGGTGACACGCTCGCAGAGCGCCAGGTCGACCCCGCCGGGATGGTCGATGAAGAGGCGCAGCGACTCGGTGCCCGGCCGCTCGAGCGCGACCAGGTCGAGCTCGGAGTCGAGCTCCGAGAGCTGCTGTCGAATGCTGTCCTTGAGATCGTTCATGCCTGATTCGGGCCGAAAAAAAAGTGGGCCAGGCCCACTTCTCGACGCTGCTTAGGGACAAAAAGCTTGGGGCCAGTATAGCCCGGTTGGTGCGTGGGCTTGGCGGTTGGGACGGGCGGGGGCCCTCTCGCCCGGACAAGTTGCCGCGCGAGGCGCGGCAACTTTGAGTATCCGCCCGTTCGAGAGGGCCCCCGCCCGTCCTATCGGGCGCTGCCGGTCCTCGCCCTGATCGATGCGACGCTGTCCAAGATCTGTTCGGCTATTTGATCCTTGGGAGCCTGAGGAAGCGGGGTTTCGTCCTGTGAGCTGATCAGGGTTGCGGCGTTTTCGGGGCTGTCGAAGCCGATCTCGGGGCTGGAGACGTCGTTGAGGACTATTAGGTCGGCGCGCTTGCGGGCGAGCTTCTTTCGGGCTCGGTCGATGTCGCTGCCGTGTTCTGCTGCGAAGCCGACGATCGTTTGCTGGTCCGTGCGGGAGGCGGCGAGGGTGACGAGGATGTCCTCGGTCGGCTCTAGATGGATGTCCAGATCGCCCTGGCGCTTCAGCTTGTCGCCGGCGACCTCGCTTGGGGTGAAGTCAGCCGGGGCGGCGGCCATCAGCAGGACGTGGGAGTCGGGGAACTCGGTGCTCGCCGCCTCGGCGAGCTGGGCGGTCGTCTCCACGTCGATGCGACGGACGCCCGGCGGCTCGGGCAAGGAGACGTTGGCGGCGATCAGGGTCACGTCGGCGCCGCGGCGGGCGGCGGCCGCGGCGAGGGCGATGCCCATGCGGCCGCTGGAGCGGTTGCCGATGAAACGGACCGGGTCGATCGGCTCCCGGGTGCCGCCCGCGGTGACGAGGACCCGGAGGCCGTCCCAGGGGCGCTCTCCCTGCGGCAGGACCGCTTCGATCCGGGCCAGGAGGCGGGCCGGGTCGGGAAGGCGGCCCATGCCCTGCTCGCCCCGGGAGGCGAGGGCCCCCTCCTCGGGCTCGACCACCTCGATGCCGCGCTCGCCCAGCGTCGCCAGGTTCGCCTGGGTCGCCGCGTCCGCGTACATCCGGCCGTTCATTGCCGGTGCGACGAGGCGGGGGGCCGAACAGGCGAGGAACGAGGTGGTCAGCATCGAGTCGGCGATCCCGGCGGCCAGCTTGGCGAGCGTGTTGGCGGAGGCAGGCGCGACCAGGTAGGCGTCGCAGTTGGCGGCCAAGGCGAGGTGGCCGATCGGGTCGTGCTCGGGAGCCGAGTCGCCGGGGAAGGCGCCGCGCAGCGGGTCGCGCTCGAACTCGGAGGTCAGCGCGGGGGCGCCGACGATGCCCTCGAAGGAGGCGGCGCCGACGAAGCGCGTCGCCGCCTCGCTCATCACGACGCGCACGCCGTGGCCGGCGACCGTCGCGAACCGGGCCAGCTCGAGCGACTTGTAGGCGGCTATCCCGCCGCTGACGCCGAGCAGGATCCTGGCCATTGGAAGTGCCCTAGGCGCGGTACTCGTACTTGAGCTTGCCCTGAGCGAGCTCGTCCAGGGCGACCGAGAGGTTGTTGCGGTCGCCGCGGGTCTCGACCATCGGCGGCGGGTACTCGCCGAATCCGCCCTCTCCCAGGTTGTGGAAGTAGCTGTTGATCTGGCGGGCCCGCTTCGCCGCGACTACGACTGCGGCATAGTGCGAGTCGGCGTGCTCGAGGAGTTTGTCGACGCGTGGTTTGATCATCTCGCTCGGGAGTCTAGTGGCAGGCCGAGCTCGGCGCGCACGATCCCCTCCAGGTCGTCCGCGGCGCGTTCCAGGTCGTCGTTGACCACCCGGTAGGCAAACTCGTCCTGCGCGGCCAGCTCCTGCTCGGCCACCTCCAGCCTGGCGTCGATCGCCTCGGCCGAGTCCGTGCCGCGCGATTCCAGCCGCCGCCGCAGCACCACCGGGTCGGGCGGGCCGATGAAGACCTGGACCGACTCGCGCATCGCCGCCCGCACCTGGCGCGCCCCCTGCACCTCGATCTCGAGCACCACCGAGCGGCCCGCCTCGAGTCGCTTGCGCACCTCGGAGCGCAGCGTGCCATAGCGGTTGCCGCTGTAGGTGGCGAACTCGAGGAAGTCCTCGGCCGCGATCCGGCGGTCGAACTCCGCAGCGGTGAGGAAATGGTAGTCGCGCCCGTCGACCTCGCCCTGGCGCGGTTTGCGGGTGGTCGCCGAGACCGACAGCTCCAAACCGGGGACGCGCTCCAGCAGCGCCGAGATCAACGTTCCCTTGCCGACCCCGGACGGCCCGGTGATGACGAAGACCTTGGCCAACTAGCGGCGAAGCTGGGAGACCAGCTCGCCGCGCTGGCGCTCGGAGAGGCCCCCGATCGTCTTCGATGGCGAGATCCGGCACTGGTTGAGGATGCGGTTGGTCTTCACCCGGCCGTACTTGGGGACCGCGAGCAGCATGTCGAAGACCTTCGCGGTCATCACGTACTCGGGCGGGTCGAGGAGAAGGGCGTGGATGCCGGCCTTGTTCGCCTTCAGATCCTTCTTCAGCCTGGCGCGGGCGGTGCGGATGTCGTTGGCCCGCCTCAGCGCGTCCATCCGCTGGTCCAGCGACCTCTCGGGAGCTGCGGCGGAGGTCTTGACTGGGGCGCGCATCTGGGCGGCGAGTATAGCCGCGGCTCGCCGGCATGCAAGACCGTTTGGGCGAATTCCGGCCAAATTCACCTGGACCTCGACTCGAGGTTGACGTTAGCGTCCCCGGGCGATTCGCTCGAGAACCTCTGCGGCAATGCGATTCCCCGCCCGCGGGTCGCGAAAGCTCTCGGTGCCGACCGCGACCAGGGTCGCCCCTGCGGCGAGCATCCCGAGGGCGTCGTCCCCGTCGCAGACCCCGCCCATGCCGACGATCGGCAGCCCAATGGCGGCGGCGACGGTGCGCACCTGCGCGATGGCCACCGGCCGCACGGCCGGCCCCGAGAGCCCTCCCGTCACCTTGCCTTCGCTCGCCTTCAGCGTGTTGATCAGCGAGACCGCGTCGGCGCCGCCCTCCTCCGCCGCGACCGCGACCGCGGCCGGGTCGGCGACGTTGGGGGTCAGCTTGACGATCAGCGGCTTCGCGGTGAGCGGCCGCAGCACCTCCAGCAGCGCCGCGGTCTCCTCCGGCTGCTCGCCCACGATCAGCCCGGAGTGCACGTTGGGGCAGGAGACGTTCAGCTCGATCGCCGCCACCTCCTCCCTCCCCGCGACTCCTTCCACCAGCCGCGCGAACTGCTCGCGACTGGTTCCCATCACCGAGACGAACAGCGGCACCGGCAGCTCGGCCAACTGCGGAAGGTCCTCGGCCAGGAACCCCTCCAGCCCCTTGTTCGGCAGCCCGATCGAGTTGATCATCCCGGCCGGCGTCTCCCAGATCCGCTGCGGCTCGTTGCCCACCCGCGGCTCCAGCGTGATCGTCTTGCTCACGAATGCCGAGAACGGAAAGTCGCTCAGCAGCTCATCCCCGTAGACGCGCCTGGCAGCGATCGCATCGAAGGTCCCGGATGCGTTGATCACGGGATGCCGCAGCTGGATCCCGCAGAACTCGACTGAGGTCGGGGCGAGGGGCTGGGCGCCCCCCAGACCGAGGGGCTGGGCGCCCCCCTCCGAAAGCCCGCATTGGGGCGGCCTCTCGGGCTCTTGCCGGGGAGGGCTCCAATGCTTTCTCCGGGGGGCCCCCAGCCCCTCGCCCCCGGCCTGCACCACGGGCCCGTCGACGCAGAGCCGCATGTAGCCGCCGTCCGGCTTCGGCACCGCGCAGCCGAAGCAGGCGCCGTAGCCGCAGGCCATCGGTGACTCCATGGCGAGCTCGCAGGGGACTTCGTGGGCTGAGCAGAGTGCTGACACGGCGTCGAGCATCGGGGGTGGACCACAGGCGTAGACAGCCGCGGACGTCGCGTCGTCGCCGTCGAGCATCGTTGCGAGCAGGTCGGTGACGTTGCCGCGATGGCCGACGTGCCCGTCCTCGCTGGCAAGGCCAACCTCGCAGCAGGCGAAGAGGTCCTCGAGGCCGCCCGAGTGGGCGGCATCGCGGAAGCCGAGCAGGACGCGAGCCGGCACGCCGCGCTCGCCGAAGCGGCGGCGCAGCAGGGCGAGCGGCGCGATGCCGATGCCGCCGCCGACGAGGATCGCGCCGGCCGCCCCCGGGGCGAGGTCGCGCGGCGCCGAGAAGCCGTTGCCGAGCGGCCCGTTAGCCCAGACCCTCTCGCCCTTCCGCAGCTCGCAGAGGCGGTCGCTGCCGGGGCCGATCCCCTCGACCAGGAAGTCGAGCCGGGTGCCGCCCCCGCCGCTGCCGGCGTCGGCGACCGATAGCGCTCGCGGCAGGAACGGCCGACCGCCGCTCCGCTCCCAGTGGCGCTCGGCGGCGAGCATGTAGAACTGGCCCGGCGACGGCTCCGGGCCCGCGGCGTCGAGCAGCGAGAAGACCCGGTAGCCGCCCGAGCGGCGGCTCTCGGTCACCTCGCAGAGGCGGCGCCCCCATGGCGCGGTCATCGCTTTTGCTCGGCCCTCGTCGAGCCGTGGATCTCCTGCAGAGAGAGGACGCCCGCCTCGCCCTGCTTCTGGGCGGCGATCGCCCGTGCCGCGGCCGAGGCACCGGTCATCGTGGTCACGCAGGGGATGCCGTGGCGGACCGCGGCTGTGCGGATCGCCTGGCCGTCGGCGCGCGCGCCCGAGCCGGTCGGGGTGTTGATCACCAGGTCGCAGCGCCGCTCGCGAATCAGGTCGACGACGTTCGGCGAGCCCTCCCCCAGCTTGTTGATCCGGGTCGCCGGCACTCCCATCGAGGCGATCGATTGCGCGGTGCCGCGGGTCGCGATCACCTCGAAGCCGAGGTCGTGGAAGCGGGCGGCGATCTGGGTCGCCGCCGGCTTGTCGATGTCGGTGACGGTGATGAACACCGCCCCCTCGTTGGGCAGCGTCACCCCGGCGGCGGCCTGCGCCTTGGCGAAGGCCGTCGGAAAGTCGGCGGCGATCCCCATCACCTCGCCGGTGCTCTTCATCTCCGGCCCGAGCACCGAGTCGACACCCGCGAAGCGGGCGAAGGGCAGCACCGCCTCCTTGACGCTGATGTGGCCGGCCGGCGGCTCCGGCAGGTCCATCTCGGCCAGCCTCTCGCCCAGCATCAGCCGTGCCGCCACCTTGGCCAGCGGCGTGCCGGTCGCCTTGGAGACGAAGGGGACGGTGCGCGAGGCGCGCGGGTTGGCCTCGATCACGAACAGCTCGCCGGCGGCGATCCCGTACTGGACGTTGATCAGGCCGACCACGCCCAGCTCCAGGGCGATCCGCGCGGTCGTCTCGCGGATCTCCTCCAGCATCTCCTCGCCGAGGCTGAGCGGCGGGATCACGCAGGCCGAGTCGCCGGAATGCACGCCGGCCTCCTCGACGTGCTGCATGATGCCGCCGACGTGCACGTCCTCGCCGTCGGCGAGCGCGTCGACGTCGACCTCGATCGCGTTCTCGAGGAAGCGGTCGAGCAGCAGCGGGTGCTCCTGGTCGGCCTTCACGTTGGCCTCCAGGTAGGCGGCGAGGTCCTCGCTCGAGTAGCAGATCTCCATCGCCCGGCCGCCCAGCACGTAGGAGGGACGGACCAGCAGCGGGTATCCGACTCCCTCGGCGATCACCGCCGCCTCCTCGGCGGAGAGCGCGGTGCCGTAGGGCGGATGCTCGATCCCGAGCCGCTGCAGCAGGGCGCCGAAACGCCCGCGGTCTTCCGCCAGGTGAATCGCGTGAACAGGCGTGCCGAGCAGTCGCACCCCGGCCTCCTCCAGGGCCCGGGCCAGCTTCAGCGGCGTCTGGCCGCCGAACTGGACGATCACCCCCTCGGGGCGCTCCCGCTCGCACACCGCGAGCACGTCGGCGGCGGTCAGCGGCTCGAAGTAGAGCCGGTCGGAGGTGTCGTAGTCGGTCGAGACCGTCTCCGGGTTGCAGTTGACCATCACCGCGTCGCGACCCAGCTCGCGGGCGGTCATCGCCGCGTGCACGCAGCAGTAGTCGAACTCGATGCCCTGGCCGATCCGGTTCGGGCCGGCGCCGAGGATGACGATCGAGTCCCGCTCGCCGCGCCGCACCTCGGAGGCGACCGAGCCGTCCGGGCGGGGCCGCTCATGGGCCGAGTAGTAGTAGGGGGTCGCCGCCTCGAACTCGGCCGCGCAGGTGTCGACCGACTTGTAGGCGCGGGACAGTCCGGCGGTGCCGTCGCCCTCGGTCGCCAGGGCGCGCAGCTCGCGCAGGAACCAGCGGTCGACCAGGCAGCGCTCGTGCACCGCCTCGACCTCGGTCCCGCGGCGAAAGGCCTCCAGGATCAGGTCGAAGCGCCCGGCGCTGGGCATGGCGATCGCCGCCAGCAGCTCCTCCTCGCGGTCGGGCGCCCGCGGCGCCTCGTCCAGCTCGCGCGAGCGCATCGCCTTGGCGAAGGACTCCCGGAAGGTGCGGCCGATCGCCATCGCCTCGCCGACGCTCTGCATGTGGGTCGAGAGGCGGCCCTCGACGCCGGGGAACTTCTCGAAGGCAAAGCGCGGCACCTTGGTCACCACGTAGTCGATCGTCGGCTCGAAGCAGGCCATGGTCTTTTGGGTGATGTCGTTGGGGATCTCCTCCAGCGCATAGCCGACCGCCAGCTTCGCCGCCATCTTGGCGATCGGGAAGCCGGTCGCCTTGGAGGCCAGCGCCGAGGAGCGCGAGACGCGGGGGTTCATCTCGATCACCGCGACGTCGCCGCTCTGCGGCTCGACCGCGAACTGGATGTTGGAACCGCCGGTCTCGACCCCGACCGCGCGGATCACCCGGATCGCCTGGTCGCGCAACTCCTGGTAGAGGCGGTCGGTGAGCGTCTGCGCGGGCGCCACGGTGACCGAATCGCCCGTGTGCACTCCCATCGGGTCGACGTTCTCGATCGAGCAGACGATCACCACGTTGTCGTTGCGGTCCCGCATCACCTCCAGCTCGAACTCGCCCCAGCCGAGAACCGACTCCTCGACCAGCACCTGGTTGATCGGGCTGGCCGCGAGCCCCTCGGAGACGACCTGGCGCAGCTCGGTCTCGCTCTCCCCCACGCCGCCGCCCTGGCCGCCCAGGGTGAAGGCCGGGCGGACGATCGCCGGCAGGGCGATGCGGCCGTCGGCGAGCGCCGCCTCGACCTCGCCGAGGCTGCTCACGGTCAGCGACCAGGGGACACGCAGGCCCGCCTCGTGCATCGTGCGGCGGAACTCCTCGCGGTCCTCGGCGCGGCGGATCGCCGCCGCCTCGGCGCCGATCAGCTCGACCCCGAAGCGGTCCAGGGTGCCGTCCTCGTGCAGCGCCATCGCCAGGTTGAGAGCGGTCTGACCGCCAAGGGTGGGCAGCAGCGCGTCGGGCCGCTCCTGCTCGACGATCTTCGCCACCGGGCCGGGGAGCAGCGGCTCGACGTAGGTCGCGGTGGCGAACTCCGGGTCGGTCATGATCGTCGCCGGGTTGGAGTTGACCAGGATTACCTCGTAGCCCTCCTCCAGGAGCACCTTGCAGGCCTGCACGCCGGAGTAGTCGAACTCGGCGGCCTGGCCGATCACGATCGGCCCCGAGCCGACCAGGAGGATCTTGCCGATGTCGTCGCGTCTAGGCATCTGCCAGCTCGAGGAACTGGTCGAACAGGTGGCGGGCGTCGTGGGGGCCGGGGCCGGCCTCGGGGTGGTATTGGACGGTTGCCGCGGCTACATCGCGCAGCACCAGGCCCTCGACGGTGCGGTCGTAGAGGTTGAGGTGGGAGAGCTCGGCGGCCCCGAAGTCGGTCTGCCAGCGGACCGGCTCGTCGGCCTCGATCCGCGGCTCGCCGCCCGGCCCCTCGACCGCGAAGCCGTGGTTCTGCGAGGTGATGTCGATCCGCCCGCTCGCCAGCTCCTTGACCGGGTGGTTGGCGCCGCGGTGGCCGAACGGCAGCTTGAAGGTCCGCAGGCCGACGGCGCGGCAGAGCAGCTGGTGGCCGAGGCAGATGCCGAACAGCGGCTTGCGGCCGACCAGCTCGCGCACCGTGTCGACGACGTAGCCCAGAGCCGCCGGGTCGCCGGGGCCGTTGGCGAGGAAGACCAGATCGGGGTCCTCGGCGAGCACCTGCTCGGGGCTGCTGTCGCAGGGCAAGAGGGTGATCCGGCAGTCGCGCTCGCGCAGCTGGCGGACGATGTTGAGCTTGACGCCAGTGTCGATCCCGACCACGTGCGGGCCGTCGCCCTCGAGTCGGACCGGCTCGGAGGGGCTGACGGCGGCGGCGAGGTCGGCGCCGTCCATCGGCGGCTCGGCGGCGACCCGCTCGCGCCCCTCGGCCTCGTTCAGCTCGGCCGGGAAGATGCCGCCGCGCATCGCTCCGCGGTCACGAATGTGGCGGACCAGGGCGCGGGTGTCGACCCCGCCGATCGCGGGCACGCCGCAGTCGGTCAGCCAGTCGAGCCAGCCGCCCTCGGCGGTGGCGACGTCCTCGCCGTTCTTGGCGTCGCGCATCACCACGCCGCGGGCCTGGGCGCGGCCGGACTCCATCGCCGCGGCGGAGACGCCGTAGTTGCCGATCAGCGGATAGGTGAAGACGATTATCTGCCCGGCGTAGGAGGGGTCGGTGACCGACTCCTGGTAGCCGGTCATCGCGGTGTTGAAGACGACCTCGCCGGTGGTCGCGCCAGGATGGCCGCAGAGCTCGCCGTCGAAGCGGCTGCCGTCCTCGAGGAGGACGTAACCCGGCATAAAGCGTTCGCTGCGCGGGCCACGCAGGGAATCAGACTGTGATGCGCGCCCCGCTTCGCTCACTGCGCCACCCCCAGGGTGAAGCTGCGCAACCGGTAGGCGACCCGGCCGGCGGCAACGGTCATCAGCACCCGTCCGGTCAGCCTGCGCCCCGCGCACCAGGAGTTCTGCGAGCGGCTCTCGTAGCCCTCCTCGCCGACCGTCCACTCGGCGCCGAGGTCGCAGAGGGCTATGTTCGCCTCGCTGCCCGGGGCGAGGCTCGGCCGCTCGACGCCGAACGGCTCGGCGCCGCCGCTCAGCCTCTCGACCACGAGGGAGAGGTCGAGGACGCCGGGCAGGACCAGGTCGGTGTGGAGCGCCGCGAAGGCCGTCTCCAAGCCGGTCACCCCCATCGCCGCCTGCTCGAAGGGAACCTCCTTTTCCTCCGGCGCGTGCGGTGCGTGGTCGGTGGCGATGCAGTCGATCGTGCCGTCCCGCAGACTCTCGATCAGCGCCTGGCGGTCCGCCTCGGAGCGCAGCGGCGGGTTCATCTTGAAGCGGCGCGGGTCGAGGCTGCGAACCGCCTCGTCGGTGAGGCAGAGGTGGTGCGGGCTGGCCTCGCAGCTGATCCTCACCCCAGCGGCCTTGGCGGTCCGCACCGCCTCGACCGACTCGGCGGCGGAGAGGTGCTGGACGTGGATGCGACCGTCCTCGTAGCCGGCCAGGTCGGCGTCGCGGGCGATCATCGTCGACTCCGAGACCGAGGGGACGCCGGCCAGGCCGAGCGCCGCCGAGACCGGGCCCTCGTGCATGACGCCGTCGCCGGAGAGCTCCGGATCCTCCTCGTGGAGGGCGATCGTGCCGCCGCAGAGCCGCTGGTACTGGAGGGCGCGGCGGAGCACCCGAGCGCTGACGATCGGCAGCCCGTCGTCGCTGAAGCCGAGCGCGCCCGCATCGCGCAGCTCGGCCATCTCGGTCAGCTCCCCGCCCTCCATGTCGCGGGTCACCGTGGCGAGGAAGCCAACCGCGACCGAGGCCCCCTCGCGGGCTGCCTCGCGCAGGGCCTCGACGTCGGCGGGGGTGGAGACGGGCGGCTCGGTGTTGGCCATCGCGACGATGCCGCAGTAGCCGCCGGCGGCCGCGGCGCGACTGCCGGTCTCGATGTCCTCCTTGTGCTCCTGGCCGGGGACGCGCAGGTGGACGTGGGGGTCGAAGAAGGCGGGAAAGGCGTGCAGGCCCTCGGCCTCGACCTCCTCGGCGCCGTCCGCTGCGGCGGACCCGGGGGCGGCCAGCTCGGCGATTCGGCCGTCGCGGACGACGACGTCGTGGGCGCCCTCGATCCCGGCGATCGGGTCGAGCACGGTCGCGCCGCGTAGAACCACCGCGGCGCTCTCCGCGGAGCGCAGGTCAAGCAGATCGGCGAAACTCACGCCGGCTGCCCTATCGGGGTTTGCTCCCTCTCATTGGAGGCGGCCAGCAGCTCGTAGAGGATCGCCATCCGCACCACCAGGCCGGAGGCGACCTGCTCGGCGATCAGCGACTGCGGCGAGTCGATCGCCTCGCCGGACAGCTCGACGCCGCGGTTTACCGGGCCGGGGTGCATCAGCAGCTGGCCGGGGCCGAGGCGCCGCGCGTCGATCTGGAAGCGGGCTACGTACTCGCGGAGCGAGGGGACGAAGCTCTCCCCCATCCGCTCTTTCTGCAGCCGCAGCGCGTAGACGACGTCGGCCTCGCCCAGCCGCTCGAGCGAATGCGAGACCTCGCAGCCGAGCTGCTCGATCCCGCGCGGGATCAGCGCCGGCGGTCCGCAGACCGTCACCTCGGCGCCCATCGCAGCGAAGGCGACCAGGTTGGAGCGGGCGACGCGGCTATGGAGGACGTCGCCGACGATCCAGATCCGCTTGCCCTCGAGCGAGTGGATTCGACGGCGCAGGGTGAAGAGGTCGAGAAGCGCCTGGCTGGGGTGCTCGTGCTTGCCGTCGCCGGCGTTGACCACGGCCGCCTCGCTCCACTCGGCGACCAGCTGGGCGGCGCCGGCGTAGGGGTGGCGGATCACGATCGCCGTCGGGTCGTAGGCGGAGAGAGTCGCGACGGTGTCCTTCAGCGACTCGCCCTTGTCGACCGAGGAGCCGGCCGCCTTGACCGAGACGAGGTCGGCGGAGAGCCGCTTGGCGGCCAGCTCGAAGGAGGAGCTGGTGCGGGTGCTCGCCTCGTAGAAGAGGCTGACCACGGTGCGACCGCGCAGGGTCGGCACCTTCTTGATGTCGCGCCGGCCGACCTCGGCGAAGCTCTCGGCACGGTCGAGGATCGCCTCGATCTCGGGGCGCGAGAGCTGCTCGATCGCCAGCAGGTGCCTCATGCCAGAGCCTCCGCGGCCTGCGGCTCGGAGATCGTCACCCGGTCGACCTCGTCGGTCTCCTCGAGGCGGACGTTGACCCGCTCAGCGCGGGCGGTCGGCAGGTTCTTGCCGACGTAGTCGGGACGGATCGGCAGCTCGCGGTGGCCGCGGTCGCAGAGCACCGCCAGCTGCACCCGCTGCGGGCGGCCGTAGTCGAACAGCGCGTCGATCGCGGCCCGCACGGTGCGGCCGGTGAACAGCACGTCGTCGACCAGCACGACTGTTCGCTCGGCGAGGTCGAAGTCGAGGTGGGAGGAGTGGACGACCGGCTGCGAGGCGGGCGAGATGCCGCCGACGTCGTCGCGGTAGAAGGAGATGTCGAGGTCGCCGATCGGCACCTCCGCCCCGGTCAGCTCGCCGATCAGGGCGTGGAGGCGGCGGGCGATCACCGCGCCTCGGGTGTGGATGCCGACGATCGCCAAGCCGTCCGGCTCCGGATTCTTCTCGGCGATCTCGTGGGCGATCCGCCGCAGCGTTCGCCTCAGGTCGTCGCGCTCGAGCACGACCTTCTCGCTCACTCGGTTGCTCCTTCCTGGCCTCGCGGGACCGGGTTAAAGGACGCCGCAAGCCTAGCAGCGGGCAACGACGATTCGTGAGAGCCTGGGGACGTGAAGGCGGACGTTGCGGAGACGATCGCGCGGCACGAAGCTGCCGGGCGGCGGTTCGAGGCCGCTGGGGTCGGCAGCTTTGTGCTCGAGCAGGGCGAGGGTGACCCCGTGGTGTTGATGCATGGCGTTCCCGTCAGCTCGTTCTTGTACCGGAAGGTCACCCCGGAGCTGGCCAACCGGGGCTTGCGCGGGGTCGCCTTCGACCTCCCCGGGCTGGGGCTGGCGGGCCGCCCCGAGGACTTCGACTACGGCTGGAGCGGGCTGGCGCGATGGACGGGCGAGGCGATCGACGCGCTGGGGATCGAGCGCTGCCACCTGGTCGTCCACGACATCGGCGGGCCGGTCGGGTTCGAGTGGGCGGTGCGGAATCCGCAGCGGGTGCTTTCGCTGACCGCGCTCGACACGTGGGTCGATGCCGCCAGCTTCCACCGGCCCTGGCCGATGCACCCCTTCTCGATCCGCGGGGTCGGCGAGGTCTGGCTGCGCATGCTGCCGCTTGCGTTCAGGCGGGTCCACTACCTGGAGGGGATAGAGAACCGAGCCGCGGTGCCGAGCGCGGAGGTGGACGCCCACCTCGCCCTGCTGAAGCGCGGAGACGGCGGCCGTGCCTTTCTGAAGATCATGCGCGGCTTCGAGCTGACCGAGGCGAAGGAACGCTTCTACGTCGAGGGGCTCGCCGGCCGCCCTTTTCCCGCCCAGATCGTCTGGGGGAAGAATGACCGGATGATCGGCGAGCGGCACCGGCATCCACTGCAGGAAGCGCTCGGCGTCGAGGAGGCGACCATGCTGCCGGCCAAGCACTTCCTCCAGGAAGACCAGGCGCCGGCGGTCGCCGAGGCGGTCGCCTCACTCGCCGGCTGAGTCCCCCTCGCCGCGCTCGCGGGCGCCTTTGGCGACGAGGGTCGGCTCGCCCCGCTCCGGGAACGGGATCTCGACCAGGTCGAAGTCACGCGGGGCGACCGCTGGCTCGAACGTCTCGCGCGCCTCCTCGAGGATCTTGCCGACGTGATAGCGCGACGAGACGTGGACGAGGGCGAGCATCTTCACGCCCGCCTCGCGGGCCACCGCGGCGGCCTGGCCGGCGGTCGAGTGGCCGGTGTCGGCGGCCCGCTGCGCCTCCTCCTCGGCGAAGCTCGAGTCATGGACGAGCAGCTCGGCCCCCCGCGCCGCCTCGACCGTGGCGTGGCAGGGGGCGGTGTCGCCGGTGATCGCGAGCGTGCGACCGGGTCGGGGCTCCCCCATCACCTCGCCGGGTTCGACCCGCCCCGCGGCGCCGTCGACGCTCTCGCCTCGCTGCAGCGCCGCGAAGGCCGGCCCTTCCTCCACCCCGAGCCGCTTCGCGGCCTCTGGGTCGAAGCGGCCGGGCCGCTCGGCCTCGACCAGCGCGTAGCCGTGGCCGCGGACGCTGTGCTCGACCGGGAAGGGGCGGATCTCGGCGCCGTCGCGCGCCACGACGTCGCCGGGCTCCAGCTCGACCAGCTCCAGCTTGTACTTCACTTTGCCGATCACCCGGGCGAGGCTCTTCAGCAGGTCGGCGAGCCCGCGCGGGCCGTAGATCGTCAGCGGCCGCTCGCGCTCGGTCAGGTCGTAGGTCTTCAGCAGCCCCGGCAGGCCGAGGAAGTGGTCGGCGTGGAAGTGGGTGAAGTAGATCGCGTCGACCTGGACCAGGCCGAGCGAGCGCTGCATCTGGCGCTGCGTCCCCTCGCCGCAGTCGAACAGCAGCCGTTCGCCGCCGCGCGCGACCAGCACGCTCGCCGTGTTGCGTCGCGCTGAGGGCACGGCGCCGCCCGTGCCCAGGAATGCCACCGAGAGATCCACGGCCCGCGAGGATAAGCTGGTCGAGGAGCGCCCGTAGCTCAGCTGGATAGAGCGCCGCCCTCCGGAGGCGGAGGCCGCAGGTTCGAATCCTGCCGGGCGCGTTCCAGGAACTCGCGGTATTCGTCGAGGCGGCGACCACGCGGGAGAACCAGGTTGAGGTGCTCTCTGGGATCCACTTCGCGGTACCAGGCAGGCTCGTCGCCCTCGGAGGGCTCATGCCACTCGTAGGCGAACGCGCGGCCATCGCCGGTGAGGTGGATGTACCGCCGCGTCCACCGGTGCTTGTAGGCATGCAGGCGAGTGCCGTCGCTCAACTCGACCTCGAACATCCACATGAAGTCCTCGAGGAGGAGATCGATCAGCGGCTGCCAGTCGGGCTCACATGACCCGAGCGTCTTCCCCCTACGTCTTCTGGGCCTTCTCTTTCGTTCTCTGTGCGAGGTCATCGATCGAGCATCCCGGGACCGGAATCACGGAACAAGGCGCAGATGTGCCAATCCGGCGGCAGCATTGGAGAAATTCGTCACCGTCGCAGGCCGCCTTGGGGTCGTGTCTAATACGGGCCGATGAAGGAGGCCCTGACGACTCGGCCGCTGCGGGGGGCGCTTGCCGTTGTCGCGGTCGGCCTCGTCGCCACCGTCGCGGCGGCGGTGCTGGCCACCGACAAGCCGATCGGCAGCGCGGCGGAACTGTTCTGGGAGGCGAAGACGCCGCTGCCCGACTCCGGGCAGGCGGCGCTCCCCGGTGGCGGCACGATCGGGCTCTCGGAAGCCGGGATCCGGGTCACCGAACCGAACTTCAGCGGCTACCGGCTCTACCGCGTCGCCGCGGTGCTGACGATCGGCGCCGGCTCGGCGGTGGGCCAGGGCCGGGTTCGCTGCGCCACGCGGGTGCCCGGCAGCGCGCTCGTCGCCCACACCCCGGGCAGCCGCGCCGCCTACCCGCGCTCCAGCAGCGGCGAAAGCCTGACCAAGCAGGAAGTGCCGGAAGTGGTGCTGGTCGAGTTCAACTCGCACGGCACCGACCTCGCGGTGCTCGGGCTGGGCGACGCGTTCGACACCTTCACCGACCGCCGCGGCGTCGTCGTCAGCTGGGTGCCCTACCGCAAGGGGATCCAAGAGTGGCAATGGGGCCTGCCGCGCGGGCAGCCCGCCCAGCCGCTGGAGCTCGGCTTCGCCTCCTTCTGGCGCACCACCGCCACCCCGGCGGCCCGAATCTCCTGCACGGTCGAGTCCGCCGCCGGCTCGGCCTCGGTGCGCACCGCCGGCGAACTGCCCGTGGGTAACGGTTAGGGAGCGACCAGCAGCTCCGGGCCCTCGGCCGCCTTGCCGACCTTGTTCAGCTCCGGGTTCGCCGGGGTGCCTGCCATTCGCGCTGCCGGCAGCGGCGCGCACATCGCGACCGCGTCCTCTGCCTCGAGGTCGGGACGCAGCCAAGCCGCCTCGGCCTCGGGACTTGGCAGGATCGCCGGCATCCGATCGTGCACCTTTGCGACGACCTCGTTAGGCGTCGTGGTGACGATCGAACAGCTGTAGAGCCAGCCGTCGTCGAAGCCGCGGGCGCCGGCGTCCTCCCACTCCTTACGGGTGCAGATCCCGGCGAAGGCGAAGGGCTCGCCGCCGTCGACGGTGAAGCGCCACGGCTGGCGCGGCTGCTTCGGGTCCTCGGCCCTCATCCACTCGTAGAAGCCGTCGGCGACGATCAGGCAGCGGTGGCGGAACTTGCCGACCAGCGGCGCGTAGGCGCGGCTCGAGGTGAGGTTCTCGGCTTTAGCGTTGATCATCCGGTAGCCGACCTTGAGGTCCTTCGCCCAACGCGGCACCAGCCCCCAGCGCATCAGCCACGCCTCGCGCTCGCCCCGCGCCGCCGCCTCGGGGTCGGGCGAGGAGCGCACCGTCAGCACCTCCTGGGTCGGCGCGACGTTGAAGCGACCCATGCCGGGCGGCGCATCGCCCGGGGAGTTGCGCTCCAGCGAGCGTTCCAGCTCGACCTGGAAGCGGTCGGCGATCTTCTTCGTGTCCTTCGCGGTAACGGTGAAGCGGCCGCACATCAGGGCCTCGCCTCCGGGTGGTCGCGGTACCAGTCGATGGTACGGCGCAGACCGTCCTCCAGTCCGACCTCGGGGCGCCAGCCGGTCAGCTCGCGCAGCTTGGTCGAATCGACGAACTGGCGGTCGATCTCGCCGTCGGGGTTGCCGGTCCCCCGGAAGTCGGGATCGACGCCGCTGCCCGCCGCAGCGACGATCAGCTCGACTACCTCGCGCACCGCGTGGGGACGCTCGCCGCCGGCGTTGAACGCCTCGCCGGCCGCCCCGTCGCCGTCGAGCGCCGCGGCGATCGCCAGGTAGGCGGAGACCGCGTCGTCGACGTGGAGGAAGTCGCGCTCGGGGCTGCCGTCGGAGCGGATCGCGGGGCGGCGGCCGTCGAGCACGGCGGCCACCGTCTCCGGGATCAACCGCGAGAAGTTGAGATCGCCGCCGCCGTAGACGTTGGCGAAGCGGGTCACGGCGAGCGGCAACCCGTAGGCGTGGGCGTAGCTGCGGGCGACGACGTCGGCCGCCGCCTTGCTGGCGTCGTAGGGGTTGGCGGCACGCAGCGGGAAGTCCTCCCGGTAGGGCAGCTGCGGGCTCGGGCCGTAGGCCTTGTCGGAGGAGGCGAAGACGATCCGCTCGACCCCGTGCTCGCGGCAGGCTTCGAACACGTTCCAGGCGCCGCGCACGTTCGCCTCGAACGTCTCGAGCGGGGATCTCCGGGCCACCCCGACGATCGTCTGCGCCGCCAGGTGGAAAACCGCGTCGCAACCGGCCACCGCGCCGGCGACCGCCTCGGCGTCGCCCAGGTCGGCCTCGGCCAACTCGACCTCGCCGCCGATCCCCAGCAGCTCCAGCCCGGAGCGCCGCGGCCCACCGACGTCGGCCTCGCGGGGCGCGGGGCGGTCGAGCACCCGGACCGCCTCGCCACGCTCCAGCAGCGCCTTCGCCAGGTGGGAAGCGACGAAGCCGTGGCCACCGGTGACCAGCGTGCGAGTCACGCCCACGGCGCCTCGCCCGAGGCCCAGAGGTCGTTGAGCACCACCGCGTCCTTGTAGGTGTCCATGCAGTCCCAGAAGCCCTCGTGGCGGTAGGCCCGCAGCTGCCCGTCGGCGGCCAGCCGGGCGAGCGGCTCGCGCTCCAGCACGCTGCCCTCGTCCAGGTAGTCGAGGACGCCTGGCTCGAAGCAGAAGAAGCCGCCGTTGACCCAGCGCTCGCTGCGCGGCTTCTCGACGAAGCCCGCGACCCTGCCGTCGCCGTCCAGCTCGGCAACGCCCCATTGCAGGTGCGGACGGACCACGGTCATCGTCGCCGCCGCGCCGTGCTCGCGGTGGAACGCCAGCAGCGAATCGAGGTCGATGTCCGCGACCCCATCCGCGTAGGTCGCGCAGAAGGTCCCGTCGCCCAGCCGCTCGCCGAGCTGCGCGATCCGGCCGCCGGTCGGGGTGTCGAGCCCGGTGTCGACGCACTCGACCTCGACCCGGTCCGACCAGGACGCAGCGCCGGCAAACTCGGCGACCGCCTCACCCAGGTAGCCGGTGGCAAGCAGGAAGCGCTCGAACCCCTGCGCCGCGTAGATCCCGATCACGTGCCAGAGGATCGGCCGACCACCGATCTCGACCAAAGCCTTCGGCACGGACTCGGTTCGCGCGCGCAGCCGCGTCCCGCGTCCCCCGCAAAGGATCACCACGGGCGGTTTCATCGATGGGTGGTCAGTTGTGATGCCTACAGGGTCGTCAATCGACCACTCAGCCGCCGGCGACCGCCGGGAGGATCGTGACCTCGTCCCCCTCGCTGATCTGCGTCTGCAGGCCGTCCTGGAAGCGGATGTCCTCGCCGCTGACGTAGACGTTGACGAAGCGGCGCAGGTCGCCGTCCTGGGTGATCCGCTCGCGCAGGTCACCGTGCGCGTCGAAGACCGCGTCGAGCACCTCGCCCACGGTCGAGCCTGCAACCTCGAGCTCGGCCTCCCCCCCGGTCGCGGCGCGGAGCTGGGTCGGGATCTTCACGGTGACTGCCATCAGGCGATTACCTCCTGCTGCTGCGATTCGAACTCGGACTCGAAGCTGTCGAGATCGGGGTCAATCTCGTGCATGTGAAAACTATCGCGAGTCGCGTCGAGCGTCTTCAGCCCCTCGCCGGTGATGTAGACGACGACCCGCTCGCCGGCGCCGATCTCGCCGCGCTCGGCCAGCTTGGCGAGCACGCCGACCGTCACCCCGCCTGCGGTCTCGGTGAAGACCCCGGTCGTCTCGGCGAGCAGGCGGATCCCGGCGCGGATCTCCTCGTCGGTGACCGCGTCGATCGCGCCGCCTGTGCGCCGCGCCTGCTCGAGCGCGTAGGGACCGTCGGCCGGGTCGCCGATCGCCAGGCTCTTGGCGATCGTCTGCGGCTTCTGCGGCTTGCAGACCTCCCAACCCGCAGAGAAGGCGGTGGCGACCGGGCTGCAGCCCTCCGCCTGGGCGCCGTTGAAGACCGGCTGGGGGCCGGAGATCAGCCCCAGGTCGAGCCACTCCTGGAAACCGCGGCCGAGCTTGGTGAACAGCGAGCCCGAGGCGATCGGGCAGACCACCCGGTCGGGCAGCTCCCAGCCGAGCTGCTCGGCGGTCTCGTAGGCGAGCGTCTTCGAGCCCTCCGCGTAGTAGGGCCGCAGGTTGACGTTGACGAAGGCCCAGGGACGCGTTTCGGCGAGCTGCGTGCAGAGCCGGTTGACGGCGTCGTAGTCGCCGCGGACGCCGACCAGGTTCGTCCCGTAGACACCGGTGGCGAGCAGCTTCTGCTCCTCGAGGTCGGCGGGGACGAGCACGTAGGACTCGAGGCCGGCGGCGGCCGCGTGGGCGGCCACCGCGTTGGCGAGGTTGCCGGTCGAGGCGCAGGCGACCGTCTCGAAGCCCAGCTCGCGCGCCTTGGCGACCGCGACCGCGACGACCCGGTCCTTGAAGGAGTGGGTCGGGTTGGCGGCGTCGTTCTTGACCCACAGCTCGGCCTCGATCCCGAGCCGCTCGGCGAGCCGATCGGCGCGCAGCAGCGGGGTCAGGCCCGGCTCGAGCGGATCCCCGGGGCGCCCCTCGAAGGGGAGGAAGTCGGCGTAGCGCCAGATCCCCTGCGAGCCGGCCTGGATGCGGCGCTTGGCCTCGGCGGCGTCGAGCGAGGAGTGGTCGTATGCGACCTCCAGCGGGCCGAAGCAGTTCTCGCAAGCGAAGCTGGCATTCGGCTCGTACCGCGCCCCGCACTCCTTGCACTTCAAGCTGTCGACTGACATCCGATCCTTCCTTCTTGCCTTCAAAAAAAACCTCCGCCTGTGGGGCAGAGGTCCGATCGGACGCCTCCCCACATCTCCCAGGTCCTCGACGACCTGCTGGACTTGGCACCTCTCCCCGGACCGTTGGTCCGAGGTGGTTGCCGGGGCTTCGATGGGCCAGTCCCTCCACCCCTCTGGATGTGGCGCTTATGTTGGGAAGAACATTACCAGGGGCATTTCCGGACGGCCGCACCGCGCTCGACGGTTAACCTGTTGCAAGCCATGGACGCCCTGCCCGACGAGACGATGAGCCAGAACGATGCCGAACCTTCCGAAGCCGAGGCTGCGACGGGCCGGCCGGCGCGGCGAGCTCATCTCCGCAGCGCCGCAGCCTGAGCCGCAGGCGCCCGACGTCGAGCAGATCGACTCCTCCGGCCTGCGCTGGGTGAAGATCGAGCGCCCCGGCGCGCTGGAGCGCGCCTGGCTGGAGAGCCACTTCGACTTCCACGCCCTCGACCTCGAGGACGTCCTCTCCCGCAACCAGCGGCCGAAGATCGACGTCTACGACGACTACCTGTTCATCGTCCTGCACTTCCCGGTCTTCGACCCCGCCGCGGGGCGGCTCGGGGCCGGCGAGCTGGACCTCTTCGTCGGGCCGGGCTACCTGGTGACGATCCCCAACCAGCCGCTGCAGCCGGTCGAGTATTTGTTCGAGCGCTGCCGCGCCAAGGAGGAGCTGCGCGAGCAGCTCTTCTCGCGCGGCTCCGGCTACCTGCTCTACCGGCTGGTCGACGACAGCTTCGACTACTGCTTCCCGATGCTGCGCAAGATCGGCAACAAGCTCGACGCGCTCGAGGACGAGATCTTCGAGGGCCGCTCGGAGGAGGTCGTGCGCGACATCTCCAACGTCAAGCAGGAGATCATCAACTTCCGCAAGGTGATCCGCCCGCAGCGACCCGTCCTGCGTGACCTCGAGAAGGTCAAGCAGCGCTACCTGGCCCCCGACCTCGACTTGGAGATCTACTTCGACGACATCGTCGACGCCCACGAGCGGATCTGGGACCTGCTCGAGAACTACAAGGAGGTCGCGGTCGCGCTGGAGGAGACCAACGAGGCGGTGATCTCCCACCGGCTCAACGACATCCTCCGCGTGCTCACCTCGATCAGCGTCATCGTCCTGCCGCTCACCCTGCTGGCCAGCCTCTGGGGGGCGAACGTCGGGGTCCCCGGCGAACACGAGATCGGCGGCTTCTGGGTGCTGCTCGGCGCGATGGCGGCGATCCTGGTCGGGCTGGTCGCCTACTTCCGCAGGCGCGGCTGGCTGTAATCAAGCGCCGCCTCCTCAGCCGCCCCCGGACGCGAAGCGGAGGAGGCGGCGACTTTGATTCCCGCGTCCGGGGGCGGCTTGGTCTCTCATAGGATGCGAGGTCAGTGGCCAACTTTCGGATTTGGGCGCCCTGGCGCCTCGCCTACGTGAAGGACGCGGCAAAGGACAACGAGGAGCAGTGCATCTTCTGCGCCAAGCCGGCGGCGGACGACGACGAGGCGAACCTGATCGTCCACCGCGGCGAGCGCTGTTTCGTGATCCTCAACCTCTTCCCCTACACCAACGGCCACCTGATGGTCGCCCCCTACGAGCACCTCGGCCGCATCCAGGAGCTGCCGGCGGAGACGGTCGCCGAGATGATGGCGCTGGCGCAGCGGGCGATGAGCCGACTCGAGGACGTCTATGAGCCGCACGGCTACAACGTCGGCTTCAACCAGGGGCGGGTCGCCGGCGCCGGGGTCGAGCACCACATCCACCTCCACGTCGTCCCCCGCTGGGGCGGCGACACCAACTTCATGCCGGTGATCTCCGACACCAGAGTGATGCCGCAGACCCTCGAGCAGAGCTACGAGGCGCTGAAGGGGGCGTTCTGATGACCGCCGCCCCGCTCGCCCCACCCGAGATCTTCAAGGCCTACGACATCCGCGGCGTCTACGGCGAGCAGATGGACGAGACGACGGCGCTTGCGGTCGGCCGCGCCTTCGCCCGGGTGCTGGCCCGGCTGCGCGGCAAGCGGCCCGGCGAGCTGCGGATCGGGCTCGGCCGCGACATGCGCCTCACCGCGCCGGCGATGGCGGCAGAGCTGCGCGACGGCATGGTCTTCGAGGGCGCCACGGTGCTCGACGCCGGCATGGTCGCCACCGAGATGCTCTACCAGCTGGTCGGCTCGCGCCAGCTGGACGGCGGCGCGATGGTCACCGCCTCGCACAACCCGAAGGCCTACACCGGCGTCAAGCTGGTCCGCGAGGGCGCGCTGGCGCTCTCCGGCGACGCCGGGATCGGCGACGTGCGGCGCGAGGTCGAAGCCGGCCTCGGCCCCGCCCCCGGCGACGGCGCCTTCGAGGAGGTCGACGTCTGGGAGGAATACCGCGAGCGAGCCCTCTCCTTCATCGACCCGGGAGCGGTTCGCCCGATGAAGCTGGTGGTCGACGGCGGCAACGGGATGGCCGGGCCGATGGTCGGCCCGATCCTGCGCCGGCTCGGACTCGATTTGGACGAGCTGTACTTCGTGCCCGACGGCGAGTTCCCCGACCACGAGCCGAACCCGCTGCTGGAGGAGAACCGCCAGCTGATCGAAGAGCGGGTGCGGGCGGTCGGCGCCGACCTCGGCATCGCCTGGGACGGCGACGCCGACCGCTGCTTCTTCATCGACGGCGAGGGAAGCTTCTGCGACGGCGACTTCGTCTGCGCCCTGCTCGCCCGAGCCGCCCTGGCGAAGAGCCCCGGGGCGACGATCCTCTTCGACCCGCGCTCCAGCCGCGCCGTCCCCGATCTGGTCGCGGTTGAGGGCGGCCGCTCGGCCCTCTCGCGGGTCGGCCACGCCTACTTCAAGGCACGGATGCGCGAGGAGGAAGCGGCGTTCGGCGGCGAGGTGTCGGGGCACTACTACTTCCGTGACTTCTGGTGCGCCGACTCGGGGACGATCCCGGCGCTGCTGATGCTCGAGCTGCTCTCGGTCGACGGCCGCACGCTGGGCGAGCTGATGGCTGAGTTTCGCTCGCGCTACTTCATCTCCGGCGAGATCAACTCCGAGGTGGCCGACCAGGAGGCGAAAATGGAGGAGATCGCGGCCCGCTATTCCGACGGGGAGATCGACCGGCTCGACGGGATCTCGGTCGACTACCCGAAGTGGCACTTCAACGTCCGCCCCTCCAACACCGAGCCGCTGCTCCGCCTCAACCTCGAGTCGCTCGTCTCACCTGAGGACATGGAGGCGAAACGCGACGAGGTGCTGGGGTTAATCCGGGCGTGAGCCTGACGCCGGAGCAGGCGCTGGAGCAGGCCGCGCTGGCCGGCATCCACCGCCTCCGCATCCCCACGCCGTTCGCGGTCGGGCGGGTCAACTGCTACCTGCTCGAGGACGAGCCGCTGACCCTGATCGACACCGGGCCCAACTCGGGCAAGGCGCTGGACGAGCTGCAGGGCCAGCTCGCCCAGCGCGATCACTCGATCGACGACCTCGAGCTGGTCATCCTCACCCACCAGCACATCGACCACCTCGGCCTGGTCGAGATCGTCGTCGAGCACTCCGGCGCCGAGGTGGCGGCGCTCGGCCTCGCCGCCGGGCGGCTCGCCGGCTTCGGCGAGGAAGCCGAGCGCGAGGACTCCTTCGCGGTCGAGCTGATGCTGCGCAACGGCATCCCGCAGGAGGTCGCCTACGCGCTGCAGAGCGTCTCGCGCAGCTTCCGCGGCTGGGGGGCGAGAGCGGAGGTGACTCGGCCGCTCGAGGACGGCCAGGCGATGCCCTTCCGCAACCGCACCCTGCAGGCGCTGCATCGGCCCGGTCACAGCCCCTCCGACACGGTCTTCTGGGACGAGCAGCGCCGCATCCTGATCGCCGCCGACCACCTGATCGCACACATCTCCTCCAACCCGCTGATCACCCGGCCGCTCGACGGCTCCCAGCGCCGCACCCAGGCGCTGGTCACCTACATCGAGTCGATGAAGAAGACCAGGGAGATGCCGGCCGAGATCGTCCTCTCCGGCCACGGCGAGCCGATCACCGACCACGTCGCGCTGATCGACGAGCGACTCGCCAAGCACGAGCGCCGCAAGGAGAAGATCTACGCGCTGATCGCCGAGCGACCCAGCACGGGCTACGAGGTCGCCCAGGCGATCTGGGGCAACGTCGCCGTCACCCAGGCCTTCCTGACGCTCTCGGAGGTGATCGGCCACGCCGACCTGCTGGTCAACGAGGGACGGGTGCGCGAACTCGACGACGGGGAGGTGATCCGCTATGAGGCGACCGGGTAGGCGCGCCACCAAGAAGCGGATGCTGCTGATCGTCAACCCCTACGCGACGACCGTCTCCGACCGGCTGAAGAACCTGGTCGTCTACGCGCTGCAAGGTCGTTTCGAGGTCGAGACGGTCGACACCGAGGCGCAGAACCACGCGATCGAGATCGGCCGCGAGGTACGCGACCGCGGCTACGACGTGGTCGTCGCCTTCGGCGGCGACGGCACCCTGAACGAGGTCGCCAACGGCCTCGCCGGCACCGACGTGCCGGTCTCGGTGCTGCCCGGCGGCTCGACCAACGTGGTCTGCCGCACGCTCGCGATCCCCAACGACGTGGTCGACGCGACCGAGCACCTGCTCGCCCTGGTCGACGACTGGGAGCCGCGCAAGATCGACCTCGGCAGGGTCGACGACCGCCGCTTCGTCTTCTCCTCCGGGGTGGGGATCGACGCGACCGTCGTGCGCCGCGTAGACGCCCACCCGCGGCTCAAGTCGCGCGCCGGCCACTATTACTACAGCTGGGCGGCGATCTCGGCCTTCTACCGGCAATACATGGTCAATCCGGTGCGACTGCGGGTCGAGGCCGACGGTCGCAGCTGCGAGGGCGTCACCGCCCTCGCCCAGAACTCCGACCCCTTCACCTACTTCGCCAACTCGCCGATCCGCGTCTGCGAGGGGATCGCGATCGACGACGGCACCCTCTCGCTCGCCGTGCTGAAGCGCGCTGCGCAGCGCGACATGCCGACCCTGATCTCGCGCCTGTTCAGCGAGCGGCGCCCCGCCGCCCGCCACCGGCAGGTCGAGCACTTCGACGACGTCGTCGCGGCCAACGTCGCCTCGATTTCGGAGACCAAGGACGGCATCACCCGCCCCTTTCCCGTCCAGGTCGACGGCGAGTACATCGGCGAGCGGACGCGGCTCGAGCTGAGCGTCGAGCCGGGTGCGCTCACGATCGTCGCCTAGGCCCACGGAACGTATTGGTGGGTGTGGGTAGGGGGCAGAGCGTCTTGTACTTTTTTTGCGGCGACAACCTCGGACGGCCGTCCACTGTCTTCAAAAAAAAGTTAAGCGGAGCCCCCTGCCCACACCCCGCCCAACGTTCAGGAAGGCGTGATCCGGTAGGCGTCGAAGACGCTCTCGACGTTCCTGAGGCGCGAGATGCACTGCTTGAGCTGCTCGGTGTCGCCGACCTCGACCACGAAGCGGTTCTTCACCATCGGGTGCCTGGTCATGCAGCTGGCGCCGAGGATGTTGATCCCGGCCTCCGAGAAGGTGCGCGAGAGG
>Ga0210144_1000135_pt1 | contig 42310 bp, 23 predicted proteins | sample Muzzi_PWA_D2_FD_185532 | JGI IMG/M metagenome (GOLD analysis project Ga0210144, IMG submission 185532) | Wetland microbial communities from San Francisco Bay, California, USA, that impact long-term carbon sequestration - Muzzi_PWA_D2 (SPAdes) | ecosystem: Environmental > Aquatic > Marine >...
ACCGCCAGGATCAGGTCGACGGGCGGGCCGGCGGCCACGCGGTCGGCTTCGGGGTCGATCCCTTCGACGACCAGCTCGACGGACACCGCGTCGACCGCGGTCACCCGGGCGGTGCCGATCCCCTGGCCGAGAACTCCGGCGCGGAGCTTCCGCCCGGGGGCGACTCCGAGGACGCGCCGAAGATGCTCCGCCCGCCGGCCGGTCAGGCGGACCCAGCCGCCGGGACCGACCTGGCGGGGCTCGATGAGGAGGAGGTTCACAGGGTCGCAGGCCTCAGGCCGCCCAGGCTAGTGCGCCGCGGCCCGGGGGACGTAGGCGCCCTCTTCGAAGCGCTCGAAGAGCTGGTCCAGAAGGGGGTGGTGGATCGGGGCCACGACCCCTTCCCCGCTCTCCGCCAGCGGCTCCAGGTTGCGCTCCGCCACGTAGGTCGTGTGGCTCACCCCGTCCGGTAGCACGTGGTACCAGGGCCGGTCCCGGGGCGGGCGGCTCTTGGCCATCTGCTCGTACCACTCTTCGGTGCCGGAGAAGACCGGGTCGACGTCGAACACCACGCCCCGGTAGCCGAACAGGCAGTGGTGGATGAGCTGGCCGACGCCGAAGCGGGCGCGGTCCGGTTCTTGGCTCACGAACCCACCTCCCGTGCCGGGTCCGTGCCCTGGTCGGCACCTGGGCCCGCAGCTTGACCCGCCTTTGGGCCCGCTCCTTGGTCGACGCCGGCCAGGATCGACCGCTCCGCGTCCAGCCGGGCTTCCGCCGCGGCGATCAGGTCCTCGAAGCCCCTCCGCTTCAGGGCCGACACGGCGACGCCGTCGTAGCGCGCGGCCAGCGCCCGGGCTTGGCCCGGCGGCAGGAGGTCCGCCTTGTTGATCACCACGAGGCGGGGGATCTCTCCCAGGTCGAGCTCTTCGAGCAGGTCGGTCACCGCCCGGAGCTTCTGCTCCAGGTGGTCGTCGGCGCCGTCGACGATGTGGAGCAGGAGGTCCGCGTCCCCCAGCTCTTCGAGGGTCGCCCGGAAGGCGGTCACCAGGTCCTTGGGCAGGTCGGCGATGAAACCCACCGTGTCCGTGATGATCACCTCGCCCTCGCGGGGGAAGCGCAGCCGCCGGCTGGTCGGGTCGAGGGTCATGAAGAGCTGGTCCGCCGCCTCGACCTCGCTGTCGGTCATGGCGTTCAAGAGGGTCGACTTGCCGGCGTTGGTGTAGCCGACGATCGAGAGCACCGGCAGGGGCGACTCGCGGCGGCGGCGGCGGCGCACGTCGCGGCTCTTCGAGAGCTGTTCGATCTGCTTCTCGAGCTTGCGGATGCGGTCGTTGATCCGCCGGCGGCCGATCTCGAGCACGGTCTCGCCGGGGCCCCGGCCACCGATGCCGCCGGTCAGCCGGGAGAGGCCCTCGTCCCGGGCGGTCAGCCGCGGCAGCGAGTACTTGAGCTGGGCCAGCTCCACCTGCAGCTTGCCGTCCCGGCTCCGCGCCCGCTGGGCGAAGATGTCCAGGATGAGCTGGGTGCGGTCGATCGCCTTCAACCCCGTGGCGTCCTCGAACGAGCGCGCCTGGCCGGGCTTCAAGTCGATGTCGAAGATCGCCACGGTCGCCCGCCGGCGCATCCCTTCGAGCACGATCTCCTGGAGCTTGCCCTTCCCCACCACGGTCTTCGGATGGACCTGGAAACGCTTCTGGCGCATGGTGCCGGCGACCTCGACGCCGGCCGCGCCGACCAGCTCCAGGGTCTCTTCGAAGTGTTCGTCATTGGGCACGACGCCGATCACCAGGGCGCGCTCCTTGCCGCCCCGGGCGCCGGCGCGGGTGGCGCGGGAGAGCTCGGCTTCGAGGGCGCGGATGGTGTTCTGGAAGTCCAGGTCCAGCCGGTGGACGTCCGGTGCCTCGACACGGATGAACGGGTCGCCGACCGGCTCGCCCTCCTCGTGCTCGCGGGAGACCTCCGCCGGGTCCAGGTAAGCCACCTCCACCCGCCCCGCCCGGCCCTCGTCGTCCGCCTCGACCATGGCGACCAGGTCGAGACGCAGGAGCGCCAAGTCGTTCAGATCGTCGCGGGTCAGGGGCTCGCCGCGCAGGTGGGTGTGGACCAGGCGCAGGCCGCGGAAGCGGCCGGTGCCGCCGCGCAGGCGGCCGATGTCCGGCAGGACGAGCTGGTGGGCGTCGCCGACGATGACCTCTTCGACGCTTCCCTGGCGCGAGAGGAGAACGCCGACCTGGCGCCCCAGATCACGCGACGTCTCGGCCAGGTGACGGGCGAGCTCGGGGGAGACGACGTCGTGGGGGGAGACCCGCCGGCGAAAGGTCCGTTCGAGCGCCCGCCGCTGGGAGGTCTTGATGCCGCTGGTGTTGCCTTCGATCTTCTGAGAGATGGGAGTCCGCTCCTGCTGGGTTGCCCGTCACTTCCCGGCCGTATGTGGCGACGAATCGTCTGTACTCAGTAGAACGGTCCGCTGCTCGGCTTGCTTCCCGGGAGGGGTGCGCGGGTGGGAGCACCGGTCGGTCGGAAGGACCGGAGGCCCCGGGGGCCGGCTCGCGTGAACACACTCCGGGGGGCGGCGCTCGCCTGCCCGAGCGCCCGCGACAGGCCGTCCAGCACTGGCAAGGTCCTCGTGGGCGCGGGCGTCGAGCACCCGCCGGGGCCTCCGGTCCTTCCGACCGACCTCCCCGCCACGGGGGAACGGACTCGTCCGCCGGACCGCTCCGCCCCCTCCCCGGAAGTGCCAGGGGCTTCGTCCGCCCAGGCCGGCCAGGCTGCTCGACCGGCAAGGCGGGCGCGCTCCTCGACGCCCTCTGGACGGAGCCCCCCGAACCGCTCCCCCATGCGCAACGATCGTTGCCGTACCGGAGCAAGGTCGTCGCGCTGCCCATCCGCACCGGTCGGGAGAGGTGTTACCGATCACGGGACACCGCCCTCCACTCTTCTTCCCCCAACATCTCGTGGTGCGGGGTGGAGGGGTGAACGGCCCGCATGCGGAGCGGGTCGGGAGGCCCCGCTGGAGGGCGTCGAGGAGCGCGCACGCGAGAGAGCTTGAACTGCCGGCGCGGCCCGGCGCGCTCCGAGCCCCGAGGCGCACGTTGATCCCCCAACCGTCCAGTTCGTGCGCCGTCCCGGAGGCGGGGCCTCCCGACCCGCTCCCGGCAGACGCCTCCCCTACCTCAACAGCTCCCGCAGCTCGTGCAACAGGTTCAGCGCATCGAGCGGCGTCATCCGGTCGAGCTGCGCCTCCCGGAGCTTCTCGGTCACCTTCTCCTCGGCCACCGTGAACAACCCGAGCTGCCCCTGCCGCGCCGCCTGCTTCGGCGCCCGCTTCCCCCGGGCGATCCGCGGCTTGCCCGTCAGGTCGTACTCCTGGGCCTCGAGATTCCCGAGCACCTCCTCCGCCCGGTCGAGCACATTGGGCGGCAGCCCCGCCAGCCGGGCGACCTGGATGCCGTACGACTTGTCCGCGCTCCCCGGCACTACCCGGCGGAGGAAGACGATCCGGTCCTCCCACTCCTTGACCGACATCGTCCGGTTGACCACCCGCGGCAAGAGCGCCGCCAGCTCGGTCAGCTCGTGGTAGTGCGTAGCGAACAGCGTCTTCGGCCGGCCGCGTCCTTCATGCAGATGCTCGACGATCGCCCACGCCAGCGACAGCCCGTCGAAGGTCGCGGTCCCCCGCCCCACCTCGTCCAGGATCACCAGGCTCTCGGAGGTCGCGTGGTGGAGGATGTTGGCGGTCTCGATCATCTCCACCATGAAGGTGGACTCGCCTCGGGCCAGGTCGTCGCTCGCGCCGACACGGGTGAAGATCCGGTCGACGACGCCGATCTCGGCCGCGTCCGCGGGGACGAAGCTCCCCGCCTGGGCCATCAGGACGATCAGCGCCACCTGCCGCAGGTAGGTCGACTTGCCCCCCATGTTCGGGCCGGTGAGGACGACGATCTGGGCGCTCTCGCCGTCCAGGTCCGTGTCGTTGGGCACGAACGTGTCCGAGGTCGCCGCCTCGACCACCGGGTGGCGGCCTTCGTCGATCCGGATCGGCCCGCCCGCCAGGCCCATGGTCGGCTCAACATAGCGGTGACGCACGGCGACCTCGGCCAGGGAGGCGAAGGCGTCGAGCGCGCCGATCGAGCGCGCCGCCCCTGTGAGCGCCGGACCGGCCGCCACGATCTCCGCCACCAGGCGCCGGAAGTGCTCCTCCTCCAGGGCGAGCTGGCGCTCCTCGGCCGAGAGGATCTTCTCCTCGAGCTCCTTGATCTCCGGCGTGACGTAGCGCTCCGCGTTGACCAGGGTCTGCTTGCGGATGTAGTGCTCCGGCACCAGGCCGGAGTTCGCCTTGGTGACCTCCACGTAGTAGCCGAAGACCTTGTTGTAGCGGATCTTGAGGGAGCCGATGCCGGTGGCCTGCCGCTCGCGCGCCTCGAGCGCCAGGATGTGGCGCTTCGAGTCCCGGGCGAGGGATCGGTTCTCGTCGAGCTCCGGGTCGATCCCCTCGGCGATCACCCCGCCGTCCGACAGCTTGGCGGCCGGCTCCACCTCGAGCATGCGGACGAGCTGCTCCGCGAGCGACACCACCGGGTCGGTGGCCGCCAGCGAAGCCAAGAGCTCCGAGGCCTCGGACGGCGGGCCGTCGAGCTCCGCGAACAGTCCGGGCAGCTCCCCCAGGCTGTCGCGGAGCGTCGCCGCCTCCCGTGGCGTGAGGCTCCCCAGCACCGCCCGGGACAGCATCCGCTCGAGATCCCCCACCCGCCCCAGGCGCTCGCGCAGTCGCTCGCGGAGGGCGCCGTCCTCGACCAGCACCCGCACGGCCCGGTGGCGGCCGGCAATCGCCTCCGGGTCACGGAGGGGCCGGCGGAGCCAATCCCGAAGCATCCGGCCGCCCGGGGCGGTGGCGGTGCGGTCGAGCACCGCGGCGAGGGTGCCCTTGCGCCCGCCCTCGCGCAGGGTGCGGAAGATCTCGAGATTGGCCAGGGTCGTCGGGTCCAGGACCAGGCGCTCCCGGTGGTCGCGGACGGCGAGCTCGCGCACGTGGTCGAGGGCACTGTGCTGGGTGTCGCGGGCGTAGGCGATGGCGGCGCCCGCCGCCTCCACCGCCGGCTCGCCGTCCGACAGACCGAAGCCGCGCAGGGTCGACACCCCGAGCTGTCGCTCCAAAAGGTCCGCCGCCCGCCGCACGTCCGGCCAGCGGTCGGGTCCCAGGGGGGAGAGGCAGGGCCCGCCGCTCGCCTGCCGGCCCTGGTCGAGCCACCCGGTGATCTCCTCCGGTAGCGCCGGGCTGTCGGCCTCGCGGCCCTCCCGGTAGAGCACCTCGCGGGGCGCCAGCACCCGCAGGTCGTCGACCGCCTCCTTCGGATCGGCCCACCGCCGGACGAAGAAGAGGCCCGTGGAGACGTCGAGGAAGGCGCCGGCGCCACCGTCCGCCGGGTCGTCCCGCCAAGCGACGCTCGCCAGCAGGTTCTCCTCCTTGCCGTCGAGGAGCGCCGGCTCCGACAGCGTCCCGGGGGTGACGACGCGGGTCACCTCTCGCTTGACCAGCCCCTGCGCTTCCGCGGGGTCCTCCACCTGGTCGCAGATCGCCACCTTGTAGCCGGCCTCGAGCGCCTTGCCCAGGTAGGTCTCGAGGGCGTGGTAGGGCACCCCGCACATGGGCACCTCGCTCTCTTTGCCCTTGTGGCGGGCGGTGAGCGTCACCTCGAGCACCGGCGCCGCGGTGCGGGCGTCGTCGAAGAAGAGCTCGTAGAAATCCCCCATCCGGTAGAACAGGAGGGCGTCCGGGTTCTCCGCCTTCGCCTCCAGGTAGTGGCGGAGCATGGGGGTGAGCTGGGTCGTCGCGGCCTTCGGCATGAACGCGAAAGTATACTGCCCGGATGAGCTCTTCCTCGCCCGCCGGAGACGGTGCCGACGACGCCCCGCGCCCCGTCGGTCAGACCGTCCGGCAGCAGGCGGATGACCTGTTCGCCGAGGCCGAGCGCCCCGCGTCGGACGCCCTCCTCCTGGCCATGGACACGGCCTCGCCGACCGTCAGCGTAGCGGTCGGACGGGATGGCGTCTGCCTGGCGGAAAGGTCGGTGGCGCTCCGGCGCTCGTCCGAGTCGCTCCTCCGCCTGGTCGACGAGGCGCTCGGCGAGGCCGGCGTCTCCCTGGGCGACCTGGACGGGGTCGTCGCCCTGCGCGGCCCGGGGAGCTTCACCGGGCTCCGGGTCGGCCTCGCCACCGTCCTCGGCCTGCACCAGGCGCGCGGGCTTCCGGCGACGGCGCTGCCCACCCTGGAGGTGATCGAAGCCGCCGCCCGGGCCGCCCGGCCGGGGTGCCGTGGCACCGTGGCGAGCGTGGTCGACGCGCTCCGCGGCCAGTGGTTCACCCAGCTCTTCCCCGCGCCGGGGCTTGATCAGCTGAGGGACCAGGATGGCGACCGGAATCGGGAAGCCAATCGGGCCGGAGATCCGACGGAGGCCGCGATCCTCACCCCGGAGCAGGTCGCCGCACGCCGGCCGGCCCTGGTCGCCGGGTTTGGTGCCGCCCGCCTCGCCGCCGACACCACGTGGCCCGAAGAGTGCGAGGTGCTCGATCTGACGGACCTGACGGGCCGGTCAGCTCCGGCGGACCGGCCCGCCCGAGCTTCGATCCCGGCCGCAGGCGGTCTGCCCCCAGCCGCAGGCGCTCGGACCTTGGCCGCCGCGGCGCTCGCGCTTCACGCCCGCCCGCCGCGCCGGCCGCCTGCGTGGCACCCCGGCACCCTCACCGCGCCGCTCTACCTGCGGCCACCCGCGGTCACCCTCCCCAAGAGCGGACCATGATCCGGCACGGCGGGGGTGGCGCGCAGGATGCCGACCCACTCCGGGCCCCTGACCTCCGCGCCGCCCGGATCGCCGACCTCCCCGACCTCGCCCGTCTGGAGGCGGCCAGCTTCGACAACCCCTGGTCGGAGAACCTGCTGCGGCTGGAGTTGGACTCCCCCCATTCGGTCGTCCTGGTCGCCCGCTTCGGATCGATCGGATCGATCGGATCGATCGACGGCAGCCACCGGCAAGCGGACCCCGAGCAGGCCGAACCCGGAAACCCCGTGACGGACGGTGCGGAGGGCTACGCCGCCCTCCGGCTGATCGCCGACGAGTCCGAGCTCCTCCGGGTGGCGGTCCGTCCCGAGGGTCGTGGGCATGGCGTCGGCCGCGCTCTGATCCAGGCTGGCCTCCGTGAGGTCGGGCGGCGGGGCGCCACCCGGTGCTTCCTCGAGGTCCGCCGGAACAACACGGCCGCCATCACGCTCTACCGCGCCCTCGGGTTCGAGGAAACCGGCCACCGCCCGGGTTACTACTCGGACGGCCAGGACGCCCTTCTGATGGGCTGCCGGGTGCCCCTCGGCAGACGGCCGTGAGCCCTCCGCGGAGGGACCGCGGACCGTCTTGCCCGGCGCCCGGGCGGATGGTATGGTGACGTCACCGCGAGGACCATGAAGCTCCTTCCGGAACATCCCTCAGACAAGTTGACCCAGGCGGCGGGACCGTGTGTCTCGACCGGAATCGGTGCGCGTTGAGCGTCCAGCGCCCAGCAGCGTCTCCGACCCTCTCCCCTGGACTCTCTCGGCATCCACGCCCGGCCGCGGCCAGCTCATCGGTCCGCGAGACGGCCCCTGGCCGGCCCACGCTCATCCATACCCTGAAGGAGGATCATCGATGACCGCCGAAGACCACGATGCGCTTGCGCGCGAGCTCCTCGAGTCCGACAGTGAATTCCGTCGTCTGCACGAGGACCACCAGGAGTGCGAACGGCGCCTCGAGGAGCTCAACGCCAAGTCCCTCCTCTCCCAGGAGGACGAGATCGAGGAGAAGAAGCTCAAGATTCACAAGCTCGCCCTGAAGGACCGCATGGAACTGCTCCTGCGCGCGCACGATCCGGTCCGGGCGACGGCCTGACGCCGCGCACCGCCACCAGATCCCGACCACCGGTCGAGCCACCGACCGGTCGACACCAGACCCCTCCGATTCCCCGATAGACTCCCGGGGAACAACCGGAGGGGTCGGCTCGTTCTGTCCTCCGGAATCGCCCGGATTCACCAGAACCGATACCCCGCACCGCCGGCCGGGAAGACCCGCCCGCAACCGGAAGTAAGACCGAGCGAGACACCGAATCGATGCGATTTGCCCGTGAAGCCCGACCCTTCGTCCTCCCATTCGCCCTGGCGGCGGGTTTGCTGGTCGTCTTCGGCCACCCGTACTGGGCGCTGGCGGCGGCGGCCGTGGCCCTCGCCGTCCTCCTGTTCTTCCGCGATCCCCGGCGCGTGCCCGGCGGCCCGGACGACGCGGTGCTCGCAGCGGCCGACGGGCTGATCACGCGGGTCGAGCCGGCCGAGGACGCGGCTGTGGGCGACGGAAACTATCAGCGCGTCGTGACGTTCCTCTCGGTGTTCGACGTTCACGTCCAGAAGGTGCCGAGCGCGGGGAAGGTGATCGCCTCGAGCTACACCCGCGGACGCAAGGTGGCGGCCTTCCGCGAGGACGCCGGCGAGGTGAACGAGCAGCACCTGACCGTGGTCGAGCGACCGAACGGCGACCGGGTCGGCGTGCGCCAGATCGCCGGCCTCCTGGCCCGCCGCGTGGTCTGCTTCCTCGGCGAAGGCGACGCGGTCGAGCGCGCCCAGCCGATGGGGCTGATCAAGTTCGGCTCGCGGGTCGACGTGCTGGTGCCGGCGAGCTACCGGGTGATGGTGGCGAAAGGGGACCGGGTGAAGAACGGACAGACAGTGATCGCCCTGCCTCCGGAGACCGCGTCCTGATGCCGCACCGCGAGGGCCGCGAGCGCTCGGCTCGGCGCAAGCAGCGCAACCGGACCCGCCTGCGCCGCGGGGCCTACCTGCTGCCGAGCCTGTTCACCATCGGCAACATGCTGCTCGGCTTCTACGCCGTGATCACCGCCTTCCGCGGCAGCCAGGTCCTGGTCACGGAGGCGGCCGACGTCTACTTCGTCCGCGCCGCCCTGGCGGTCTTCATCGCCGGCATCCTGGACACGCTCGACGGCCGGATCGCCCGGATGATGGGCACCGATAGCGACTTCGGCCGGGAGTACGACTCGCTCGCGGACCTGTTCACCTTCGGCGCCGCGCCGGCCCTGATGACCTACTTCTGGGGGCTCGACAGCTTCGGTCGGGTCGGCTGGCTGATCCCTCTCTACTACATGGTCTGTACCGCCACCCGTCTGGCGCGCTTCAACGTCCAGACCAAGTCGACCGACAGCCGCTACTTCGTCGGGCTGCCGTCGCCGGCCGCCGCCGGCTCGGTCTGTTCGCTGCTCTTCTTCGTCCCGGGGCCGGAGTGGCGCGACCTCTGGAGCGTGCTCATGTTCGGCTCTCTGGTCGTCGCCGGAACCCTCGAGGTCACCACCTTCCGGTACTGGAGCCTGAAGCAGATCGATTTCCGGCGCCGCTGGAGCTACCGCGCCGCGCTGCCGCTCGCCCTGATCATCCTGGTCATCGCGCTCGAGCCCCGGGCGGTCTTCCTGGTGGTGGCGGTGGCCTACGCCGGATCCGGGCCGGTCGCCTGGGTCGCCGGCCGTCTGCGCCGCCTGGGAGGGGGCGAGCCCCCCGAGCAGCAGCAGCCCGGAGGCGACGCCGACCAGGGCACCGCCCCCACTCCGGAGGAACCATGAGCCGAGTCGCCGTCCTGAGCCCGACCACCCTGCTCGGGAGGGAGGTCCGCGACCTCCTGTACGCCCGGCGCGAGACCTGGCGCGAGGTCGCCCTGCTCTCCACCGACGAAGCGGAGGTGGGCACCGTGGCCGAGGCCGGCGGTGCTGCGGCCCTGGTCTCGGCAGCCGAGCCCGAGGCCCTCGCCGGGGTCGAGCTCCTGTTCGCCTGTGGCGCTCTGGACGAGGAGCTGACGCTGCTCCCCGCGCTCGACGAGGGAGCCACCGCCATCCTGCTATCCCCGGCGGCGACGGCTGCCCAGGGGCAGCCCGTGGTCGCCGGGATCAACCCGGGCGCGGCCAAGACCGGCGGGGTTCTGATCTCGCCGCACCCGGCGGCGATCGCCCTGTCCTACCTGCTGGCGCCCCTGGCGGAGCTGGGGGTGGAATCGGCGGCCGCGACCGTGGTCCAGCCGGTGTCGATGTTCGGTGACAAGGGGCTGGAGGACCTGCTCGATCAGACGCGAGGCATCCTGTCGATGACCGGCGAGCGCGGCGACTCGGTGTTCGGGCGTCAGCTCGCGTTCAACCTGTACCCCACGCCGGACGGCGCCGGCGCCCTGGCGGAGTTGGTCCAGGGCGTGACCGGCTTGGCGATCCCCCTGGCCGTCCACACCATGCAGGGGCCGGTCTTCCACGGCGTCTCCACCAGCCTGTTCGTCCGTTTCCCGGAAGGCGAGAGCGATCCCGGCGAGTCGGCGATCCTGGAGCGGCTGGCCACCCAGAAGCACGTGACCGTGGCGATGCGCGAGGTCGATGGGCCGCAGCCCGGCCCGGTCGACGCGGCGGCCCGGGAGGACGTGCTGGTCGGGAGCGTTCAGGCGGACGCGGGAGCGCCCGGCGGCTACTGGATCTGGGCGGTGCTGGACAACCTGACCCGGGGCGGCGCGCTCAACGCGGTCGAGGTTGCGGAGCGGGTCGTCGGCGGGGCGTAGGCGGGATCGCACAGGGCCGGCCTGCCGATTGTCGCCTATGCCCGGGGCGTCCACTTTCTGAGCCGGAGGCTGTTGGTGACCACGGTGACGCTGGACATGGCCATGGCGAAGCTGGCGATGACCGGTGACAGGAGCAGGCCGAAGGCCGGGTAGAAGACGCCCGCGGCGATCGGGATGCCGAGGGTGTTGTAGACGAAGGCGCCGACGAAGTTCTGGTGGATCTTGCGCAGCGTCGCGCGCGACAGGGAGATCGACTCCGCGACTCCATCCAGGCGGTCCCCGACCAGGGTGATGTCGGACGTCTCGATCGCCACGTCCGTGCCGGTGCCGAGGGCGATCCCCAGATCGGCCTGGGCGAGCGCCGGGGCGTCGTTGACGCCGTCGCCGACCATCCCCACCACCTCGCCCGCCTCCTGGAGGCGCCGGATCTCGGCCGACTTCTCCCCCGGCAGGACGCCGCCGATCACCCGCTCGACCCCGAGCGACGCGGCCATGGCGCGGACCGCCTCCGGCCGGTCGCCGGAGAGCATCACCAGCTCCAGCCCCATGCTCCGCAGCCGACCGAGTGCCGCCGCGGCACCCGGCTTCGGTGGATCGGTCACGGCCAGCAGGCCGACCGGCCGGCCGGCCGCGGCGACCCAGATGGTCGTCTTGCCGGCGCCGGCCGCCGCCTTCGCCGCGGCGGCGAGCGGGCCTGAGTCGACGCCGTGTTCCACCAACCACTCCTCCTTGCCCACCAGCACCGTCTGGCCGTCGACCGTTCCGGTCACCCCCCGGCCCGGCGCCGAGTCGAAGCCTTCCACCGGCGGCACCAGCACGCCGTGGGTCTCGGCCGCGGCGAGGACGGCCCGGGCGAGAGGGTGCTCGGAGCGCTGCTCGACCGCCGCCGCCCAGCGGAGCACCTTCCAGTCCTCCACCGCCGGGTCCGCGGTCAGGACCTCACCGACCGTCGGCTTGCCGAGGGTCACCGTCCCGGTCTTGTCGAAGACGACGGTGGTCAGCTTGCCGGCGATCTCCAGGGCTTCGCCGCCCTTGATCAGGATGCCGTTCTCCGCCCCCTTGCCGGTGCCGACCATGATCGCGGTCGGCGTCGCCAGGCCGAGGGCGCACGGGCAGGCGATGATCAGAACGGTCACCGCCGCCACCATGGCGTAGAGGAAGGCGGGGGCGGGCCCCCAGATCATCCAGGCGGCGAACGTCACGACCGCCACCGCCACCACCGCCGGCACGAACACCGCCGACACACGATCCGCCAGGCGCTGGATCGGTGCCCGCGAGCCCTGGGCCTCCTCGACCAGGCGGACGATCTGGGCGAGCACCGTGTCGCGGCCGACGCGGGTCGCCTGCATGCGGAACGAGCCGGTGGTGTTGATGGTCGCGCCCACCACCTCGTCGCCGGCCTGCTTGTCGACCGGCACCGGCTCCCCGGTGAGCATGGACTCGTCCACCGCCGAAGCGCCGTCGACCACGCGGCCGTCGACCGGGATCTTCTCGCCGGGGCGGACGATCAACCGGTCGCCGACCCGGATCTCCTCGACCGGCACCTCGAGCTCGTCGCCGTCGCGGACGACGTGGGCGGTCCGCGCCCCCATCTGGAGCAGGTGCCGGATCGCCGACGACGTGCGCCCCATGGCCTTGGCCTCGAACACCTTGCCGAGGAGGACCAGGGCCAGGATCCAGGCCACCGCCTCGTAGTAGACGTCCGCCGGCAGGCCCGCGGCGTGGAAGAGGCCCGGCGCGAAAGTGGCGGCGGCGCTGAACAGGAAGGCCGCCCCGGTGCCGAGGGCGATCAGGGTGTTCATGTTGGCCACGCCGTGGCGCAGGCTTCGCCAGGCGCCGGTGTAGAACTCACCGCCGCCGAACGCCATCACGGCCAGGGTCAGGACGAACAGGCCGATCTTGAGCACCGTCGGGTCGAGAGTCGCCAGGGCCGGGATCAGCGCTTCCAGCCCGTGGGCGAGCGGCCGGAGCACCGCCATCATCGGATCCGCCTTCGCCAGAGCGCCGTTGCCGTCCATGAGCGGCATGGAGAAGAGCATCACGGCCACCGCCGCGGTGATCGAGAACCAGAACCGGCGCAATATCGCCCGATAGCGAAGCTCTTCGCGCGGCACCTCCCCGGCACCAGGAGCGGGAGCCGCGGCCTCTCCGCCCCCCTCGAGCTCCGCGACAGCGGCCTCGAGCGCCCCGTCGGGCACCGAGTACCCGGCGGAGTGGATCGCTTCCGCCAGCGCCGGCGGCGCGACCTGGCCGGGGTCGTACTCGACGGTCGCCTTCGACGTCGCCAGGTTGACGTTCGCCCCGACGACCCCTTCGAGATCTTCCAGCCGGAGCCGAACCGCGGCGGAGCATCCGGCGCAGCTCATGCCGTCGACCGGCAGCGTGATGGTCTGGAGCGCCGCTCTCACTTCGGGAGCCGCTTCGGGCGGCGCGCCGGGAGCGCGGGGCTCGTCCGCTGGTGGACCTTCGGAGCGGGTGGATTGCGGGGTGGGCGGTGCCTTCGGTTCGCTGATCATCTCCGTCACCATCCTCCTCGAAGGGAAACCGGGGCCACCCCGCCGCTCTTCCCGGAGCCGGCCGCGCCGGATGCCCACGGCGCGCCACGTTCCGGGACGCCGGCACGCCGGCGAGCGGTAAACTTCATTGCCTAGCACCATATCGTCAGCCAATCGTCAACTCCTCGATACCACGCGCCATCGCCCGGCGCCCGGCGCGAGCAGCCGATCATCCTTTGCACGGAAGCCTTTCCATGATCCGGCTCCACCTAAATCTGGCTCGCGGATCGGACAGCAGCGCACTCAGGTAGAGATTGCGCAATGTTGTATCGGCATGGCCTCCGCAGCTGCTCAACCATTTCTCTACAGGGACCGGAAACCCCTGTGAACCCTGTGGCTTGACACGAACAGGGGCACCGGTACAATACGCTGCGTCGCGTACTTAGAGACGTACCGAACATCTTAGCCGCATCTCCCACGACCGCTCGATGGCGATCAAGTACCACACTGTCATCCTGGTCCCCCACGCCCGCGCCAAGCTGCGGAAGTGGCGGATCAGCAACCTCCAGATCGCCGCGCTCGCCACCCTCTTCTTCGTCGTCACCTTCGCTGCCAGCTTCGTTCTCTGGTCGTTCGTCTCCGAAGGGGTCAACGCCAGCAAGCTGGACAAGCTGCGCCGGCAGAACGCCGAGCTCCGCGAAGCCAACAAGACCTTCGAGGAGAGCCTGGCCGACCTCCAGACCAAGATCGGCGACTACGAGACCCGCACGCGCCAGCTCGCCATCGTCGCCGGGCTGGACAACCTTGACGGCGAGGAGGCGGGGATCGGCGGCGAGGGCGTGGAGGGCTCGCCCGACCTCGACTTCATGCGCTACCGGGCCGAGCGCCTCTCCGGCCGCCTCGATCGGGTGGCCAATAAGCTCGAGGAGCGCGTCCGTTGGTTCTCCTCCACCCCGTCGGTGGCACCGGTCAAGGGCATCCTGACCAGCGGCTTCGGTAGCCGGCGCGACCCGATCACCGGCAAGCGGAGCTTCCACCCCGCACTGGACATCGCCGCCCCGCCCGGCCGCGAGGTCCACGCGCCGGCCGACGGCATCGTCACCCGGGCCGGCCGGATCGGTGGCCTGGGCAACGCCGTCTACATCTCCCACGGCTTCGGCGTCAACACCCGCTTCGGCCACATGTCGAAGCTGACCGTCAAGCCGGGCGACCGGGTCCACAGGGGCGACGTGATCGGCTACGTCGGCAGCACGGGCCGCTCGACGGGCTACCACCTGCACTACGAAGTCCACGTCGACGGCAAGCCGATCAACCCGCTCGGGTACATCCTCGACCGGCCTTCCGGCCGCAGCTAGCGGGATCGCCCCCCAACTCCCTCGATCCCTCGCCCCCCTCGCGGTGGGCGAGGGACGCCGATCCACTAGATCGCCCCCCAACTCCCTCGATCCCTCTCCCCCCTGGCGGTGGGCGAGGGACGCCGATCCACTAGATCGCCCCCCAACTCCCTCGGTCCCTCTCCCCCCTCGCGGTGGGCGAGGGACGCCCCCACCCGCTCTCTTCTGAGCGGCCTCGGAGGGCTGGACGGTTCGGCGGGGCGAGCCGGGTGGGACGGAAGCTCCCCGCCGGGGGGCGTTGGAGGCGAGCGCGCGCAGCGAGCGGTGACCACATGTCGAGCGTCTCGCCGCGAGCCGGAACCGAGGCGCGAGCACCCGGTCCATCCGTCAGGCAAGCGAGAGCCGGTCCCCCGGCGGGGAGCTTCCGTCCCACCCGGTTCGCCCCGGGCAGCGCCCCCAGGCACCGAGGAATCTTCTGTTACAGTGCCCGGTTGTTGAACACGCCGTTCACCCAGCACTCCCAACCTGAATCAACCCCCCTGCTGACTGCCTGATGATCAATAAAGTCCTCACGACCGTCTTCGGATCGCAGCACGAGCGCGACATCAAGAAGCTGCAGCCGAGGATCGCAGCGATCAACGAGCTCGAGCCCTCGATCCAGAAGCTCTCCGACGAACAGCTCCGCGCCAAGACTACGGAGCTCAAGCAGCGCGTCGCCGACGGCGAGACCATCGACGACCTCCTCGTCGAGGCATTCGCCGTCGTTCGCGAAGGCGCCCGGCGCTCGGTGGGCATGCGGCCGTACGACGTTCAGCTCGTCGGCGGCATCGTCCTCCACCAGGGCAAGATCGCCGAGATGAAGACCGGCGAGGGCAAGACCCTCGTCGCCACCATGCCGCTCTACCTGAACGCCCTGGAGGGCAAGGGCGCCCAGCTCGTCACGGTCAACGACTACCTGGCCCGCCGCGACGCCGAGTGGATGGGCGCCGTCTACAAGTTCCTCGGCATGACCGTCGGTGTCATCCAGTCCGACATGCCGGAGGACGACCGCCAGAAGGCGTACAACTGCGACATCACCTACGCCACGAACAACGAGCTCGGCTTCGACTATCTCCGGGACAACATGAAGTTCGACCTCGAACGGCGGGTCCAGCGAGGCCACCACTACGCCATCGTCGACGAGGTCGACTCGATCCTGATCGACGAAGCGCGGACGCCGCTGATCATCTCCGGCCCCTCCGAGGAGTCGATCGACAAGTACTACAAGGTCAACGCCGTCATCCCCAAGCTCGAGCGCGGCGAGGAGATCGAGGAGCCGGACGGCTCGAAGTACACCACCGGCGACTTCCTGGTCGACGAGAAGGGCAAGTCAGCGAGCCTCACCGAAGAGGGCGTCGCCAAGATGGAGCAGCTCCTGGGCGTCGAGAACCTCTACGACCCGGTCAACATCGACCTGCTCCACGGCACCAACCAGGCGCTGCGCGCCCACCACCTCTACAAGCGCGACGTCGACTACCTGATCAAGGACGGCAAGGTGGTCATCGTCGACGAGTTCACCGGCCGCATGATGACCGGCCGGCGCTGGTCCGACGGCCTCCATCAGGCGGTCGAGGCCAAAGAGGGCGTGCGGATCGAGCGCGAGAACCAGACCCTCGCCACGATCACCTTCCAGAACTACTTCCGGATGTACGACAAGCTGGCCGGCATGACCGGTACGGCGGACACCGAGGCCGCCGAGTTCGGCCAGATCTACGACCTGGACGTGACCGTCATCCCGACCAACAGGCCGGTCGCCCGCGACGACCGCTCCGACCTGGTCTACCGGACCGTGGAGGAGAAGTGGGAGGCGGTGATCGAGGAGATCCAGGAGTGCCACGAGAGCGGCCAGCCGGTGCTCGTGGGCACCGCCTCGATCGAGAACTCCGAGCTGGTGTCGAAGCGGCTCAAGGGCAAGCGGATCCCCCACGTGGTGCTGAACGCCAAGTTCCACGAGAAGGAGTCGTCGATCGTCGCCCAGGCGGGTCGCAAGGGCGCGGTGACCATCGCCACCAACATGGCCGGCCGCGGCACCGACATCGTCCTGGGCGGTAACCCCGAGGGCCTGGCCCTCGCCGAGGCGGACCCTGAGACCGAAGCCGACGAGTTCACCGAGGCGCTGGAGCGCTACAAGAGGACTTGCAAGGACGAGCGCGTCGAGGTGCTCGAGGCCGGTGGCCTCCACATCCTCGGCACCGAGCGCCACGAGTCGCGCCGGATCGACAACCAGCTCCGCGGCCGGTCCGGCCGCCAGGGAGACCCGGGCTCGTCTCGCTTCTTCCTGTCGCTCGAAGACGACCTGATGCGGATCTTCGGCTCCGACCGGATCCAGGGGCTGATGGGCCGCCTGGGCATGGAGCACGGCGAGCCGATCGAGCACAACATGGTCACCAAGGCGATCGAGCGAGCCCAGAAGCAGGTCGAGGCGCGCAACTTCGAGACCCGTAAGCACCTGCTCGAGTACGACGACGTGATGAACAAGCAGCGCACCGAGGTCTACGCGCTGCGGGAAGACATCCTGGCCGGCGAGGCGGCGAGCCGTGAGTACGTGCTCAAGGTCGCCCGCGACATCCTGGACTACACGATCGAGGAGCACTGCCCGGAGAAGCTCGATCCCCAGGACTGGACCATCTCCGAGCTGGCCACCGACATCCTCGGCTACTTCGACATCGACGCCCGCGCCCTCGGCCTCGACCTGGACGAGATGGGAATCGAGGAGATCCAGGACGACCTCTGGAAGGTGATCGAGGACAAGTACGACGCCAAGGAGCAGCGCTTCGGCAAGGAGCTGATGCGCGCCGTGGAACGAGACCTGATGCTCCGCGTGGTCGACCACGCCTGGAAAGAGCACCTGCTCGCCCTCGACCACCTGAAGGAGGGCATCGGCCTGCGCGGCTACGGCCAGCGCGACCCGCTCCAGGAGTACAAGGTGGAGAGCTTCGAGCTGTTCCAGGAGATGAAGGAGCGGATCGAGGACACCATCATCCGCAACCTCTTCCGGGTCGAGCCGGCGAGCGAGGAGCAGATGGAGGAGCAGCGGCGCCTGCGCGAGCGCCGCGCCGCCGCCTCCAAGATGCAGTTCTCCGCCCCCGCCAAGGTGACGCCGAACGCCACTTCCAAGCCGAAGCAGGTGGTGCGCTCCGGAGACAAGGTGGGCCGCAACGACCCCTGCCCCTGCGGCTCAGGCAAGAAATACAAGAAGTGCTGCGGCGCGGCCCGCGCCGCGGCCTCCTGAGCGACCCTGACAGCGGGCGCCGGCACCGGGGCCGGCGCGTGATATCTTGCCGCAAATCCGGGGCGGTGTCCCCGCAACGTTTCCTTCCCCAGGACGGCACATGAAGGACCACCAGATCCCACCGTTGGCGCTCACGTTCGACGACGTCTTGATCCTCCCCGGGCTGTCGGAGGTCCATCCGAACGGGGTCTCCCTCAGCACGCGCCTGTGCCGGGGCATCGAGATGAACATCCCGTTGGTCTCGGCCGCCATGGACACGGTCACGGAGGCGCGGCTGGCCATCTCCCTCGCCCAGGAGGGCGGGATCGGAATCCTGCACAAGAACCTCTCGATCGCCTCCCAGGCCGACGAGGTGGACAAGGTGAAGCGCTCGGAGGCCGGAATGATCGTCGATCCGGTGACGATCCAGCCGGACCAGAAGATCCGCGAGGCCCTCGACGTCATGGCCCGCTACAAGATCTCGGGCGTGCCGGTGACCGACCGCGACGGCCACCTGGTCGGCATCCTCACCAACCGCGACCTACGCTTCGAGACCAACCTGGAGAAGCCGATCGACGCGCTGATGACCAAGGAGAACCTGGTCACGGTGCCGGAGGGGACGACGCTCGAGGAGGCGAAGTCGAAGCTCCACGAGCACCGCATCGAGAAGCTCCTGGTGGTCGACGCCGAGGGCAACCTCAAGGGCCTGATCACGGTCAAGGACATCCAGAAGCAGATCGAGTTCCCGCACGCCTCCAAGGACTCACTCGGCCGGCTGCGGGTCGGCGGTGCCGTCGGCGCCTCGGGCGACTTCCTGGAGCGGGCGGCGGCCCTGGTCGGAGAGAACGCGGACGTCCTGGTGCTCGACTCCTCCCACGCCCACAGCCGCGGTGTGCTCGACGCCGCCGAGACCCTGCGCGAGCGCTTCCCCGACACCCCGCTCATCGTCGGCAACGTGGCGACCGCCGCGGGCACGCTCGCCCTGATCGAGCGCGGCGCCGACGCGGTCAAGGTGGGCATCGGACCGGGCTCGATCTGCACCACCCGGGTGGTCACCGGCGCCGGCGTGCCCCAGGTCTCGGCAATCCAGGAGTGCGCCCGCGCCGCCGCGAAGCACGACGTGCCGATCATCGCCGACGGCGGGATCAAGTTCTCGGGCGACATCACCAAGGCGCTCGCTGCAGGCGCCGACGCGGTGATGATCGGGTCCCTCTTTGCCGGCACCGAGGAGAGCCCGGGCGAGACCATCCTCTACCAGGGGCGGAGCTACAAGGCGTACCGCGGCATGGGGTCGCTCTCGGCCATGGCCAAAGGGAGCGCCGACCGCTACTTCCAGGAGGGGGACGGGTCGCTCTCCAAGCTGGTGCCGGAGGGCATCGAGGGCATGGTGCCGTACAAGGGCACGGTCCACAACATGCTGCTCCAGCTCACCGGCGGCCTGCGCTCCGGCATGGGGCTCGCCGGCTGCGCCTCGATCGACGAGCTCCGGGACAAGGTGAGCCTGATCCGGGTCTCCGCGGCCGGCCTCAGGGAGGGCCACGCCCACGACGTGGTGATCACCAAGGAAGCCCCCAACTACTGGGTCGAGAAGTAGGTCAGAACCCGCGGATCCGGCCGACGCCGTCCCGGATCTCGATCTCGGTGCCGTAGGGCTCCGACAGGCGCGCCACCTCTCCCAAGATCTCCTCCGCCTTCTTTCCGGTCGCCCGCTCCGGCGTGCCGCGGCGCCAGATCGGCTCGCCGAACCCGAGGGTGACCGGATGAAGCTCCACGTCCACGATCTCCGGCGCGGCGCTCTCTCCCCCACCCTGCCAGCCCCACCCCTTGGCGACCGTGACCTTCGGCACCACGCTCCACCAGAACCGCTCCTCGTGCCGGTACGGGATCTTCTTGCCGAACTCCGAAGTGTCCATGGCGTTCGGGTCCAGTCCCTCTTGGCGGAGCGATTCCGCCGGGATGCGGTGGATGCTCTCGTACTGGAACAGGAAGTTGGACAGGCTGTAGAAGATCGGCCGCCCCCGGTAGACCTCGATCCCCCGGAGGACATGGGGGCCGGCGCCGAAGAACAGGTCGGCCCCGGCGTCGATCGCCGCGTGAGCGTACTCTTCGAGGAACCTGGCCGGCCGCTCCAGGGCCTCCCGCGCCTCGTGGGCGTGGACGGTGGCGAGCACCACCCGGGAGTTGTTGCGCGCCGCTCTGATGGCCGCAAAGAGCCGGTCGAGGTCCGCCTGCTTCGGAGTGCCGAGAAGGTCGGTCCCCTCGCCGGCTTTGAACAGGCTCTCCGCCACCATGGCGGTTCCCTCCGGCAACTGGCTCTTCAGCCGCTCGAGGAAGTCCTTGAACACGCCCCAGCCGGACAGGTCGATCAGCTTCCACTGAATCTCGTCCAGGTGCGCGAACAGTTCCTCGTCCACCTGCACCACCCAGTCGACGTGCAGGGGGTTGAGGCCGGGGCGGCCGGGCACCGTCGAGCTGGCCTCGCCGGCCCTGAAGTAGTCGAGGAACGAGGAGGCGCAGTTGACCTGGGCCACCCGACCGGCCGGCGTGTCGCAATAGCCGGGCGCCGCCGCCCGCGCCAGGTCGGTGCCGGAGCCGGCCTGGGAGATGCCGACCCGTTCCAGGTGGTGGAGCGTCGAGGCGAGCCCGCCGTAGCCCCAGTCCAGGATGTGGTTGTTGGCGGTGCCGACGCAGTCGATCCCCAGCCAGGCGAGCTCGTCGGCGCCCCAGGACGGGCAGCTCGCGTGGGGATCTCCCATCTTGGCGGCAGGGTACGCCGGCTCCGCCCCGGCGACCCACGGATGCTCACCGTCCAGGAAGACCGTCTCGCAGTTGGCCCAGGTGCAGTCCGCCGAACGCAGGAGGTCCACCACGTCGAGGAACGGCCGGTCGCGGCGCTCCGAGATCCGCCGCGCCGGGAGGCAGTCCCCGACCGCGGCGATGGTCATCGTCTCCGGCGCCGAGCCCTCGGCTGCCGACCTCCATCCGCCGGCGGCGGCCACTGCCGCGGCCCCGCCGAGAGTTCGCAGAAAGGCCCGTCGATCCATCGTCTCCTCCTCTCTCGGCGCGCGGCGCTCCGGCCCAGCGCGCACCTGTACCGTCGTGGCGAGAGTGCTGAAGGAGTGATACGGGTCGGGCGCGAAGGAGTTTCAGCCGGCCCCAGGGTTGCCGCCGCCGAGAACGGCGTGGTCGTTCACCGAGGAGGCGCCTCCCTCTCCCCTGCCGACTCCAGGGCCCGTTCCACCACCTCCAGGTCGACCCGGTAGATGTTGCCGGCGCCGTTCAGCACCCCGTCGAGCTGCTCGACCAGCTCCCGGTAGCTCGTCCGCGGCCGTCGCGGGAAGGTATTGCTGCCGAAAAACAGAGAGCGGCCGTCGGGGGACACCTTGGGCGAGTAGTCGTTGTCCGGCGTGTTGAGGGCACGGAGGTCGACCGGCTCCTGCCAGGCGCCGGCGCGCAGGCGGGTGGCGTAGAGGTCGTCGCCGCCCACCGAGTCGGGTCGTCCGCTCGCCATGAAGACCACCAGGTCCCCCGACGGAGAGACCCCGACGTTCCACTCCGCGGCCGCGGTGTTGACCGGCGGCCCGAGGTTCTCCGGCTCGCCGAAGCGGCCGTCGCTCCAGGGCGCCCGGTAGATGTCGTAGCCGCCCAGCCCGCCCGGCCGGTTCGAGCAGAAGAACAGGGTGCCGTCGGCGGCAAAGGAGGGCGAGTAGTCATCGAACGGCGTGTTGACCGGCGCCCCCAAATTGCGCGGCTCGCCCCAGCCGTCGCCGTCGCGCTCGACCACCCAAAGGTCGAGGTCGGTGCGGGTGGGATCGTCCCCCCGGGGCCGATGGGAGCTGAACACCAGGCGCGAGCCGTCGGGCGAGATCCCCGTGCTGACGTCGCTCCAGCGACCGGAGAAGTCCGCCACCTCGGGCTGGGTCCAGCGCCCGTCCTCGAGCCGGGAGACGACGATCGTGTCGCGGTCGAACGCGCGGTTGTAGATCGTGAAGTAGAGGCTCCGGCCATCGGGTGCGAGCTCCTCGTGCCCCTCGAACTCGCGGGTCGACACCGTGCCCGGCGCGAACAGCTCGGGCCCGGGTAGCGGCCGCTCCGGCGCGTCGGGCGGCGGTGGTGCCAGCGCCGGCACCCGGTCGATCGCAATGCGATAGAGGTTGGCACCGCCGTTCTCGACCGACCGCAGCGCCTCCAGGAGCTCGGGGTAGCTCAGCGGCCGCGCCGAGGGCCGGTCGCCGAAGCCCCGCCGGCTGCTGAAGTAGAGGGTCCGGCCGTCGGCGCTCACCCAGGGCGAGATCTCACTCGCCGGCGAGTTGACCGGTTCCCCCAGGTTGCGCGGCGCCGACCAGTCGAGCGGCCCGTTGCGGCTGACCCACAGGTCGTCCCGCCCCAGGCCGCCGGCGCGGCCGTTCGAGCTGAAGATCAGCAGCTCGCCGTCCGGCGCGATCCACGCGCTCCGCTCGTCGCCGGCGGAGGCGATCGGTGCACCCACCGCCTCGGCAGGACCGTAGCCGTCGGCGGTCGGCCGGGCGCGGTAGAGATCGAAGCCGCCCGCTCCCCCGGGCCGGTTCGAGCTGAAGTAGAGCGTACCGTCCGCGGTCAGGCAGGGCGCGAGCTCGTCGGCCGCCGAGTTGACCTCCCCGCCGAGCCACCGGGGCTCACCCCAACCGTCGCCCCGCCGCTCCACCATCCACAGGTCGAAGCGACCGGTCGCCGCCCCACCGCCGACTCCCGGCGTCGGCCGGTCGGACGCGAAGAGCAGCCGGGTACCGTCCGGCGAGACCGCCGGATAGCCATCACTGAAGCGACCGGAAAACGGCACGATCTCCGGCGGACCGAAGCGCTCCCGGCCGGCGCCGTCCGCCCCCTCCCCGCGACGGGACCGGACGATCGTCCAGAAACGTGTCGCACTGACGAAGCTCGGGTCGGCGACGCCGAAGAACAGGCTGTCGCCGTCGGGTGTGAGCGAGGGCGCCCACTCCTGCTGGCAGGTGGAGACGACCCCCTTCGCCACCATCTCGAGGCCGTCGTCCCCGCCGGCGTGCGTGGCGGCCGCGGCCGGCCCGAGCGGCGCCACCAGAAGGAGCACCAGGACCCGCCACAGGATGGGGGCCGGGACGGAGCCCGGCTTGTGCGCCCGGCGACCGGCCACTACTCCCCCGCCAGCTCGGGCACCGCCGGGGCCGCCCGCTCCGGGGCGAGCTCCGGCAGCGACTCCGGCTCGTCGTCATCCGGCACCTCGTCCGGCAGCTCCGACTCCACCCGCCGCAATCTCGGGTAGGCGACGGCCGCGACCAGCGCCAGCAAGACGAAGCCGCCGAGGAGCATGAACAGGAAGCCGATGCCCCGGCCCTCGCCGGTGCCGATCACCGCGCCGACCGTCGAGGCGAGGGCACCGCCGGGGGCGAGCGCCGGCTCGAACACACGGTCGGCCAGCGGACCGGCCAGCAGATAGGCCAGCGGCAGTGAGGACATGGCGACCATCCGGCGCACGGCGAAGACCCGGCCCTGGATGTCCGGGGCCACCTTGGCCTGCCAGATCGCCTGGCTGCATCCCATGAGGACGGGGTGGACGAAGAGGAAGAGGAAGGCGGCGGAGCCGATCAGGTAGACGTCCGGCCGCAACCCGCCCAGGGTCAGGATGAGGCCCTGGACCAGGAGCACCCCGAAGATCCCCAGGATGCGCCGGGACGGCCCGCCCCAGACGCTCATCAGGATCGTGCCCAGGACCATGCCGACCCCGGCCACCGACAGCACGGTCCCCAGCACCGGCGCGGTGGTGAAGCTCAGAACCAGCGGTGGCAGCAGGGCCTGGAGCATTCCCACGGCGAAGTTGGTGGCCGCGAACAGCCAGAGGAGCGCCAGCAGCCCGCCGCGCAGTCGGAGGTAGGACCAGCCGTAGACCGCCTCCCGCCAGAGCGAGCGCTTCACCTCGACCTCCTGCTGCTCCTCACTCGGCGCCGGCCTGGGGATGCGCACGGCCAGCAAGGTCGCTGTGGCGAAGAGGAAGGTGGCGAAGTCGATCAGGATGACGCCCCACAGGCCGATGCTGACCAGCAGCACGCCACCCAGGACCGGCGACACGACCTGGCCGAGAGCGGTCCCCATCTGGGTCATGCCCGCCGCCTGCCCGAACCGCTTCTTCGGGACGAGGAGAGTGGTCGAGGCGGTGAACGCGGGCCACTGGAAGGCGTTGAAGAGCGACGCCATGCCCATCAGCAGGTAGATGTGCCAGAGCTCCAGAGCGTGACCCAAGAGCAGCAGCGCGATCCCCAGCGTCGCGAACCCGGCCCCGGTGTCGGAGAGGATCATCGTCCAGCGCCGGTCCCAGCGGTCGACCAGGGCGCCGGCGAACGGCGAGAAGATCAGCCCGGGCACAGAGGTGAAGAAGGCGATCAGGGCGAACCGGGTCACCGAGCCGGTCTGCTGGTAGACCCAGACGCCCAGGGCGAAGCCGGTCAGGCCGGTGCCGAGCATGGAGATCACCTGGCCGAACCAGATGACAAGGAAGGTCCTCATGCTGGCGGGTCGCTTGCTCTCCATGGTGCTCTCCTCGCGATCGTGCACGGTTCACGCACCGGCCGGGCGCGCTGCTCCGTCCAGGGTCAAGGCCCGGAGGGAGTCGAGGACCCCGCGGGCGACCCGTTCGATGGTGTCTCGGTGGAAGACGTCGTCGGCGTAGGTCCAGTTCATGGTCAGGCGGCCGCGGAAGACCATGCTGTTCGACAGCAGCAGATAGCGGCGCCGGGCGCCGGGGTCGTGGATCCTCCCCCGCCGGCGCTCGATCCAGCGGAGCACGGACGACTCCGGCAGGAAGGCGTCGAACTGGCCCTGGTAGTTGAAGATGATCTCCGAGTCCGGGATCGCGGCCAGAGCGCCCGCGGCCTCCGACGAGCCGGCGGCTTCGTCATCGGCCCGGAGATAGCGCAGCAGGCCGTAACCGAAGCCGCCACCCGGCACCTGCCGCCGCTGGTCGCGCACCGCCCAGAGCGCCTCCGCGGTGGATGCCTCCGGCGGCAGCTCGACGAGCAGCGGGTGGGCAACCACGAACCACCCGACGGTGCGCGCAAGGTCGACGTCGTCGAACAGTGGCTCGCGGCCGTGGGAGGTCATGTCGAGCTGGATCGCGGAGCCGCCGCCGCTCCAGCGGCGGACCTCGAGCGCGATCGCCGCCACCAGCGCGTCCACCACGTCCGTGCCGTGGCGTCGGGGCAGGGCGCGGACCAGGGCTTCGGTGGTCTCCTCCTCGAGCGCCACCGACACCATGCGCACCGAGCCCTCCAGGTTGCGGCCGTCCGGCAGATCCACCGGCAGCCGTACCCGCCGCTGCCAGGGCCGCGACCGCCAGTAACTCACCTCCCCGTCGACGGCGCCGGAGCGGGCATAGTCGGTGAGCCGCGCGGCCCACGCCCGATAGGAGGTCGTCTTCGGCGGCAGCACCGCTTCGCCCGGCCCGGGGCGCCGGCGGAGCAGGCCGTCCAGGTCCTGGGCGAGGATCCGCCAGGAGACACCGTCGATCACGGTGTGGTGGACGATCAGGGCGAGCCGGGCCGGACGGGCTCCCCGGGCGAAGAACGCTGCCCGGAGCACGGGACCCCGCGCCAGGTCGAGGGTGGTGTGGAGCTGCTCCAGGACGCCGGTCACCGCCCACTCCTCCGTCGCCTCCGGCACCGCCGAGAGGTCGATCTGGAGCAATGGCACCGGGCCGCCCGGGGCCTCGATGCGCTGGCGCCAGACTCCGTCGACGCACTCCGAGCGCAGACGGAGACCATCGTGGTGCTCGAGCAGACGCCCGACCGCCCACGGCACGAGCGACGAGTCCAGGTCGGCCGGTAGCTCCACCACCATCTCTTGATTGAAATGGTCCGGCCGCGGCAGGTCGCCCTGGTAGAAGAAGTGCTGGATCGGCGTCAGCGGCACCGGCCCGGTGATCGGCCCCTGCTCCGCCGCGGCGCTCGGCCCGGAGCCGACCGCCGCAGCCAGCTCCGCCACCGTCCGCCGCCGCAGGAGCTCGCGCGGCAGCAGGTGGAGGCCGTCGCGCCCCGCTCGCGAGACGAGCTGGGTCGCCAGAATCGAGTCGCCGCCCAGCTCGAAGAAGTCGTCGGTGACACCGATCTCGTCGATGCCGAGCACCTCGCGCCAGAGCTCCAGCAGGCGCCGCTCGACCGGCGTGCGGGGCGCCACCACCTCGCTCCCGGGACGGCGCCGCCCGCGGCTCGCGGCGGCTCGCCGGCGGAGCGCCTCGACGATGCCGGCGGCGGAAGAGAGCTCGGTGGCGATTCTCTCGGCCAAGGCGGAGCGTCCGGCGCCGCGCAAGGCGTGGAACGCGGACAGGGCCAGCCGGCCGGTGGCGCCGGAGCGCTCCGGCTCCCCTGCCGGGCCGGCTTCCGGCTGGCGAGGCCCCGCGTCGGCGGCGGCGGCGGGGAGCTCGAACCAGGCCTCTGCGCCTAACGCGTCCGGGACCGTTTCCGGCCCCGACCCCTGCTCGCGGACCAGGCGATCGAGGAAGTGGAGGATGGCGCCGTTGCGCGCGCTGCGCACGAAGCGGAAACGGAGCCGGTCGACGCCCGCCTCGGCGGCGCGCCGGGCGAGCGCGCCGAGCACCCGCTCCTCCACCCCCTTGCCCAGAATCCGGCAGTTGAGGAAGAACACCTGGACCTCGAGCGCGCCCGCCGTGATCTCGAAGCCGACGCCACCGGCGACGCCATAGTCGTCGAAGCGGTCCCGGACGGTGACCAGCCAGAGCTTCCGCGCCGCGCCGTCGAGCCACTCGCGGACCTGCTCCGGCTCCCACGGCGCTCCAGCCAGGTTGAACTCGGTGATCTTGCCGGTGAGCTCCGCCACCTGGAGCTCCTGGCTCGCTCGCCCCCGGCCGGGCTCGGCGGCGAGGGGCGCGAACGCCACGCGGACACCGAGGCGCTCGACGAAGCGCTCAAGCGACAGGGCGTCTGACGGCGCGGCTGGCTCGACGCCGGAAGACCAGGCCCTTCTCTCCGGTGACGGTCGCCGATCGAGCACGCCGCTATCCTGGAGAACCGTGACGGCCGACGCCGGGTCCTCGGGCAGGGCGACGCAGGCGACGTCCGGCAGGGCTCCCCTCACCGCCTCGAGGCGTCCATCGTCGCGGCCGACGAAGGCGAGCCGGTCTGCGCTCACCCCCAGGGCGGCAGCCAGTCGCCCGACGGTGGCGCCCGGCCGCTCACCGGCAGCGGCGATTGGCTTGCTGGCGGCGCCTGGGCCCTCCGCGCCGTCCGGCCAGCACGCCACCGCCGACAGGGCGCTCCGCGGCAGCACCATGCGCGGATCGGAAAGCACCCGCTCGAGAACCCCATCCGGCCCGGGCCCGACGACCGCCAGCCGGTGCCCATCCGCCGCCACCTCCCCCAGGAAGGCCTGAAGCCGCCGGTGGGCGTCTTCGACCTCGGCGCTCGCGCCCAGCCGGAACGCCTCCCGCCCCGGCGTCGGGCCACTCCACAGGACACCGTCGGCGTCGAACACCAGGAGCTCCCGGCCGGCGCCCCCGGCGAGGGCGATCGCCCGGCCGAGCCGGTGCCCCAGCCGGGCGAAGACCTCCTCGGAGAACGGCACCCGCGCCACCGTGAAGAGCGGTTCGTTGTAGGCCCGGTCGGCGCCGACGGCGCGCACTACCTCCTCGGCATCGACCAGCACCGCGTGCAGTGCCAGGCGCTGGCGCAGCCCCTCGCGGACGCGGGCAGCGGTCGCCGCGACGCCGTCGACGGCGCCCGCGTCGCCGGCGCCGAGGGGCCGTGCCTGGGGCACCGCGCCCAGCACGAAGACCAGCTCCGCCCCCCACCGGCCGGCGGCGCCCAGCGCGGCGTCGGCCAGGGCGAGCGCGTCCGCCACCGGATCGGCCGCCGCTCCTCCGCGGCCGGCGCCGACGCCCAGCTCCTCGAGCCGCGGGTAGACCACCAGCACGTCGGGGCGGCTGCGGGCGGTCTCGCCGGCGTCGTCGAGGCACTCCTGGGCGATGCGATTGAACGGCCCCGCCCGGAGCTCGGCGATGATTCCCCGCTCGAGCAGCGCGACGCCGAGATAGGGCTCGAGCGGGTCGGCGGTGAACGAGGTCAGGAGGGCCACCCGCACCGTCGCGGGCACCTCGGCCTTGCTTCGGCCCTGCCAGCGCATGCGCGCCTCGAGGCGGCGCCGGCCCTCGGCCCAGGCGCTCTCACTCAGCACCGCGCCCGGCGCGCGCGCGTCGACAGTCGCCGCTCCGGTCATCGCCCCTCCCCGAGCGAGAGGGGCCCTTCCTCCTGCCCGGCCCCGGATCCCGCGTCGGACGCGATCTCGGCCGGAGGCTCGGCCTCGGCTTCGAACAACGGGTCCGGTCGCTCGAGCGCCGCCTTGAGCGCGCTCAGGTACTCGACCGCCTCGCGCCCGTTGACCACCCGGTGGTCGTAGGCCAGCCCCAGGATGGTCGAGCGGCGCCGGACCAGCTCGCCGCTCTCGGACAGGGCCGGCTCCTCCTGGAGTGAGCCGAGCGACACCATGGCGGTCTGACCCGGCAGGACGATCGGCACGGCGAACAGGACGTCTTCCTGGTTGTTGATCGACAGAGTGATGGCGCCGCCCGTCAGGTCCTCGTCCCGGAAGCTGTCGCGCATCGCCTTGACCCGTAGCTCGAGCAGGGCGTCGGCGATCTCGTCGAGCGACCGGGAGGCGACGTCGCGGAGCACCGGGATGAACAGCCCGGTGCCTACGTCCACCGTGACGCCGACCGCGGGTTCCGGGGCGGGCACGAAGCGGCCCTCCCCCACCGGGCCGCCCCCGGCCATCCCGCCGTAGAACAGCTCGAACCGTCCGGCGAGGCCGGCGATCGCCTTGACCAGGCACTCGGCGAGCCCTACCGGCTGAGCGGAGTGCTTCCGCACCGCCTCCAGTCCCGCGAGCACCGCGTCGCAGGAGACCTTGACCGCCACGAAGGAGCTGGGGATCTCCCTGTGGGACCGTCCGACGGTCCGGGCGATCGCCTGCTGGCGCCTCGTCAGCGGCCGGCCGGCGGCCGGCCCGGGCGTCTCATCGATCCCGGTCGCGGCCTCCTTGGCGCCCACACCGGCCGGTCCGCCGAGCAGGGCCTCCACGTCCGAGCGCTTGACCACCCGCTTGCCCAGGCGCTGGACGCTCGCCTCGTCGAGGCCGGCCTCCGCCATCAGCTCGCGGGCACCCCGGGTGAGGGTCAACGCGGAGCCGGCCGTCTCTTCCGCCGGCGCTGTCGCCGGGTCTGGCGTCCGGCGGTCGAGGAACCGGCTCCGCGCCTCTTCGTCTGCGAACAGGTAGCCGATCGAGGCGCCGAACAGGCAGTCCACGCCGACGTCGACCAGGCGGTGGAGGATCCCGGCGTGCTCGCTGACCAAGTCGAAGGTCGACTTCGAGGTCTCGAGCACCGCGATCACGTCGTCCACCTCCACCCGGGCGCCGCTCTCCACCAGCCACTCCCGGAGCACGCAGCCCTCGTCGTTGTTGTTGAGCTTGGGCACCTCGATCGCCACCACGGCGTCGTCGATCGCCGCCCCGCCCGTGATCCGGTCAGTCATGGGCCACCCCCACGCGCACCCGGTGGTAGATGTCCTCGGCCTGGACCAGCACCCGGCGCTCCAGGTGGACGGCGGTCGGGATGATGCTGTCCGCCGACTGGATCGTCTCGACCGGCCGCGCCAGCCGGTTCCAGAGCCGCCGGTGGAGCACCGCCGCGACCTCGGCACCCCAGCCGCCCCCAGGCACGCCCTCCTCGACCACGAACACCCGGCCGATCGACCCCGCGAGCTCCAGGATCGGCTCCGGGTCGAACGGGTAGAGCCGCTCCGGAACCACGATCTGGACCCCCAGCTCGTGCTCCAGGAAGAGCTCGCGGGCGGCCTCCAGACAACGCTCGAACACGCCGCCGGGGGCGATCAACAGGGCCTCGTCCCGGTCGGTCTCGTCCGAGACCACGCGCACGAAGCCGTTGGCGCCGCCGATGCGGTCGATCCGGAACAGCTCGTCGACGCGCTCGCCGGTCCGCTGGCGCCGGGTGTAGAGGACCTTGTCCTCGAACAGCAGACAGGGGTGGCCAAGGCGGGTCAGGCGTGCCAGCAGGTCGACGGCGTCGTGGAGCGGCGAGAGCTCGTAAAGGGAGAGGTTCGGGATGCCGACGAAGTGCTTCTGCGGACACTGGCTGTGCGTCGGACCGTAGCCCCGGTTGCCGCCGACCGGGCAACGGACCACCAGGTCGAGGGGCACCCGGCGGCCGTACATGGCGACCGACTTGGTGGCGAAGTTGAGGATCTGGTCGAACGCCAGGGCGACGAAGTCGGCGAACATGATCTCGACGATCGGCCGGTCGCCGCACAGTGCCAGCCCCGCTGCCAGGCCGACGATTCCACCCTCGGAGAGCGGCGTCGCCAGCACCCGGTCCGGGAAGCCTTTCGAGAGCCCCCGGGTGGCCTTGAAGGCGCCGCCGTAGGGATCGAGCACGTCCTCGCCGAGGACGTAGACCCGCGGATCCTCCTCCAGCCGGGCGAGGAGCGCCCGGGCCAGGTTCTCGACCACCCGCTCATTGCGCATCGGCGACCTCCCAGCGGCTCGGCTCGCGCGCTTCCACCTGCTCGATCACCCGCGCGATCCGCCGCTCCGCGTCCCCCTCCAGCCGCTGGCACTGCTCGGGGTGAGCGCTCCGATAGCGCCGGTACCAGTCGCGGTGGCGGACCGCTTCGAGCTCCTCCGGATCGCGGGTGTCGTCCCCCTTGCTGTGGGGCCCGAGCCGCTCGGTCAGGAGCTCCACCACCAGCGGCCCCGCGCCTGCCCGCACGCCCGCGATCGGTTCCTTCAGAGCGGCCCGCACGACGCCCAGGTCGCGCGATTCGACGCGGACGAAGCCGACGCCGAAGGCGTTCGCCCGCCCCTCGACGTCGCCCGCCATCTGGAGCCGGGTGGGCGTGGTCTGGGCGATGCCGTTGTTCTCGACCACCACCAGCAGCGGCAGGCGCCAGAGGGCGGACATGTTGAGCGCCTCGTAGACGCTCCCCTCCCCCCAGGTGCCGTCACCGATGAACGCCACCGCCACGCCCCCTTCCCCCCGGCGCTCCAGGTGGAAGGCGACGCCGGCGGCGACCGGCAGGCTCTCTCCCTGGACGCCGGTCGACAGGTAGCCCGGGCGGTAGAGGTGCTGGCTGCCGCCGACGCCGTTGCACACCGCCCCATCGCGGCCCATGATCTCCGCCAGCAGCCCCTCCGGGTCGTCGAAGCGCGCCAGGTAGTGGCCGTGACCGCGATGGTTGCTGAACACGAAGTCGCGACCGTCGAGCAGGGTGCGGAGCGCCACCGGGACGTACTCCTGGCCCAGGCAGGTATGAGTGGTGCCGTTGAGCCGCCCCGCGGAGAACAGGTCGAGCAGGGCCCGCTCGAAACAGCGGATGGTCAGGAGCAGCCGCAGGTCCTCGTCGTCCATCTCCGGCGGACGCTCGGCCGCGGCCAGCTCGACGGCGGTTTGTTCCTGAAGCCCGATCGTCATGTGCTCACCCCCCGCTCCCCGAGCAGTCCCCGGACCGCCCCGACAGAGCTCATCGCCTTGATCTCCGCGGTCGAGAAGGTGACCTCATAGACCTCCTCGAGGGCGGTGATCAACTGGATGTGGCGCCGGCTGTCCCACGTCGCCAGATTGGCGGGGCCCGTGGAGTCCTCCACCTGCTCCGCCGGCAGCTCCAGCACCATCGAAACCACCTCCTCCAATCGCATCGTCGACTCTCTCCAAGGTTGCAGGTTGCTCAGGCCTCCGCCCGGTCATCGGTCAGAACCGACACCCGGACCGGTCTCCGGGCCGCGGGCCGGTCCGGGGGCGGAGAGTCGAAGGGCCATAGGTGACGCACGTAGCTCTCGAAGCGCAGCGGCTCGTCCGGAAGCCGGAGCGCCAGCACCTCGCCGCAACCCGCGACCACCGCCTCGTGCTCCGCCGCCTCGGTGCTCAAGAACGCCCAGCGCTCCAGCGCGATACCGGTCTCGGCCGCCAGGTGGCGGAGAGTGGTCGCGGAGTCACCACGGCGCGCGGCAGGCTGGCCGGCGCCGGCCACCGGGCTCTCCTCCGGCAGGCCGGGCCACAGCCAGACGGAGCGGCCACGCTCCGCCTGGGCCGCCAGGAGCTCCGCGAGCGCCGGCGAGGCGGCGGCCGCGGGCGACAGCGCGCCGACCGCCACCGCCGCGGGCCCCGGCACGAGGGCCGCCGAGAGCGCGCGGGCGATCGCCGCCGCCAGGGCCGCGAACAGCTCGCCGCTGTACGGGATGTGGCCCAGCTCGTCGGCCCGCGGATCGTCCGGCTCCGCCACGGAGTAGGCCTCGGCCAGCGCCGAGGCGTCGACCAGGGTGACTCGGGGCATGGACGCCAGCCGCGCCGCCAGCAGCTCGACGATCTCCCGCCGCGCCGCGGCGGCGGCCTCTCCGCGAGCCCGGGCCCGGTCCTGGTTCAGCCCGGCCGGCGGTGGGCAGATCACGAGCAGGGTCGGCGCCGCGTCGGTGTCCCTCCGCTCCCGTTGCTCGAGGGCGGCCAGCAGCTCCCCGACCGTCTCCCGAGCCAGCGCGTAGCCGCCCGTGCGGTCGTCCCCGTCGGCGCCGGCATCCGCTCCACCCGGTCCGGTCCAGTCCTCCAGCCGGACCAGCAGCACGCTCCAGCCGCCCCGGACGGTCGCCAGCGTCCCGTCCGGCCGGAGCAGCTCCTGGATCACCTGGGCGTAGGGCGCGAAGTGGATCTCGGGCGAAAGCCCCAGGGTCTCGATCCAGAGCTCGAGCGGCTCCGCCAGAGGCCGGGCGGTGAAGGTCGCCGCGACCGCCAAGGGCAGGCGCCGGGCGGCGGCCTCGAGCGCGACGCAGGCGTCTCCGGCGGGAAGCGCGGCGCACGGTGCCACGACGTCCGGGCGTTCCCAGTGGGCGAGACGCTCGGCGGCGCGTCGCTCGACCGCCGCCAGGGCGGCCGGGGACCAAGCCGTACCGGCGGGCACCGTCACCCAGGCGATCAGTCGGCCGTTCCCGTCCGGTGCCACGACGCAGCCGGAGGCGCCGCCCGCGCCGGCGAGCCCCGCTCGATCCGGCGCCGATCGATCCGTACCCCCCGGTGCCAAAGGAGGCGTCCGCCGGTCGCGCCCCGCCGGAGCTCGTAGCCGCCCGAGCGCAGCCGGCCGACCAGGCCGGTCGCCGTCAGGCGCCCACCGGGACGCTCGGAGAACGGGTCGGGACGGAACCGCTCCGCGGTCGCCGCGGCGACCCCGGCGAGTCCCCGGACCCCCTCTGGCACGGCGGCGTGGAGCGCCCCCCAGACCCCGACCGGCAGCGGCTGGCCGCGCCGGTCGAGGACGTAGAGGGCGACGCCGTCCAGGGGTTCGAGGGCGGCCGCCGGCGCGCCGCGCAGCAGCTCTCCCCCCGCCTCGGGTCCTCCGGAGATCAGCCGCGCGTTCTGGTCGGGCCCTTTCTCCACCGCTCCGGCCTCGGCGACTCTTCCAGGCAAGCCGGGCGACTGCACCATCAGCCGAGCGCCGGTGACCAGGGCCCGAAGGATCCCGGCCACCCAGCCGTCGCCGGCGAACGAACCCTGGTGGAGCACCGCGCGATCGGGACCCCCTTTCGGATCGATCGGATCGATCGGATCGATCCGGCCGAGCCGGTCCAGCCGACCGAGGACCGCCCGGTGCTCGAGCACAAGAGGTTCGCCGGCCGCTTCGACCAGGAGCGCCGCGGACGACGGATCGACCCCGGCCGGCACCGGCTCCCGACCCGCCTCGAGCGGCAGCGTCACGACGGGTGCCTCGGTCGGGAATCGGGGCCCGGACCCCGTCTCGGTGTCGAGCGTGGGCCCGGCCATGCCGTCGCTCCCGGCGCGGACGACGGCCAGGACGCCCGCGCACTCGGCGAGCCGCGCCCGCCAGGCGACCGGGCACGACGGATCGAGGGGCAGGGCCGCGGCGCCCGCGGCCAGGGTGCCGACCAGGCCGATCACCAGCTCGTCCGGAGCCGCCAGGTCGAGGGCGACCGGTGCGCCCGCCGGCAGCTCCAGGCGCCCCAGCGCCTCCGCCAGAGCCCCGGCGCGCAGCCAGAGGCCCCGCCGGCTGTAGGCCCGATCGCCCCAGACCAGGGCGATCGCGTCCTGCGCAGCGTCGACCCGCTCGGCGATCCGCCGGTCGAGGGTCGTCGCCGGCTCGTCCACTCCCGGCACCGCACCGCCCGCCAGGATCTCCGCCAGGCAGGACTCGACCTCGGGGTCCGGCACCTCCGCCGCCGGGCGGCCCGACGCCTGTGCCAACGCCTGCCGCAACTCCTCGAACAACGCTCTGTCGACCGCCGCGGCGCCCATCACGCACCTCTCCCCGGCGTGGCCGCCTTGCGTAAGCGTTCGACCAGGTCACCGGGCAGCTCGAGGCCGGCCGGGCCCCGGCGCGGCCCGCTCCCGCTTGCGGCCCCTGCCCCTGTCCAGGTCTGGGTCCCGGACCGGCCGCGGAGGCTCGCCCGGGTTTCTTCGTCGTCCATCAACGGCAGCAGCGAGATCGGTGTCTCGGGTCGTTCCACGGCGCCGGCGAGGAGGGTACGGAGGTGCCGCGCCATGCGCTCTGCCGTGGCGGGCTCGAACAGGTCCAGGTTGTACTCCAGGCTCGCCCGCAACCGGCCGCCACCGGCGGTGATGGTCAAGAACAGGTCGAAGTCGGTCGTGCCGCGCTCGACCTCGATCGGGCTCAGGGTCAGGCCGGCCATGTCCCGCTCCTCGTCGCCGTAGTCGAAGTAGCTGAACAGCACCTGGCAGAGGGGGTTGTATGCCGGGTCCCGCTCGACCCCCAGGGCCGAGACCAGGTGGCCGAACGGGACGTCGCTGTGGGCGAACGCCTCCAGGGTGGCGTCGCGCAGCCGTGCGGTCAGCTCGTCGAAGCCCGGGTCGCCGGTGCAATCAGCCCGGATCACCAGGAGATCCATGAACAGGCCGATCAACCCGGTCACCTCGGCCCGGCCCCTGTTCGACGACGGTGTGCCGAGGACCAGGTCGTCCACGGCGGCGTACCGGTGCAGCAGGGTGACGAACCCTGCCAGCAGGGTGGCGAACCGGGTAACTCCCCGCCGGCGGCTGAGCTCTCCCAGGGCGAGCGCAAGGTCCGGCGGCACCTCGAACACCAGCCGGCCGCCCCGGTGGCTCTGGACCGGTGGCCGCGGCCGGTCCGTCGGCAGCTCCAGCAGCCGTGGCGCGCCGTCCAGGCGCTGGCGCCAGAAGTCCAGATGGCCTTCCAGACCACCCTCCAGGAGCTGCTGCCGCTGCCAGGCGGCGAAATCGACGTACTGCACCGGCAGCGCGGGCAGCTCGGGCTCCGAGCCGCCCACCGCCGCCCGGTAGAGCCGGCCGAGCTCCCTTTCGAGAACGCCGAGGGACCAGCCGTCGAAGACGATGTGGTGGAAGGTGAGCACCAGCACGTGCTCCTCCGCGCCGGTGCGCAGCAGGAGCGCCCGGTACAGCGGCCCGCGCTCCAGGCGGAAGGGGCGCCGCGACTCCTCGTCGACCAGCGCCCGGACCTCGGCCTCCCGCTCCACGTCGGCGAGCTCGCGCAGGTCGGTGAGGCCGACTTCGACGGGGGCGGCGTCGGCGAGGACGTGCACCGGACCGTCTTCCCCGGCCCGGAACGCGGCGCGCAGGATCTCGTGCCGGGCGACGATCGACTGCAGGCTTTCGACCAGGCCCTGGGGATCGAGCTCGCCCTCGAGGCGGAACGCCACCGGCACGTTGTGGCGCGGCGCCTCCGGGTCGAGCTGGTAGAGCACCCAGAGGCGCTCCTGGGCGTACGACAGGGGCAGCCGGCCGTCCCGGGGAACCGGCGGAATCGGCGCCGCGTCCGCCCCGGACGCGGTGCGCGAAGACGCCTCGATCTCCGCCGCCATCCGCGCCACCGTCGGCATCTCGAAGAACTGATGGAGCGGCAGCTCGAGGCCGAAGACCTCCTGCACCCGGGCGAGCAGGCCGGTGGCCAGGAGCGAGTGGCCGCCCAGGGCGAAGAAGTCGTCTTCGACGCCGAGCCGCTCGAGATGGAGCGCTTCGGCCCACAGGTCGGCGAGCGCCCGCTCGACCTCGGTGCGGGGGGCGACGTACTCCCCGACTCCGGCCCCCGCCCCGGAGCCAGCGGCGTCGCCGGCACCGATCCGCCGGCGCCGGGGCGGCCGGCTCCAGCGCACGATCTCCGCCGGGTCGTGGAGAGCCTCGGCGATCGTGGCGAGCTGGTTCGCCCGCCAGGCCTGGTGGGCGAACCGGTTCCCGGCCTCGGCCGGGCCCGTGGTCACCGCCGCGTCCGCCGCACGGGGCGCGCCCGCGTCCGGGCTCTCGGTCGGGCCGGCGATCACCCGTTCGAAGGCGCCGATCGCGACCTCGACCGGTATCCGGAACCAGCTCTCGCCGTCGCCCTCTTCCTCCGTCCCTTCGGCGATACCGCGCAGGAAGTCGAGGGCCGGCTGATTGCGCGCGGTCGGGCGGAACGGCACGTCGACGCGCGCCAGGCCCAGCTCGCGGGCGATCTCTGCCAGGTGGGCGACGATCCGGTGCTCGACCCCGCGGCCGAGCACGCGGCAGCTCAGGACGAAGGTCTCCACCTCCAGCGCCTCGTCCCCGGCGGCGAAGATCACCACGCTGACCTGGCCGTACTCGCCGAACCGGTCGCGCACCTCCGCCACCAGGCACTCCAGACCCTGCTCGGCCAGGCCGACGACGTCGGCCTCGGTGCGGCGGATGGTGGTGACGTTGAACTGGTTGGTCCGCTGGGTGAGCTGGGCGGTGCGGGGGACCTGGTCCGGACGCGGCGGAGCGATGTCCACCCGCAGCTTCAGGCTGCTCAGGAACTCGCTCAGGCTCGGCGCCGCCTTGCGCAGGCGCTCGCGGTCGATGTTCTGGCGGTACATGGCGGTGCGCCGATGGTCCTCGCCGGTGACGCGCCCCAGGTCGAACGCCCAGAAGTGGCGCACGAAGCGGCCGAGGGCATCGCCGGCGGGCACCTGGACCGTCAGCACCTGGGGGCAGCCGGCACGTACCTCGGCGCACTCGACCGGGTTGTCGTCCAGGAAGACGAAGCTGTCGAGGCCGAGCTGGAGCTCGTCGGCGAGCGAGCGGAGGTTTTCCGACTTCGGCCGCCAGTTGATCCGCTGGCTCACCAGGTGCTCGCGGCGCAACGGCAGGTCGCTGCGCTGCTCGAACACCGCGTCCACGTCCTGCTCGACGTTCTTGCTGCACAGGCAGAGCAGCCTGCCGGCGTCATGCTGGGCGACCAGCGCTTCCTGGAGTGCCCGGTGGGGCGGATCGATGGCGATGCCGTCCGGTCCGTCCTCGCCGCAGACGCCACGCCACAGCGTGTTGTCGCAGTCGAGCACCAGGACCTTGGTCGGCGGCACCAGCAGTGCGTGGATCTTCCGCGCGACCATGGTCGCCACCGCCGCGAAGCCGGCCGCCGTGTACGGCACGTGACCGAGCTCGTCGCGCCGCCGGTCGTGGTACGCGCCGGCCGGCCGGACCGGGTAGGCAGCGGCGATCTCGGCTGAGGAGATCGTCACGACGCCGGCGAGGCCGGCCAGCCGGTCGACGAGCCCCTGTTCCAGGCCGGCCAGGAAGGCAGACAGGTCGGCGTCCGCGTCCACCTCCGGCGACGCCGGGCACAGGCAGAGCACGTGGAGCACGCCGGAGCGCTCCGCCGAGGCGGCGACCGCGTCTGCCAGCTCGCCGGCGCCGCGCTCGGCGCGGGCGCGGGCCTCGGCTCCAGAGTCGATGGCGACGCCGTCGTCGAGCGCGGTCCGCAGCCAGTCCAGGGGCCGGACGAGCAGCACGTCGACGCCGCCAGCGTTCGACCCGAGCAGGCTCGACGGGTCGAGGAGCTGCTGGAAGACCTGGTCGTAGGGGGCGAAGCGGATGCGCGACGGCAGCCCCAGGCGGCGCATCCAGAACCCCAGCACCTCCTCCACCGGCTCGGCGGTGAACGACGCCGCCACGGCCAGGGTCGTCCGCGCCAGGCTCGGCAGCTCCGAGAACCGGGCGTCCGGCCGCTTCGTCACCGCCTGGAGGATCGACAGCAGATCCTCCACCAGGTGCGCCGCCGTCGTGGCGTCGAACAGCTCGGCGCTGTAGGCCAGGGCGCCGCGCAGGGCGTCGCCCTCCTCGAACAGGGTCAGGAACAGGTCGAAGGCGGCGACGCCGCTCTCGACCTCGACCGGCTCGATCTCGAGGCCGGCGATCGCCGGCGCCGTCCCCGACTCTTCCACCAGGCTGAACATCACCTGGAAGAGGGGATTGTGGCCACCGCTCCGGTCGGGCTCGACGGCCTCGACGACCTTGGCGAACGGCACCTCCTGGTGGGCGAACGCCTCCAGCACCCGGCCGCGGACCCGGCCCAGGAGCTCCCGGAAGGTCGGGTCGCCGGACAGGTCGGCGCGCAGCACCAGGGTGTTGGCGAGCAGCCCGACCAGCCCTTCGAGCTCCGGCCGGTCCCGGTTGGCGACCGGCATGCCGACCAGCAGGTCGTCCTGGCCGCTCGCCCGCATCAGCAAGGCGTCGAACGCGGCCAGCAGAGTCATGAACGGGGTCACGCCCTCCCGCCGGCTGAGCTCCCGGACCGCCGCCGCCAGCTCCGGCGGGATGCGCACCGGCTGGTGGCCGCCGCGGCGCCCCGGTCGCTCGGGCCGCGGCCGATCGGTCGGCAGTTGCAGCACGGGCAGCTCGCCCCCCAGCCGCTCCCGCCAGAACGCCAGGTGGCCTTCCAGGCGCTCGCCGGAGAGGCGCCGCCGCTGCCACGCCGCGTAGTCCGCGTAGCGCACCGGCAGCTCGCTCTCCACCGGCCGCCGGCCTGCCGCCAGCTCGGGATAGACGCGCGCCACCTCCGCCATGACGACGCCGAGCGAGCGCACGTCCGCGACGATGTGGTGCATCGCCAGGGCCAGCAGGTGCTCGTCGCCGCCGAGGCGGACCAGCACCGCCCGGGCGAGCGGGCCGGTCGCCACGTTGAAGCCGGCCGCGAGCGTCGCCCCGGCCACCGCTCGGCCCACCGCCTGCCGCCGTGCACCGGGCAGACCGCCCAGGTCGACCACTGAAAGGATCGGCGGCGGCTCCTCCGCCACCCGGACCACCACCTGCCCATCGGCCGAGGCGAAGGTGCTCCGGAGCGTCTCGTGGCGCCGTGCGACGGCGGCGAAGGAGGCGGCGAGGGCGCCGGCGGCGAGCGGGCCGCGGAGCGTGAAGGCCGCCGGGACCTGGAGCGCGGGACCCGCCGCCTCCACCTGCGCCAGCAGCCACATGCGCTCCTGGTCGAGGCTCGGAACGATCGGCTCCTCCGGGCCCAGGCGCTCGATCGGTGGGGCCTCGGGCGCATCCCCGGAGGTCCGACGGGCATCGATCCACCGTGCCAGCTCGGCCACGGTCGGCGCCTCGAACAGGTTGCGCACCGCCATCTCCACCGCGAGGGCCTCGCGGATGGTGGAGGCGAGTTGCGTGGCGAGCAGGGAGTGGCCCCCGAGCTCGAAGAAGTCGTCGTGGATGCCGACACGCTCCAGGCCGAACGCCCGCTCCCAGAGCCCTGCCAGAGTCTTCTCGAGCTCGCTCTCCGGCTGCGCGTACTCGGTGGTCAGCTCGCCGCGCTCGTGGAGCTCGTCCGCCGGGGGCGGGGAGCTCCCCTCCTCGCCGGCGGTCGCGCGCTCGGCCACCGCCGCCCCGCCCACCGTAGTGACCGGCGCCACCCCGGGCTCGACCCAGTAGCGCTGGCGCTCGAACGGATAGGTGGGGAGCGGCACCCGGCGGCGCCGGCTCTGGCCGTCGCCCGCCTCGTGCAGGCCGCGCCAGTCGATCGTCACGCCCGCCAGCCACAGCCGCGCGACCGCACCGAGCAGGTGCTCGCCGTCGCCCCTCGCCGCCGCCGGCGCCTGCTTGGCGTGCGGCAATGAGCTGACCACCACGCGCCGGGCCAGACGTCCCCCCTGGCGCTTGACCAGGGAGCTCAGCGTCCGCCCGGGACCGGCCTCGAGCAGCACCCACTCCGGCTCGTCCTCCAGCCGGCCGAGACCATCGGCGAACCGGACCGTGCTGCGGGCGTGGCGCAGCCAATAGGACGGGTCGGTGGCCTCCTCCGCGGTCAACCGCTCGCCGGTCAGGTTGGACAGGATCGGAATCTCGGGAGGCCTGAGAGCCACCTGCCGAAGCCGCTCGCCGAACGGCTCCAGCATCGGCTCGACCATCGCCGAGTGGAAGGCGTGGGAGGTGTGCAGACGCCGAGACGCCACGCCGTCGGCCGCGAGCCGGTCGGCGAACCGTTCGATCCGGTCATCCGACCCGGAGACCACGGTCAGCTCCGGCGCGTTGACCGCCGCCAGCGAGAGCCCCTCTTCGAGCAGCTCGAGCACGTCCCGTTCCGGCCGGGATACCGCCAGCATGGAGCCGCCGGGCAGCTCCTGCATCAGCCGGCCCCGCTCGGCGACCAGGGCGAGACCGTCCTCGAGAGAGAAGACCCCTGCCAGGCAGGCCGCCACGTACTCGCCCAGCGAGTGGCCGATGAGCGCCGCGGGCCGGACGCCCAACGACTCCCACAGGCGGGCCAGGGCGTACTCGACGGTGAACAGGGCGGGCTGGGCGAGCGCGGTCTGCTCCAGCCGGGTGGCCGCGTCCGGGTCTTCCACCGCCTCGAACAGCAGACCCCGCAGGTCGAGCCCCAGGTGCGGCGTCAGCAGGTCGGCGCAGCGGTCGGCCGCGGCGCGAAAGACCGGCCGGCAGGCGTAGAGCTCGCGCGCCATTCCCGGATGCTGGGCGCCCTGCCCCGGCAGCAGGAAGACGACCGGCCGGTCGCGCCGGGCCTGGCGGGAGCCGGGCACGCGCTTGGGGTCGGCGCCCCCGAGCAGGGCGAGGGCATCCTCCCGGTCCCGGCAGACCAGGGCTCGCCGGTGGTCGAATCCCTTGCGCCCGACCTGGCAGGTGTAGGCGACATCGGCCAGCGCCGTCTCCGGGTGCGCCTCCAGGTGCCCGGTGAGGCGCTCCGCCACCCGCTCCAGGGCGCCGGCGCTGCGCGCGGAGAGCACCAGCAGGCACGGCGCCCCCTCCTCCTCTGCCACCGGGGCCGGCCGCGGCGGCTCCTCGAGCACCACGTGGACGTTGGTGCCGCCGAGGCCGAAGGAGCTGACGCCGGCCCGTCGCGGCCCGTCGCCCGGCCACTCCCGGAGCTCGGTGTTGACGTAGAAAGGGCTGGCGTCGAGTCCGAGGGCGGGGTTCGGGCGGCGGAAGTGGAGGCTCGGCACCAACGTCCGCTCCTCCAGCATGCGCACGGCCTTGATCAGCCCGACCACGCCAGCGGCCATGCTCAGGTGGCCGAGGTTCGATTTGATCGAGCCGATGGCGCAACTGCCCGGCGCCACCCCGTCGCCGAAGGCGCGCTCGAGCGCCGCCAGCTCGATGGGGTCGCCGAGGGACGTGCCCGTGCCGTGGGTCTCGACGTAGCCGACCGTCCGGGGATCGACGCCGCCGTCGGCGAGCGCCTCGATCAGCACCTCCGCCTGCCCTTCGACCGACGGCGCCGTGTAGCCCACCTTGAGCGCCCCGTCGTTGTTGACCGCCGAGCCGCGGAGGACCGCCCGCACCGCGTCGCCGTCGGCCAGGGCGTCCTCCAGACGCTTCAACACCACTACCCCGGCGCCGCTGGCGAAGACGGTGCCGGCGGCGTCGGCGTCGAACGGGCGGCAGTGTCCGTCCGGCGAGACGATGCCGTCCTGGAGGTAGCGGTAGCCGAGCTCCTGCGGTATCCGGAGCGACACGCCGCCGGCCAGCGCCAGGTCGCACTCCTCCTCGAGCAGGCTCTTCCTGGCCAGGTGGACCGCCACCAGGGAGCTCGAGCAGGCGCACTGGACGGTGTAGCTGGGGCCGGTCAGGCCGAGCTTGAAGGACACCCGCGTCGCCAGGTAGTCCTTGTCGTTGCCCATCTGCAGCTGCAGGATTCCGGCGCTCGCCAGCAGGTCGCGGCGAGAGTAGAGGTTGTTGAGCATGTAACCGCTCAGGTTGGCGGAGGCGAAGACTCCGGCCAGGCCGTCGTAGGTCTCGGGGTCGTAGCCCGCCAGCTCGAGCGCCTCCCAAGAGCACTCGAGAAAGATCCTCTGCTGCGGGTCGATCAGCTCCGCTTCGCGGTGGCCGTAGCCGAAGAACCCGGCGTCGAAGAGCTCGATGCCGTCGACCGTGCCGGCCACCGGCACGTAGGCCGGATCGGCGAGCGCCGCGCCGCCCTCCCCCGCCGCCTCGAGCTCCTCGGGGCTGAGACGTCGGAGCAACTCGCGCCCTTCGCACAGGCTCCGCCACAAGGCGTCGACCGACGCCGCTCCCGGGAACCGGCCGCTCATGCCGACGACCGCGATCTCCGAGCCGTCGTAGCGGCCGCCGCCACCGGCTCCGCCGCTCATGACACCGGCTCCTCGGTTCCGCGCCGGCGCTTGGCGGCCCGGCGTTGCCGGCGCCGGGCGCCCCGCTCGCGGCGGTCCGCGCCCGCTTCCGCCTCCTCCGTCGCGGCACCCCCCTCATCGTCGAGCCGGGCCACGAGGGTCGCCACCGTCGGCGCGTCGTAGAGCGCCACCACCGGCAGATCGGCTCCCAGCTCGCGCTTCATCCGCGCGATGAGCTGGAGGCCGGTGACCGAG
>Ga0210144_1000138_pt1 | contig 41990 bp, 34 predicted proteins | sample Muzzi_PWA_D2_FD_185532 | JGI IMG/M metagenome (GOLD analysis project Ga0210144, IMG submission 185532) | Wetland microbial communities from San Francisco Bay, California, USA, that impact long-term carbon sequestration - Muzzi_PWA_D2 (SPAdes) | ecosystem: Environmental > Aquatic > Marine >...
CCTGGGCCTGTTCGGCACCTACCGCAAGAACGAGACCGTCGACCTCCAGTTCCAGCGCAAGGGCAAGGTTGAGCTGCGCTCCGACCTGCCGGTCGAGGACTGAGCGGGCTCCCGATCACCGGGAGCTGTCGAGGACGAGTTGGGGGACGGTGACCAGCCGGTAGTTGCGGGCGCGCAGCTTTTCGATCACCGTGGGCAGGGCGGTGACTGTCTCAGAGCGATCGCCGCCGCCGTCGTGCAGGAGGACGATCGCGCCCGGGTGGACCTCTTCGAGGACGTGCTGGAAGATCGCCCCTTCGCCAGGACGCTCGTAATCGGCGGTCTCCACCGTCCAGAGGACCGTCAACATCTTCTCGCGGCGCAGCAGCTTCAGCGTGTTCGCGTCGTACTCGCCGAAGGGCGGGCGGAAGAGCCGCGGGAAGGGCGCGCCGAGGCGCCGCAGGTCGGCCGCCTGCTCGAGCAACTGGGATTCCTGTTCGGCCGGCGGCAGGCCGGCCATCCTGACGTGATCCTGGGTGTGGTCGCCGATCGCGAAGCCGGCTCTCGCCTCGCGGCGGATCTCGTCCGGGTATTCGTCGATCGCCAGCCCGACCGGGAAGAAGGTGGCCGGCGCCCGACGGCGGATCAGGATGTCGAGGATTTCATCTGTGTAGGGGCCGGGTCCGTCGTCGAAGGTGAGCGCCACCTCGCGCCGGGCGCCGGGGGCTTCGCGGAGGACCGGCGCCTCCGGCAACAGCGACTCGACCGCCCGCCGCGCCCGGGCTGCCCGCCGGAGCGCCCGTTCACCGCGCAGCAGGGCCCGGACGCCGCTGCTGATCCGCGTCGAGCGCAGCTTCTTCGAAGCCGAGGCGGAGAGCATCCAGAGCGGCGTGAACAGCACCGCCAGCACGACGCCCACCGCGACGAGGCGTCGCCTCATGTGTACGCGCCGCGCCGGCGCGACGTCGGCGGGCGGCTGCCGGCCGCTCACTTGAAGACGTAGAGGAGGAGGAAGGCGATCACCGCGAAGCTCGCGCCGGCGGCGATCATCCCCTTGTCCTCGGCGACGATCGCGGCGGTGGAGCGTTCGTCGGAGCGGTCGTAAATCAGATACAGGTAGCGGAAGATGCCGTAGATCACGGGGGGGATGGTCAGCATCATGCGACTGCCGATCAGGGGCGAGTTGACGGTGTAGATCGCGTAGCTGAGCACCGTGCCGGTGGTGACCAGGGAGACCATCTGGTCGAGGAAGGGAAGCGAGTAATGCTCGAGCACGGGCCGCGTCGAGGTGCCCTGGTGCAGCTCGGAGACCGCCTCCTGGCGCCGCTTGGTGAAGCCGAGGAAGGCAGCGAGCATGCCGGTGCAGAGGATCAGCCACTCCGACGCCTGCGCTTCGACCGCGCTGGCGCCGGCCGCGACCCGCAGGATGAACAGCCCCGCCAGCGTCATCACGTCGATGATCACGACCTGCTTGAGGCCGAGGCTGTAGGCGACCTGAGCGATCCCGTAGCCGACCACCATCAGCCCGACCTGCCAGTTGACCGTGGCGAAGGCGAGCCCGATCGCGCCCGCGGCGAGCAGCGGCGCGATCGCCATCGCCGCCCCCTCCGAAATCTCGCCCGCCGCCAGCGGGCGGAAGCGCTTCTTGGGGTGCTTGCGGTCGAGCTCGACGTCGATCAGGTCGTTGATGAAATAGCCAGCGCTGGAGATCGCGCAGAAGGAGACGAAGGCGAGCGTCGCCTCCAGCACCTCGTGCGGCTGGTTGAACTTGCCCGAGAACAGCAGCCCCGCGAAGACCAGGACGTTCTTGATCCACTCGTGCGGCCGTCCGGTCTTGATCGCCGCTCGAAGCGGCGAGCGGCGCGGCACGACCGGCCCCTCGGCCGCGGCGCCGGGGCCGTCTGCGCCGGCCTGGACCGACGGCTGTTCGGAAGTGATCGTTTCCATCTTCAGGGGGCCCGGACGGCACGCGAAGGGCCGTCCGACCAGGGAGATCCAGTTGCGACAGGGTAGCGCTCAGCCCGGTAGCCGAACGGTGAACAGAGCGCCTCGGGCGGGAAGGTTCTCCACCCGGACCGAGCCGCCCATCGCCTCGCTCAGCTCGTGGACGATCGCCAGGCCAAGGCCGGCGCCCTCCGCCGAGCCGCGGCCTGCGCGGGCACGGAGGCGGAAGCGCTCGAAGGCGCGCGGAATCTCCTCCCCGGGGATGCCCGGGCCCTGGTCGGCGACCCGGATCTCGCCCGGCGCCACCGAGATTGTCACCCGGCCGCCCTGCGGGCTGACCCGGATCGCGTTCTCGAGCAGGTTGGAGACGACCTGGAGGGTGCGACCGTGGTCGGCGCTCGCCGGCGCGGCATCGCCCTCGACCCGGACCTCCACCGCACCCCGGGCGGCGCGGGGCCGCAGCCGCTCCTCAGCCTCGCGGGCGACCGCACCCAGGTCGACCGGCTCGCGGCGCACCTCCAGCACCCCCTGCCGCAGCCGCGCCAGCGCCAGCAGGTCGCCGACCAGCCGCTCGAGCCGCTGCGCCTCGCGGCCGACCACGGCGGCCGCCTCGCGCGGCTCGACCGTGCCGTCCTCGATCCCCTCGGCGTAGCCGCGAATCGAGGTGAGCGGCGTGCGCAGATCGTGGGAGACGGAGAGCAGCACCGCTCGCTCGGCGTCGCGGGCCAGCGCGAGCTGCTCGGCCATCTCGTTGAAGGAGGCGGCGAGCTGGTCGATCTCTTCGGCCCCACCCCGCGGCACCGGCTCGGGATGCCGGCCCGCGGCCAGCTCGCCGGCCGCGCTCGACAGCCCCCGCAGCGGCCCGCTCAGCCGCCGCGCCAGCAGCGCCGCGACCGCGGCGGCGAGCAGGGCAGCCGCCCCGCTGGCGATCAACAGCGCGGAGAGGTAGCGGCGGAAGTCGTCTCCGCTGACCAGGTCGGGACGGGTGACCAGGACCACGGCGCTGCCGGAACGGCGCGCCGCGTAGATCGACTCGCGGCCGCCGATCTCGGCGGTGCCGTCGGCGCTGCCGGAGCGACGCAGCTGCCCGGCCGCCTTGTCGGGGAGCGCGGCGGCCGCTCTGCGCAGGGTGATCACCTCGACCGGCCGCGGCGCCGGCGCGGTCCCCGGCGGTGGCGTCGCCAGGCCGGGCGGCGGAAGGGGGCGCGGCGCCCCTTTGCGTTCAGCAGGACCCCGGCGCGCCGAGCGAGCCCGCTGCCTCGCCGTTTCCAGCAGCGAAGCTTGGCCGACCAGCGCGTCTGCCTGGCGCTCGACGTCGCTGCGGATCGTCCCCCGCACCGCGTCCCTGGTGAGGACGATGCCGAGCGCCAGCGAAGCGCCGACCCCGAGCAGGACCGCGCCGAGGATCGCCAGGAAGAGGCGCGCCCGCAGCGAGCGCATCAGGAGACGACCTTGTAGCCGGCGCCGCGGACGGTCTGGATGAGCTCGGGACGGCCGAGCTTGGCGCGAAGCTGCGCCACATGGACGTCGACCGTCCGCGTCCCCCCGGCGAACTCGCCGCCCCAGACCAGCTCCAGCAGCCGGTCGCGGCTCAGCACCACGCCGGGGTGGGAGAGCAGCGCCGCCAGCAGGTCGAACTCGCGGGCGGTCAGCTCGACCGGCACTCCACCGACGCTCGCCGTCCGCGACGCACGCTCCAGCTCGACATCGTGCGCCGAGAGCGTGCCGGCGCCGACCGCCTCGCCGCCGCCCGAAGCGCGACGCAGGATCGCCTTGACGCGGGCGACCAGCTCGCGCGGCGAGAACGGCTTGGTGACGTAATCGTCGGCGCCCGCTTCCAGGCCCGCCACGCGGTCCACCTCGTCGTCGCGGGCGCTGAGGATGAGGATCGGGACAGCGGTGCGGGCGCGCAGCCGCCGGCAGACCTCGAAACCGTCGATCCCCGGCAGGCCGATGTCGAGGACGACTAGCCGCACCGAATGCCGTGCCAGCTCCTCGAGCGCCTGCTCGCCGCTGCTCGCCCAGACGACCTCGAAGCCGTCGCGCCGCAGGTAGGCGCGGACCAGGTCGGCAATCGCCTGCTCGTCCTCGACGACGAGGATCGCTCCCTTCATCGCGCCTAGCCTCTCAGGTGCTCCCGCCGGTAGAGGAACGGGGCGGCCGCTCCCGCCGGCCGCTCCCGTTGCCATGGGTGGCTAGTTGCCTTCGCCCTGCGGGCCGCCCTGAGAACCGCCCCGCGGGCCCCCGAACTGGCCGCCCGGGGGAGGCGGCGGCATCTGGCCCTGACCCTGGCCTTGGCCCTGACCCTGCGAGCCCTGCGGCCCGCGCGGCATCTGGCCTTTCTGGCCGTTCTTGGGCGGCACCATGATCGCTTTCGCGGCCTCGCCTTCGGGCCCGCAGACGGTGACCTCCTGCCCGGCCTTCAGGTCGGTGACCGAGGTGCTCCGGCCAGGACCGGCCAGCACCTTGGTCTCGTCGTCGACGGCGATCGTCACTTCGTTGCCGTCGTTCTCCTTCACCGTGATCGAGCTTGCGCTGGTCGAGACGACCGTGCCGCGATCGAGCCTGACCACCTCCGCCTTCCCTTCGCGCTGGACGTGGAGCTGGGCGTAGGTCAGGTCCTTGCCCATCGCACCGCCCGGGGGCGGCGGCATTCGTTTGCCGCTCGGCGGCTTGCGGGTCTGGGACTTGCCGCCGCCGGAGTCGCTCTGCGCCACCGCGACGCCGGCCAGCGCGAGCGCCGCGGCGATCCCGATCGTGGCCACCGCCTTGGCGCGCTTGCGGATCGAGTTGAACATCTGGAACCTCCTGGTCGCTTGCTTGTACAGGGCGATCCTCGAGCCCGTGCGTACGGCGGCGATCAGGGGCTTGTAAGGGGGATGTAAGCCTCGGCCGGCAGGTCGTCCCCGAACACCCGCGGGGTTTGGTTAGGATACGGCCGTCTCGTCGACGAGAGGAGAATCATGAGGCTCAAGGTTGCGATCGTGGCGCTGCTCGCCGGCCTGCTCGCGACGGCGGCCGTGGCAGAGGCGCACAAGCTGCCGTACGGCCCCGCCAAGCGCGCCATCCAGCAGGAGACCACCGAAGTTTGCGGCGAAGTCGAGGGCTGCAGGAACTGGAGCGTGGGGCCCTGCCGGCGGAAATCCTTCCACCGGATCGACTGCGTCTCCCGGGTGACCAACGGTGAAGGAAACTCCTGCGCCTGGGTCTCGATCGCCCGGGTCCCGGCTCGCTCCCGCTTGATCCGCGTCCACCACAAGCGCATCTTCTGCTGAACAAGGCAGCGCGGGCCGGTCGCAGGGCCGGCTCGCTAGGTTCCCCACTCGATGGCCCGAAGACGGCTGAAGCACTGGGGGTGGGGATATGAGGACCAGGCGCCCTCCCGCGAGGAGCTGGAGCGGGCGGCGGGCGGCGTTCGCGGGCAACTCGGCTTCGGCGGAGAGATCGAGGCGGCCGTTCCGCTGGACCGCGTGGAGGTCCGCAAGCCGCGGCTGAAGGCGCCGGCGGGCCTCGGCAACCTGTTCAGCGACGACCGCTACGAGCGCGTGTCGCGGGCGCTGGGGAAGGCCTACCGGGACGTGGTGCGCGGGTTCCGGGGGGAGTTCGAGAACCCGCCCGACCTGGTCGCGCTGCCGCGGGACGAGTCGGAGATCGAGGCTGTGCTCAGCTGGGCGGAGGCCGAGGGAGCGGCGGTGGTTCCGTTCGGCGGCGGGACCAGCGTGGTCGGCGGGGTCGAGCCCCGCCTCGGGGATCGGCCGGTCGTCTCGCTGGACCTGAGACGGCTGGACCGGGTGCTGGAGGTCGATACCGCTTCGATGGCGGCCCGGATCCAGGCCGGCGCAACCGGGCCGGGGCTGGAGGACCAGCTGCGACGGCACGGCCTGACCCTGCGCCACTTCCCGCAGTCGTTCGAGTACTCGACGCTGGGGGGATGGATAGCCACCCGCGCCGGCGGGCACTTCGCAACGCTCTACACCCACATCGACGACCTGGTCGAGTCGGTGAGGGCGATCACGCCGCGCGGGAGTTGGGAGAGCCGGCGACTGCCGGGCTCCGGCGCCGGCCCCTCGCCCGACCGGGCGCTGATCGGCTCCGAGGGCATCCTCGGCGTGATCGCCGAGGCTTGGGTGCGGATCCGGCCACGGCCGGAGTCGAAGCTGTCGTGCGGGGTCGAGTTCGACGAGTTCGCCGCCGCGGGCGGCGCCGTCCGCGAGATCTCCCAGGCCGGCCTGTACCCCACCAACTGCCGCCTGCTCGACGCGCTGGAGGCCGCCACGACCGGCGCCGGATCGGGCGAGAAGAGCCTGCTGGTGCTCGGCTTCGAGTCGGCCCACCATCCCGTCGACGAGCAGATGCGAATCGCCCTCGAAATCGCCGAAGAGCATGGCGGCACCCCAAACTCCCCGCCGACGGGCCGAAATGTCCACCCCGACTCAACAAATCGGCCCGTCGGGGGGGACGAGGCGGTAGGGGCGTGGCGCAGCGCCTTCCTCTTCGCGCCCTACCTGCGCGACACGCTCGTCGCCTGCGGCGTCCTCTCCGAGACCTTCGAGACGGCGATCACCTGGGACCGCTTCGAGGACTTCCACGCGAGCACGATGGAGGCCGTCCGGGCCAAGGTCGCGGAGGTCTGCGACGGCCCCGGCGAGGGCCCCGGCGCCCCGCGGGTAACCTGCCGCTTCACCCACGTCTACCCGGACGGCCCGGCGCCCTACTTCACGGTCATGGCCCCGGCGGTCCGCGGCGGCGAGGTGGAGCAGTGGGACGAGATCAAGGCGGCGGCGTCGGAGGCGGTGATCGAGAGCGGCGGCACGATCACCCACCACCACGCGGTCGGCCGCGACCACCGCCCCTGGTACGACCGCCAAAGACCTGCTCCCTTCGCAGCAGCTCTAAGAGCCGCAAAGAAAGAGCTCGACCCCGCCGCCATCCTCAATCCGGGCGTCCTGATCGATCCGTAGCGGGCCCGCCCGCAACAACTGGGAGGGCGCCGCGTATTGAGCAATTATGAGAGACTTGTATCTACCGATTTGTGACAAAGATAAAGTCCTCATATCCCCCATTTCACCCCGAGCGGCCGGATCTGCCGCTCGCGCTCACCGCCGAGGAGTTTGGGCGCGAGTTCTCCGAGGAGAGCCAACACGTCGAGTTCAAGAAGGGGATCGGCCGCGGCCAAGTGCAGGACACGGTCGTCGCCTTCTCCAACGCCGACGGCGGCGTGATTCTCATCGGGGTCGCTGACGATGGCGAGGTCGTTGGGCGAGCGCTCGACGCCGGCAGCGCCGACGCGATCCACGAGGCTATGCGCGCAATCCGCGAACCGGGTCGCTACTCGCTACACGAACTCTCCGTAGCAGGGCGGCCGATCATCGCCGTTTCCGTCGCCCGCCGCCAGGATGGCTTCGCGCAGACGTCCAAGGGCGTGGTTCGATTGAGGAAGGGCACTCGCGACGAGGCAGCTTTCGGCTCCGAGCTGCAGCGTCTGATCAACGAGCGAGCGCCCCGGCGCTTCGAGCTGTCCACCGAGTCGGTTTCCACCGCGTCGGTCGAGCCCGAGTTGGCCGACAGCTTCCGGGCTGCCTTCGATTGGGCGCCCCACGACTTCGTCGAGCGGCTCGCAGAGCACGGCTATGCAGCCGATGGACACCTCACGGTAGCGGGAACCCTCTACCTCTCAGAAGATCCGTCAACGACTCTTGGCAAAACGTACACTGAGATCCTCCGCTACGCGGATGATAGGTCGAGCAACTACGACCTACGACTTGAGATCCGCGGTCCTTTGCCGACGCAGCTGGAACACGCGTTGCAGCGGGTCCTCGACGAGCTCGGCACCGAGCTGGTGGTGCTTGGCGTCAGACGGCACGACCTGCCGAGGCTGCCGCAGAAGGTCGTCCGAGAGGCCCTTGCAAACGCGCTCGCCCACCGCGACTACGAGCTGAATCGCACTCCGGTCAGGATCGAGATCAGGCCGTCATCGGTGGTCGTACGATCTCCAGGAGGACTGCCTGAGCCGGTGACCGTGGACAACATCCGCGAAACCAACGCGCCTCGGAATATGGCCGTGATTCGAGCTCTGCGCCGCTTTGGCTTGGCCGAGGACGCAGGGATGGGAATCGGCGTGATGGAAGACACGATGAACGAGGAGATGCTCGATCCACCGAAGTTCCACGACAGCGGTCACGAGGTTGCCGTCACCCTTCCCATTCGAAGCGCGGTGGCGCCGGCCGAGCGGGCGTGGATAAGAGAGTTGGAGCGCCGCGGCAGCCTGGCAGGCCCGGATCGCCTCCTGCTTGTACACGGGGCGCGGGGCGAAGTGCTGACCAACGCGGCAGCACGAGAGATCCTCCAAGTCGATCGATCGGGAGCGCGTACCGCATTGCAGCGACTACGGGATGCGGGCTTCCTCGAACAACGAGGAGAGCGAGGCGGCGCCTCCTATCACCTTGTCTCAAGCCTGGCGCCTCCGGCGGGATTGCTCCTGGGCCCAGACGAGCTCGCCGACCTCATCGAGGGACTTGCTGCAGACAGGCCAATCAGCAACGAAGATGTGCGAGATGCAATTGGACTCGATCGATGGAAGGTTCGCGACCTGCTGCGCAGCATGACCCGTGCGGGACGCCTCGTTAAGGTCGGCCAGCGGCGCGGAACGCGCTACGTTCTGCCCAATCGCTGACCAGTTGCTCGAGGAGCCGGACAGGGCGACGAGGCGGAGGTCCGGGCGGCTCCCCCTCACTCGCAACTCGTCGATGGAGAGTCGGAGGGCTGTCGCCGCTAGCGCCCGGCTCCTCCCGCGCAAGACGTTCGGGGGAGCCACCCACACCTCCGCCCCTCGACAGGCACCGGCAGCTGTTCGGCGGAGGGGCGCGGGGTGCCCTCTCGACGGGCGGATACTCAAAACGCCGGCCTAATTAGGTCGGTGTTTGTCCGGCGAGAGGGCACCCCGCGCCCCTCCCCCTACTACCAGTGCACGCCTTTCATCAGGTGCGCAAACGCGACCGCCTCGGTGGTCGGAGCTTTGTCCGGCGCCTCGTCGCTCTTGCCCTTCGCCGCTTGCGACTCGGGGAAGAGGTTGTAGGCGACGTTGAGGATCCTGTCGCTCATGTGGGGCGCAACCGCGTAGAGCAGCTCGCCGAGGGTGCCGAGCCGGGTCGCCACCTTCTTCGGTTTGCCGATCATCGCCTTGGCGATCATCTCCGCCGCCTCCTCGGGCGTGATCGCCGGGAACATGTCGTACATCCGGGTCGGGGCGATCATCGGCGTCCGCACCAGGGGCATGTGGATCGTCGTGATGTGGACGCCGTCGTCGAACACCTCGGAGGCGATCACCCGGGCGAACGCGTCAAGCGCCGCCTTCGAGGCGACGTAGGCGGAGAAGCGCGGCGGGTTGGTCTGGGTGCCGATCGAGCTGACGTCGATGATCTGCCCCGACTTGTGGGCCCGCATCGAGGGCAGCAGGGCGAGGATCAGCCGCACCGGGCCGAAGTAGTTGACCTGCATCGTCCGCTCGTAGTCGTGGAAGCGGTCGTAGGCGAGCCCGACCGAGCGGCGGATCGAGCGGCCCGCGTTGTTGACCAGGACGTCGACTCGCCCGTGGTAGGCGATCACCTCCTCGGCCATCCGCGCAACGTCGTCCATGTCGGACAGGTCGCAGCGATGGACGTGGGCGACGCCGCCCGCGGCCTCGATCTCGTGTTTCGTCTCCTCCAGCTTCTCGACCGAGCGGGCGACCAGCAGCACGGTCGCGCCGGCGTCGGCGACCTTGACCGCCGTCGCCTTGCCGATCCCCGAAGACGCTCCGGTGATCAGCACCACCTTGCCGCGCACCGCCGCCGCGAGCGAGTGGTCCTTGAACAGGGCGGGGTCGAGGTTGCGCTCCCAGTAGTCCCAGACCCGGTCGACGTAGGTCTCAAGCGGCGGCACGGCGATCCCCGACCCCTCGAGCGCCGCCTGCGCCGCGGTCGAGTCGAACTGGGTCGGGTAGTTGACGTAGTTGAGGACGCCGGCCGGGATGCCCGCCTCCTCCAGCGCCATCTTCGCCGCCCGCTTCGCCGGCGGGAAGAAGCGCAGCCCGGTGCGGACCAGGCTCGTCACCGGGTCGGTCACCTCGTGATCGAGCCGCAGCGCCGCCCGCGGCGCATCGGCCGCCCCGGCGAAGAGGTTGATCGCCTCGCCGGCCGTCTTCGGGTTCGGGTCGGTGAGGTGGAAGGCCCGGCCGTCGAGGCCCGGCTGGTGGGCGATGTGATCGATCGCCGCGGCGACGAAGTCGACCGGGACGATGTTGATCTCGCCGCCCTCGATCCCGACCGTCGGCAACCAGCCCGGCAGCACCCGCCGCGCCCGCTGCAGCAGCTTGAAGAAGTAGTAGGGCCCGTCGACCTTGTCGATCTCCCCGCTGCGCGAGTCGCCGACCACGATCCCCGGCCTGTACACGCGCCAGGGCCGGCTGCACTCCTCGCGCACGACGCGCTCGGACTCGTGCTTGGTGCGGAAGTAAGGGTGGGTGTCGAGGTTCTCCGCCTCCTCGAACATGTCCTCCCGCCAGGTGCCATTGTAGAGGCCGGCAGCGGCGATCGAGCTGACCTGGTGGAAGCAGCCGGCCTCGATCGCGCCCGCCAGTTCGACCGCGTGCCGCGTCCCCTGGACGTTGGCGGCCTCCTGCGCCCCGGCGCCGGCCGCCATGTCGTAGATCGCCGCCAGGTGGAAGAAGTGGTCGACGTCGCCGCGCAGAGTCAGCAGGTCCTCCTCGCTGACGCCCAATCCCGGCGCGGTGAGGTCGCCGGAGATCGGCACGACGCGAGCCCCGTCGGCGCCCCAGGCGGTCCGCAGCTCCTCCAGCCGGCCCCGCGACCCGGAGCGGACCAGCGCGTAGACCGTGCCCTCGCGCTGCAGCAACCGCCCGACGAGATTGCGGCCGATGAAGCCCGTCGCTCCGGTGACGAAGTAGTTCATCGCCCGCTCAGATTACCTCGTGTCGCGCTGGCCCTCGCGGCCGGGTAGGTAACGCCCAAAGCTGACCGCGCCCGTTTCATAGACTGGTTGGAGATGGCAGAGACGGCGACCGTCCAGATCCAGATGCCCGAGATGGGCGAGTCGGTCACCGAGGGGATCGTTCTCGAATGGCACGTCGCCGAGGGCGACTTCGTCAACGAGGGGGACACGGTGGTCGAGGTCTCGACCGACAAGGTCGACGCCGAGGTGCCGGCGCCGGCCGACGGGGTGATCACCAAGCTGGTCGCGCAGGTCGACGAGGAAGTTCCGGTCGGGGCTCCGTTGGCGGAGATGGCTCCAGGAGATGATTCAAACGGCTCGGCCGCGGGTCCTGTCGCGGCGGAGGGGGTGTCCTCCCCGTCGCTGGATTCCTCGCCTGAGGAGGATGCCTCTCTCGCGGGGTCGGAGGGGCGAGGAAGAGGACGCCGCGCCGGGGACGACACCCCCTCCCCCACGCCACCCGCGGAAGGAGCGGCTAAGGCCTCGATTGCCGGGCCCAACGGGGGCGATGGAGTCCGGGCCACGCCCGTCGCGCGGAGAGCTGCTGTGGAGCACGGCGTCGACCTGGGCTCGGTAGCCGGCTCGGGTCCGGGCGCCAAGGTGACCAAGGGCGACGTGCTGGCCGTCGCTGGCGGAGACGGGGCCGCCCCGACGGCCGCCCCCGCCGGCGAGGAGAAGCAGCTGCGGGGACCGGCGGCGATGCTGGCCGAGGCGATGGGCGAGAGCCGCGAGGTTCCGACCGCGACGTCGTTCCGGACGATCGCGGTAGACACGCTCGACGCGAAGCGCAAGGCGTTGAACGGGCTGCTCAAGCAGCGGGCGCTGAAGCTCTCCTTCACCCACCTGATCGCCTGGGCGATCGTGCAGGCGGCGAGAGAGTGGCCGGTGATGACGAGGACCTTCGTCGAGCGCGACGGCAAGCCGTTCGCGATCGAGAACCGCCCGGTCAACCTCGGCATCGCGGTCGACGTCGAGCGCAAGGACGGCTCGCGCAGCCTGCTGGTGCCGGCGATCAGGGGCGCCGACGGGCTCGACTTCGCCGCCTTCCACTCCCACTACGAGAACCTGATCACCAAGACGCGCGAGAACAAGCTCACCGCCGACGACTTCCAGGGCACGAACATCTCGCTCACCAACCCCGGCGGGATCGGCACCGTCGCATCGGTCCCCCGCCTGATGAAGGGCCAGAGCACGATCGTCGCCGCCGGCGCGATCGCCTACCCCTCCGAGTGGGCGCACGCCTCGCCCGAGCGGCTGCGGCAGCTCGGCGTCTCGAAGACGATGACCTTGACCTCGACCTACGACCACCGGGTCATCCAGGGCGCCGAGTCGGGCGCCTTCCTGCGCCGGATCGAGGGGCTGCTGGAAGGCGAGGACGGCTTCTACGAGTCGGTGGCCGTCGAGCTCGGCGTCGACCCCGCGTCGCTCGCCGCCGTCCATCCGGCCTCGGCCTCCTCCCCGCCACTCGGCGCCGCCGCCCCGCCGACGACCCCGGGACAGCCCGACGAGGAATTGCTGGGGGGGGTGCAGGCCGCCACCTCGCTGCTCAAGGGGTACCGCACTCATGGGCACCTCGCGGCCCGCCTCGACCCGCTTGGCAGCGAACCGAAGGGCGACCCGGCGATCCAGCCCGAGAACCTCAACCTGACCCCGGAGCTGATGGCCCGGATTCCCGCCTCGATCCTCCGCATCGGCGTACCCGGCGAGACGCTGCTCGAGGTCCTGCCACGGATGCGCGAGGCCTACTGCGGCACGATCGCCTACCAATTCGAGCACCTCTCCTCCCACCAGCAGCGCACCTGGCTGCAGGAGATGGTCGAGACCGGCGCTCACCGCCAGCCGCTTGAGGACGACGAGAAATGGCGCCTGCTGGAGCGGCTGATCGACGTCTTCGAGTTCGAGCGCTTCGTCGAGAAGGCCTACCTGGGGCAGAAGATCTTCACGATCGAGGGGCTCGACGCGGTCGTGCCGATGCTCGACGAGCTGGTCACCCTGGCCTGCCGTGGCGGCGCCGAGGAGGTCGTGTTCGGGATGGCCCACCGCGGCCGCCTCAGCGTCCTCGCCCACAACCTCGGCCGCTCGGTCGAGTCGGTCCTCGCCGAGTTCGAGGGCGCCAAGCAGATCGAGCAGGTGAAGGCGGTCGCCGCGATCCCCCACGGCGGCACCGGCGACGTCAAGTACCACTACGGCCACGAGGGCGCCTACGAGACCAGCGAGGGCGAGGAGATCGCCGTCCGCCTCTATCCCAACCCGAGCCACCTCGAGTTCGTCGACCCGGTGGTCGAGGGCGCCACCCGCTTCATCCAATCCGACCCGCAGGGTCCGCGGATCGACCACGAGCCGAAGCGCGCCGTGCCGGTGCTGCTGCACGGCGACGCCGCCTTTCCCGGCCAGGGGGTGGTCGCCGAGACGCTCAACCTGGGGGCGCTGCGCGGCTACACGACCGGCGGCACGATCCACATCATTCAGGACAACCAGGTTGGCTTCACGACCGATCCCGAGGACGCCCGCTCCACCCCCTACGCCGCCGACATGGCGAAGGGCTTCAACATCCCGATCGTCCATGTCAACGCCGACGACGTCGAGGCCTGCTCGGCGGCGATCCGCCTGGCGATGGCCTATCGCGAGCGTTGGGGCCGCGACGTCGTGATCGACCTGATCGGCTACCGCCGCTTCGGCCACAACGAGACCGACGAGCCCGCCTACACCCAGCCGGCCGTCGCCGCGAAGATCAAGGCTCACCCGCCGGTCTCCGAGATCTACGCCGAGAAGCTGATCGGCGAGGGGACGGTCTCCGCCCCGGACGTCGAGCGGGCCCACAAGGAGCGCCACGACGAGATGTCGGCGGCGCTCAAGGACCTGCGCAGGAAGATGGAGCTGGGCGAGTACGAAGACCCGACCGTGACGACCTCCAGCACCGGCGAACTCGACCGCAGCGCCAGCCCGCCGGTCGACACCGCGGTCCCCGCCGAGCGGCTGCGCGAGCTGAACCAGGAGCTGCTCGAGGTCCCGGAGGGCTTCACTGTCCACCGCAAGCTGCGCAAACCGCTCGGCAAACGGACGGACGCGCTGCAGACGGGCGGGATCGAGTTCGGCCACGCCGAGGCGCTCGCCTTCGCCTCGCTGCTGACCGAAGGGGTCCACATCCGCCTCACCGGCCAGGACACCGAGCGCGGCACCTTCTCGCACCGCCACCTCGTCCTGCACGACGAGAAGACGGGGCTGCCCTACTGCCCGATGCAGAACCTGGACGGCGCCACCGCTCCGTTCGAGCTGTACAACAGCCCGCTCTCGGAGCTCGCCTGCCTCGGCTTCGAGTACGGCTATTCGGCGGCGACGCCCAGCACGCTGGTCCTCTGGGAGGCGCAGTACGGCGACTTCGGCAACGCCGCCCAGGTGATCATCGACAGCTTCATCGCCTCCGGCGAGGCGAAGTGGGGGCAGACCAGCCGCCTCACCCTGCTCCTCCCGCACGGCTACGAGGGCTCCGGGCCGGAGCACTCCAGCGCCCGCATCGAGCGCTTCCTCGCCCTGGCGGCGGAGGGCAACATCCGCATCGCCAACCCCAGCACCGCCGCCCAGTACTTCCATCTGCTGCGCCGTCAGGCGCTGATCCGCAAGCCGCGGCCGCAGATCGTCTTCACCCCCAAGGGGCTGCTGCGCCTCGAGCGGGCGGGAGCCACCCCCGAGCAGCTGACCGACGGCCACTTCCACTTCATCCTCGACGACCCGACCGCGTCCGACCGCCGCGAGAAGGTCGAGCGGCTGGTGCTCTGCACCGGCAAGGTCTACTTCGACATCGACGCCAGCGAGCGTCGCGAGGCGGCCGAGAAGGTGGCGATCGCCCGGGTCGAGCTGCTCTACCCGTTCGCCAAGGAGCAGCTGAGCAAGCTGATCGCCTCCTACCCGAACCTGAGGGAAGTCGTCTGGGCGCAGGAGGAGCCGCGCAACATGGGCTGCTGGAAGGTGATGTCGCGGCGCCTGCCGGACCTGATGCCGGAGGGCATTGAGCTCGGCTACGTCGGCCGGCCCACCCGGGCCAGCCCGGGCGAGGGCTACTCGGTGGCGCATGCGCGCGAGCAGGAGCGGATCGTGCTCACCGCGCTTACTCCAGGGGCGTAATGCGCCTGGCGCGCGGGTCCTGTCGGGTGGGGGATGGGGGGAGTGCAGGGGGTCTCGCCCCGGTGCTGGGCTTTTCGCCGCGCCCGTCGCGTCTCTCGCCGAGTGGTCTGTGCGAAAAGCAGGACGCCGCTGTCGGGGGGACACCCCCTGCACTCCCTTCACCGGCCGCGGCCGCGCTCGCCCGGACACTCCCACCCCCCGCCACCCGCGCGAGATACGCTGGATCAGGAAATGAGAAAGCCCGTCCCCGGGAAGCTGTTCGTGTGGGTCAAGCGCCTCTCTTGGGTTGAGCTGTTCGTGTTTTCGGCGCTGATCTTCTTCTGGTTGGCTCCCGGGTTCGAAACCGAGACGATGGTGTCCGGCTGGGCGCACGGACTCGGGTTCGTGGCGCTCTGCATTGTCATCTGGATCGCCTGCGTGCGGCGAGAGGCCCCCTATACGCTGCTGGCGGCGACGCTGACGCCGCTCGGCCCGGTGGGGAGCGTGATCGGGATCGAGCTGATCGAGCGGCGCGGTTGGGGGGTAGCGGATTGCAGCCAATTCGCACCGGAGACGCCAGAGATTCGCTAAAGGCACCTTGACCCGGGGGCGCTTACGCGCTATAGGTAACTGGTGACTGTTCCTTTCGGGCAGTCCCAGCCTGGGGGAACAGGCGCGTCGGCATCCCTCCCTGGCTACCGACGCAGGTGCAGCGAGGGTCGCGCGGACCCCCTGCCTCCCGCGGCCCTCCTGTACCGCCTTGCCCGTTTGGGGCATACCCATACGGGTTTTTTTATGGGTTGCCCCTCAGACTCCTCAACACCGTCTGCAGGATGCCGCCGTTCTGGAAATAGGCGACCTCGTTGGGCGTGTCGAGGCGGACGGTTGCCTCGAACTCGGCGTCATCTGCGGTGACGGTGACCGTCCGTGACTCGCCGTTCTCCAGGTCCCCAACGTCGATCGCCTCTTCGCCGCTCAGGCCCAGGGAGTCGACCGACTCCCCTTTCGGGAACTGGAGGGGCAGGACCCCCATGCCGATCAGGTTGGAGCGGTGGATGCGCTCGAAGGACTCGGCGACGACGGCGCGGACGCCCAGCAGCTTGGTGCCCTTCGCCGCCCAGTCGCGAGATGAGCCGGAGCCGTACTCCTTGCCCGCCAGGACGACGAGCGGGACCCCCTCGTCGGCGTAGGCCATCGCGGCCTCGAAGATCGTCGTCTCCTCCCCGCCGGGGAAGCGACGGGTGAAGCCGCCGGCCCGGTCGACCAGGCGGTTGCGGAGGCGGATGTTGGCGAAGGTGCCGCGGATCATCACCTCGTGGTTGCCGCGCCGCGACCCGTAGGAGTTGAAGTCGCGCGGCTCGACCCCATTCTCGATCAGCCACCTCCCGGCTGGGCTGTCCCGCTTGATCGCCCCGGCGGGGGAGATGTGGTCGGTGGTGATCGAGTCGCCGAGCACGGCGAGGACGCGGGCTCTGGAGATCGGCTCGACCGGCGGCGGCTCGACCGACATCCCGTCGAAGAAGCTCGGCCGGCGCACGTAGGTCGAGTCCGGCCAGGTGTAGCGGTCGCCGGCCGGCACCTCGACCGCGTTCCAGCTTTCGTCGCCCGTCAGCACCTGGCCGTAGTTGCGGGTGAACATCTCGGAGGCGATCGAGCGGCCGATCAGCTCCTTCACCTCCTCCGGCGCGGGCCAGATGTCGCGCAGGTAGACCGGCTCGCCGTCGGCGCCCTCGCCGAGCGGGTCGCGCGTCAGGTCGATGTCCATCCGGCCGGCCAGCGCGTAGGCGACGACCAGCGGCGGGCTGGCCAGATAGTTCGCCTTCACGTCTTGGTTGATCCGGCCCTCGAAGTTGCGGTTGCCGGACAGCACCGCGCAGACGGTCAGGTCCTGGGTCTCGACGGCGGCGGAGATCTCCGGCGGCAGCGGCCCCGAGTTGCCGATGCAGGTCGTGCAGCCGTAGCCGACCAGGTTGAACTGCAGCGCGTCGAGGAACTCGGTCAGCCCGGCCCGGTGGAGGTAGTCGGTGACGACGGTCGAGCCCGGGGCCAGCGAGGTCTTCACCCACGGCTTGCGCGCCAGGCCGCGCCGCACCGCGTTGCGGGCGAGCAGGCCGGCGCCGATCATCACCGAGGGGTTGGAGGTGTTGGTGCAGCTGGTGATCGCGGCGATCACCACCCGCCCGTGGTCGAGCTGGAAGCTGGTGCCGTCCGCGAGCGTCACCTCGACCTGGTCGCCGCTGCCGGCGCCGATCGTCGCCGCCGGGGCGCCGCTGAGCGCTGGGCGGGGCCTTCCGGCCCCGTCGCCGTGATCCTCGGCCGGCGGGTCGGAGGCGGGGAAAGACTCTTCGATCGCCTCATCGACCTCGCTGCCCATCCGCTCGGCGGCGTCGGGGGAGAACTCGCGCATCGCCTCGAGGAAGGACTCCTTGGCCTCCAGCAGCGGCACCCTGTCCTGGGGGCGCTTGGGGCCGGCGATGCTCGGTTCCACCTCCCTCAAGTCGAGCTCCAGTGTCGCTGAGAAGACCGGGTCGGGGCTGGACTCCTGGTGGAACATGCCCTGCTCGCGGGCGTAGGCATCGACCAGCTCGATCGTCTCGGTCGGCCGCCCGGTGAGCTCCAGGTAGCGCAGCGTCTCGGCATCGACCGGGAAGATCGCGCAGGTCGAGCCGAACTCCGGCGACATGTTGCCGATCGTCGCCCGGTCGGCGAGCCCCAGCGTAGCCAGGCCCGGGCCGAAGAACTCGACGAACTTGGAGACGACGCCGTGCTCGCGCAGCATCTCGGTCACGGTCAGCACCAGGTCGGTCGCGGTCGCCCCCTCCGGCAGCTCGCCGTCCAGCTCGAAGCCGACCACCTGCGGCAGCAGCATCGAGACCGGCTGGCCGAGCATCGCCGCCTCGGCCTCGATCCCGCCGACCCCCCAGCCGAGCACGCCGAGCCCGTTGACCATCGTCGTATGCGAATCGGTGCCGACCAGGGTGTCGGGATAGGCCTGCAGGACGCCGCCGCGCTCGTGCTTGTAGACGACCTGGGAGATGTGCTCGAGGTTCACCTGGTGGCAGATCCCGGTCGCCGGCGGCACGACGCTGAAGTTGTCGAACGCCTCCCGCCCCCACTTGAGGAACGAGTAGCGCTCGCGGTTGCGCTCGAACTCGCGCTCGGCGTTGAGCGCGAAGGCGCGCGCGTTGCCGAAGGCGTCGACCTGAACCGAGTGGTCGATCACCAGGTCGACGTCGACCAGCGGGTTGATCTTCTCGGGGTCGCCGCCGATCTCGGCCATCGCGTCGCGCATCGCCGCCAGGTCGACCACGGCGGGCACCCCGGTGAAGTCCTGCATCAGCACCCGTGCCGGCTGGTAGGGGATCTCGGCGCTGGGCTCGGCCGCCGCGTCCCAGCTCGCGATCGCCTCGACCTCGGCGGCGCCCGCCGAGCGCCCGTCCTCGAGCCGCAGCACGTTCTCCAGCAGGACCTTGAGCGAGTAGGGAAGGCGGGCGACGTCGAAGCGCTGCTGCAGGGCGTCAAGCCGGAAGATCTCGTAGGAGCGGCCGCCGACCTGAAGCGTGGAACGGGCGCCGAAGGAGTCGGGATGGCTCATGGCTCCCATCCTAGGCGGGCGGTGTTTCGAGGGCCGAGCGGGGTGCCCCTCGCCCCGACAATCGCCGGTCCAATTGGACCGGCGATTTGAGTATCCGCCGGTTCGAGGGGCACCCCGCTCGGCCCTCGCGCTACAACCCGGCCGGGGTCGGGCGGGTGGCGGGGTGGGTCCCCCGAACGTTTTGCGCGGGAGGAGCCCGGCGCTTGCGGCGACAGCCCACCGACTTTCCATCGACGAGTTGCGAGTGAGGGGGACCCGCCCCGCTGCCCGCCCTCCCGAGTCAGCGCTTGTTGGACTGGCCGTCGGCGACTGTCGCGGCGGCCTTCTGCCCGGCGCCGCCGCTGGCGACCTTCACGGCCACGCCGGGACTCGTCAGCGCAAAGTGGGCGAGCAGGCGCTGCTGCAGGGGAGCGACGCTGATCTCGACCTTGTTCCGCTCGATGGCACGGACCACAGCATCGGCCACCTGCTGTGGCGAGCTGGTGCCGAGGCCGGGGATCGGCGGCGCGCCGGAGTCGGCGTACATCCCCGCCTCGCGGATCGTCCCCGGGGAGACGATCGAGACGCCGATCCCCAGCGGGTCGAGGTCCGCCCGCAGTCCCAGAGCGAAGCCGCGCAGTCCGAACTTGGTCGCGTTGTACACGGAGGAGAGCGGCGTCGCCGACTTGCCCGACAGCGAGGCGACGAAGACCATGTGCCCCGAGCCGCGCTCCAGCATCGCCGGCTGCAGCGCGCGAGCGAGCAGCATCGGCGCCTCCAGGTTGACCCGCAGGGTCCCGCGGAGCTGCTCAGCGGTGAAGTCGGTGAGGCGGCCGGTGCCGGGGCGGCCGGCATTGGCGACGAGGGCGTCGACGGCGCCGGCCTCAGCTGCCAGCTTCTCCGCCGCGCCGGGCTCGGCCAGGTCGGCCGGCAGCGTTCGGTGACCGTCCCCCGGCAGCTCGGCCGCGAGCACCTCCAGCGCCTCGGGCTTGCGCCCGCTCAGCGCGACGCTCGCGCCGCGCGCCGCCAGCGCCGCGGCGATCGCCCGCCCCAGGCCCCCGGTGGCGCCGGTGAGAAGGGCGGTGCGGCCGGCAAGTTCCATCCCACGGCGCAAGCTAGCAGCCAGCTTGTCGAAGGGAATCCGGAGTCGAGAGGAATCCGGGGTGAAAGTGCGAAAGGCCACAAAATGTTTGTTTCTTGTGAGCATCGACCCGGGCAATCGTCTACACTGCTCGCCGTTCCAGACAACCGAAACGCCGAATCCCGCCAGCCAGAGGCGACGCGGGAGCGGGGGAACCACATTTTCGGGGCTAACCCGTCCAGCTAGGACGGGGGCGCAGGCTCCTTTAGCGCCAGCCCGACAGCTAACCCCGTAGGCAGACGAAGGAGATCGGTTTGCTTACGAACAATTCAAGATTCAACGCGGGGTTGGCGGCGCTGGCGGCTCTCGTGTCGATCGCGCTCCTGGCTCCAGCGGGCGCCTCGGCCCAGTGCACCGGCGGCGGCCTGACCCCGGCCGAAGTCGACATCTGCACCCCGACCCCGAAGGCCCGGCTGCTCTCCAACGGCATGCTGGTCCCGCCCGCATCGGCCCCCGGCCGGGTGAAGCGGGTGATCGCCTTCGCCAACCGGATCCGCACCAAGCCCTACGTCTGGGGCGGTGGCCATGGCCGCTGGTGGGACCGTGGCTACGACTGCTCCGGATCCGTCAGCTACGCGCTGCACGGTGGCGACTTCATCGACAGCCCCCTCCCCTCCGGGCCGATGGCGAGCTGGGGCATGAGCGGCGAAGGGCGCTGGATCAGCGTCTACGCCAACCCGGGCCACGCCTACGCGGTGATCGCCGGCTACCGCTGGGATACCTCCGGCGACGCCGAGGGCAGCGGTCCACGCTGGCACGAAGACCTGCGCAGCAGCGCCAGCTACGTCGCCCGCCATCCGGCCGGCTTCTAGAGAACACGTCATAGATGCTCTTCCGCCACCCGCGGCGGCACTGATCGCGCCGGTGGTGTGGGAAGGGGTATTCCGCCGGGCGAGGCGGGATGCCCCTTCCCACGACAGGACCCGCGCGCCCAGCGCTACAGGGGAATGTTGCCGTGCTTGCGCTTCGGCTGGTCGACCCGCTTGGACTGGAGCATGCGCAGCGCCTTGACCAGCTTCGGGCGGGTCTCCTTCGGCTCGATCACGTCGTCGATGTAGCCGCGCTCGGCCGCCGAGTAGGGGTTGGCGAAGTGGGCCTTGTAGTCGTCGATCAGCTTCTGGCGGCGCTCCTCGGGGGTCGGCGAGGAGCCGATGTCTTTGCGGTAGATGATGTTGACCGCGCCCTCCGGGCCCATCACCGCGACCTCGGCGGTCGGCCAGGCGACGTTGAAGTCGGCCAGCATGTGCTTCGAGTTCATCACGTCGTAGGCGCCGCCGTAGGCCTTGCGGGTGACGACGGTCAGCTTCGGCACGGTCGCCTCGGTGAAGGCGTAGAGCAGCTTGGCGCCGTGGCGGATGATCCCGTTCCACTCCTGGTCGGTGCCGGGCAGGAAGCCGGGCACGTCGGTGAAGGTGATCAACGGAACGTTGAACGCGTCGCAGGTGCGCACGAAGCGCGCCGCCTTCTCGGAGGCCTCGATGTCGAGCACGCCGGCCAGGTGGGCGGGCTGGTTGCCGACCACGCCGATCGGGAAGCCGTCGAGCCGCGCGAAGCCGCAGACGATGTTCTTGGCGAAATGCTCGTGGACCTCGAAGAACTCCTCCTCGTCGACGACGCGGGAGATGACCCCGCGCATGTCGTAGGGCTTGGAGGGGTCGTCGGGGACGATCGTGTCGAGTTCGGGGTCTTCGCGGTCGGGGTCGTCCTCGGGAGCGAAGCGGGGCGGCGGCTCGAGGTTGTTCGAGGGCAGGAAGCCGAGCAGGTAGCGGACGTCTTCGAGGCATCCCTCCTCGTCGTCGGCGGCGAAGTGGGCGACGCCGGACTTGCTGTTGTGGCTCATCGCCCCGCCCAGCTCCTCGAACTCGACCTCCTCGCCGGTCACCGTCTTGATCACTTCCGGGCCGGTGATGAACATGTGCGAGGTCTCCTTGACCATGAAGATGAAGTCGGTCATCGCCGGCGAGTAGACGGCGCCGCCCGCGCAGGGGCCCATGACCAGGCTGATCTGCGGGATCACCCCGGAGCACTGGACGTTGCGGACGAAGACATCGCCGTAGGCCCCGAGCGAGACGACCCCCTCCTGGATGCGCGCGCCACCGGAGTCGTTGATCCCGATCACCGGCGCGCCGACCTGAGCGGCGAGGTCCATCACCTTGCACATCTTCTCCGCCATCACCTCGCCGAGGCTGCCGCCGAAGACGGTGAAGTCCTGCGAGAAGACAAAGACGGTGCGGCCGTCGACCGTGCCGTGGCCGGTCACGACCGCGTCGCCCCAGGGCCGGCGCTTCTGCATCTCGAAGTCGTAGGTGCGATGGCGGACGAAGGTGTCGAGCTCCTCGAAGGAGCCGGGGTCGAGCAGCTTCTCGACCCGTTCGCGCGCGGTCAGCTTGCCCTTCGCGTGCTGCTTCTCCACCGCCTCCTCGGAGGCAGAGTGGATCGCCGCCTCGCGCAGCTCGCGCAGGTAGGCGAGCTTCTCCTCGTGGGTGACGGGGTTCCTCTCGCGCATCGCTAGCGAAGTTCGCGCTTCGCTCGCTCGCGGGGAATCAGATATGGACGCTTCGCTCGCTCCGCGCTCATCGGTGCGCGATTCTATGTAGCCGGCTCAGGCGCTGCCGAACGGCTGCTTCTGCGGCTCGGCCAAGCGGTCGAGAATCCGCTCCAGATCGGCTTCCTCGAGCCCGGAGTGCTTGCCGGCACGGACCTCGACCCTGGTCCCGAAGCCCTTCTCCGCCATCCTCACCTCGACCCCTTCGACCTCCGCAACCAGGTCGGCGAGTTCGGGCTCCGACTTCATCAACGTCCGCGACGCCTCGATCATCTTGCCCTCGTTTCGGCCCAAAATCGGCGAATCCTTCCACCCGAGAGGGAAGAGATCACGCCCATCCGACATTGACCCGTGCAAGTGAGGTCAATGTCGGATGGGCGTGAGCAGAGGCGGAGTCGGAGGGCCTGGGAGCTGGCGGGGCGGCAGCATGGGGTGGTGGCGCGGCGGCAGCTGCTGGAGCTGGGGTTCAGCAAGAGCGCGATCGAACACCGCCTCGCCCGAGGGCGACTGCGTCTTGTGATGCACGGCGTCTACGCCGTCGGCTGGCCGGCGTTGACTCGCGAGCGCCGCTGGATGACGGCCGTGCTCGCCTGTGGCGAAAAGGCCCTGCTGAGCCACCGCAGCGCGGCGGCCCTGTGGGGGATCGGGGGCGAGCGCCGCGGTGTGATCGACATCAGCGTCAGGCGGCACTGCGAACTTCGGCGACCCGGCTTGAAGGTTCGGGGCGGCCGACGCTTCGTCCCGGGCGACATCGGTGGCCAAGGACGGGACCCCGGTGACAGCGGTAGCGCCGACACTGGTCGACCTGGCGAGCGAACTCCCGTCGCGCAAGTTGGAGCGGGCGGTCAACGAGGCGGACAAGCGGGACCTGATCGACCCCGAAGCGCTGCGAACTGCCGTCGAGGACTACACCGGGGCAGCCCGGCGCGCGAGATCTGGGCGAGCTGTTGGACAAGTGCACCTTCCGCCTCTCCGACTCGGACCTGGAGATCCTCTTTCGCCCAATCGCCGCCGATGCTGGGCTCCCGCCTCCCCTCTCCAAGCAATTCGTCAACGGCTGGGAAGTCGACTTCTACTGGCCCGACTCGGCTCTCGTGATCGAGACCGACGGCCTGCGCTACCACCGAACGGCCTCGACCCAGACACGCGACGCCCAACGCGACCGCGCCCACGCGCTCGCCGGGATGACTCCGCTCCGCTTCACCCACTACGAGGTCAAGCACGAACCCACCGGGGTCCGCAACGAGCTCAGCCGTGCCGCCACCCTGCTTCACTCGCGCGCATCCGACATTGACCACACTTGAGCGGGGTCAATGTCGGATACGCGCGCCGCGGCGGGCGCGCAGCGCCCGCCTAAAAGAAAGCGCCGCCGCGGTATTCGCCGAACACGTCGCGCATCGCGCCGCAGACCTCGCCGATCGAGGCGTCCGCTGCCAGGGCCGCGCGAATCGGGTAGAGCAGGTTCCCCTCGCCGCGGGCGACGTCGCGCAGCGCCCCCAGCTTCTCCTCCACCACGGCCTGGTCGCGCCGCTCCTTGAAGGCCGTCAACCGGGCGAGCTGGCGCTGCTCGGACTCCGGGTCGACCCGGAGGATGTCGATCTCGTCGACCTGGTCGGTGACGTACTTGTTGACGCCGACGACGACGTCCTGGCCGTCGCGGTAGCGCTCGTGGTAGGAGTGCGCCGACTCCTCGATCTCCTTCTGCATGAACTCCAGCGCCTCGACCGAGCCGCCCAGCTCCTCGACCCTGCCGATCAGCTCCCAGCCGCGCTCCTCGATCTCGTCGGTCAGCGACTCGACGAAGTAGGAGCCGGCGAAGGGGTCGACCGTGTCCGCCACCCCGGACTCGTGGGCGAGCACCTGCTGGGTGCGCAGGGCGATCCGCGCCGAGCGCTCGGTCGGCAGCGCCAGCGCCTCGTCGAAGCCGTTCGTGTGCAGCGACTGGGTGCCGCCGCTGACCGCGGCGAAGCCCTGCAGGGCGACGCGGATGATGTTGACCTCGGGCTGCTGGGCCTGCAGCGTGACGCCGCCGGTCTGCGTGTGGAAGCGGATCTTCATCGAGCTCGGGTCCTGCGCCCCGAACCGCTCGGCGACGATCTTCGCCCACATCCGCCGCACCGCGCGGAACTTGGCGACCTCCTGGAAGACGTTGTTGTGGCAGTTGAAGAAGAAGGCGAGGCGGGGGGCGAACTCGTCGATTTTCAGCCCCCGCTCCAGCGCCGCTTCGACGTAGGCGATCGCGTTGGAGAGGGTGAAGGCGACCTCCTGCACCGCCGAGCAGCCCTTCTCGCGAATGTGGTAGCCGGAGATCGAGATCGTGTTCCATTTCGGCACGTCCTCGCGGCAGTACTCGAAGATGTCGGTGGTGAGGCGCATGGTCGGCCCGGGCGGGTAGATGTAGTTGCCGCGCGCCATGTACTCCTTCAGCACGTCGTTCTGGACGGTGCCGCGCAGCTTCTCCGAGGGCACCCCCTGCTCCTCGCCGACCAGCTCGTAGAGCAGCAGCAGGATCGCCGCCGGGGCGTTGATCGTCATCGAGGTCGAGACCTGGTCGAGCGGGATCTGGTCGAAGCAGATCCGCATGTCCTCGATCGTGTCGATCGGGACGCCGGTGCGGCCGACCTCGCCGTTGCAGAGCGGGTCGTCGGAGTCGCGACCGAGCTGGGTCGGCAGGTCGAAGGCCATCGAGAGGCCGGTCGAGCCATGCTCGATCAGGTAGCGGTAGCGCTCGTTGGTGTCTTCCGGCGTAGCGAAGCCGGCGTACTGGCGCATCGTCCAGAGCCGGTCGCGATACATCCCCGCGTGGATGCCGCGGGTGAAGGGCGGCTCGCCGGGCACCCCGAGCCGCTCTTCGAGCCCCGGCGCGACGTCCTCCTCGGTGTAGAGACGCTCGATCTCGATCCCCGAGTCGGTGAAGACCCGCTCGTCGTCGGGGCCGACCAGGGGCGCGATTGTGCGCCGGTCCTCGGCGGAGGCCCTGCCCATCAGTCGGGGGCGCCGACCAGGCGCTCGACGCCGGCCTGCTCGATCGTGCGGCGAAGACCCTCGCGCAGCTCGACCTGAGGTTCCCAGCCGAGCAGATCCCGGGCGCGCGAGATGTCGGGCCGGCGCTGCTGCGGATCGTCGGTCGGCAGCGGCTCGAAGACGATCTCCGAGCGGGACTCGGTCACCTCGACCACCGTCTTCGCCAGCTCCAGCAGGGTGAACTCGTCGGGATTGCCGATGTTGACCGGCAGGTGGACGTCCGATTCGGCAAGCGCGACCAGGCCGCGGATCTGGTCGTCGACGTAGCAGAAGCTGCGCGTCTGGCTGCCGTCGCCGAACACGGTCAGCGGCTGGTCCTGCAGCGCCTGCCGCAGGAAGGTCGGAATCGCCCGCCCGTCGCGCGCTCTCATCCTCGGGCCGTAGGAGTTGAAGGTGCGCGAGATACAGGTGTCGACGCCCTGCTGGCGGTGGTAGGCCATCGTCATCGCCTCGGCGTAGCGCTTCGCCTCGTCGTAGACGCCGCGTGGGCCGATCGGGTTGACGTGGCCCCAGTAGTCCTCGGCCTGCGGGTGGACCTGGGGGTCGCCGTAGACCTCGCTGGTCGAGGCGAGCAGGAAGCGGGCCCGCTTGAACTTGGCGAGGCCGAGCATGTGATGGGTGCCGTGCGAGCCGACCTTGAGCGTGTGCAGCGGCAGCCGCAGGTAGTCGATCGGACTGGCCGGGGAGGCGAGGTGGTAGACGACATCGACCGCCTCGGGGATCTCGACCCGCTCGGTGATGTCGATGTTGCGAAACTCGAAGGCGTCGTCGCGGATGTGCTCGATGTTCTGCAGCGATCCCGTCTCGAGGTTGTCGACGCAGACCACCCGGTGCCCCTGCTCGAGCAGGTGCTCGCAGAGGTGGGAGCCGAGGAAGCCGGCGCCACCGGTGACCACGCAGGTGCTCATAGCAGCAGCGATGCTACAGGGGGTCGCGGGCCGCCGCCGAACGGGCGCGCTTCCTGCAATTTCCGAATTTCCCGGCCGTCCACTTGTCCAGAAGGGGGGCGAGTCCAGCCCCCTTCCGGGCTTTGTCTGGCATGTTCGCGCAGAGTTGAACCGGTGCAAGGGAGGTGCGGCGGGCTTGGCGGGGTTGACAGCCGAGAAAGTGGCGGGGCGCAAGCGCGCGGCGGTCGAGCTGATCGCGCGGGAGGGCGCGGCGCTACGCAAGACGGCGCTGCGCTTCTCCCTCTGCCCGGAGGACGCGGAGGACGCCTACCAGCGGACGCTGGAGATCCTGCTCGTCAAAGCCCCCAGCGAGCGGCCGCGCGAGCTGGCCCGCTGGACCCAGACGGTGGTCAAGCACGAGGCGCTGGCGATCCGTCGCAACCGCGAGCGGCTGCTGGGGGCGCCGGCGGGGGAGGGCGAGTGGGATGCCGGCGAGCGGGTGGCGCTGCTGCCCGCCGGCGGCGACGGGCCCGACGGCAGGGCGGAGCGCCGCGAGCGGGTGGCCCGCAGCCGCGAGGCGCTGCAGGCGCTGAAGCCCGCCGAGCTGCGCGCGCTGACACTGCTGGCGGCCGGCTACTCCTACGCGGAGATCGGCGAGATCACCGGCTTCAGCCAGACCAAGGTGAACCGCTGCCTGGCGGAGGGGCGCGAGCGTTTTCGCAGGATCGTCTCCGGCAGCGAGGACGGCAGCCGCTGTGCGCAGCTCGCCCCGTTGGTCTCGGCCTTCTGCGACGGGGAGCTGGGCGCCGAGGAGGCGGCGACGGTGCGCGAGCACCTGCGAGCCTGCGTCGCTTGCCGTGCCGCAATGCGCTCCTACCGGACGATCCCGACGATGGTGGCGGGGCTGGCGCCGGCGCTGCCGCTCTCGCGCTCGCTGCTGGAGCGAACGCAGGAGCTGCTCGCGGGCCTCCACTCCCGCCTGCCCGTCGTCGGCGGCGCGGCGGACGCCTCGGCCGCCCAGGTCGCCGCGGCCGGCGGCACGCGGGGAGCGGGGATGGCCGCGCTGGCCAAGCTGCTGGCAGTCTGCGCCGGCACGGTGGGCGGCGCCGCAGCCTGTGTCGCGACCGGGGTCGCACCGCCGCCGCTCGACCTGGCGCCCGACCGGGAACGGCCGCCGAAGGTCGAGCGGGTCTCTGAACGGGCTGTCGAAGAGACGACGCCGCCCGGCGTCGAATACCAGCCGGCGCCGGAAGCGCCGCCGCAGCCGCAGCCCGAACCGAAGCACGTAGCAGAGCCGGCCGCAACGCCGGCCGGCGAAGCAGCGCCGCCGGCCGGCGAAGCTGCGCCGGCGTCAAGCGAAGCAAGTGCCGGTGCGGTCGAATACAGCGCGCCGGCTCCGACGCCGGCTGGGGAAGCGCCGAGCGCCGAGCCGCCAGGCGAATCGAGCGGCAGCGCCGCCGGGGAGTTCGGCCCGTGACCGCGCGGGGCGCCCTATTCAGGCTATTCCGGAACAAAGCGCCCCGCGCGGGGGTGGCTAGCATTGCGGCGCTGCTCGTCTTCGCTGCGGCGGCGAGCGCCGCCCCGCCACCCCCCGCGAACCTCGAAGTCCAGGGCGGCGAGGACGGCTGGCGCCCCGACCGCGCCTTCCGCCTGCGCTGGCGCAACCCGGCCGGCGTCGCCGCCGTCCGCTACCGGGTCCGCGACCCGCTCGGCGCGGTCGCGGTCGCAACGCACCGGCTCGGCTGGGCGGCGACGGAAGCCGCCGTCGAGGTCCCCGCCTTGCCCGGCGCCTACACGGCGGCGGTCTGGCTCGAGGACGCAAGCGGCGCGCAGGGAAGCGGCGCCACGGCGAAGCTGCGCTTCGACGACGCCCGCCCCGGGGCGACCGCGCCGATTCCGGCCGCTGCCTGGATCGGCCGCACCGCCTTCCCGTTCACGGTCCGCCTCGAACGCCCCGGCGGCCAGCCGCCGCTCTCCGGCATCCGGGGCTATGCCGTCTCGCTCGGCGCGGCGCCGGGCGCCGATCCCTGCGCAGCGCCGGACCGCTGCACCGAAGCGGAGACCGACCTGCACGGCGGCAACGACTCGCTCTCGATCGCCGAGCTGCCCGAGGGGACGAGCTACGTCCACGCGGTGGCGGTCTCCGGCGCCGGAATGAGGTCGGCGGGGATCGGCAGGGCGGTGCTCCGGGTCGACAAGACCGACCCGGTCACTCGGCTGGCGGGCGCCCCGCCCGGCTGGACGAACCGAGCGGTGGCGCTCGCGGCGAGCGCGACCGACGCCGGCTCGGGGATGGAGCCGGAGGCCGACGGCGCGACGCCGTTCACGGCGATCCGGGTCGACGGCGGGACGCCGGTGGTCGCCACCGGCGAGCTCGTCGCCACCGCCCTGATCGCCGAGGGAGACCACGCGGTCGCCTACTACGCCCGCGACCGTGCCGGCAACCTCGATGACGGCGGCAGCAGCAACGGCATGCCCAACCGGCGGCCGCGGACCGCTCGGGTGCGGATCGACCGCACGTCGCCGAGCGTCTCCTTCGCCAACGCGCAGGACCCGCTCGACCCGGAGCTGATCCACGCTCGGGTCGCCGACGGGCTCTCCGGCCCGGACCCGCAGCGGGGCTGGATCGGCCTGCGCCGGGCGGGCTCGGGCGATCCGTTCGCGCCGCTGCCCGAGCTGCCGGCGCCGGCCGGCGAGCTGCGCGCCCGCTGGGACTCGGACGCCCACCCGAGCGGCGACTACGAATTCCAGGCGACCGGCTACGACCTGGCCGGCAACGCGACCGTGACGACCCGGAAGGCGAACGGCATGACGATGACCCTCTCCAACCCGCTGAAGACGAGGACGACCCTGCGCGCCGCCTTCGGCGGCCGGGCGCTTCACCGCTGGCGCTGCTCGCGGCGCCGCGGCCGCCGCCGCTGCCGGCGCCAGGTGATCAGGCGGCTGAGCCTGCGGCCCGCGAAGCGGACCGTCCCCTACGGACGCGGGGTCCTGCTGAGCGGTCGCCTCGGAAACGGCGCCGGCTCGCCGCTGGGCGGGCGCCGGCCTGTGCGGGTCGTCGAGACCTTCGCCGGCGACCGCGGTCCGGGGGTGCGGCAGTCGACCGCGTGGACAGATCCGGGCGGAGCCTTCGTCGTCCGCCTGCCCCCCGGCCCGAGCCGCGAGGTGACGGTGGCCTTCGACGGCTCGCCGACGCTCTCCCGCTCGGCCAGCCGCCGGCTCAGCCTCGAGGTGCGAAGCGCCGTCCGGCTGCACGCGTCCTCGCCGGTTGCGCGGATCGGCGGAGCGCCCCTGGTCTTCCGCGGCCGGGTCGCCGCGGCGCCGGGGATGATCCCGCCCGGGGGCAAGTCGGTGCAGCTCCAGTTCCGCCTGCCGGGCCTCGCCTGGAGCGAGTTCCGGACGATCAAGACCGACCGCCGCGGCCGCTTCCGCTACGCGTACCGGTTCAGCGACGACGACAGTCGCGGCACCCGCTTCCAGTTCCGCGCCTGGGTCCCCGCGCAGGACGACTGGCCCTACGAGCCCGCGAGCTCGACCCCGGTGCTCGTACGCGGGGCCTGAGGGGTAGGACGGCCTCAGAGCTGGGCTTTGGGACCCATCCCGGTAGGGGTGGAACGTCTTGTACTTTTTCCGCGGAGAGGCTCGCGGACAACTGACAACTGCCTTCGGAAGAAGTTAAGTGGAACCCCTACCGGGATCGGTCCTTAGCGCAGCGTGGCGACCCGGTCGCCGACCTGGTCGACCAGCTGCTGGGCGCGCGAGGTCTGCTCCTCGAGGGCCATGCGGACGCGCTGCTCGGTCCTCTTGCGGGTCCGGCGCGCTTCGGTGGTCGCCTTGCGGCGGGCCGAGGCGCCGCGGCGCTCGGTCCGTTTCGCGCTGCGGCGAAGCCGGGTGCGGTAGGACCTCAGCTGCCGGCCGGCGGCGGTCCGGCCGGCGAACGGCTCGACCAGCTCGGCGACGCGGTCGCTCACCTCGAGCACCGCGCCGACCGGCAGGTCGACGGCGCTTTCGGCGACCGAGCGGGCGTGCTCGGCGCGAGACGGGGCGGGGGCGGCTTTCGGCTGGGCGGGACCGGCTTTCGGCTGGGCAGTCGGTTTGGCACCGCTTGCTTTGCTGCTCTGGGTGGGCATCGTGTTCTATTCCTCCGGTGTCGTGTGTCTGATTCCGTTGAGGTCGTAGCTGTGCCCGCTATCCGGGAAGAACTGCGACCGGAACGCCGCTGGGGAGCTCGCGAGTCTAGCGAACATACGTTCCTCGAACATCTGTTCCTAAACTGGCGCCGCTGCGACGTTACGCCCGAACCGTCGCGAGCGCCCGCCGCCCGGCTGCGGCGGCGATCGGGTAGCGGGCCTCCAGGTCGAGACCCGCCTGGCCCAGCGCCAGATCGCCGAAGGCGACGGCACCGCCGGCCTCGCGGACGATCAGCTGCGCAGCGGCGGCGTCAACCGAGCGGCAGGGCCGCAAGCTGAGCATCGCGTCGAGCCGCCCCGCCGCCACGTAGGCGGCGCTGATCGCGATCGAGCCGATCACCCGCAGCCGGAAGACCCGGCCGGCCAGCTCCTCCGCCAGCGGCCGCAGCCGGCCCGGCTCGGCCGACTCCACCCCGAGCAGCTCCGGCTTCTCGGTGTCAGCGGCGACCTCGATCGCCTGCCCGTCCAGGGTCGCACCCACGCCGCGCCTGGCGACGAACTCCTCGCCGGCGCCGAAGTCGTAGACGAAGCCGAACTCGACGTCCTCCATCGAGGGACCGGAGGCGACGGCGACGCTGAGGCTGTGGGCGGGCAGAGCGCGGCGCGCGTTGAGCGAGCCGTCGATCGGGTCGACCACGACCCTAGCCTCGCCTCCACCTCCGAAGCCGACCTCGCCTCGCTCCTCGAACACGGCGACGAACCGGGCGCCCGCGGCGGCCAGCTCCTGCAGCTCGGCGAAGGCGGCGTCCTCGCATTCGCGGTCGATCGCCAAGGTGCGGTCGCCGCCCCGGCCGACCCCCTCGTAGACGGTGCGCTCGGCACTGCCGGGCGTTCGCTCGAAGATCGTCTCCTGCGCCGCGACGATGCGGCGGCAGATCCCCAGCCAATCTGCGGAGAGAACGTCCATCGAGCTGATCCTATGGAGGAGGGTCACCCGGTAGCGTTGGACCATGCTCGCCCTCGCCGAGCCCCAGGAGCGCGTCGTCCGCCACGGCGACGGCCCGCTGCTCCTCGTCGGCGGGGCGGGGACCGGGAAGACCGAGGCGCTGGCCCGCCGCTTGGCGCGCCTCTCCGCGTCCGGGGTCGAGCCCGAGCGGGTCCTCGTCCTCGCCTCCACCCCCGCCACCGCGCGGCGGCTGCGCGAGCGCGCCGAGGCGCTGCTCGGCGACGCCTACGCGGAGCTCTGGATCGGCACCTGGGAGACGCTCGGCGAGCGACTGCTGCGCGAGCAGGCGACCGCCGCCGGCCTTGATCCCTTCTTCGACGTCCTCGGGCCGGCCGAGCGCCTCGCGATGCTGCTCGACCGCCTCGACGACCTCCCTCTCCGCCACCACGACATCCGCGGCAACCCGGCCGGCCTGCTGGCCAGCCTGCTGGAGCGGATAGACGAGTTGAAGGCCGGATCCGAGCCGGCCGACCCGGACCTGGCCGAGCTGGTCGCAGCCCACGACAAGATCCTCGCCTCGGCCTGCTCCCTCGACCGCGGCGACGTCTTCCTCACCCTCAACAGGCTCCTCGACGACCGCCCGGACATCCGCGCCGGGATCGCCTCCCGCTTCGCCCACATCATGGTCGATGAGTTGGAGGAGTTGACCCCAGCTCAACGAGCCATCCTCGCGGCTCTGGCGCAGGAGAATACGAACCAGCTCTTCGCCCTGGAGGCGACGCTCGGGGAACCTGACGCCTCTCCCGCGGGTGGTGTCGGGGTGGGGGTGCCCTCCCGGGCGCGGCGTCCTGTTCTTCGCCCCACCAACTCAGCGAGCGGCGCGACGTCGCCTGGCGAAGAACCCAGCGCCAGGGAGGGCACCCCCACCCCGGCGACAGGACCCGCGGGCCACCGCGCATGGTCCCTTACCGTCCACCCCAACACCGAAGTCATCGAGCTCACCAGCCAGTTCCGCGACCCGCCGGTGCGATTTTGGAGGTGCGCCAACGAGCGCGCGCAGGCGCAGGCGGTGGCCCGAGAGGCAGAGCACCTGATCGCGCAGGGGATCGATCCGGAGCAGATCTGCGTCGTCGTCGACGACCCGGCGGCGCAGGGCGGGACGGTGGCCGCGGCGATGGAGGAGCGCGGCATCCCCTTCCACCTCTGCGGCCCCGCCGCCCTCTTCCAGCGGCCCGAGGTGCGCGACGCAATCGCCTGGCTGCGGGTGCTCGCCGACCCTGCCGACTCGGCGGCCGCGGCGAGGGCCCTGACCCGGCCGCCGATCGAGCTGCGCTCCGCCGACCTCGCCCGCCTGGCGACGATCTCCCGCCGCCGCAAGCTCGACATGGTCTCCGCCTGCGAGGCGGCCATGGAGAGTCCGCAGATCCCACCCGAGGCTCGGGAGCGGATCCAGGCCTTCCTGAAGCTCTACGGGGCGGCCTCGGCGGCGCTCGAGGAGCGGCGCGCCGACGTCTTCGTGCGCCGCCTGATCGAGGCGGTCGGGCTGCGCCGGCAGCGCCTGTTCGCCGCGCAGCCCGAGGTCGCGGAGCGGCTGCTCGGCCTCGCCCGGCTGGCCGAGCTGGCCGCCGCCTGGGCGCGGCGCGAGCCGCACGGGTCGACCCGCGACTTCATCCGCCACCTGAGCGCGGTCGCCGACGCCGGCGTCGAGCCGGCCGGGATCGCCACGCCGCCTGCGCCCGGGGCGGTGCGTGTGCTGGGCCGCGAGGCGGTGAAGGGGATGGAGTTCGACCACGTCTTCGTGCTCGGGCTGGAGCGGGGGGCCGCCGCCGAGCGGATCGGCCGCCCGGCGCGGTCGGGCCTGGTGCTCGCCCGGGTCGAGCGCGACGAGGCGGGCGACGCGCGCCCCTCCGAGGCCTACGCGGAGGCGCTGGCGGCGGCGGGAGGCGAGGAGGAAGCCCACCAGGAGGAGCTGTTCGGCCCGGCCGAGGGCCTGCACGCGACCTACCGGATGCTGCGCGAGGAGGTGCTGGAGGCGTCCTGGAAGGCGGGCCGGGAGCTGTCGGAGCCGCGGCTCGACACCGCGGTCGACGTCAACCGGGCGATCGCCCGCTACCTCGAGCTGTTGAAGCTGGCGGCGCTCGCCCAGCGGCCGGGCGACGAGGCGACGGTGGAGGCGATCGAGGCGGTCAACGGTCTGCTGCGCCAGGTCGCGACGCCGGAGCAGCAGGCGGAGCTGGACGCTTCCTCGCTCGACGCCTACTTGCTCGATTCCGAGCGCGAGGGGGAGGCCCGCCGCGGGCTGATCGCGGCCCGCCGGGAGCCCTCGCTGGAGGGGTTCCTGCCGCGGCGCGGCGACGGAGCGCTGAGCCTCTCCGCCTCAGACCTCGACCTCTACCTGACCTGCCCGCTGAAGTACAAGTTCGCGCGCGTCTTCGGCATCCCACAGCAGCCGACGATCAACCAGCGATTCGGCATCCTGATCCACAACGTGCTCGAGCGCTTCCACAAGGAGGACGCGAGCGCCGCTGCGGAGGAGGGCTTGCAGCGCCTCATGGATCTGTTCGAGGCCGGCTGGCGCCGCACCGGCTTCGGCTCCAGCGACGACGAGCTCCAGTTCCGCGACCGGGCCCGGGAGGCGATGCGCCTTTACTGGGAGCGGGAGCGCGAAGCCGACGGCGAGCCGGTCTGGCTGGAGCGCAAGTTCGACGTGCGGATCGGCGAGCACCACGTGCGCGGCCGGGTCGACCGGGTCGACCGCCTGCCGGGCGGCGGCTACGAGCTAATCGACTACAAGACCGGCGAGCGCAAGAGCGAGGCCGACCTGGAGAGCGATCTGCAGCTGGCCCTCTACCGGCTCGCCGCCCGCCAGGCCTGGGACCTGGAGGCGGGGACCGGCAGCTACTACTACGTGCTCGACGCCGAGAAGGTCGCCGCGCCGGTCAGGCCCGACGACGCCGAGCGGGTCGAGCGGACCGTCCTCGGGGTCGGCGAGGGCGTCCTCGGCCAGGACTTCGAGCCGCGGCCTTCGCCGACCGTCTGCGGCTGGTGCGACTACCGCCTCGTCTGCCCGGCAGCCGAGGGTTGAGCGGCATGGACCGCTAGTTCTGCTCGCCGCGCCTCTGCTGCAGGAAGTGCTGGAACTCGCGGGCGATCGTGTCCGCCGATGGCAAGTCGCCACCGTCGCCGCCGAGCTGCTCCGCCTGCTCGGCCTCGATCCTCTCGACCAGCTCGGCGATCTCCGGGTTGGCGGCAATGGCACGGCCGATCTGCTCTTCGTAGCTGGCGGTCTCCTCCTCCAGCTCGGCGGCGTCGACCGCGATCCCGGTGAGGCCCTCCAGCCGCCGCAGCAGGGCCAGCGCCGCCTTCGGGTTGGGCACTGCGGCGACGTAGTGGGGCACCGCCGCCCAGAGCGAGGCCGAGGTGATGCCGATGCTGCGGCAGCAGTCGTGCACGACCCCGACGATGCCGGTCGGGCCCTCGTAGCTGGAGCGCTGCAGGTCGAGCTCCTCGACCAGCTGCTGGTCGGAGGCGAGGCCGGTGATCGGCACCGGCAGGGTGTGGGAGACCTCGGCAACCAGCGCTCCCAGGGTGATCACCATCTCCACTCCGAGCGCGTCGGCGGCGGTGGCGATCGCCTCCGAGAACGTGCGCCAGCGCAGGTTGGGCTCGGTGCCGTCGAAGAGGACGAGGTCGCGCTCGGCACCGGGGACGCGGACCGCGATCAGGTCGTTCTGCGGCCAGTCGATGCGGCGGGTCTGGCCCTCGGTGAGGACGATCGTCGGCCGAGTGGCCTGGAAGTCGAAGTACTCCTCGGGGTCGACGTCGGCGATCGGCTCGGCGTCGAACGAGTCGGCCACGGTCGCCAGAGCGGTCGAGGCGGCGCCGGCGGCGTCGTTCCAGCCGCGGAAGGCGCAGACCAGCACCGGAGAGCGCAGCTGCGGCAGATCAGCGTGCCAGCTGAGCGAGGAATCCACGCTTTTGAGCGTAGACCATGTGCCTAGTCCGGCTCCCGCCGCAGGGCGCGGCGGATCAGCTCGTAGGAGATGAACAAGACCAGCGCGGCGAAGGACAGCTCCAGCGCCCGCTGAGGGATCTCGTTGGCGGCGGCGACCCCGACCAGGACGCCGAGCGGTGAGAGGACGCCGATCAGCGCGGCGTCGCGCAGGTTGAGGTTGCCGTAGGCGTTCTGGCGAGCCGCCCCGACCAGGGCAACGACGACGATCATCAGCAGCGAGGTCGACTCGCCCTCGACCTGCGAGAGGCCGAGGAAGACGGTCAGCGCGGGAACGAACAGGACCCCTCCGCCGACCCCGACCAGCCCGCCGGCGAGGCCGCCGACGATCGCGATCAGCGCCGCCAGCAGCTCATCCATCGCTTGCCCGCTCCACGCGCCACAAGTGTTCGCGCTTCGCTCGCTGCGCGAAGAGCCAGAGATGCACGCCTGCTCGCTTCGCGTTCATCGCACGATCAGCTCGACGGCGACGGCGATCAGCAGCGCCGCGAAGATCAGAGAGACGGCCCGCTGCGGGATCCGCTGCTGGATCGCGGCGCCGATCACCACCCCGCCGATCGCCGGGATCGAGAGCAGCAGCCCGGTGCCGAGGTGGACGTTGCCGTAGATGCCGCCCTGGGCGATCGCGCCGAGCAGCCCGATCAGCACGATCGCCGCCAGGCTGGTGCCGGTCGCCAGACGCTCCTCGTAGCCGAGCCAGAAGATCAGCAGCGGCACGATGATGACGCCGCCGCCCACCCCGAAGAGGCCGCTGAAGGCTCCGGCCACGGTGCCGATCGCGGCGAGCTTCAGGGTGTGGGTCGACGGCATCGCGCGATACTAGTGCCGTGCCTCCCGAATCCGAGACCGGCCAGGGGACCGAGCTCGGGGCGCTCGCCCCCCTGCGCGCCGAGCCCGCCCGTGCGGCGATCCTCACCGACGTCGACGGGACGCTGGCGCCGATCGTCGACCGGCCCGAGCAGGCAGCCGTGCCGCGGCGAGCGAGCGAGGCGCTGGAGCGCCTGAGCGGGCGCTACGCCCTGGTCGGCTGCATATCCGGGCGACGGGCCGAGGAGGCACGGCGCCTGGTAGGCGTCGACGGCATCGCCTACGCCGGCAACCACGGCCTCGAGCTGCTGCTACCGGGCGAGGGGGAGCCGCGACTCGACGCCTCGCTGCAGGGTCGCGAGTCCGGGGCGGCCGAGTTCGTCGCCGGGCTGGACGCCGCGGCGCTGGCCGGGGCCGGGCTGCGGCTGGAGGACAAGGGGGCGATCCAGGCGCTGCACTGGCGGGGCGCCGAGCCGGAGCGTCCGGCGGAGGCGCTCGCCCACGAGATCGCAGCGACCGCGGGCCGGGCGGGGCTGGAGCCCCGCTGGGGCCGCAAGGTGCTGGAGCTGCGCCCGGTCGGCGGCGGCGGCAAGGACGCCGCGGTCGGAGCCCTGCTCGCCGCCGACGGGGTGAGCGCCGCCGCCTACGCGGGCGACGACCGCACCGACCTCGACGCCTTCCGGCGCCTGCGCGAGCTTCGCGAGGCGGGCGAGCTGACCGCCGCGGTCTGCGTCGGGATCGTCTCCCCCGAGGCGCCGCCCGAGCTTGCCGAGGAATCGGACCTGACGGTCGACGGTCCCGGCGGCTGGCTGGCGGTGCTCGAGGCGCTGGCGGAGTCAGATGTCTGATGCCCTACACCGATCTGCTCCGCACCACCGTGTTCCTGACCGGCGCCGAGGCGACCGCCCTGGGTGCGATCACCGCGGTCGCCGCCAGTCGCGACAGCGACACGACCACGGTCCTGGTCGCCGCCGCCTGGTGGCTGATCTCGCTCGCTTTCGGCCTCTGGCTGGGCCGCCCGGCCCGCGCCGCCGACGGCGTCCGCGACGCCCTCGCGCACGCCCGCACCGCGACCTCCCTGCCGGACGAGTCCCCCGCCCGGATCGCCCTGGTCCGCCTCTGGCCGATCGCCGCCACCGCGATCGCCGCCGGCGTGCTCGGGGTCCTCTTCCCCGGAGTGGCGGCGATCGCCGCCGGCTATGCCCTCCTCGTCGCCCTGGCGATGCGCACCCGCGAGGCCGCCGTCCTCGGCATCGAGCAGCGCGACGGCGTCAAGTTCTACGTCGTCCCCAACTCGGCCCTGCGCCCGATCCAGCTGGTCCGCACCCCGGGCCTGCGCAGCGACCGTCTTCGGGCCTAGGGAGAATGGGCCGATGGCGATCGACGTTTGGATGCAGCACCCCACCCTCCGCCTTCTGGAAGACGAGGCGTTCGAGTCGCTGCGGCGCTGGACCGGCCTCGAGCTTCCCGCCGAGGAGCCGCCGATCGAGATCACCCTGGCGGCGATGGACGAGGCCGGCGTTGAGCTCGGGCTGCTGACCGCCTGGCACGCGCCTGGCGGCCGGGTGCCGATCTCCAACCGGGAGGTCGCGGGCTGGGTCGAGGCGCACCCGAGCCGTTTCGCCGGGCTCGCCGCGGTCGACCTCGCAAAGCCGATGGAGGCCGTGCGAGAGCTGCGGCGCTGCGTCGGGGAGCTGGGGTTCAAGGGGCTGCGCATGATCCCCTGGCTTTGGGAGGCGCCGCCGACCGAGCGGCGCTACTACCCGCTCTACGCCGCCTGCGTCGAGCTCGGGGTCCCCTTCTGCACCCAGGTCGGCCACACCGGCCCGCTCCGCCCCTCGGAGACCGGCCGGCCGATCCCCTACATCGACCAAGTCGCGATCGACTTTCCCGAGCTGACGATCGTTTGCGGCCACGTCGGCTATCCGTGGACCGAGGAGATGGTCGCCGTCTGTCGCAAGCACGAGAAGGTTCACATCGACACCTCGGCCTACACGAGCGGGCGCCTGCCGCCAGAGCTGGTCGCCTACATGAAGAGCCGCAGCGGGCGCCGCAAGGTCCTCTTCGGGACCAACTACCCAATGATCGCCCCGGTCAAGGCCCTGCGGGACCTGCCCGCGCTGGGGCTCGACGAGGAGGGCGAGCGGCTCTACCTGACCGAGAACGCCCGCCGGGTCTTCGGCCTCAACTGAGCGGCGCTCATCGCAGCAGCTTCTTGAAGTCGCGCCAGTTGCGGCTGTTGGCGACGTCGGCGGGGGTCAGCCAGGCGCGGCGGGCAGTGGCCACCGCGTAGACCATGTTGTCGAGCGTGTCGATGCCGTGGGCGTCGGTGTCGAGGACGATGCTGACGCCCGCTTCGGAGGCGAGGCGAGCGTGCTGCTCGTTGAGGTCGCGGCGGTTGGGGTTGCCGTTGATCTCCAGCATCGTCCCGGTGCGGGCCGCCCGCTCGACCACCGCCTCGACGTCGATTCCGTAGGGCTCGCGGCGGCCGATCAGGCGGCCGGTGAGGTGACCGATGCAGTCGACGTCGGGGTTCTCGATCGCCGCCAGGACGCGCTCGGTCATCGCCGCTTCGGAGATCGCGAACGAGGTGTGGACGCTGGCGAGGACCCAGTCGAGCGCTTCGACCAGCTCGTCGGGGTAGTCGAGCGCTCCGTCGAGGCCGATGTTGACCTCCGAGCCGGCGAGCAGGCGGAAGCCGCGCTTGCCCTCGTTCCACTCTCGGATCTCCTCGATCCGCTGCCAGAGCCGCTCGGCGCTGACGTCGTCGCCGAAGCCGTGGCTGGCCGAGTGGTCGGTGATCGCCAGGTAGGCGTAGCCGCGGCTGCGGGCCGCCGCCGCCATCTCCTCGAGCGTGTTGCGGCCGTCGGAGAGGGTCGTGTGGGCGTGCAGGTCGCCGCGCACGTCCTCGAGCGAGACCAAGTCGGGCAGCGTCCCCTCCCGCGCCGCCTTCAGCTCGCCCCGCGCCTCGCGCAACTCCGGCTCGACGTAGGCGTAGCCGAGTCGCTCGTAGACCTCCGCCTCGCTCGCGCAGAGGGTCGCCTCGCCGCTCTCGGTGTCGGTGATGCCGTGCTCGGAGACGGAGAGTCCGTGCGAAACGGCCTCTTCGCGCAGCTGCACGTTGTGCGCCTTGGAGCCGGTGAAGTGCTGGAGCAGGTTGCCGAACGCCTCCGGCGCGACGATCCGCAGGTCGACCGCGACGCCGTTGTGGGTCTGCGCCCGGACCCCGTTCGGGCCGGGCGTCCCCGCGGCGGCGATCAGCTCGTGGCCGGCCAGGTGCTCGGCGAGCGCGGCCGGCTCCTCGGCGGTCGCGATCAGGTCGATGTCCTTGCAGGTCTCCGCCCAGCGCCGCACCGAGCCGGCGACCTCGACCCGGTTGGCGGCGGGATGCTCGCGCAGCGCCGCCGCCAGCTGCTCGGCGATCGGCCGCACCGCCGAGAGCAGCAGCCGCTCGGGGCCCGCGCCCGGCTCGCCGAGATGCTGCAACGCCGCCAGCACGTTCTCCTCGACCTTCGGGCCGAGGCCCTTCAGCCCGCGGATCTTCCGCGCCTCCGCCGCCGCCTTCAGGTCCTCGACCGAGGCGACCCCCAGCTCCTCGTAGAGGCGCCTCGCGGTCTTCGCCCCGAGGCCGGGGACCCGCGTCACCTCGATCAGGCTCGGCGGGTACTTCGCCTTCAGCTTCGCCGCCGCGGGGATCTCGCCGGTCTCCAACAGGGCGTCGATCTTCCCGGCCAGCGTCTTGCCGACGCCCGGGATCTCGCCCGCCCGCCCCTGCCCCGCCAGCTCGGCGACCGAGATTGGGCTTTCGCGGATCGCCTTGGCGGCGGTCGAGTAGGCGATCACCCTGTACTTGACCGCTCCGTCCAGCTCGTACAGCACGCCCAGCTCCTCGAGCGCCCCTGCGATCTCGGCGTTGGTCATACTCGGCAACATAGGGACGGCGGACGGGCACCGCACGCCGTCGCTATACTTTCTGAAGTATTGAGCGCTGAACCTCGACTCTTGGGAGACCGATACCAGTGACCGGCAAGCTCACCGACGTGACCGACGCCACCTTCAAATCCGACGTGCTGGAGGCCGACGGCCCCGTGCTCGTCGACTTCTGGGCCCCCTGGTGCGGTCCCTGCCGAGTCGTCCACCCCGTGCTCGAGGAGATCGACGCCGAGCGCGAGGAGCTGAAGATCGTCAGCCTCAACGTCGACGAGAACCAGCAGACGGCGGCCCAGTACGAAGTCCTCTCGATCCCCACCCTGCTGCTCTTCAAGGACGGGGCGATCGCCAAGAAAGTCGTCGGGGCGATGCCGAAGCGGCGCCTCGAGGCGGAGCTGGAGCCGGCGCTCGCCTAGGGCGGCGCGCCGGGCCTGAAGCGGCGGCAAGCCGATGCCCTTCGTCCACATCCACTGGTTCGAGGGCCGCAGCGACGAGCAGAAGGCCGAGATCGCGAAGCGGATCGAAGCGGCGCTGGTCGAGGTGGCCGGCGCCGCGCCGGAGCACTGCTGGGTGAAGTTCTCCGACTCGCCGCAGACCGACTTCATCATCGGCGAGCGTGAGGACCCATCCCGGTAGGGGTTCCACTTAACTTTTTCTGAAGACAGGTTGCGGCCGTCCGAGGTTCGAGGTCCAGAAAAAGTACAAGACGTTCCACCCCTACCGGGATGGGTCCTATGCGCGGCTGAGCTCGATCTGCAGATCGCGGCCGTCCAGCTTGGCGGTGACACCATTGGCCGCGTCGTAGGCGACCGAGGTGGCGAGGACCTCGCCCGTCACGTAGACCTCGTGATGGCGGACTGCATCGAGCAGCTCCTCGTCACCGCCCAGGCTCAGCTCGATCCGGTCGGTGATCTCCAGGCCCGCCTCTTTGCGGGCGTTCTGGACGGCGTGGACGATCTCGCGGGCGAGGCCCTCGCGACGGAGCTCGCCGTCGAGCTCCAGCTGGAGGGCGACGGCGTGGCCCGCCTCGGCCTCGACCTCGTAGCCCTCCAGGGGCTGCAGGGACAGGCTCACCTCTTCGGCGCCGATCGCGTGCTCGTCGCCGTCGACGTTGATCCCGACCTCGCCGCCCTCCGCCATCACCCCGGCGACGTGCACCGGATCGAGCGCCTCGATCGCCGCGGCGACCTGCGGCATGCGCCTGCCGAAGCGCGGCCCGAGCGAGCGGTAGTTCGGCTTGACCGCATGGCTGACCAGCTCCGCCTCGTCGGTGACGAAGTCGAGCTCCTTCACGTTGAGCTCGGCGCGGACCAGCTCGGCGCGGGCCGAGATCGCCTCGCGCTCGGCGTCGTTGGCGACGACCACCGCGCGGCGCAGCGGCTGGCGGACCTTCGCCTTCGCCCCGGCGCGGGCGGCGCGCCCCAGCTCGACCGTGCGCCGCACCGCCTCCATCGCCGCCTCCAGCGCCGGGTCGGCGAGTGCGGGGTCGGGCTGGGGGAAGTCCCGCAGGTGAACCGAGTCGGGCAGCTCGCCCAGCTCCCCGGCCTCGCCGCCGGCCAGGTTGAGGTGGATCTCGTCGGCGAGGAACGGGGTGAAGGGGGCGAGCATCGCCGCCGTCTCCAGCAGGCAGTGGCGCAGGGTCGCGAAGGCGGCCGGGTCGCCCTCCCAGAAGCGGCGGCGGGAGAGCCGTACGTACCAGTTCGACAGCTCCTCGACCAGCTCGGCGATCGCCCGGCCGGCGGTGGTGCAGTCGAAGGCGTCCATCCGCTCGCGCACCGTCGAGATCGTCGCCTGAAGCCGCGAAAGGGCCCACCGATCGAGGTCCTCCCCCGTCCCCCCCTCGCGTTCGCACTTTTCCTGGCTATCGGACGAAAAGTGCGAACGCGGGGGCGAGTCGGCGGCAAAATCGGTCGGGCCGAGGTCCTCGGCGTTCGCGTACAGCACCCAGAACGAGTAGGTGTTCCACAGCGTGAGCAGGAACT
>Ga0210144_1000139_pt1 | contig 41584 bp, 33 predicted proteins | sample Muzzi_PWA_D2_FD_185532 | JGI IMG/M metagenome (GOLD analysis project Ga0210144, IMG submission 185532) | Wetland microbial communities from San Francisco Bay, California, USA, that impact long-term carbon sequestration - Muzzi_PWA_D2 (SPAdes) | ecosystem: Environmental > Aquatic > Marine >...
GTGCGACGCGGTCTTCGCCGCCACCTGGACCGCGATCGGCTTCGGCAAGGACGTTCCCGCCGCCGGCGACGCCGTGCCGGTCGACGCCTTCGGTCTGCCGCTGCTGATGCTGCGCGACCGCAAGGGGGCGGTCCGGGTCTTCCACAACGTCTGCAGTCACCGCGGCATGCGCCTGGTCGAGGAACCGACGCAGATCAAGGGCGTCATCCGCTGCCCCTATCACTCCTGGTGCTACGGTCTGAACGGCGAGCTGCGCTCGACGCCCTCGATCGGCGGGGCGGGCGTGAACGAGGCGGCGGGCTTCGACCGGCGCCGGCACGGCCTGCGCGAGGTCCGCACGGTGCTGTGGATGGACGTCGTCTTCGTCAACGTGGGCGGCCAGGCCCCGGCCTTCGAGTCGCACATCGCGCCGCTGGCCAGGCGCTGGAAAGAGTTTCACGACGCGCCTCTGCACCACGGCGGCGGCGATTCCGGCTTCGAGCTGACGGTCCGCTGCAACTGGAAGCTGGCCGTTGAGAACTATTGCGAGAGCTATCACCTGCCCTGGGTCCACCCGGGCCTCAATAGCTATTCGCGCCTCGAGGACCACTATCACATCCGCAGCGAGAACGGCGCGGGATTCTCCGGCCAGGGCACCGTCGTCTACCGGCCGATCCTGACGGAGACCGGCGACACCTTCCCGCAGTTGCCCGGCCTGTCGCAGAAGTGGGATGCCGGCGCGGAGTACGTCTCGCTCTATCCCAATGCGCTATTCGGCGTCCACAAGGATCATTTCTTTGCCATCGTGCTGTTGCCGCAGGGCCCCGAGGAAACCGTCGAGCGCATCGAGATCTACTACTTCGACGACGCGGCGCGCTCCGATGGGTTCGCGGGCCTGCGCCAGAGCAATGCGCGGCTCTGGCAGCAGGTCTTCGCCGAGGACGTCTTCGCCGTCGAAGGCATGCAGCGCGGGCGACGCTCTCCCGGTTTCACCGGCGGCGTGTTCTCTCCAGCCATGGACGGGCCGACGCACGATTTCCACGTCTGGATGGCAAAGCGCCTGCAAGGCGCCTAGTTCGCCGACCGAGTCGGGCCGGACGGACCTCTTGCGGCGTCCGCCGCGAGAAGAATTCCAGCGCCGCATTGCGCTGGATCAATGCATTTGTCGCCCGGGCCGCTTTTCCTTTAATTGGAGCAGATTTTTTTTGCGAGGCTGGTAGTGATGTTCGATGTCCAGCCCACCGAGTCGGCGGGTTCCGTCATACCGTGCCAGGCTTTTGCCCAGAGGGTGCGGGCGCGCATCCCGGACTCCGCGAGAGCGTTCGTTTGGGTCGCCCTCTCGGCCGTCGCGACGTTGCCCCTCTGCGTGAGCACGGCCAACGCCACGCACGAGAAGTTCTCGCAGTCCGACCTGGACCGGCTGCTCGCAACGCACGCCTGCCCCGGATGCAATCTCGAGGGGGTCACACTCAGGGATCAGAACCTGCGCGGTGCGAATCTCGAAGGCGCCAACCTGCGAAACGCGGACCTTAAGCTGATCGACCTCAGCGAGGCCAACCTGAAGGGCGCCGACCTGACCGGTGCCGAGATCGAGAAGGCCGACCTCAGCGGCGCGGACATGACCGCTGCCGTGTTGCAGGATGCCGACCTGGAAAAGGTCGACATGATCGGCACCGACCTGACTGCGGTGAACCTTGGCTGGGCCGACATGGAGAACGCGAATCTGCCCGAGGCCAGGCTGGTCGGAACCGACTTGCGGAACGCCAATTTGCGGCGCGCGATCCTGGACGAGACCTATATCGCCAACGCGCAGCTGGATCGCGCCGACATGGAGCGGGTCAGCCTGCGCAAGGCGGTCGTGGGCGACAGCACCCTGGACGCGGCCAACCTCAAACGGGCGAATCTCCGCGGCGCGACCATCGACAGCGCCAGCTTCCGCAACACCATCCTGGATCGGGCCGCCCTGCAGGGAGCCGTCATCTCGGCATCCGAGTTCGCCGACGCCAGCCTGCGGCTGGCGAGTCTGCACGGCACGGTTCTCAACGACCCCTTGGACCTGATGCAGGCCCAACTCGACGAGGCCTGCGGCGACGCCGAGACCCGATTGCCGGAGGGGCTGACGGTCGGCAGCTGCTGACTCCCGGGCGGCGGTGGCCGATTGGACCCATGGGGCTCGCCGTACTTGCTTGCGCTAAATCAATGAATTTTTTCCCGATCCGGTCATCGTTGTGACTGGCAGATCTCGCTTTTCGGGGAGGGTGCAGCGATGTTCGGCGATTCCCATCTGCATTTTAGGAATTTTGTCAGGGCGACTCGGTGCCGCGGCAGGGACCCGGGTGGCACATGGCTTTGCGGCGACGGGCGCAAGGTTCGCGGCGGCCCGCCGGCGCTGCCGGTGGCCCTCGTGGCCATGGCGGGACTTCTCTGGCTCGGCGGGGCCGGCGCGGCCTACGGATTTTCGCAAAGCGACGTCGATACCTTGATGTCCAGCCATGCGTGCCCCGGATGCGACCTGGCGGAGGCGTCGCTCAGGAACGCCGACCTGCGCGGGGCGAACCTGGCGGGCGCCAATCTGACCAACGCCGACCTCAAGCTGGCCGATCTCAGCAACGCCAACCTGAAGGGCGCCAACCTGCGCGGCGCGGAATTCGAAAAGGCCGACCTGAGCGGCGCCGACATGACGGGGGCCCTGCTTCAGGACGCGGACCTGGAGAAGGTCGACCTGATCGGAACCAATCTCACCAATGCCAACCTGGAAAACACCGACCTGGAGAACGCCAACCTGAGCGAAGCGAAACTCGTCGGAACCAGCCTGCTCGGTGCCAACATGAAGCGGGCGAACCTCGACGACGCCTTTATCAGCAACGCGCGCTTGGATGGCGCCGAGATGGAACGCGCCAGTCTGCGCAAGGCCGTGTTGGGGGGGACCAGCTTCGACGGCGCGCACCTCAAGCGGGCCAATATGAAGGGGATCACGGGCGACAGCGTGAAGATGCGCAACGCCAACCTGGAGCGCGTCATCCTGTACGATGCGACGCTCAGCAAGGCGGACCTGACGGGCGCGACGATGCGCCTGACGCATCTCGAGGGCGCCGTTCTGGATGACGCCATGGGCCTGACGCAGGCGCAATTGGACGATGCCTGCGGCGACGCCAAAACCCGGTTGCCGGCGGGCCTCACCGCGGATTCATGCTAGGCACCGCGACCGCGGCGTGACCGCGGCCGGTCGACGGGCCGCCGCTATGAAGCGGCGGGCGGGTGTCGGTCGGCGATCGCTTCCTCGAGCAGCCAGTCGCGAAACGCCGCGACTTCCGGCGGCAAGGTCCGGCTGTGCCGCCAGGCGACGTGATAGGCGTCCGGCGTCCGCACGCTGGCAGCCCCGACGCGCACCAGTCGGCCGGCCTCGACGAAGGGCCGGACTAGGCGGTGCCAGCCGAGCGTGACACCCTGGCCGCTCATCGCCGCCTCGACGGCGATGATGTAGCTGTTGACGTGGCGCAGCCGGCGCGGTTGCCCGCTCACGCCCGCCTGTCGCAGGAAACCGGACCAGTCGAGCCAGCGGGCGTCGACCCCGGACAGCTCGATAAGGCGCGCCTCCAGCAGCGCCGCCGGGTCGCGCTCGACGGCGGCGACCTCGGGCTGGCCCGGCGCCGCCACCGGGTAGACCAGGTCGGCGAACAGCCGCGCCGAGTCCTGGCCGTCCCAGGATCCCGTCCCGTAGCGGATCGAAATGTCGATGCGGCTGCTCGTCAGGTCGGCCTCGCGGTCGGAGAGGACATGGTCGACCACGCTGTCGTGCCGCGCCCAGAAGCGCCCGAGCCGCGGCATGAGCCAATAATGGGTGAAGGCGCTGGTCGCCCCCACGGTGATGCGGCGGCCCTGGCGCCGGCCGCGCAGCGCGCCGACGCAGTGGGCGACCTCGCCGAAGCTGCGCGCCAGCACCTCGTGGAGTTCGCGGCCCTCCGAAGTCAGCTCGACCTGGCGGTAGCCGCGCCGGAACAGCGGCAGGCCGATTTCGTCCTCGAGCGCCTTGATCTGGCGGCTGACGGCGCTTGCCGTCACGTTGAGCTCCGCCGCCGCGTTCTTGAAGCTGAGGTGCCGCGCGGCCGCCTCGAAGGTCCTCAGCGCGGCCAGCGATGGCAGGTCGAGATACCGCATAGAGATGAGCTCAAATCAATCGATTTGGTCGCCCGATTGGCTGGTCGGACAGATTAGCGGTATATCATCATAAAGTTCAATCTATTAAACCTTGCTGGCCGAGAACCGGCCAATCACATGATCTGAGATTAATCGAATTCAGGGCCGCGGATGTTACCCTTGGCCTTGCCCGGTATCGCCCGGTTATACTTGCAAAGTTGAGTGTCGGGCAGGGTTTTGCACCGGCCGGTCGCGGGTGAATATCCGTTCTTCCCGTTTCACGAAGCTTGGGAGATCGCATGGTTCCGTTTTCCATCGCCGGCGTGCAGATGAACGTCTCGGCGACCGAGTCGAATTTGCCGGAAATGAAGCGCCAGCTCGACATCCTGGTGCATCGCTTTCCCTGGGTGCAGATGGTCGTGTTCAGCGAACTGGCCGTCTGCGGCCCGCTGCCCAACTATCCGCAGCCCGCCGGCGGCGCCCTGGAGGTCGAATTCCAGCACATGGCGGCGAAGCACGGGCTGTGGCTCGTTCCGGGCTCCTACTTCGAGCTCGACCAGGGCCGCATCTACAACACCGCGCCGGTGATCGACCCGCAGGGCAAGATCGTCGCGCGCCACCGCAAGATGTTTCCCTTCCTGCCCTACGAAGAGGGCGTCGAGCCGGGGCACGAGTTCGTCGTGTTCGACGTGCCGGAGGTCGGCCGCTTCGGCATGTCGATCTGCTACGACATGTGGTTCCCGGAGACGACCCGCACGCTGGCGGCCATGGGCGCCGAGGTGATCATCCACCCCTCGCTGACCAATACCATCGACCGCGACGTGGAGCATTCCATCGCGCAGGCCACGGCGGCGATCAACCAGTGCTACGTCTTCGACGTGAACGGGGTCGGCGACGGCGGCTACGGGCGCTCGGTCGTCGTCGGACCGCACGGCAACGTGATCTATGAGGCCGGCTCCGGACCCGAAATCGTTCCGATCCAGCTCAACCTGGCGCTCATCCGCTACGAGCGCCAGAACGGCATCCTCGGGCTCGGACAGATCCTGAAGTCGTTCCGCGACCGGCGGGTCGACTTCCCGGTGTACCGGCCGGAGAGCTTCGACAACGGCTATCTGAACAGCCTGGGGCCGCTGAGCAAGACTACTCGCCAGCGGTCCGACGCGGCACCGCCGACGACCGACGCGACCCCGCCGGCGCAGGCCGAGTCGGGTCCGGTGCCGCTCTACCCGCAGTCCTACGACGAGACCGGCACATGACCAAGGCGGCCGAGCCCGACCCGGCCCGAGCGGCCAAGGGCCGTTCGCTCAGCCGCTACTACAACGCCTCGCAGCTGCGCGCCGATACCTGGAACGAATTGAAGCACGACGCGCAGCGCCTGGTGGAAAAGCACGCCGGCAAGCGCGAGGTCGAACATCTGCGCCGCGCCGTGGCGAGCTCGCTGGACATCCTCGAGCCGATCGAGACCTATTGGGCCTTCCCCGGCAAGGAGGCCTTCGGCCACTTGCGCCAGCTGTTCGAGGACGAGAACTACGGCGCCCTGGCGAATACCGCCGCGCGGGCGGTCCGGGCCCTGGTGAGTCGGTCCTACCGGCGCCGCTGGATCTCGCTGAAGGCGCCGGAGGAGAGCGCCGATCCTTCGGAGGAGAAGGAGGGGCTCGACCTGCCGGCCGAGGACCGCCCCCACGCCCGGCCGTATTTCGAGGTCATGGTCGTCGACAAGCAGACTCCGCAGCAGGAGCAGGCGATGCGCGCCGGCCTGCGCAGCATGCGCCGGCTCGAGGACCAGTTCCTCTATGAGACGGTCTTCGTCCCCAGCCTGGAGGACGCGCTGATCGCGACCTTCCTCAATCCGCAGATCCAGGCCGTCATCATCCGCTACGACTTCCCGCTCAAGTCGCACAACAACCTGGAGCCCGTGCGGCGCGAACTGAACCGCCTCGATCCGGTGCAGCTCGAGGACGCGCGGACCGCGACGCACGGCGTCCTGCTGGCGCGCCTGCTCGGCGACCTGCGGCCCGAGCTCGACGTCTACCTCGTGACCGACGCATCGGTCGAGGAGATCGCCGGCTACTGCCCCGGCAACGTACGCCGCGTGTTCTACCAGCAGGAGGACTTCTTCGAGCTGCACCTCAACATCCTGCGCGGCGTCAACAAGCGCTACCGCACGCCGTTCTTCACGGCGCTGCGCGAATACAGCAAGCAGCCCACCGGCGTCTTCCACGCCATGCCGATCAGCCGCGGCAAGTCCATCCAGAAGTCGAACTGGATCCAGGACATGGGCCAGTTCTACGGCATGAACATCTTTCTGGCGGAAACCAGCGCCACCTCCGGCGGGCTCGACTCGCTGCTCGACCCGCACGGCCCGATCAAGGAGGCGCAGAAGGCGGCGGCGCGGGCATTCCATGCCCAGCACACCTTCTTCGCGACCAACGGTACCTCGACCTGCAACAAGATCGTGGTCCAGGCGCTGGTGCAGCCCGGCGACATCGTCCTGGTCGACCGCGACTGCCACAAGTCGCACCACTACGGCCTGGTGCTGGCCGGCGCCGAGGTCGTCTATCTCGATTCCTATCCGCTCGACCGCTATTCGATGTACGGCGCGGTTCCGCTGCGCGAGATCAAGCGGCAGCTGCTCAGGCTCAAGGCGGCGGGAAAGCTCGACCGCGTGAAGATGCTGCTGCTGACCAACTGCACCTTCGACGGCATCGTCTACAACGTGCGCCGCGTGATGGAGGAATGCCTGGCGATCAAGCCCGACCTGGTGTTCCTGTGGGACGAGGCCTGGTTCGCCTTCGCCAGCCTGGGGCCGACCTATCGCGAGCGCACCGCGATGTGGACCGCCGGCAAGCTGCGCGAGCGCTATCGCAGTCCGGAATACCGTGAGGAATACGAGGCCTACCGCGAGCGAATGGGCGGCGCCGACGACGAGACGCTGATCGCCGAACGGCTGATGCCCGACCCGGACAAGGTGCGCATCCGCGCCTATGCCTGCCAGTCGACCCACAAGACGCTGACCTCGCTGCGCCAGGGCTCGATGATCCACGTCTACGACCAGGACTTCAAACACCAGGTCGAGGACGCCTTTCACGAAGCCTACATGACGCACACCTCGACCTCGCCCAACTACCAGATCCTGGCCTCGCTCGACGTCGGCCGCCGCCAGGTCGAGCTGGAAGGCTTCGAGCTGATCCAAAAGCAAATCGAGATGGCGATGGTGCTGCGCGAGCGGATCACCAGCCACCCGCTGCTCAGCAAGTATTTCGCCTTCCTCACGCTCAAGGACATGATCCCGGTCGCGTACCGCGAGTCCGGGATCGAGTCGTACTACGACGCCGAAGAAGGCTGGAGCGAGTTCTGGGAGGCCTGGTCGAGCGACGAATTCGTGCTCGACGGCACGCGGCTGACGCTCTACGTCGGCGCGACCGGAATCGACGGCGACACCTTCAAGACCGAATACCTGATGGACAAGTACGGGATCCAGATCAACAAGACGTCGCGCAACACCGTCCTGTTCATGACCAACATCGGCACGACGCGCAGCTCGGTCGCCTATCTGATCGAGGTGCTGGTCAACATCGCCAAGGAGCTCGACGAGGAGATCGAGGACATGTCGCGCGCCGAGCGGCTGGTGCACCAGCGGCACGTCCGCTCGCTCACCGAGGACCTTCCGCCGCTGCCGGACTTCAGCCGTTTCCACGACCATTTCCGGGCGAGCGGCGACACGCCCGAAGGCGATATCCGCAGCGCCTTCTTCCTCGCCTACGACGACAGCGCCTGCGAATACCTGAGCCTCGAGGACGGATCGATCGATGCCCGCATGGCGGAGGGCCAGGACGTGGTCTCGGCCATGTTCGTGATCCCCTATCCGCCGGGCTTTCCGATCCTGGTGCCCGGACAGGTGGTCAGCGCGGAGATTCTCGCCTTCATGCGGGCGCTCGACGTCAAGGAGATACACGGTTACCGGCCGGAACTGGGGCTGCGCGTCTTCGCACCGGCGGCCCTCGGAGAAGACAGCGGGAAGGGAGAAACGCGAGCGGCACAATAGGCCGGCGCCGCGCGGCGCGGCCGAAGCAAGCAAGAACGAGTCGACAGGGCTTCATGGAAATAAACGGGGAGGCAGGTCATGGCGCGAGCCAAGAAGAAGCTGCGTGGCATCTCGGACATCCGGCGGTTCTTCCGCCGCAACGAAACGCCGATCTATTTCATCAGCGCCACCAACTTCAACCTGCTCGGAATGGACGAATGGGCAAGGAACTTTAAGTTCATCAATTACCTGGACTGTTACGACGGGCGCCACCCGAACACCTTCGTGCCGCGCCCGGCGCCGCACCCCGAGTTCGAATCGATCGAGGACATCAACAACTACCTGCTGCAGCACAAGGAGGTGCGAGACTACATCAAGAGCCGCGGCGGCAAGCCCAAGGCGGTCTTCCTGATGTTCGACGGCCAGACCGAGAAGCTCGCGCGCGAGCTCGGCCTGGAAGTCTGGTTCCCCAAGGCGAAGTTGCGCAACCGCCTGGACAACAAGATCGAGACGGTGCGCATCGGCAACAAGGCGGGCGTGCCTTCGGTGCCCAACCTGCTGGCCGAGCTCGAGTCCTACGAGGACCTGACCAGGAAGACGCGCGAGGCCAAGATCGGCAACGATTTGGTGCTGCAATCGGCGTACGGCGATTCGGGGCACACGACGTTCTTCGTGAAGGGCGAGGCGGACTGGAAACGCCACGCCGGCGAGATCGTCGGCCAGGGCGAGATCAAGATCATGAAGCGGATCGACTGCCGCCAGGCGGCGATCGAGGCCTGCACGACCGCGGCGGGCACCATCGTCGGGCCGCTGATGACCGAGATCGTCGGCTTCAAGGAGCTGACGCCCTACAAGGGCGGCTGGGCCGGCAACGAGATCTTCGCCGATTCCTTCACGGCGAAAATCCGCCAGCGCGCCCGCGACCTGACCTTCCAGTTCGGCGAGCAGCTGCGCAAGGAGGGCTACCGCGGCTATTTCGAGCTCGACTTCCTGATCGACAAGAAGACCGGCGACATCTGGCTGGGCGAGCTCAACCCGCGCGTCACCGGCGCCAGCTCGATGACCAACCACGCCGCCTTCGCACACGCCGACGCGCCGCTCTTCCTGTTCCATCTGCTGGAGTTCTGCGGCGTCGATTTCGAGTTCGACGTGCACGACCTGAACGCGCGCTGGTCCGACCCGGACAACATCGACAGCTGGTCGCAGCTCGTCATCAAGCACACCGAGGATTCCGTCGACGTAGTGACCCATGCCCCGCAGTCCGGCATCTGGCGCCTCGACGAAGACGGCACGGTGGAATACTCGCGCTTCGACTATCACCGCCGGGCGGTGGAGAGCGAGAACGAGGCCTTCTTCCTGCGCATCAGCGGCCCGGGCGACTTCCGCTACGAGGGGGCCGACCTCGGCATTCTGATCACCCGCGGGCGCTTGATGAACAAGAACTTCAAGCTGAACGCGCGGGCGCGCGCCTGGATCGAGGGGATTCGCGGGCAATTCGCGGGACGGCCGATCGGCGGGCTGGCGCAGACCCCGCTTCCGGTGTTGCAACCGGGAGCGTTCAAGATACTTTAACGGTTTCCGGCGTTGATTGGCCGGTCGACGCGGCGGCGCCGCGCCGGAGGGTTTGGCGGCGCGCCCGCGCGCCCGGGATATCCGAATGCACCTGCTCTTCTCTGCCGTCCAGGAGGCGGCCTCCGGGCCGAAATGGCAGAGGCTGTTCCGGCGCCACTGGCCGGCCTACGAGACCTGGTTCCTGTCCGGCGGCATCGAGGCGCGCCCGACCTTCGCCGAGGCTGAGCGCCAGCTCAAACGGCACATGCCCGAGCTGATGCCGACCTACGAGCGGCTGTGCGACCTGGCCGGGGGCGGCGATCTTGAGGCGCGCTTCCTGGCGCTCTATTGCCCGCCCGCCTACCTGACCGGCTGCAGCCAGGCGGTCTGGCCGGGCGAGGAACCCCTGCTGATCCGCAACTACGACTACGCCCCCGCGCTCTGCGAGGGCGTCATGCTGCACAGCCGCTGGAACGGGCGCAGCGTCCTGGCCATGCTCGATTGCCTGTGGGGCGCGCTCGACGGCGTCAACGAGGCCGGGCTGGCGATCAGCCTGACCTTCGGCGGTCGGCGCGTCGTCGGCGATGGCTTCGGCGTGCCGCTCATCCTGCGCTACATCCTGGAGTTCTGCGACACCGCGAAAGAGGCGGCGGCGGTGCTGCGCCGCGTGCCGAGCCACATGGCCTACAACGTCACCGCGGTCGACCGCAGCGGCGCCTTCATCACCGCCTACCTGGCACCCGACCGGGAGCCGGCGATCCGGCAGATCCCGATCGCGGCCAACCACCAGGGCCGCATCGACTGGCACACCTACGCCCGGGCCACCGCGACCCTGGAGCGCGAGCGCTTCCTGTTCTTTCGCCTGCAGGAAGCGGGCATGACCGTGGACAAGCTGATCGCCTGCTTCCTGCGCCCGCCGCTCTACACGACCGCCTACGACAACGGCTTCGGCACGCTCTATACCGCCGCCTATCGCCCGGCGAGCGGAACGGCGCGCTTCATCTGGCCGGACGGCGACCTTCACCTCGGGATTGGCGAATTCCGCGAGAGCGAGCGCCATCAGACGTTCGGCAGCACGGCCGAGAGCCGCGGCGCGGCGCGCCGCTGAGCCCTGCGCCGCCACCGCCGCCCATCCGACTAAGGCACCGGCCGGTTTCACGAATCCGCCGGGGGCCGCGCCCCCGCAAGCGACATGCCGTGTTGCATCGCCGGGCCGTTTGCCTATGCTCGCCGGGGACAAGAAGAAAGCGGCCGGGGACCCGACGGGACCCGCCTCGAAGAGGCCGCGGGCAGGGGAGGACACGGAGCGGATGATCGAGCCGACCTGGGACAATGCGCGCATCGGAGACTATCTGCGCGGCCTGCCGCTGTGGCAGGGAGAGATCGAGATCGAGCCGCTGGTCGGCGGCCTGTGCAACAAGAGCTTCGTGATTACCGACGGCGGCACCAGGCGGGTCGCGCGCATCGGCAGCGACATCCTGGTACACGGCATCGTGCAGACCTCGGTCCAGGCCTCGATGCGCGCGGCGGCCGAGATCGGCGTGACCCCGGTGGTGCGCCACAGCGAGCCCGGCCTGTCGATCATCGACTTCCTGGAGGGCGGCTGCATACGGCCCGGCGACATCGAGAACGACGGCGCCAACCTGGCCGAGATCGTCGCCGTCCTGAAGCGCCTGCACGCCGGCTCGGACAAGGTGCGCGGCCCCCTGACCTATTTCTGGCCGTTCCAGGTGGCGCGCCACTACGCCCAGGTCGGCCTGGAGAAGGAGTCGCGCCTGTCCGCGGAGCTGCCCGAGGCGATCCGCATCGCCACGACGCTGGAGTCCGCGGTGCGGCCCTTCACGCCGGTGCTGACGCACAACGATCTGGTGCCGCAGAACCTGATGTTCGACGGCCGGCGCAAGATCTGGCTGATCGACTGGGACTACGGCGGCTACGGCCACCCGCTGTTCGACATCGCCGCCGTCGGCGCCAACGCCGACGCCAGCGAGGCCACCGAGCGCAAGATCTGCGAGCTCTACTTCGGCCGGCTCGACGACGCGTTGTGGCGCGAGTTTCTCGCTTTCAAGCTCGTCCTGAACCTGCGCGAATACATGTGGGGCATGGTGCAGGAAGTGACCTCGGAGCTCGACCAGGACTCGGTCGCCTCGGCCATGGCGGAGCTGTACCCCGGCCAGGAGCAGGGCTACGAAGGCTATACCAATCTCAATCGGGACCGCTTCGAGCGCAACTGGGCCGAGCTTCGCGCCGGGTTCGCGTGACGGGTGCGGCCCCGGCAACACGACAAACGATCCACGACGGAGCAATCAGGGAGAAGGGCACATGCTATCGCCGGTCCAGGGAAAATCGGTCATCGTCACGGGCGCCAGCAAGGGCATCGGCAAGGGCATCGCGCAGGTCTTCGCCCGGCACGGCGCGAAGATCCTGATCGTCGGACGCAACGGCGGCGACGCGGAGAAGGCCGCCGAGGAGATCAACCAGAACGGCGGCACCGCCTCCGCCTTCTCGGCCGACGTGGCCAAGTGGGAGGACATGACCGCCATGGCCGAGGCCGCCGCCGAGCGGCACGGCGGCATCGACATCCTCTGCGCCAACGCCGGCGTCTACCCGCAGACCAAGATGGAGGAAATGGACCCCGCCGAGTGGGACCAGGTGATGGGCACCAACCTGCGCGGCACCTTCCTCTCGGTCAAAGCCTGCCTGCCGCACCTGAAGAAGAGCGGCGAAGGCCGGGTGATCCTGACCTCCTCGATCACCGGGCCGGTGACCGGCTTCCCCGGATGGTCGCACTACGGCGCCACCAAGTGCGGGCAGCTCGGCTTCATGCGCACGGCCTGCATGGAGCTGGCGAAGTACGGCATCACCGTGAACGCCGTGCTGCCCGGCAACATCATCACCGAGGGCCTGGCCGACCTCGGCGAGGAGTATCTGCGCACCATGGCCGAGTCGATCCCGCTGAAGCGGCTCGGCACGGTCGACGACATCGGCAACGCGGCGCTGTTCCTGGCGTCCAAGGAGGCCGGATACATCACGGGCCAGACCATCATCGTCGACGGCGGCCAGATCGTCCCGGAGTCGCTCGAGGCGCTCCAGGAGGCCTGACCGCGTCGCCGCCGCGCCGGGCGCCCGGCCGTGCTGCCCCACATTGCCGGGCGCGGCTGGATCCACGGCATGCACCGGATCGGTCCCGGCTCCGGCGATCCTTACCGGCAGGGCTATCTGCTGTCGGACCGTTCGGGCGAGGCCTTCGACCTGAGCCGGTGACTCGAAACCGGCGATCGGTCTCCGAGCCGGCAGCGGGGTCGGGATGACATCGACCGGTCACGCTAATCCGCCCGATCGCAAGCGGCGCCTGCGGCCGAGCGCGGCCGTCTCGGTGATCGAGCAGGTTCCCGTCTCCCTGGACGCGGCGGAACGCGCGCGCCTGGCCCGCCTGGCGGCGGCATTGCGGGCGGCCGAGCCCGCGCTGGACGCCACCGCGTACTTCGGCACGACGGTCTCGGCCGGGGTCGGCCCGGGTCCGGCCGTCGTCGTCGAGGACCACAGCGCCATCACCCTGTTCGAGGAGGCGGGCGACATCGCCTACGCCTATCGGTCCCTGCTGCTCGGCGGCGGCGACGACGTGGTGCTGATCGGCGTGCCGCGCAACGCGGCCTTCGAAGCCTACTGCAGCGAGACTCTCGGATTGGGGCCAGTCGAGGTGCTCGGCCCGCGCCCCGGCGTCGCCGGACGGTCGCTCACCCGGCGCGCGTTGAACGACGACGCGCTGATCGGCGAACTGGCCCGTCGGGCGCGGCGGCACGGCGGCCTGACCTTGCTGCCCTACATGGGCACCGGCGGGATCTGGGCGCTCGCCGCGCGGCTCGCCGCCGCCTCGGGAGAAGCGGTCCGCGTGGCGGCGCCGCCGCCGCGCCTGACGCGGCGGGTCAACGACAAGTCCTGGTTCGCGGCCTGCGTCGAAGCGGCGCTCGGCACTCCGGCGCGGCCGCCGAGCGTCGCGGTGCACAGCCTCGCCGGATTGGTCGCCCAGCTGGCCGCCTTCGCGCGTAGCCATCCCGGCGTCGCGATCAAGCTGCCGGACAGCGCCAGCTCGGCCGGCAACCTCGTGCTCGATCCGGCGCGGCTGCGCGCCGCACCGCTCAAGCGGCTGCGCGCCTGGCTCCCCGGCCTGCTGCGCGAGCTCGGCTGGCGCGGCGCCTTTCCGCTATTGGTCACCGCCTGGGAGGGGCCGATTCTCGCCAGCCCCTCGGCGCAGCTGTGGATTCCCGAGCGCCACGACGGCCCGCCGCTGGTCGAGGGCGTCTTCGACCAGAGCGTGCTCGGCGCGCAGGCCGTGTTCAGCGGCGCGGCGCCCAGCGCCCTGCCCGCCGACCTGCAGCGGCGCGTCGCCACCCAGGCCGTGCAGCTCGGCACGCTGTTCCAGGAACTCGGCTATTTCGGGCGCTGCAGCTTCGATTCCATCGTCGTCGGCGCCGCGGGATCGGATGCGGCGCTGCATTGGGTCGAGTGCAACGGCCGCTGGGGCGGGGTCTCCATCCCGCTCACCGTGGCCAACCGGCTGACCGGCGACTGGGCCCGCCGACCGCCGGTCATCATCGAGCGCGTGGGTGTGTCCGGACGGCCGCGCCCGCTCGCGGACATCCTGGCCGAGCTCGACGACCTGCTCTACCGCCCGAAGGGCGCGGCGCAGGGCCTCGTTCTGCTCTCGCCCGGACGGCTCGAGGCCGGCAGCGGCTTCGAGGCCATGGTGCTGGCCGCGACCGCCGAGGCCGGCAAGGCGCAGGCCGGCCCCGTCGCGGCGCGCATCCTGCGCGCCATGGGCGCCGCGCCGCGGGCGGCCGCGGGCGCGTGAGACGCACGGCCGTCAGGCCGGCGTCCGTTTCTCGTAATGGGCGCGGCATTCGGATTCGCGGCCACGCACGACGCGCTCGCCGACGAGTCCGCCGTGGGTCTCCGTGACCACGGTGCACTGCCCCTCGGGCTCGTCGTCGCTGTGGAAATAGATCACCACCCAGTCGTGCAGCTTGTCGAGCTCGTGCGCGCGCGCCGTGTTGGAATAGAGCGCGGTCATGTCCCAATCGCCGCGCCGCGTGTGCAGGATCGGCAGCCAGGCTTCGCCCGAGGGGTTGAAGCGGCGCGGCGCGATGCGGCGCAGCTCTCCCTTGGCGGCGCGCTCCCGGTACTCGGCGTCGACGTCGAGCAGCAGCCCGACCGACGGAGCGGCGGTTTCGCGGCGCCGGCGCAGTGGCCGCCGCCCGAGCATGGCGGCGAGCGCCGCCCGGATCATCGCCGCGCGGCGCGCCCCGATCTTCGGCACCTGTTCCAGCCGCCCGTCGTGGGCCGCGACTTCCAGGCCCTCGAGAGTCTCGATCTCGAGCGTGTCGTGAATCCGCCGCGCCAGTTCGGGCCCTATTCCCGGCACGGCCTGAAACAGGTGCTCCGGGTCGAGGGTGCCGCGCAGGCGCTCGAGCTGCGCCCAGCGTCCGGTACGGATCAGCTCTTCGATGGCGGCGGCGATGGACCGCCCGACGTTGGGCAGGGCGATCAGGCCGTTCAGGCCCTCGCGCTCGAGGATGTCGGCGGCATCGCGCTCGAGGCCGACCAGGGTCTCCGCGGCCCGGCGATAGGCGCCGACGCGAAACGGGTTGGCGCCCTGCCCTTCCAGCAGGTCGGCCGCCTCGCGCAGCCGCTCGGTCAGTCGCTGGTTCGTCTCCCCGGGCATGACGCCTCATTCAAATGCCGGACACCCGAGTCGCGCAATGCGACTCTCCGCCCCGCGCTTTGCGGCGGCCGCCCGGGTGGTGTAAGTCCTTCGACGCGGCCTCCTCCAGCTTTCGTGCTCCCATGACCAAGACGACCGACCGACCGGACGCCGACCGGCTCGACCTCGCCTATCGGATCCTGAGCGGCGACGACAGCGACGAGCGCGCCTGCCGGGCGATCCCCGATTCGGCCTGCACCGACCTGCCGCGCAACTACCTGCTCAACGTCGCCAACGGCGCCGCCACCAAGCTGGCCGAGCAACTGGCCAGCCCCGGCCTCGTGCTGCCCTGGCTGCTCGGCGCGATCGGCGCGCCGGCCACGCTGGCCGGCCTGCTGGTGCCGGTCAAGCAATCGGGATCGCTGCTGCCGCAGCTCGCCGTGGCCGCCCGCATCCGGGCGATTCCGCACCGCAAGTGGGTCTGGGCGGCGGCCGGCGCGATCCAGGCCGGCCTGCTGGTGCTGATCGCGCTGGCGGCCGTGGGCCTGCCGGCGCTCGCCGCGGGCATCGCGATCGTCGGGCTCTTCGCGCTGTTCAGCATCGCGAGCGGCATCGGCTCGGTGGCCTTCCAGGACGTGGTCGGCAAGACGATCCCCAAGGGCCGCCGCGGGCGCATGCTGTCCAACCGGGCGGCCATCGGCGGCGGGCTGACGCTCGCTGCGGCGATCGCCCTGCGCTACGGCCCGGGCGAGCAGGCCCGCATCGAGATCACCCTGCCGCTGGTGCTGGCGGCGGCGGCGCTCTGGCTGCTCGGCGCGCTGGCCTTCGCGGCGATGCAGGAGGAGGCGACGGCCACCGGGGGCGGCCGCTCGATGCTGAGCGAGCTGGGCCGGGGCCTCGCGCTGTTCCGGGAGCGGCCCGGCTACCGCCGCTTCGTCGTCGTCCGCTGCCTGCTGCTCGGCGTCGAGCTGGCCATGCCGTTCTACGCCCTGCACGCCGCGGCGCTGCTCGGCACCTCCGCGTCCCAGCTCGGCCTCTACGTCTTCGCCGTCGGCCTGGCCAACGTCGTCTCCAGCCCGGTCTGGGGCACGCTCTCCGACCGCGACAGCAAGACCGTCCTGGCCTGGTCGGGCGCGCTCGGCGGGCTGACCGGCCTGGGCGCGCTCGGCCTGACGCTGCTGCCGGCCGCGCTGCACAGCGCCTGGATCTACGCCGGCCTGTTCCTGGTCCTGGGGGTCGCCATCGCCGGCGTCCGCCTGGGCCGCAAGACCTACCTGGTCGACGGCGCCCCGGAAGACGAGCGGCCGCTCTACGTCGCATTCGCCAACACCGCGGTCGGCGCGCTGGCCTTGAGCGGCGGGCTGGTCGGGCTGCTCGCCGACCTCACGGCGCCGATCGTCGCCATCGTCCTGCTGGCCGCCCTCTCGGCGGTCGGCGCGCTGGCCGCCCAGGGGCTGCCGACGGCGGCCGAGATGGCAAGCAAGCGCGGCGCGCCGGCGCCATGACGCGGTTGCTGCCCCTGGTCCCACTGCTGATCGCGGTCGGCATCCTGCTGGCGGCGAACGCCTTGCAGGGGACCCTGATCGCGCTGCGCGGCGACATCGAGGGATTCTCCCCGACCACGATCGGCTTCATCGCCGCGGCCTATTTCCTCGGCGTCATGTCGGCCTCCTGGCTGGCGCCGCGCCTGATCGCCGCGGTCGGCCACATCCGCGTCTTCGCCGGGCTGGCGGCGATCGCGGCGGCCGGCACGTTGACCCTGGTGCTGGTCATCGATCCCTGGGTCTGGGCAATCCTACGCGCCGGCATGGGGTTCTGCTTCTCCGGTCTGGCGACCACGGTCGAAAGCTGGATCAATGCGCGCAGCGTCAACGCCGACCGCGCCCGTGTGCTGAGCATCTACCGCCTGGTCGACCTCGCCTGCGTCACCGGCGGGCAGTTCCTGCTGCCGCTGTTCCCGCCGAGCGGCTTCGCGATCTTCTCGGTCACCGCGATCCTGTTCTGCGTCTCGATGGTGCCGGTCTGCCTGGCCGACCGCTCGCGCCCCAGGGCCCCGGCCGTGATGCGCTTCGACGTTCCTGCGGTCTGGGCGATCTCGCCGCTGGCCTGCCTCGGCTCGGTGTCGATTGGCCTGACCAACAGCGCCTTTCGCCTGATCGGGCCGCTCTATGCCAAGGAGGCGGGACTCGGCGTCACCGGCATCGCGCTCTTCGTCAGCGCCGGCATCGTCGGCGGTGCCGTGCTGCAGCTGCCGCTCGGCTGGTTCTCCGACCGTGCCGGCCGGCGCGCGGCCATCACGATCGCGACCGGCGGCGCGATGCTCGCCGGGCTGTTCCTGAGCTTCTACGCGCGGACGCCGGCGGCGACCTACATGGGCGCCTTCGCCTTCGGCGCCTTCGCACTGCCGCTCTACTCGCTCTCGGCGGCGCACGCCAACGACCGGGCGGACGATGAAAGCTACGTCCTGGTCGCCGCCGGGCTCAGCTTCTTCTTCTCGCTCGGCGCCGTCTGCGGTCCCTTCGTCGCCTCGCTGGTCATCCAGACCCTCGGAGCGCCGGCCTTCTTCGGCTACACCAGCCTGGTGCACGGCACGCTGCTGCTGGTCACCCTCTATCGCGCGACCCGGCGCCCGGCCGTGCCGCGCGCACAGCGCACGCGCTTCGTCACCCTGCTGCGCACCTCGCCGGTGTTCTTCCGTCTGGCGCGCAGCGTCACCGGGCGCAAGGGCGATGATGACAACGGCAACGGGGACAACGGCAACGGGGACAATGGCGAAGGCACTGGCGACGGCGACCGCGGGAGCCGTTAGCGCGCGCTAGCCGTTGAGGCGCCAAATCGCCGCGTTGAGCGCGAGGGCATAGCCGCTCCAGGCCAGGTAGGGCAGCATCAGCCAGAAGGCCGGGCGCGACACGCGGCGAAAGGCGACGAGCGTCGCCAGCAGGACGGCGAGCAGGAGGCCGAGCTCGGCGAGCGCGAGGCCGGGGTCGCGCAGGCCGAAGAAGAGCTGCGACCAGAGCGCGTTGAGGCCGAGCTGCAGGCCCCAGAGGCCGAGCGCGGCACGCCGCGGCACGCCCCGGCCGCGGCGCCAGGCCAGCCAGGCGGCGAGCGCCATCATGAGGTAGAGTGCGGTCCAGACGATCGGAAAGGCGAGGTCGGGCGGCGTCCACGACGGCTTGGCGAGGCCGCGGTACCAGCCCTCGAGGGCCGGCTGCGTCACGGCCGCGCCGAGGCGGCCGACCAATAAGGTCAGCGCGAGGAACCCGATCAGCGCGGCGATGTCGAGGCCCGTGCTGCGGGGCGCGGGCGCGGCGGCTTCGCGATGACCGGTGTCCATTGCAGGCGCGTCTCCTCGGCGGCAGCGGCGGTCTTCCGAATATATTGCGCCCGGCCGGCGGTGCGGCAAGGGGCGGCGACCGCCGACGGCGCGACACGCCAAAAAAAACCGGCGCGGTCCGTGCCGCGCCGGGGGAAGAGTTCGACTTGCAAGGAATCGAGAGGCGTTACATGGCGGTGGCCGCCTTCTCGGCCTCGTCGACCCACTGATTGAAGGTCGCCTGATGCTTGGCGATCCATTCGTCGGCATGGCGCGAGATATCGCTCTCCCTGTCCTCGCCGGCGTGCATCTTCGCGTTCTCGGCGAAGATGTCCTGGATCGGAATGCGGACGACCTCGAACAGCTTCTTGGCCGCCGGGTTCTCCTCGAGGAACTTCTTGCTCACGACCGGGCGGATGTCATTGGCCGGCCAGCCCATCTTGCAGGGATCGGCGACGCAGCCCTTGACGCCCGAGATCGTGGTCTTGTCCTCGAGCGCCTTCTGGTCCTTCGGCAGGCTCGGGAACGGCACCTCGATCCAGACCACGTCCCTGCCCGGCTTCAAGACGCCGACCGTCCAGTTCGGGGTCCAGGTGTAGAAGAAGATCGGCTTGCCTTCCTTGTAGCGGCCGATCGCGTCCGCCATCGAGGCCGAATAGCTCGCCTTGATCGGCTTGATGTCGTCGCGCAGCTTGTAGGCGTCGAGCTGATGCGCGATGACGAGCTCGCAGCCCCAACCCGGCGGGCAGGCGACCAGATCGGCCTTGCCGTCGCCGTCGGCGTCGAAGAGCTTGCGGATCTCAGGCTTCTTGAAGTCGTCCAGGTTGGTGATGTGGTACTTGTCGGCCGTCTTCTTGTCGATCAGATAGCCCTGGAGCGCGCCGCCCTTGGCGACGTAGCCGATCGTCTCGGCGCCCTTCTGGAAGTCCTTGCGGTAGGTGTTGTGAAGCGGGAACCAGCCGTTGACCCAGAAATCCACGTCGCCCTGCGAGACCGCCTGATAGAATGGCGGGTTGTCCAGGGTTACGGGCTTCTCGACGTTGTAGCCGAGCTTCTTGAGCGCCTTGATGTAGATATCGGTCTGGAACCAGCCGGTGCTCCAGGTGGCACGCGCCGGTTTCACGGTGATCCCATCGCCGGGCCCCGCACCGAAGGCCGCACTGCCGGGCAGCGCAACCATCGCCGCGAGGAGCGCGCCGGCGAGAAGGCGGCCGGTGTTAACGTAGCCTAGCAGTCTCATGGCTTTTCTCCTCTGTTAGCGGTTGCCGGATTCGTGCGCGCAGGACTTGTCGATTGGTTTGAATCCCCTGGCCGTCCCGCGCAGGGACCGCCGCAACGGCCCGCGGCCAAGGTGCGTTCCGCCCCGCGGGCGGAATTCCGGAATGTTTCGTCGTCGGCTTCGGATCACGAGATCCTCTCGCGCCGGTGCGACATGCCGTGATCCGGCGCTTCGCCCGCGCCGTCGCGGCCCAGGCCGAACACGGCGAGCAGGCCGTGCAGGAACGAAGGGCGCGCGCCGGCGACCGAGGGCTCGCCGAGGGCCTGCGTGATGCGGTCGATGATGATCGCCACCAGGACGATCCCCATGCCGCCGAGCGTCGCCTGGCCTACGTCCAGCCGGCCAAGGCCGGTGAACACCGTCAGGCCTAGGCCGCCGGCGCCGATCAGCGCCGCGATCACCGCCATCGAGAGCGCCAGCATCAGCGTCTGGTTGAGCCCGGCCATGATGGTGCGCAGGGCGAGCGGCACCTGAATCTCCCACAGCACCTGCCGCGGCGTCGCGCCGAAGGCGTAGCCGGCCTCGACGAGCTCCTCCTGCACCTGCCGGATGCCGAGATTGGTCAGGCGGATGATCGGCGGGATGGCGAAGATGATGGTGGCGATCACGCCCGGGACCATGCCGACGCCGAACAGCATGACGATCGGGACGAGGTACACGAAGGGCGGGATCGTCTGCATGATGTCGAGGATCGGACGGGTGGTGGCGGCGACCCGGTCGCTGCGTGCGGCGGCGATGCCGATGGGGATTCCCACTGCGGCGCAGAACAGCACCGCGGTCAGCACCATGGCCAGTGTCGTCATGGTTTCCGGCCACACGCCGATCCAGTCGATGAACACCAGCGACAGGAAGGAAAAGATCGCAACGCCGCGCCCGGCGACGCGCCAGGCCAGCAGGGTCACGGCGGCCACGAAGACCACGAAGGGGATTCCCTGCAGGAACCCGTCGAGGCCGACCATGACCCGGTTGACCGGCCATTCGATCGCACGGAACGCCGGCCGGAAGTTCGGCACCAGCCAGTCCTTGACCGCGACCTCGATCCAATTGTCGATCGGCAGGATGTAATAGTCCGAGGGGCGCAGCATGCCGTGCTCTCCTATGCCTGGATGCGCTCACGCGCTTCACCGGCGGCCGCAGGGCCGACGCGCGCCTCGCCGGAACCGTCCTCCGGACCCTCGCCCGGGCTGGCAAGCGCCTGGAAGACCGCCAGGGGCTCGAGCCGCCCCGCGAGCCGGCCGGCTGCGTCGACCGCCGCGATCGGCTGTCCACCGGCGCAGAGCGTGAAGGCGTCGCTGAGATGGGCCTCAGCCGAGATCGTCGGCACGTCGCGCCGCATGACGGGGCGCAGCGGATCCTTGGCCTTCTCTTTTCCGTTCAGGTCGTCGCGATCGATCAGACCGACGACCCGTCGGTCGGCATCGACCACGTGCAGCGCCGACAGCGCCTCGGCGGAAAGCCGCTCGCGCGCCGAGCCCACGGTGTCCGAATCGACGTCGAGGGCCATGGCCGGCTGCATGACGGACCCGACGGTGAGAACGCGGCCGCGGTCCACGTCCTGGGTGAAGGCCGCGACGTAGTCGTCGGCGGGATCCGCGACGATCTCCGCCGGCGCGCCGAGCTGGACGAAGCGTCCCTCCTTCATGATCGCGATGCGGTCGCCGAGAATGAGGGCCTCGTGCAGATCGTGGGTGATGAAGAGGATCGTCTTGTTCAGCTCGCGCTGCAGCCCGATCAGCTCCTGCTGCATGTCGCGCCGGATCAAGGGATCGAGCGCGCTGAACGGTTCGTCCATCAGCAGAATCTCGGCGTCGGCGGCGAGCGCGCGGGCCAGCCCAACGCGCTGCTTCATGCCGCCGCTCAGGGTGCCCGGCGCGCTGTCGGCCCAGCTCTTCAGGCCGACGCGATCCAGGGCCTCGATCGCCTTCTCGCGCCGCTCGTCGGCGGGCAGGCCGCGGATCTTCAAGCCGAAAGCCACGTTGTCGACGACCGTGCGGTGCGGAAACAGCGCGAAGTGCTGGAACACCATTGCAACCTTGTTGAGGCGGACCTCGCGCAGCCGGGCATCGTCGACGGCGACGATATCCTCGCCGTCGATGCAGACCTGCCCGCTGGTCGGCGCGATCAGCCGATTGACGCAACGAATCAGCGTCGATTTCCCGGACCCGGAAAGGCCCATTACGACGAAGATCTGCCCCGGCTCTACGGAAAAGGAAACGTTCGAAACCGCGACCACGTTCCCCGTCGTTTCGAAAATTTCGTCCTTGTCGACGCCTCGCTCGAGCTGGTCGAGGGCCGCCTGGGGATCGGCGCCGAATATCTTGGTCAGATTCCGGACGTCGACCTTGTTAACGCTCTGGGACGGGTTTGACTCGTTCCGGTTGGGCATGGCGCAGGGCTTTCGAATGCCCTGCGGCCCGAAGTGCGGCTAAGGAGACTGAGATTCGGCGTCGTTCCACGGTGGAACTCTGACAAGCCGGCCAGACGACACCGAAGCCCGAAAGCGCATAGCGCAGGGCGTGATTATCTAATTTTGCTTGTCACCGCTGTACATTGTGGCCCGGCCCGGGCTTGTCAAGGAGTGCCTCAGAATCGCGGAATTCCGGGCTTTGCGCCCGCCCGTGGGCGGGCGACGCGGGACGGGGGCACCGCCGGGAGCCGCTAGATCACTTCATAGACCTGTCCCGTCTGACGGCCCTCCACGGCCTTGACGTAGGCGTTGGCGACGCGCGCGCCGGGAACCGGTTCGTGTCCGGGAAAGTAGTCGCCGAACACCGGCAGCGATTCGATCAGGATGCCGGGACTGACGCAGTTGATGCGCAGGCCGCGCGGCAATTCGATGGCCGCGGCCCGCACGAAGTACTCGAGCGCCCCGTTGACCAGGCTGGCGCAGGCGCCGTCGCGCACCGGGTCGTGCCCGACGACGCCGCTGGTCAGCGTGAAGGAGCCCTCGTCGGCGATGTAGTCGCGGCCCAGCAGGACGAGATTGACCTGTCCCATCAGCTTGTCCTGCAGGCCGATCGCCATCTCCTTCTCGGTCACGGCCGCGAAGTCCCCGTAGTGGACCTTACCGGCCGCCGAGACCAGCGCATCGAAGCCGCCGATCGCGTCGAAGGTCCTGCGGATCGCGGCACTGTCGGCGATGTCCGTCTGGTAGTCGCCGCGCGTCCGGCCGACCCGGACGACCTCGTGCCGGCCTTGCAGCGCCGTGGCCACTGCACTGCCGATGGTGCCGGTGCCGCCCACAATGACGATCTTCATGCTTGGCCTCCTTCGTTGCGCTCGCGTCCCTGCCGGCCGGCGCGCGTCACCGCCGGTCCGCGGCCGTGGTCGGGATCCACCATTCCTCGCCGCGCGGCGTGGTCACGTATTCCGGCCAGCGGAAATCGATCGGCGGCGGGTAGTCGCAGAGCGGCGCAATCCAGTCGCCGCCGCCGATGCCGCCGCCGGTGCGTTCGACGAATTCCGCCTTGGCCCGCTCGAGCAGATCGGCATCGGTCAGCAGGTCGACGATGGTCGCCGCGACAGTCCGGCTGGCCGAGACGATCATCGGATCGATCGTCGCCCGGATGCCGCCGAGCGCATTCATCGCCCAATCGGGATAGCGGTAGCCGGCCGGCGCCTTGAGCATCGGCCGCCCGATGTAGAGGCGCACCGTCGGCGCGTGCCAGCACATCTCGGTGTAGTCGTCGGAGGTGAAGTTTTCCTGCCAGGGCGGCAGCTGTTGGCGCAGCCGCCGCTCCGCCTCCTCCGGGTCGATCGGCGTCGAGCAGGCCTCGTCGAAGGGCGCCGCCATCGGCTCGATCCCGAGGTTGCGCTGGATCTCCTGCGCGACGCGCACCGCCTCGGGCCCGAACTGCGGGGCGCCGGCCAGCTCCAGGTTGGCGTAGGTCGCCCGCGCCAGCGCATGGTTCGGCAGGCCCGGCCGCGATTTCGACACCCAGTGCCGGACCACCCGGCAGTGCGTCGCCGCGGCCGCCGCCTCGGCGTTGCGGTCGAGCACCCGGTCGATGATCTCGGCCATGGCGAGATCCGGCGTGCGCCAGATGTACTGGATCTGCGCGAGCTGCGGCGCCAGGTTGTCGGCAGTCGCCTGGCCGGCGACCAGGATCGCCTCGTTGAGCGACCAGCCGCCGGCGTTCGGCAGCATGGATTCGCGGGCGTGCTTGACGCCGGAGAACATGCGGAACAGCGCCTCGTTGGCGCCGGGCGCGCGCGCCGTGGCATGGGCCGCCGGGATCGCCGCGCCCTCGCCGGCGGCGAGCCAGGTCTCCGGCTCGTCGCATTCGAAGCTGTAGATCTTGGCGTAGCCCGCCCCGCAATGCGTGTTCCAGCGCACCGTGTTGCTGAGCGGCAGCATGTAGCAGGGATGGAAGCTGATGAAGGCGTCGACGTCGTCGTAGTAGCCGAGCGCCGCGTGGATCGGCTTCGAGCCGCGCACCTTCTCGGCCGGCTCGCCGAAGAACTTGAGCCGGCCCGGGATGCCGAAGCGCTCCATCGCCGCCTTGGCCGCCAGCACGCCGCCGAGCGCGCCGATGCCGAGCGCGGAATGCGGGTCGGTGTGGCCGCCGGCGTGGCGGCTCAACCCGTCGCGCGGCGCCTTGTAGGCGGCCGCCTTCTGGCAGTTGCCGGGCACCGCGTCGTATTCGGCATAGGCGCCGACGGTCGGCCCGGGGCCGTTCGACCAGATGGCGACGAAGGCGGTCGGCATGCCGCCGGAGCCTTCCTCGACCGCGAAGCCCTCGGCGCGCAGCCGCGCGACGTACCAGGCCGCCGACTTGTACTCGCGCCAGGCCGTCTCGCCGTAGTGCCAGATGAGCTGGTTCCAGTCCGACAGGCCGCTCCGCCTGGCGGCGACCCTGTCGAAGCAATAGTTCTTCGGGTCGGTCATAGCCGGCCCAGGTGCCGGCGCCGCTTGGCCGTCACGACGCCTCCCAGAGGTCGAGATATTCGCGGACGATCGCGTGCAGCCGGTCGCGCCCGAAACTCGGGTCGTGGCCGGCGTGCACGACCTCGACCGGCAGGTCGCGCAGCCGCTTCAGCGTGGCCGCGTAGGCCGCCTTGTCGGTGCCCGGCAGGTCGGCGAGCAGCGGGCCATCGTAGACCGCGTCGCCCGAGAACAGCAGCCCGTTGGCCTCGTCCCACAGACCGATGCTGCCCGGCGAGTGCCCCGGCAGGTGGAGCACCGCGAAGGAGCGGTCGCCGAGGTCGATGCGGTCGCCCTCGTCGATCGTCGCGACCGCGCCCCGCGCACCGCGCAGCCCGTAGCCGCGCAGGTCGTAGCCCGCGTGCGGCACGGCCGTGACCAGGACGTCGGGCAGCGGATAGCCCGAGGCCTCGATGCTCGCGACGATCCCCTCCGGGATGTCCGCCTTGTACAGGCTGGCGAAGTTCGACCGCTCGGCATGGCGCAGCGCCTCGGCCTCCAGGGGATGCACCAGGCAGGCGTCGAACTCGTGGTGCCCGCCGATGTGGTCGTAGTGCGTGTGGGTGGCGACCGCCCGGACCGGCTTGTCGAGCAGGTCGCGCGCCGCCTCGGCCAGGCTGGCGATGCCGAGCCCGGTATCGATCATCAGGTCGAAGTCGCGGCCGCGCAGGTGCCAGATGTTGCAGCGGATGAGCGGGTCGACGTGCGGCTCCCACAGCAGGGTGATCGCGGGATCGATCCGCCGCCGCTCGAACCATCGCTCCGCAATCCTGATCGACATCGGCCGCTCCCCAATTCCCGCGCCTCCAAGACGGCACCCATTCTATCGGGCCGGCCGGCCGACTCCAACGGCGCGCTTCAGCCCGCGACGTAGCCGATGTGCGAGACCAGGCCGGCATCCTCGCGCCACAGGAAATGCCGGATGGCCGGCGGCTCCGGCACCTTCACGAAGCCGCGCTCCGGGGGCAGGCGCAGCGCATACTGGTAGCCGGTGCCCGGCGTCACCGCGACCAGCGCGCCGCACCAGGCGGCGACGATGTCGCGGTGCACGTGGCCGCAGGCGATGCCCAGGACCTGAGGATGGCGCGCGACGATCTCGCCGAAGGCCTCGCGGCCGGTCAATCCGATCGCGTCGAAGTCGGGCATGCCGACCGTGACGGGCGGATGGTGCATCGCGATCAGGGTCGGGCGCTCGGGCGCCGCCGCCAGGCGCTCCTCCAGCCAGTCGAGGCGCGCCGGACCGAGCCGGCCACCGTCGCGGCCCGGGTCCTGCGTGTCGAGCGCGACGAGGCGCAGCGCGAAGTCTTCGACCGTGTAGTGCAGGAACTCGCCGTCGCGCGGCAGATAGCCGGCAGCGCCGAAGGCCTCGCGCATCAGCGCGCGGTCGTCGTGGTTGCCGGGGACCACGTAGTGCGGCATGGCGAGGTCGCCGAGCGCCGCTGCCACCGCCCGGTAGGTGTCGCGCCGCTCCTCGGCCACCAGGTCGCCGGTGACCAGCACAGCTTCCGGGCGCGGCGACAGCGCGTTCAGGGCGGCGACGGCGCGCGTCACGCCGCCCAGCGTGTCGATCGTTCGCCCGCCCGCCTCGAGCAGCTGCCCGACGTGCAGATCGGTGATCTGGGAAATCAGCATCGAGGCCTCCCGGCACGGCTGGGCAGATCGTCGGGTGCGAAGCGGCCTCGGCCGTCTTCGCTGTCCAGCAGGGACAGTATAGGGATGTTTTTAGATCCGGGCTGCCTTTGCCGTCCGGTGGTCTTCCCGGAATCACGTCGGCGCTGCCCAAGCAGCGCATGGCGCCCGCGATATTGCAGCGATCTCGGCGCAGTCGTTTTCGATGCCCTCCAGCCGGGCAAGTGCGGCCGCGGCGATGCGGCCCTGAAGGCGTCGCGGTCCGCGAAGAGCGCCGACCGACGTCTTGCCGCACCGGGTCCGGCCGAGTCGTCGACACGAGCGCACGGCGCCTGCGAATGCTTCCGTGAGTCCTCTTCGGTTTGCAGCATCGTTCCGGGCGGCAACGTACTCGGTCCGGCCCGTTATCTTGACCGATATCAAGGGATCGCCTAGTGTCGAAACGATTGTGGGGATGGAGTCCCCCGAAACCGCCTGAGCCAGGCTGATGACTCCTACCGCGTTGTTTCGGCGGTGGGAGGGCGTTCGCGGACCCGCCGCGTGGCGGGTTTTTGTTTGCGCGATCTCGCGGGCGGCCGACGTGCAAGGCGCCACGGCCATCCATCAGCCAGGAGGCGCACCATGGACGTTCCCGAGGAAGCGACCCTACTCCGAATCTTCATCGGCGAAGATGACAAGGCGAATGGCCGGCCGCTGTACGAGTCGATCGTTCTCAAGGCCCGGGAAGCGCATCTCGCCGGCGCCACCGTGCTCCGCGGCCCGATGGGCTTCGGCCGCTCGAGCCATCTGCACACCGCTAAGATCCTGCGGCTTTCACAGGACCTGCCATTGGTCGTCGAGATCGTCGACAGCAAAGAGAAGATCGAGGCATTCCTGCCCACTCTCGACTGCATGATGACCAGCGGACTGGTAACCTTGGAGAAGGCGCAGGTGATCCGTTACGGCGCGCGGGAATGACCTTCGATCCTAGATACCTCGGATGGCTATCATGCCGTGCTGCTATGGCAGCATGATCGGCGTCCAGCGACTTATCGTCCAAGCACGATGAAGAGCATTCACAGCAAGGCATTCATTGATGTCTGGCGGGCGTTATATCACGAGAGCAACCCCGGACCGACCATCGACCGCTGGCAACACGACGGCGTGGACTGGGTGCGCGAGACCTATCGCATCGGGGCCCGAGAGTATTCCTTTCACATCGAGACGCACGTGCTCACGCACGAGGGCAAGGACTCTGCCTCATGGGCTTTGCTTGTGGTGGTTGAACGGTGGTGGCGGCAGGGTCAGCGAGACGCGTTGAAAACCGCCGAATGGCGCCAGATCCTCAAGGGACGTAACGGGCAGGTCATCGACTGGTTCGAGCGCCAGCGGGCGCGCCTCGGCGCGCGGTTTTCAGGCGACGCGTCTTCATCCAATGAATAGTTATGGTCCAGGCATAGATGCGGCACTTGCAGCGCAGGTTGCGCCCTTGACGAGTTCGGCGGCCGGGATGCCGATCCGGCATTCGTTCACGAAGGCCGCTATCCGCGCGGCAGACCGGCCGACAGCCACACGGGTGAAAGACCTGACCCGCGCGGGGTAGGGAACGCCGTCGCCTTGCTGCAGGGCGAGCCTGGGAGGGGAACACGTGACGTGGCCATCGCCGTTGCCTCGAAGCCGTGGGGTTCGGGTGTCCCGGAGCCGTGACGAGGAGGCCGGTGGCGAGGTCACGATAGGCGGGCGCGATCGGCGTACGACGTGGGATCAGCGGAGCCATGAGGCCGTGCCTTCGACACCAATCTCGATAGCGGGATTCCAAGCTTCTGCGCGATCGGCGGTGATTGCCCGCAGCGCCAGGCAACTGGTCACTCGATCGCTGCACCTGGCTTGACCGGCGCATGAGCTATTGACAACTTAACGGTCTATTCCCATTCTGGATGGTGGAATTTCGGCGATGGAGTTCGCCGTATAACCGCCCTCGGGGCTGATGACTCCTCCTGGCGTCTGCGACTGCAGGAGGAGTTCGCGTGAGAAGCCCTCGGCGATCCCGTGACAGACACGTCGACACGCCGTTCCCTGGAGCCTGCGAGCGCGCGGGGCTGCGCCGGAGGGACCCTGCCGTGACGGCGTGCGACGACCTCGATCCGGCCCCCCGGGCCGGCCGGGCCGGCGGCGGACGCCGCTCCGCGCCGCCGCGTGCCGCCTTTCGTGTCGCCGACGGATCATGGGTGTGACCCATGGAGGAGCGTATCCTTTACAACCTCCTCCAGGTCGCCGTGGTCATGGGATTCGCGCCGCTGGCCGAGGGCGTGCTCAACCGCTTGAAGGAAATCGTCCAATCCAAGCGCGGTCCCAGCATCTTTCAGCCCTACCGCGACATCTGGAAGCTGCTCCACAAGGATGAGGTTGTCTCGGAGGAGAGCACATGGCTCTTCCGTGCGACACCCTACGTCGCCTTCGTGGCGCCGGTCTTCGTCACGCTGCTGATTCCGGTCCTGACCCGCTATCCCCTGTTCTTCGCCTTCATGGGCGACATGCTCGGGGGCGGCTTCGTGCTGGCGCTCGGCGGGTTCTTCGTCGCGCTCGCCGCCGTCGACACGGGCAACCCCTACGGCCCGATGGGCGCCAGCCGCACGCGCATGGTCGGCTTTCTCGCCGAGCCGGTCTTCATCATCGTCTTCTTCACCGTCTCCTTCGTCGCCGGCTCGACGATTCCCTACATCGTCCAGACCGTCTGGCTCAGCCCGTTCAGCAACTTCTTCGCGCCGTCCCACGTGCTGACGATGCTGGCCTTCTTCATGCTGATCCTCGCGGAGGACGCGCGGATTCCGGTGGACAGCCCCTCCGGGCATTTCGAGCTCGCCATGATCGACAAGTCCAAGGGCCTGGAATATTCGGGCCGCGGCGCCGCCATCATGAAGTGGGCCGGCGCCATGAAGCTCTTTGTATTGCTCTGCATCTTCCTGAACGTGCTCGTCACGCCCTGGGGCCTCGCAAGCACGACGGCACTTGGCGACGTGCTTCTGGCCATTCCGCTCGTTCTCTTGAAGATATTTCTCTTTCTCGTGGCGCTGGTCGTCATCGAATCCTCCCTCGCCAAGCTCCGCCTCTTTCGCATCACGGAATTCCTGAGCGCCGCCTTCGTCACGTCCGTCGTGGCGCTGACGACCAGCGCATCGGGACTGTGAGCCGGCACCATGACCGATCCGATCGCTTCTTATATCCTGCACCTCAACGCGATGGCCGGCGGCCTTTTCCTGCTTGCGGCCTTCGCCATCGTCGCGACCCGACAGATGCTCTCCTGCGTCCGATGGTTCGTGGGCCAGTCGCTGCTGCTGGCCGCGTCGGCCACGGCGATCGGGATCGGCCTGCACTCCTGGCACCTGGGCGCCGTGGCCGTCATCACGGTGTTTACGAAGGCGATCGCGATGCCGTGGCTCCTTCGGCGAACCGTTCGGCGGGAGCTTTACAGACGGCGAGAGATCTCTCAGGTGCTCAACATCCCGACCTCGCTGCTGGTCGCCGCGGCGCTCACGCTGCTCGCCTATGCGATCGTCTACCCGGTGACGGCGATGGCGGCGGCTCCCTTCGTCGACATCAATTTGTCGGTGGGGCTTGCCGGCCTCTTCCTCGGCGCCTACACGGTCGCAGTCCGGCGCGAAGCGGTCTCCCAGCTCCTCGGATTGCTTGCGATGGAGAACGGCGCCTTCTTCGCCGCCGTGTCCATCGCGCCCGACCTGCCGTTCATCGCCGAGCTCACGGTGGCCTTCGACGTCCCCGTCACCACCCTGGTCATCGGCCTGCTTACCCGTCGTATCCACGAGCGGGTCGGCGGCACGTCGGTCGGTCTCCTGGCGGCCTTGCGCGAAAGGTAAGGCTCGATGGAACTGGCCGCCATCCTGCTCGCCCCGGCCGCCGTCGCCGCCTGCTGCCTCGTCGTGTCCCGACGCACGGCAGCGATGCTGACCGTGATCGGAAGCGCCGTGGTGGTGTTTCTGGCCTTGCTCGCGGCCGACCGGGTGCTGAGCGAGGGCTCCCGCGCCGGCCTCGGCGGCTGGCTGTCGTGCGACCCGCTGGGCGCCCTGGTCCTGCTCCTCGTGGCCTTCGTCGGCCTCATGGCGGCCCTGTTCTCGATCGGCTATCTGCCGCGCCGGCATGCCGCGGGCGGCAGGGTCAACGGCAATTATTTTTCCCTCTACAACCTGTTCCTGCTCTCGATGCTGGCGGTGCCGATCCTGGCCAACATCGCGCTGGTCTGGATCGCCGTGGCGCTGACGACGCTGGCCTCGGCCTTCCTGGTCGCCTACGAGGACACACCCGAGGCGCTGGAGGCGGCGTGGAAGTACGTCGTGCTGACCACGCTCGGCGCCGTGGTCGCGCTGCTCGGCATCGTCTTCCTGTATTGGGCCATGAAGCTTGGCGGCGGCGGCCCGTTCACGTGGGCGGGACTGCGCGCGGCCGCGCCGCATTTGCCGCCGCCGGTGCTCTGGATGGGATTCCTTCTCGTTCTCGTCGGATTCGGAACCAAGGCCGGGCTGGCCCCCATGCACACCTGGCTGCCGGACGCCCACAGCCAGGCTCCCGCGCCGATTTGCGCGCTTCTTTCGGGTGTGGAGACAACGACCGCACTATACGCCGTTCTCCGTCTCTTTCCGGTCCTCGAGACGGCCGGTGGGGTCGGCGCACGGAACTGGTTTCTCGTGTTCGGTCTGGTTTCGACCGGCGCGGCCGCCCTCCTCCTCGTATACGTCAGAGACTACAAGCGGATGTTCGCGTTCTCGACGGTCGAGCACATGGGCATCGTCATGGTCGCCATCGGCCTCGGCGACCCGGCGCACTTCGGCGCCGCGTATCAGATCCTGGCGCACGCGCTCGCGAAATCCTTCTGCTTCTTCGCCGCCGGCGCGGTCGTGCTCGTGGTCGGCACGCAGGAGATCGCCTCGGTCCGCGGGCTCATCCGAGTGTCGCCGATTGCGGCGGCGGCCGTTCTCCTCGGGGGCCTCACGATCAGCGGGGCACCGCCCTTCGCCGTGTTCATGAGCGAGTTCGCGATCCTCAAGGCCGGCCTCGGCACGGCACAGTACGTGGCGGCCGGCCTGCTCGCGCTCTTCGTCGTCGTCGCGTTCTGCGCCATGATGCAGCACGTCAACCACATCGTCTTCGGCCAAGCCGGGCCAGTGCAGGCCGTGGCTTCTCTCCCCGCGACCTGCGTGGCTGCGCTCGTGCTCTCCGCGATACCCGTGCTCGTTCTCGGCGTCTACCTGCCGAGCGGTCTTCATCGACTGCTGGCGGCCGCGGCCGCAGCCTTGGGAGGCGCGCCGTGACCGAGGCCCGCAACAGCGCGCCGACGGCGACGGGCGCCCGCCGCGACGACTTCTTCGAACGGCTGCCCCCGGCCCTGCGAGACGGACTCCGGGTGGAACCGGGCAGCGACGCCGCGCGGTGCACCGTCGTCTGCGTGCGCCAGAAGCTCCGGGAACTCTGCCGCTGGCTCTTCCAGGAGATCGGGTACGTCTTCGCGACGCTCGTCGTCGAGGAAACGAATGCGCCGTCCTGGTCCATCGCCTACCTGTTCTACGGCCCCGAGCGCGCGGACTGGGTGCATGTCGAAATCCGGCAGGGCATCGACGAAAGGACGATACCGTCGATCAGCGATATCGTGCATGCGGCCGATTGGCACGAGCGGGAGGCGGAGGACCTCTTCGGCCTGACATTCGAGGGCCACCCAAGGCTTGGCGAGTTCATCCTCCACGAGGATTGGCCCGACGGCGTCAATCCGATGCGCAAGGCCTTCGATGCGCGCGGGCGGCCCGAGCCGCTCCCGGAGACCCAGTGGGAGCCGCCGACCGTGCTGCAGGCGCCGGGCGCCTTCGCGATGCCGGTCGGCCCGGTGTTCTCGGATTACGCGGAGTCGGCCCATTTCCTGCTCGAAACGGTGGGCGAGGACGTCGTCACCGCGATTCCCCGCTTCTTCTACAAGTATCGCGGCGTCGAGAAGATCGCGGAGGGGCGGACGCCGGAGGACGCATTGCTCCTGGCGGAGCGGTTCTCGGGCACCTCCGCCCTCGCCCACGGCGTTGCCTTCTGCCAGGCCGTCGAGTCGATCGCCGGCGCGGAGCCGCCGCCGCGCGCTCGCGCCCTGCGCTGCCTGCTCGCGGAGCTCGAGCGCCTCCGGCACCACGCCGCGGCGATAAAGGGCATCTGCGAGTCGACCGCGCTTGCCGTCGCGACGAGCCAGGCCGCCTTGATCGAGGAGGATCTGCTGCGCCTGAGCTGCCGGGTGGCCGGGCATCGCTACCTCTTCGGCGCGCTCCGGCCCGGCGGGCTGACGCTGGATCTCGCGGAGGCGCAGGGCCGGGAACTGGCCGACGCAATTCGGCGCATCGGCACGCGCCTTGCCGAGCTTCAGGGCATGCTGCAGTACACGAGCAGCTTCCTGGACCGGCTCGAGGAGATCGGGGCCATTCCCAGACGACTCGCCCTGGACTACGGGCTGGTCGGCCCGGTTGCGCGGGCGTCGGGAATCCCCTGGGACCTGAGACGGATCGTCCGCTACGCGGCCTATGGGGCACTCGAATTCGACGTGCCGACCGAAGCCGAAGGGGACGGCTACGCTCGCCTGCGAGTCCTGTTCAGGGAGGCGGAGCAGTCGATCACCCTGATCGATCGGCTTGCCTCGGACCTGCCCGCCGGCGCTGTCGCCGTCGCCGTCGCGCCGCGCGAGGGCGCCGCCCTCGGGATGGCGGAGGCTCCGATCGGCGCGGCCTTTCACTGGGTGCGGCTCGACGCCTCGGGCACGGTCTCGCGCTACCGGCTGACTTCGCCGTCGTTCACCAACTGGCACGGCTTCCACCTCGCCGCGGAGAACTTCGCCTTCCAGGACTTCCCCATCATCCTGGCAAGCCTGGGTTTCTCCAACGCCGAGTGCGACCGCTAGGAGGCGGCGATGACGAAGTGGGTCGCCAAGGGTCTGCGCACCGGAATCAAGAGCACGCGATACCCGGACACTTTGGAACCTGCGCCGGGCGTGAGCCCCGGACGGCCCGCCGGTACGCACCTCGACGACGACGAGTCGGGGGCGCGCCTGTGCGGCCTCTGCCCGACGGGGGCCCTCGAAGCGGAGGAAAACGGCGTGGCGGTCCTGCTGGACCGCTGCGTGCATTGCTTCCGCTGCCTGCGCGGGGATGCGCCGGCCGTCGTGCGCTGGGAGGGGGACTACGAGTGGGCGGCGATCGAGCGGGAAGCCGAGGACGCCCGGCGACGCCTCGGGCGCGCCTTCGGGCGCTCGCTGCATATCCGGTTCCTCGATGCGGGTGCCTGCGGCGCCTGCATGAGCGAGGCCCGCCAGCTCAACAACCCGTACTACAACATCCACCGGCTCGGCTTCTTCATAACGCCGACGCCACGCCACGCCGATATCCTTCTTGTCGCCGGCCCGCTCACCGACGCCATGCGGGTTCCCCTGCAAAAGACCTACGATGCCATGCCGTCTCCGAAGCGGGTGGTCGCGATCGGCGCCTGCGCGCTCTCCGGCGGCGTGTTCGGCCCGAGCTTCGTATCGGCGGGCGGGGTGGGAGAGCTCCTGCCCGTGGATGTGGTCGTCCCCGGCTGCCCGCCGCCGCCGCTCGCCATCCTGCACGGCCTGCTCGTCGCCGTGGCGCGCAAACCGCCGGGGCCGCTTCGCTCCGCGGCCCCGGACGCGGGTTAGCCGCCATGCCGGGACCGGGAGCCCCGTTCGGCCTGTTCGTCGCGCCCCGCATCGGCGGCGCGGCGCCCGGCTGCCTCCCGCCGGAGCGGCATCGGCCCCCTGACTCTGCCGGGCCTGCCGGCGGGCAGCGGGGTCGGGCAGCGGAAATGACGGTTCGGATGGAGAGACTCGTGCCCCAGACGTACGCCGGAGAGTGCGATCGATGAGCGGCCCGGAGACCCTGCTGATCGCGGTCTTTGCGGCGACCGCAATCGGTGTGGCGGCCGCCCTCTGCGCACCCAAGGGCCTTCGCCGGTCGGTTTTCGCAGGCGCGGTCGCGATCGAATGCCTGCTTGCCTTGGGCGTTTCGGTCGGTGTCCTCGCCTATGGAACGCAGGTCCGGATTGCCCTGTGGGCATTGCCGTCGCTCGGCCATCCGTTGCTCGTGATGGACCCGCTTGCCGCGCTGTTCGTGGCGGTGACGAGCCTGGTCTTCCTGTTCGGCTGCGCGTTTGCCGCCCCGGCGGGGGCGCACGAGCCCGGCGGCCGCCGGACGGGCGCCTTCATGGCGCTCTACCAGCTCCTGTTTGCGGCAATCCTGCTCGTCCTCGCCGCCGGCGACGTTCTCTCCTTCGTCGTCGGCTGGGAGGTCATGTCGCTGCTCCTCTACGGGCTGATCCTGCTCGGCCGCGAGGAGACCGGCGCGGCCCGCTCCGGCTACCGGATGCTGGCGATGGGCGAGGCCGGAATGCTCGCCGGCACGGCCGGCCTCCTGCTGCTCGCGGCACCGGCAAGCGGCGGCCTCGGCTTCGCGGCGCTGCGCCTGGCCGCCCCCGGGCTTGGCGAAGGGACGATGTGGGCCGTCTTCCTGCTCACCTTCTTCGGGTTCGGCGTGAAGGCCGGCATGGTCCCGGTAAACCAGTGGCTTCCCGACGCCTATGCCATGGCGCCCCGTCGCTTCCGGCCCGTCCTCGCCGGTGCCACGACCAACCTCGGCATCTATGCGATCATGCGGATCGACCTCGATCTCTTGTCGCCGGCGACCGCGGGTCCCGGCCTCGTCGCGCTTGCCGTCGGCAGCCTCACGGCGCTCATCGGCATCCTCTACGCGACGATCCAGCCGGACCTGCGGCGCATGCTGGCGCACAGCTCCGTCGAGAACATGGGCATCGTGATTGCCGGGCTCGGCGCCGGCCTGGTGTTCGCGGCGGAGGGCCACGCGACCATCGCTGCCGTGGCCTTCGTGACCGCGCTCTATCACATGACGAATCACGCTTTCTACAAGAGCTTGTTGTTCACCGGCGCCGGCAGCATCGAGGACGCCGCCGCCACCGGCGACATGGACCGTCTCGGCGGTCTCCTGCGCTACATGCCGGCGACCGGCTTCCTCTTCCTCGTGGGCATCCTCGCAATCGCGTCCCTCCCGCCGCTCAACGGCTTCGTCAGCGAGTGGCTGACGCTCGAGACCATGCTACGCGCCGCGGTTCTGGCGTCGATCCCCGTCAAGGCCGTTTTTGCGGTCTCCGGTGCGATCCTCGCGCTGACGGCCGGCCTCGCCGTGACCTGCTTCGTCAAGGCTTTCGCCATGAGCTTCCTCGGCCTGCCCAGATCGCCGCAAGTGTCGGGAGTCCGCGAGCCGGCATGGTCGGTGCGGGGCCCGATGGCCGCCTTCGCCGCCCTGTGCATCGTGCTCGGGCTGCTGCCGACCTTTGCCATTCCGGTCTTCGACAATGCGGTCGCGCCTGTCGCCCGCGCCAGCGCCCTCGACGCCCTGGTGCCGCCATTCTTCGCCGTGGACGAGTCGGCGCGTGGCTCTCTTCCGGCCGCATTCCGTTCGGAGTTTCACGACCTCGGCGCGGAGGTCGGCGGCGATGTCCTCCCGGGGCGCGGACTCGTCGTCCTGCACCGGGGCGGCCCGAAGAACCCGGTCGTCTTCGCCATGTCCACCACCTATATGGCCGTCGTGCTTGGCGTCCTTCTGCTGCTCGCCTACGCGGCCTTCAGGGCGCTGACGCGCCGACGCAAGGTTCTGCGCCGCGCCGCCTGGGACGGCGGCCTTCGCCGGCTGCGCCCCGGCTCCACCTACACGGCGACCGGCTTCTCGAATCCGGTCCGCGTGGTCTTCCATGCCCTGCTGCGGCCGCAGACGGTCGAGGATTCGACCGAGGCCGTCGCCGAGCACTTCCGCACGGCCATCCGTCGCGTGGTCGCCGCGCCGCACCTGACAGACCGGCTGTTGCTGGACCCGGCAGTCGCGGCCGTGCGCCGTCTGGCGAACGCCCTTCGCGGCATGCACCACGGCCAGGTCAACGTCTACTCGGCCTACGTATTGGCCGTTCTGCTCGTCAGCCTCTCACTGGGCATTGGGCTCGTGACATACGGCATGTCGCCCGGCGCAGGGCCTTGACCGCACCAGGGGCCACGGCCCGCCGCCGCACCCGCTCTTGGCGACCGGCCGCCGGCCCGTCAGGGTTCGCCGTCGTCGTCGCGTCCCTGCGCGTGCAGGCGGGCGATGCTCTCGACCGTGCGGGCCACTTCGTCCGCCGACAGGGGCGGCCGGCAGCGCGCCGCATTCCAGCACAGCAGCAGGTCCAGGACCACCTGGGTGTCCAGCTCGTGCCAGAACAGATAGCCGGCCAGCGAGGCGATGGTGTTGTTGCGCTCGCCTTCGCTCACGCCCCGCTCGATCAGCGCGCGCCAATGGCGCATTGGATGGCCCGGGCCGCCCGGCGGCGCGCTGGCCAGACGCAGCAGCCAGTCCGGCATGGGCGCGATCCGCGCCGCGTCCGGCGCGCGGCCCTCGACCCAGGCGTAGCGCCTGCCGGAGGGATGTAGCGAGGGCGGCGCCACCACCAGGCCGCCGTCGCCGCGCAGGTCGATGCCGGGCGCCAGCCCCACCTTGTTGCGCACCACGCCGCCCGGGTGGCGAAAATAGAGGTGCCGCCCGCCGCCACCGGTCGTCGCCGCGACCGTATCGGGCAGCGGGCCGTGACCGCGCTCGAGCTCGGCCAGCGCCGCGTCGCCGCCGTGCCGCGGATCGACGTCGAGCACGACAAGCCCGGAGACGGCGCCGGTCACGATGCCGACGTTGGCCTCGGGCCACTGGCGGAACCACTGCCGGATCTCCTCCGCGCCCGCCCGCGCCCGCTGATAGGGCGTCCAGCGCACCAGCGGACGCTTGCCCCGGCCGGCGAGCGGGACGACCGACCAGTCCCTCGCGGCATAGGCCAGGGCGGTTTGGAGCAGGCTGCGGTCGGTTCGCATGGCGTTCGGCGTTCCAAAGTCTGCGGCAATCTCCCACGAGATGATGCCTCGATTATCCCGGCCGGCCCGCCAGGCCGGTCACGTCAGCTCAGAACGGTCACCTCGGGGACCCGGGTCCCTAGAATGCTGCGAATCAGGTCGGCCAGCACGACGTAGTCGTCGCCCCGCGTGGTATTCTGCCGCCATATCATGCCAACAGTCCGGGCTGGGGGATTCGCGGGCATTGGCCGGGCAATCACTTCGCCATCACCCGAGATTTCGGACCGAACGTAGAGGGCAGGCAGGAACGCCAAGCCCATACCCATGCCGACCATCTGACGAAGGGTGTCGAGACTGGTGCCCTCGAAGTCGAGCGAGAGATCGGCACCGAATTCCCCGCAGAGCTCCCGCATCTGGTCGTGCAGACGATGCCCTCTTTCCAGGACCAGAACGGTCTCCCCCATCAGATCGGCGCGCTCGGCATGCGGCTTACCCGCCAAGCGGTGGTCGCGAGCCGCGGCGATCAACAGCGGCTCGCGGAATAGCCGGGCGCTGTCCAGGTCCTTGCTCGCCACCGGCAGAGGAAACATCAGCAGATCAAGGCCACCGTCCTCAAGCCCGTGGAGCAGCGCTTGCGGCATTTCCTCGCGCACGTAGAGCTTGAGGTCCGGATAGCCTTCGTGCAGCTCCGGGAGGAGATGGGGCAAGAGATAGGGACCGAGGGTCGGAGGGACGCCGAGCCTTAGGAACCCGCCGAACGGCCGCTGCCCGCGTCGAGCCAGCTCCACGATTTCTTGAACGTCGCGCAGAACGGTGCGGGCGCGGGCGACCACTTCCCGTCCCGCCGGCGTCAGGATCACCCGGGTCCGACTGCGCTCCACCAAGCGAACCCCGAGCCGTTTCTCCAACTCCTGCAGCTGCCCGCTCAGGGTAGGCTGGCTCACGTGGGCGACCTCGGCCGCGCGGCGGAAATGTAGGCTGTCGGCAACGGCCACGAGATAGCGCAGCTGCTTGAGGGTGGGCATCGGCATGGGCACGGGCCTCGCAGCGGCGGTAATCGATCGCGATCCTTCGGCGGCTTAGGCAGGGCCCTGCCCGCCGACCCACCGCCTCCGGGATCCTGCGGCCCACGGCGCCGCGCCAAAGAAGCCGAAAACCCGAGAGCCCGAGAGCCCGAACCGCAAAATCGCGCAGCCGAATGATTGATCGTTTTTTTCGATCAAAGCAAGTCAATAAAGCGATTAGAACAATCAATTGCCACGCCATATCTATTGTCTGGATCCAGCGCGGCCACCAGCAGCGAGCACCTGGAGTGAGCCCCCCCCCGAGGCGGTCGCCGCGAAAATCCGATCATCATCGAGGAGAGGCCCGGTAATGGCGCAGGTTAAAGTCACACAGAGAATAGGGACTCCAGGCGCCGGCACCGTCAGTCGATACCGGGCGCTCCTGCTTACTCACCGCAGTCTCGACGAGAAATTGGCGTCGGAGCTGCAATGGCGACGCCCGGACTTCGCACTGGTCCAACGCCTCGAGCGCCGCAAACTCGGGGTCGAGGATGAGTTGGCGGAATTCCGGCGTTTGCTTGCGGCCGGATCTCTCAGTCTACGCAGAACGGTTGGCCCCGGCGGAGTTCATCCACCTCTATCCGGGGATGGAGCCGAGTTGGATTGCCGCCGATCGCGTGTTCGTCACGGTGGCACTGTCGGCGGCAGCGCGTTCCAGATCTCCGCGCGCTGAGTGATGCCACTCGCGCATCAATGGCTCGGGCGACCAATGCCAGGTCATGAGCGATCCTTCACTTCCGGCAGAAGGGGGAACCCGGTTCCGTCGCGCGACGCGTGGCGCGAAAGACTGCGCGCCTTTGTCGAGCCGGAACCGGTCCAGTGGATGGTCGTCGCCGAAGAACCGGACCGGCGCAATCACACCATGCCGATCGTCTTCCCGATGATCTGCACCCTTCCGTTGGTCCCGGGTTCCGGCCTGCCGATCGTGCTGGTACCGACGGCGATCGGTCAGATGCTGGCCCATACGAGCCTCGGCACCGCCATCGTCGCTGCGTCGACCAGGCGGCCCCTCGTCGCCCAGCATTTTACGCACTGGGATCATGCCACCGCTTTCCTGGCACTCTGCCTCATGGCGGGAGCGTTCACCGGCACCGCGGCGGTGGAAGAATTCTTGAAGGGCATGCCAGAGAACGAGTCGGGGGAGGCGCCCATGGCAGGCGGGAGCGAGAGCGCGCCCCCGCGGGGCCCTGGAATACCGAAGCACGCATGGGCACCAGCCGCTCGTGGGACCATCTCTGACGGGAAAAAAGCATGACATCTCCGAATCAGCAACGAGGCATCTTCGGCCTCCTGCGTCACGAGGCCGCGGGCGGTGTCCTGCTCATGGCTGCCGCCGCGACAGCGCTTGTCATGGACAATTCGCCGCTCGCCTGGCTTTACGACGGACTGCTTGCGACTCCGGTCGTCATCCAGATCGGTGCCCTCGTCATCGATAAACCGCTGCTGTTGTGGATCAATGACGGGCTCATGGCGGTTTTCTTCTTCCTGGTCGGACTGGAGATCAAGCGCGAGTTGATCGAGGGTCGCCTCTCGACATGGCAACAGGCCTCTTTGCCGGCCGTTGCGGCCCTCGGCGGCATGCTGATTCCGGCAGCCATCTATATCGCGATCAATGCCGGCGACCCAACCACGCTCAATGGCTGGGCGATTCCGGCCGCGACGGATATCGCGTTCGCGCTCGGCGTGCTTGCTCTCCTGGGCAATCGCGTGCCGCCGGCGTTGAAGGTCTTTCTGCTCGCGCTTGCGATCCTCGACGACCTCGGGGCAATTTTGATCATCGCCCTATTTTACACCGCCGAACTCTCTGTCGTCTCGCTTGCCATCGGAGCGGCCGGCGCCCTGGTGCTTCTGGCGATGAACCTCTCGGGCGTAACCCGGATCGCGCCCTATGTGCTGGTCGGCGTGATCATGTGGGTCTGCGTCTTGAAGTCCGGCGTTCATGCCACCCTGGCCGGAGTGATCGTGGCACTCACTATTCCGCTGCGCGTGCGCGATGTCGAGGGTCGCTCGCCCCTCCGGCACCTGGAGGGCACCCTGCATCCGTGGGTTGCCCTCGGGGTGATGCCGATCTTCGCCTTCGGCAATGCGGGCGTCGCGTTGACGGATTTCGCCTTGGAGGACTTGTTCGCGCCGATTCCCCTGGGAATCGCGCTCGGCCTTTTCCTCGGAAAGCAGATCGGCGTTCTCGGCTTCGCCTGGCTCGGCACACGCCTTGGCCTTTGCCGCTTGCCAACCGGCATTGCGTGGCTGCAGGTCTATGGTGTGGCTCTGCTTTCCGGTGTCGGTTTCACGATGAGTCTGTTCATCGGCACATTGGCGTTTTCCGATCCCGAGCACGCGAGCGCGGTGCGGCTGGGCGTGCTGTCGGGCTCAACGCTGTCGGCCGTGTTCGGTTATGTCGTCCTGCGACTGACGATGCCATCGACCGCACTGCAGGCACGTCCGGCGGCGACATAGCGGGATCGCCGCCGGCATAGCTGGCCGCGCGGCGTTGCGCGGGACTGCCGGCCGCCATGCCTCGGTGTTCGTGCCAGCCGCAGGAGTCGGATTCGAGCCATCGCTACAACGATGCCGCGGTTTCGGGAACATTGAAATCACGGAACAAAGGCGAGCAGCGGTGGGGCCGGTACTCGGCTGCTTGTCATTTCCGCCGGCTCTACACGCCGCCGCTGACGGCTTGACCTCCCGACGGCCGGCATTCCTCCTGGACGAAGCCGTTCCCATTGCGGAGCGAGATTCCCGTGGAGTCCGATGTTGACTCCGATGGGCCGGCTCGACGCGCCTTGCCTGCCTTCTGCACGGCTCTTGACGGAGTCGGACGCGCGTCCTATTGTACGACCACTGTAGGACGCGCGTCCGACACCCGCTGCGCCGGGCCGAAGGAGACCCTCGTGTCGGCAGATCCGTTCGTGTCGTCCCGATCAAGCGACCCGACTCCAGAGGGAGGGGCGGCCGGGAAGGCGATTCGATGAGCGACAAGACGACTTGCGAGCACATCATCGAGGCCGCCGACAAATTGTTCTATCGGCAGGGCTACGAGCACACGTCGTTCTCCGACATTGCGGAGGTCGTGC